>ENA-OQBU01000045-OQBU01000045.1-human-gut-metagenome-genome-assembly--contig:-NODE-45-length-39510-cov-3.174339_pt1 | contig 39510 bp, 47 predicted proteins | sample MGYA00242492_ERZ504566 | MGnify/ENA primary metagenome ERZ504566 (study PRJEB26092, sample SAMD00036261) | human gut metagenome | host: Homo sapiens | study: EMG produced TPA metagenomics assembly of...
TGGCGGTAGAGGGCGAGGTTGGTGCCTTTCATCGCGCCGTCGCAGGCAATGTCGGTGTAGATGATGGCCTTGCATCCAGCCTCAGCCAGACGCTGACAGAAGGCCACGCCCGGCTCAGCGCTGACATCCTTCCAGCCGTGGATCGCCACATAGCCGTCCTTGGCGTCCACGCCCACGGCAATTTTTTTCGCCGTACTTTTTCAGCATCCGGGCCGTGAAGTCAAGATCCGTCACTGCCACGCTGCCGAGGATGCACCGGCCCACGCCCAAAGAGAGGTATTTTCAATGCGCTCTTCGGTGCGGATGCCGCCGCCTACTTCGATATACAGGCCGCCCTGCTTTGCCAGCGCGGCCGATGGTGTCGTAATTGGAAAGGGTCCCGTCCTTTGCGCCGTCCAGATCGACGACGTGGAGGTTTTTTGCCCCGGCTTCGAGAAAGCCGCGCCTGGGCGCAGGGGTCTTCGCCGTAGACGGTCATCCGGTCGTAATCGCCCTGCGTCAGGCGCACGACTTTGCCGCCCCGCAGGTCAATGGCTGGGAATAGCTGCATTTTCGTTTCTCCTTTAGCGTCCTTGCCCTCTCAGGCCGCTTCGCCGTCCAGCTCCCCCAAAGGGGGAGCCAAAGCCTCTCCCTTTGGGAGAGGTGGCAGCGCGGCAGCGCTGACGGAGAGGGCAAGCCGCCTTTCTATTTACAGCTCACTGAACGCTTTCAGCAGCCGCAGCCCTGCGTCACCGCTTTTCTCCGGGTGGAACTGGGTGCCATACACCCTGCCCGCCTTCACCACGCCGGTGACGGGCAGGGAATAGTCGCTGACGGCCAGTGTGTTGGCGGCGCAGTTTTTGCCGTAATAGCTGTGGACGTAGTAGAAATACTCGCCGTCCCTGACGTACTTGAACAGCGGGTCGTCCCGCAGGATGTGGACGGCGTTCCAGCCGATCTGCGGCACTTTCAGGCTCTTGTCGCCGAGGTCGGGAGCCAGCGGGCAGACCTGCCCCGGCACGAAGCCAAGGCCGTCGTGCTCGCCGTACTCGCAGCTCTTTTCAAACAGCAGCTGCATCCCGAGGCAGATGCCGAGGAGGGGCTTCTGCGCCGCTTCTTCCCGGATGACCGGTACAAGGCCGGTGGCCTCGAGCTTTGCCCATCGCGTCCCCGAAAGCGCCCACGCCCGGCAGGATGAGCCGGTCAGCGGCGCGGATGTCGGCGGCGTCCGCGCTGACCTTCGCTTCCAGCCCCAGATGGGCCAGACTCGATTTCAGGCTGAACAGGTTGCCCACGCCGTAGTCGATGATGCATATCATACCAGCAGTCCTTTCGTGGAAGGAATTTCGTCCCGATGGGCCGCATCGATGCGGACGGCATCGGCCAGCGCACGGCCAGCGCCCTTGAACGCGGCCTCAAGGATGTGGTGGCTGTTCTCGCCCGCGAACTGAACGAAGTGGACGGTGGCCGGTACGCTGCGGGCAAAGCCCAGCCAGAATTCCTTGGCGCACTCCACGTCGAAGTCGCCGACTTTTTTTCGGTGTTGCAATGGATGTCCCAGTTCAGGGTGCAGCGGCCCGAGATGTCCACGGCGCAGAGGATGAGGGCTTCGTCCATGGGCAGATAGAAGCTGCCGTACCGGTGGATGCCCCGCATATCGCCCAGCGCCCGGGCGAACGCCTGCCCCAGCGCGATGCCCACATCCTCGGTGGTGTGGTGATAATCCACCTCCACGTCGCCGTGGCAGGTAAGCACCAGATCAAAGCGCCCGTGCCGCGCAAACAGCCTCCAGCATATGGTTCAGAAAGCCGCAGCCGGTGTCCACCTGATACCGGCCTGCGCCGTCGAGGTTCAGGGTCAGCTCGATCTGGGTCTCGTTGGTGTTCCGCTCGATGGTCACTTCCCGCATGGCTCAGCCTCCAAAATTTCATCCAGCGCCCGCAGAAGGGCGGTCTGTCGTCCGGCGTGCCGATGGTGATGCGCAGCCAGTTCGAAATACGGGGTGCGGTCGAAGTGGCGCACCAGCACGCCTTTTTCTTTCAGTTTCCGGTAAGTTCGCCGCCGCTCTTTTTGTCGGTGGAAGCAAACAGAAAATTGGAGCGGCTGTCCAGCACGGCAAAAGCCCCGCGCTTCCAGCTGCTGCTTTGTCCAGCCCCGCGTCTCCACGATAGCGGCGCGGGTCTTGTCGAAGTAGTCCGTATCTTCCAGCGCGGCCTTGCCCGCCTTCAGGGGTCAGCCGGTTGATGTTGTAGGGGTTGAGGCTGAACTTGACCCGGTTGAGGTCAGCGATGAGCTTCGCATTGCCCATAGCGAGACCCAGCCGCGCACCGGCCAGCTGACGGGACTTCGAGAAAGTCTGGACCACCAGCAGATTTTCGTAGTTGTCGATGAGCGGCACACTGCTCTCGCCGCCGAAGTCCACATAGGCTTCGTCCACGATGACCACATGGTCGGGGTTGGCCTCAGGATCTCCTCGATGGCGCTGCGGGGCAGGGCCAGACCGGGTGGGAGCATTGGGGTTGGCGATGGACGATGGTCTCGTTCAGGCCGTAATAATCCGCCGGGTCGAGGGTGAAATCTTCTTTACAGCGGGATGATGTGGCTGGGGATGTGCATCAGCCCGCACCAGACGCCGTAGCAGCCATAGGTGATGTCTGCATAGGCCAGCGGGTGGTTCTCGTCAATCAGGGCCGGGTAGACGCGGGCGGAGACGCCGGCCTCGCCGTTCTCGACCACGGCGAGCAGCTTGATGACCTTGTGCTCGGCGGTGGCTGCGGCGATGTCGTCGGCGGTGATCTTGGTGATGCCCTCAACGGACACATCGTCGATGGTCACGGAGGTGTGGAAGCCGAGGGTGGCCATGATGGCGGCCTTGTTGGCAGCATCGTAGCCTTCGATGTCGCCGGTCGGGTCGGCTTCGGCGTAGCCTTGGCCTGGGCGTCCTTGAGCACGTCGTCGAACTGGAGACCCTTGGTGGTCATCTCGTCGAGGATGTAGTTGGTGGTGCCGTTGACGATGCCGAGCATGCTGGTCACCTTGTCGCCGACCAGGGACTCGCGCAGCGGGCGCAGGAACGGAATCGCACCACCCACAGCGGCCTCGAAGTAGATGTCGACGCCCTTGGCCTCGGCGGCGGAGTAGATCTCCGGGCCGTACTTGGCCAGCAGCGCCTTGTTGGCGGTGACCACGGAAGCACCGGATTCGATGGCGGCAAGCACGAACTTGCGGGCCACGGTGGTGCCGCCGATGAGCTCGATGACGATGTCCGAGTTGGTGGCCACGCTCAAAGTATCGGTGGTGACGATGGACTGGTCGATCCACGGGAACTTCTCGGTTTCCTTCGGGTCGAGGCAGGCGACGCCGGCCAGTTCGATCGGGCGGCCGATACGAGCGGACAGTTCGTCCTTCTGCTCGACAATCAGGCGGGCGGTCTGGGAGCCGACGGTGCCGGCACCAAGCAGGCCTACGCGAATCGGGGTTTCGTTGTTGCGAGCCAATTCAGGGTCCTTCCAAAAAGTTTTCTATATCCCACCGCTATTTTACGGATTATTTCCGACAGCAGACCGAAAGTACTCATCAAAGCTGACGGTCCTTTTCGTATTATGACGGATTTGGCCGCACATTACAGACTGTCAGGCGCTCGCCTCTGCACGTGGATCACTCGCTGACGTCGAGGTTGAGTAGGTCGTCTACGGTCTGGCGGCGGAGCATGACGTGCGCACCGGACTCGCTGACAGCAACCACCGCCGGAATCAGCGCTTGGTTGTAGTTGCTGGCCATGGTGCGGCCGTATGCGCCGGTAACCGGCACGGCGAGAATGTCACCGCGCTTCAAATCGGCGGGCAACTGCACCTCGTGAACCACGATGTCGCCGGATTCGCAGTGCATACCGCACACACGGGCAAGCATCGTTTCAGCGGAACCGGTGCGATTCGCCAGACGCGCGGTGTAGTCGGCACCGTAGAGTGCCGGGCGAATGTTGTCGGACATGCCGCCATCCACAGACACATACACGCGCTCGGCAATCGGGTTGCCGTCACTGTCTTTGGCGTCGGACAAGTGCACGTGCTTGATGGTGCCCACGCGGTACAGGGTTACGCCGGCGGGCGCCACGATGTAGCGGCCGGGCTCGAAGCTGATGGCCGGGGCGGGCATGCCGAGCGCACGGTTGGTGCTGTTGACCGCATCCGCCAAGCGAGTGAGTTCCACGTCAATGTCCATTGAATCTTCGCCATCGGTGTAGGCCACGGAGTAGCCGCCGCCGAGGTCGATTTCGGGCAGGATGTAGGCGTCGGTGGCCCACAGGGTCTTGCGCAGCAGCATCATGCGCTTGGCCGCGTGAATGAAGGCGTCCGCATCGTGGATGTTGGAGCCGATGTGCGAGTGGGCTCCGACCAGTTCGAGTACGTCCTGGTTGGCGAGGATGGTCTTGAGCACGGCGATGGACGGACCGTCCGCAATGGCTTCCATCGCGGCGGCCAGCGCCTTGTCTGTGTCGGAGACTTCCTCGTGGCTCAGGTCGTACGGGTACTTGCGTCGTAGTGCAGCTCGCGCTCTGATTTCTCGGTCTTTTCCGCGCCATTTTCCGGGGGAATGCGTCGCAGAGATACGCGCGTTGGTAGCGGCAGGCGTCACGTCTTTGAGGTCGTTCAGCACGTCGAGCACGGCGGCGTCGGCCCCGGCGGCCAGCAGCGGCACGCCGAACTTCTGGTCCTCGTGAGCAGTGGAGATGTACTCGTGGCCGCCGGCGTGGACACCGACGGTGACGCGCAGCATCACACGGGCGCGTTTGCCGAGCTTGCGGGCGATGGCAGCAACGCGCTCCGGCTCGTCGGGCTCGTCGATCACGATTTTTGCGAAGCCCTGTTCGATGGCCAGCGCGATTTCCTCATCGGACTTGTTGTTGCCGTGCAGCACCAGACGACGTCCGGGAACGCCAGCGGCGAGGGCGTTTTTCATCTCGCCCATCGTGCAAGTGTCCACAAACATGCCGGCCTCGGTGACCAATCGCACGACTTCTTTGGACAAGAACGCCTTGCCGGCAAAGCTCACGTGCGTAGTGGAGGTGTTGAATGCTTCGGCGGCAGCGCGCACGAAGTGCCTAGCACGTGCGACTACTTCATCAGTGTCGATGAGATAGAGCGGCGAGCCGAACTCGTCAAGCAGCGATTCGGCGGTACGACCGTGGAATGTAATGGCACCGTCGGCATTCACAGCCGTAGCGGCCGGCCAAATTGGAGAAATGGGCATAATCACATCTTTTCGGGGGCGGTGACGCGAGGAGGTCGAGGCCGTTGGCGATGACCTGCTGGACGGCGTCATTGAGCTTCAGGCGGGCGGCGGCACGGGCCGGCTCCGGGTTCTTGGCAATCTCCAAGGCCTTGCGAGCCTCGTCGTCGCCACGGGTTTCCGGATCGGTCAGGGCCATCGGCACCACGCGCTCTACGTTGTACCACTTGTGATAGGTGGCGGCCAGTTCTTCGAGGTAACGGGCCACCTTGTGCGGCTGGCGGTCGTCGGCCGCAGTGGCGAGCACGCTCGGGAATTGGGCGAGGGCGGCGAGCACTTCGCCGTCGGCCTCGGTGTCGAGCAGGGCCAGGTCGGCACCCTCGTAGCTGATGCCGGCAGCGGCTGCGTTGCGGTCCACGTTCTTGGAGCGGGCGTGCGCGTACTGCACGTAGTACACCGGGTTGTCGTTGGTGTGCGAGGCGAGCAGGGCCAAGTCGATGTCGAAGTTCTGGTTGTAATCGGAGCGGGCCAGCGAGTAGCGGGCGGCGTCCACGCCGACCACGGAGACCAGGTCGTCGATGGTCACGACGTTGCCGGCGCGCTTGGACATGCGCACGGGCTTGCCGTCCTTCATCACGTTGACCAGCTGGCCGATGAGATCTGCATGTTCTTGCCGGGCTCATCGCCGAAGGCCGCGCACATGGCCATCATGCGGCCGATGTAGCCGTGGTGGTCCGCGCCAAGCATGTAGATGGCCACGTCGGCCGAGTTTTCGGCGCGATGGCGCTTGTCCCAGTAGTAGGCGATGTCGGCGGCGAAGTAGGCGAACTCACCATTGGACTTGATGATCACACGGTCCTTGTCGTCGCCGTGCTTGGTGGATTCAAACCAAGTGGCGCCGTCCTTGTCGAAGATGTCGCCGCGGGACTTGAGCTCTTCGATGGCGGCGTCGACCTTGCCGTCGGCGTACAGGCTGTTTTCATGGAACCAGACGTCGAAGTTCACGCGGAAGTCCTTCATGGACTTCTGAATCTCGTCGAACATCATCGGTACGGCGCGCTTGCGGAATTCCTCGCGCACTTCGGTATCGGCCTCGCCGAGCGGTTCACCATCATCGTTCAGGCCCTGATCCTGGTGGGCCAGTGCGGTCAGGTCCACGCCGTCGGACTCGGCTTCGGCCTGAACACGGGCGGCGATCTCGTTGATGTAGGCACCCTTGTAGCCGTCGCACGGGGTTTCGGTCTGGTAGCCGGCCTCACCCAAGTTATTGGCCTCGGCCCAAGCGGCGACCAGCGACTTGGCGAAGCGGTTGATCTGCTCGCCGTGGTCGTTGAAGTAGTATTCGCGCACCACCTTGGCGCCGTTGGCCTCGAGCACGCGGGCCATGGCATCGCCGACGGCAGCCCAACGGGTGCCGCCGATGTGAATCGGACCGGTGGGGTTGGCGGAGACGAACTCGAGATTCAGGGTCTGGCCGCCCAGATGGTCGTTGCGGCCGTATTCGTTGACCTTGTTGAGATGCTTGTCGGCGTCGGTCACGGCACCGGCGGCGAGTACGGTGTCCACCACGGCGGCGGCCGAGGCGGAGTCAAGCGTGATGTTGATGAAGCCGGGGCCTGCCACCTCGACCTTGGCAATGCGTCGGCTTCAGCGAGCGCGGCGGCGAACGGCTCGGCCAGATCGCGCGGCTTCATGCCGGCCTTCTTGGCCAGCTGCATGGCGATGTTGGAGGCCCAGTCGCCATGCGCACGGTCCTTCGGGCGCATCACGGCGAGCTTGTCGACGGGCGGAATCAGCTCGTCGGTCAACGCGCCGCCTGGCCGGCGGCGACGAGGTTGTGGGCAATGCTGGAAATCAGTTCACTTAAGGCTTCAGGACTCATTCTTCTAAGGATACTGAGAACGGCGACACTTGCGCCCTGGTATGCCTATATGCTGCCCCCTGCTGGCGGGGGGCAAGCACACAGCCGAAAGATACCAAGCGAAAAAAGGGTAGGCGACAATCGCCGGAATCGTTGGAGGCTCGCCGAAACCGCTATACATACCGTCGGTCGGTATCTATAGTGATCTGCAACATCAAGCACAGTAGGGAGGCCACCATGGCACGTAACGCTCACCCCGAGGTGACGCGCACCCGCATCCTCGACGCCGCACAACGGCTGTTCATGGCCCAGGGCTATGAGCACACCTCCATCCAGAACATCGTGGACGAGCTCGGCGACCTCTCCAAAGGCGCGATCTACCATCACTTCAAATCCAAGGAAGCCATCCTCGAAGAGCTCACCAACCGAGACAACAATATGCAGGACGACTTCAACGAATCCGTCATGAATCGCACTGACCTTACCGCCCTCGAAAAGTTCCGCGTGCTATGGCGGCATTCGATGACCAAGCAAGACCACGTGCAGATCATGCGAGCCGCCATGCCGATGCTGAGCGATCCGGTTTCGTTCGCCGCGAATATGCAGGTATGGAGCAAGCATCTGCCCGAACGCTTCCTGCCGCTGATCGAGGCGGGCGTCAAGGATGGCTCCATCCCCACCGAGTATCCGCGCGAGGCCGCAGAGCTGCTTTCGTTGCTGCCGAATTATTGGCTGATGCCGTATTTCTACCCGGTGACCCTGCCCGAAATGGAGCATCGCATCCGCTGCTTGGCCACCATGCTCGACGCGATCGGCGTGCCGATTTTCGATGACGAGCTCATCACGGTCGCCGCGAAGGGCATGATGACGTTCGCAGGGGAGCCGGAGAAAGGCTCAGAATGAATAGCACAGTGAAACCCGAGAATGACATCGCCGGCACCGCCACCCAACGCCCGCTGCTGTCCCGCGACTTCGTGCTGCTGGTCGCCGGACAAGGCATCTCGCTGTTCGGCAATGTGATGCTGCGATTCGCGATGTCGATGTGGGTGCTGGACGAAACCGGCTCAGCCACCATCTTCGCCTCGGTGCTGGCCATCTCCATCGTGCCGACCATCCTGCTCTCCCCGTTCGGAGGCGTGCTGGCCGATCGCGTCAACCGCCGCACCATCATGGTGGCGCTCGACGCCATCTCCGCCGTGCTCGTGCTGGCGAGCGCCATCGTCTTCGCCACCACGGGCTTCCATATCGTAGCCATCGCCACCATGCAGGTGCTGCTCGCCGTGCTCGGCGCCTTCGAAACCCCGACCGTGCAGGCCGCACTCCCCCAGATGTTCCCGGCAGTACGGCCCGGCCACCATGCGCCAAGGCATGGCCGTGATCAATCAGGTCCAACAACTAAGCAGTCTGCTGCCGAGCTTCCTCGGCGGCGTGCTGTATGCGATGTTCGGCATCCGTCTCATGATGATCATCGCCATCGCAAGCTTCGCCGGCGCAGCCGCGCTCGAATGCTTCATCCGCCTCAGTGCCCCGGATCGCGGCGACGAGGAGCTGCCCACCCCACTTGAAGACCTCAAGGCAGGCGTGCGATTCCTCATCAAGGACCGGCCGAACGTGTTCAGACTGCTGTTGTTCGCGGCGGCGCTCAACTTTGTGCTTATCGGCTATTCCGGCGTCGGCTTCCCGTACACGATTCGTACAGTGCTCGGCTTCGACGCCACTGTCTACGGCATCGCCGACGGCCTGATCGGTGTTTCCGGCGTGGCGGGCGCATTCATCGCCGGCCTGTTCGCCGCCAGACTCACGATGCACTGGATGCCGGGGCTGATGGCGACGCTTACGCTGGCCATGGTCCCACAGGGCATTGTGTTCCTGCTGCCGGTCGACGCATGGACCAAACTCGTGGTGCTGATCGTCTTCGCCTGCGGCACAATGGTTGCCAGTTGCTTCACGAATCTCATCGCCGTCGCCCGCCATCCAGCTCAGCACACCCGAGGCGATGACCGGCAAAGTGATGTCCATGGCCGCGGCCGTGAGCATGTGTGCCCAGCCGCTCGGCCAGATGGTGTACGGCTGGGCCTACGACCAAATGCCGGTCGCCATCGTGCTGTTCATCACCACCGCCCTGTCCGCCGTGCTCACCGTGCTGATGGTTCCGCTCGCCAAGCAGTTCGAGGACTGACGATCGGCGCGCACGCCACATCCCGCCGCCCGGCCATAATTGAATCACTGCACGAAAAGGCACGAAAGAGGTACCTATGGCCACGCTCAACCCCCAATCATTGGTCACGTTGTGGCAAATCGAACAGTATGGTTCGTTCTCCGCCACGGCCAAGGCCACGGGTTGGTCGCAGCCGGCCATCAGCCAGCAGATCAAAAAGCTGGAGGCACAGTGCGGTTCGACTCTGGTGCAACGCACCTCGCATGGTGTGGAACTCACCGCCACCGGTTCGATGCTCGCCCGCCACGGCGAGGCCATCGCCGATCGGCTGGAGCGGGCGGCCCGTGAAGTCGAGGATTATCGGCATCATCGGTTTGCTCACCTGCATTTGGTGGCCCCACCGTCAATCTGCTCTACTATCGCGGCCCGTACCGTGGTCAAGCTCAGTATGTTCACGGACATCGAGCTGAGCCTGATTCAGATGGAGCCGCCGGAGGCGATCGGCCTGATTTCCCAAGGCAAGGCCGATGCCGCCGCCGTGTTCCGCTACAGCAGCATCCCGAACTTCCTGCACATCGGCGACGACCTGACCTTCCATTCGCTGGGTTACGACCCGATGCGATTGTTGGTCCGCCGCTCCAGCGACATCGCCAAACGATTCGAGGAGACCGGCGAACCCGTGCCGCTGTCCGCCGCCAAAGACGAGCATTGGATCGCCGGCTGCCCCACCTGCCGCGCAAATTTGGTGAAACTGGCCACCCGTGCCGGATTCAAGCCGGATATCCGCCACTGCACGGATGATTACTGGGCCACGCAGAACCTGGTCGAGGTTGGCATGGGCGTCTCGCTGGTGCCGGCGCTCGATACACATATCAATCTGCAAGGCGATCTGGTGGCCTGTCCCATCGCCGACGATTTTGCGGCGCGCGAGGTCGGCATCGTGACTCGTGCCGGCGACCATCGCCCCGCGCTCGGTTCATTGCTCGAAGAGCTCGAGCGCACGGCACTCAAATATTTGAGTGCCAAGTAGTCGGACAGCGATAAGCAAGCTTGCGAACGCCATCACGATTTCGGGGAGCCAGACCGTTGAGCAGCCTTCTGTACCAGGAACAATGACATGTTATGAGCATGAACAACATTCCCCAGTCAACGACTTTGAGCAACGCAACCGCCGGCACCTCTTGCTTTGATGCCAATCACATCGACGTGACGACCATCGAGGATCTGAAGCAGGTCGGTTCGGATAAATGGACCCGCTACCCCGGCTGCATCGGCGCATTCATCGCCGAGATGGATTACGGTCTGGCACCATGCGTGGCCGAAGCCATCGAAGAGGCCACCGAACGTGGCGCGCTCGGCTACATTCCCGACCCGTGGAAGAAGGAGGTCGCCCGCTCGTGCGCCGCATGGCAGCGCCGCTACGGCTGGGAGGTGGATCCAACGTGCATCCGCCCGGTGCCGGACGTGCTGGAGGCGTTCGAAGTGTTCCTGCGCGAGATCGTGCGCGCCGGCAACTCCATCGTGGTACCGACTCCGGCCTATATGCCGTTCCTGAGCGTGCCGCGTCTGTATGGCGTGGAAGTCCTTGAGATTCCGATGCTGTGCGCGGGCGCCAGCGAGAGCAGCGGGCGCAATGATGAATGGCTGTTCGATTTCGACGCCATTGAGCAGGCGTTCGCGAACGGCTGCCATGCCTTCGTGCTGTGCAACCCGCACAACCCGATCGGCAAGGTATTGACGCGCGAAGAAATGCTGCGATTGTCCGATCTGGCCGCCAAGTACAACGTGCGTATATTCTCCGATGAGATTCACGCGCCGTTCGTCTACCAAGGCCACACGCATGTGCCATTCGCCTCAATCAACCGGCAGACGGCCATGCAGGCTTTCACCTCCACTTCAGCCTCGAAGTCGTTCAACATTCCCGGCACCAAGTGCGCGCAGGTGATTCTCACCAATCCGGACGATCTGGAACTATGGATGAGGAACGCGGAATGGTCCGAGCACCAGACGGCCACCATCGGTGCCATAGCCACCACTGCGGCCTATGACGGCGGCGCGGCATGGTTCGAGGGCGTGATGGCATATATCGAGCGCAATATCGCGCTGGTCAACGAGCAGATGCGCACGAGATTCGCCAAGGTGCGCTATGTGGAGCCGCAGGGCACGTATATCGCGTGGCTGGATTTCTCGCCACTGGGCATCGATGACCCGGCCAACTATTTCTTTAAGAAGGCCAACGTGGCGTTGACAGACGGCCGTGAATGCGGCGAGGTCGGGCGCGGTTGCGTGCGTATGAACTTCGCCATGCCCTACCCGCTACTGGAGGAATGCTTCGACCGCATGGCCGCCGCACTTGAGGCGGACGGGTTGTTGTAGAACAGAATTGCGGCTCCCCTCAAAGAGGGGAGCCGAGGAACGGCCGAATTAGTCGAAGTCGGCACCGAGGGCTTCGAGTTTGCCGCGGAAGTCGGCATAGCCTCGGTCGATCAGGCTGATGCCGTGCACGTCCGAGGGGCCTGACGCGGCCAAGGCCGCGATCAGATGGCTGAACCCACCACGCAGGTCCGGCACGTCGATGTCGCGTCCGGTCAGCGGGGTCGGTCCGAAGATCACGGCGGAATGCTTGTAGTTGCGCTGCCGGAAACGGCAGGGCAGCGAGCCCAAGCACTCGCGGTACAACTGGATGGTGGCACCCATCTCGACCAGCGGCTTGGTAAAGCCAAAGCGGTTCTCGTACACGGTCTCGTGCACAATCGACAGGCCATTGGCTTGCGTCAGAGCCACCACGAGCGGCTGCTGCCAGTCCGTCATGAACCCGGGATGCACGTCGGTCTCGATAGCCACGGGCTTTAGGTCGCCGCCCGGATGCCAGAAACGAATGCCCTTATCGGTCACTTCGAACTTGCCGCCCACCTTGCGGAACACGTTGAGGAACGTAATCATCTCCGGCTGGGTGGCACCCTTGACGAAAATGTCACCGTGCGTGGCGAGCGCGGCGGACGCCAGGACGCGGCCTCGATACGGTCGGTCAGCGACGTGTGCGTGTAGCCTTGCAGCTCCTTGACGCCTTCAATGCGGAAGGTGCGGTCCACGTCCACGGAAATAATCGCGCCCATCTTCTGCAGCACGCACACCAGATCCATGATCTCGGGCTCGGTGGCCGCGCCCGACAGTTCGGTCTTGCCTTCGGCCAGCACGGCAGCCAGCAAAGTCTGCTCGGTGGCGCCCACGGACGGGTACGGCAGGTGAATCTTCGCGCCATGCAGGCCATTCGGAGCAGTGATGTGAATGCCGTCCTTATGTTCCTTGTCCACGGTGGCGCCGAGCTTGCGCAGCGTCTCCAGATGGAAGTCAATCGGACGTCCGCCAATCGCGCAGCCGCCCAACGCGGGAATGAACGCTTCACCCAAACGGTGCACGAGCGGGCCGGAAAACAGGATCGGGATGCGCGACGAACCGGACAGTGTATCCACGTCGGCCACATCGGCCAGCTGCACACGCGAGGCGTCGATGGTCACAATGCCGTTCGCACCGTCCACATCCACGTCCACGCCGTGCAGACGTAGCAAATCGGACACCACATGCACGTCACGAATCTCCGGCACGTTCTTCAGCACCGACTTGCCCGGTGCCAGCAACGCGGCGACCATCGCCTTGCTCACGAAGTTCTTCGCGCCACGCACCTTGATCGTGCCATTCAAAGGCTTGCCGCCCTCGACATGCAACACGTCATCCGGATTCTCAGCCACGCCACTCTCCTCAATCAATCAAGATTCAAAAAATGCTACCGTCCAGTTTGCCATAAGCCATGTGCCGACTCCGTGAAATGCACCCCAGCCGAACTTTGATCACCGTGCACAACGGATCCCATACCCCCCGTCGAATCAAACCGATAACGTGATCTTTCTCACATTTGCCGCCACGGCGTTCTCCATACTTCTACGCTACGATTCAGGCAATGGCATCAGACGCCATGGCCACAAGCAAAGGAGCATTCATGACCACAGTCGCCGTCATCGGCTGCACGCACGCCGGCACGTTCGCCACCACCTCGATTCTCGCCGAGCACCCCGATTGGACCGTCCATGTTTTCGAGCGCAACGGTACGCTGTCCTTCCTCTCCTGCGGCATCGCCCTGTGGGTGGGCGACCACGTATCCGACCCGAAGAAAATGTTCTACTCCTCCCCTGCCGCTCTGGCCGAAGCCGGCGCGACCATGCATATGCGCACCGACGTGACGTCCGTGGACCTCGACGCCAGAACCCTCACCTACCGCGCGCTGGACGAGGCCGGAGACCCCGCCGAACAGACCCTCGCTTTCGACAAACTGGTCGTGACCACCGGCTCGCGCCCGGTCATCCCGCCGATCCCCGGCATCGACAGCCCGCATGTGCTGCTGTGCAAGAACTGGGATCACGCCATCGCCATCAAGGAAAAGGCGAAAACCGCCAAGTCGGCAGTGGTGATCGGGTCGGGCTATATCGGCGCGGAAATCGCCGAGCAGTTCAGCGTCACCGGCGTCAAGACCACGCTGGTCGACGGCCTTGATCGCCCGCTGGCCAATAATTTCGATAAGACCATCACCGATCAGGTGGCGGCCGCGTTCGAGGAGCACGGCGTCACGCTCGCGCTCGGCCAGAAGGTGGTCGAGTTCCGCGACAATGACGACGACACCGTCACTGTGGTCACCGAAAAGGGCGAGTACACGGCCGAAATGGCGATTCTGGCCGTCGGGCTTCCTGCCGAACACCGACCTGCTCAAGGGCAAGGTGGACATGCTGCCGAACGGCGCGATCGTGGTCGACGACTACATGCAGGCGTCCGCGCCGGGCGTGTACGCCGCCGGGCGACTCCGCCACCGTGTTCTACAACCCCACCGGCCAGCACGATTACATTCCGCTGGCCACCAACGCGGTGCGCCAGGGCCTGCTGGTGGGCCGCAACATCGAGACGCCGACCGTGAAGTACATGGGCACGCAGGCCACGTCCGCCGTGCAGCTGTACGATCTCTCGCTCGCCGCCTCCGGCCTGACCCGCGCCGGTGCCGAACGCCGCGGGCTCACGGTCCGCGAGACCTCGCTCACCGAGGATTATCGCCCGGACTTCATGCTCACCACCACCCCAGTCACGTCGATTCTGACCTGGGACCCGGAAACCCGCAAGGTCAAGGGCGGCCAGTTCTGTTCCAAGGCCGATATCTCCGGCGCGGCAAACGTGATTTCCATGGCGATTCAGGCCGGCTTCACCATCGACCAGCTCGCCAACGTGGACTTCCTGTTCCAGCCGAACTTCGACAAGCCGGTCTACTCGTCGGCGCCGTGGCCATGAAGGCGGCGGCCGAGTAAGACGGCTGTACCCACCGCAAAAAAGAAACCCCGGCGTGATGGGCGCCGGGGGAGAGAAAGGAGAGAAGAAGAAAGAGGTTAAGTTATGCAGCTTGTTCGGCCGTGATTACATATAACAGCAACAGTTTCAATGCAACATGGGCACTGTCTGGGAATCGTCTGGGAATCACGGCCCGTACAGGCTGTTGCTTGTTTTTGGAGCCGATTTACCGGCTGGCCTTGATCTTGTGGGCCAGTTCGCGTCCCACATCGCGCCGGTGGCGGACATCACCGAGTCCGCGCCGGCGTCACGGTACGCCTGGTAGTCGGCGGGCGAGACCACGCCGCCGACGCCGTTGATCGCGAAATCGAGCCCGAGCTTTTCACGAATCGCGGCCAGACGGGCGACCATGTCGAGGCCGGCGCCACGAATCGCATTGCCGCACACGCCTGAGCGATCGCGGCCCGCGCCGGGCAGGGCCTGATTGCCATTGGCATCGACCAGTTTGGCGGAAATCGTATTGATGGTGCTGAAGCCCTGCACGGTGCCGTGGCCCACGGTGGAACGCACCATAAGCTCCAGAGCGTCGTCGCTGGGGATGTAGGCGAGCTTGACCATCAGCGGGATGTCGCCGATCTCCTGCTTCACGGCCTCGGTGATGCGGCCCACGAGCAGCGGATTGTGGCATAGCAGGCGGTTGTGGCCCTCGTTGGGGCAGCTGGTGTTCATCACCATGAGCTTGGCACCGGTCTCCTTGACCAGGCGGGCGGTAGTGGCATGGTCGGCGATGTATTCCTCCTCGCTCATGCCCTCCACACGCGAGCCTTGGAAGCTCGGGACCAGCACTTGACCGGGACCGGCGGCCTCGATGGCGGCGCGCATGTCCGGCTGCCAGACGTCAGGGCTCTGCGAGGGCACACCGAAGCTGTTGGAGATGGAAATCGGCTGTTCATAGTTGGTGTCGGCCAGCACGCCTTCGTCCAGTTCGGCGCTGCCCGGCGTCAGTGAACCGTCCGCCGACTTGGGGTGTACGGCGAGCACGTTCGGGAACGGGTTGCAGCCCCAGGCGCGCGAACGCACGGTTTTGTAGGTCGCCAGATCGAAACCCATGTGGAAAGCGGCCGTGGTGAAACGGCTGTTGAGCAGCGGGCCTGCGGGAATGCCGAAAGGCAGGTTGACCGGCTGGCCCAAAAAGGTGGCCAAGGCACCCTCGGAGGCACCCTCGCTGGTGGTTCCGGCGGCATCGGCACCGTTGCCATCCTTCAGCGCCTCGGCGAACGAGCCGAACGGCCCTTGCTCATAGTTGTCTTCGTAACTGCGGCTGACATCGTAAAACGGCTCAAAATCACTCATGCTTCAACGATAAGCCAACCTGCATGCGCACACGCACACTCAACCCATCATCGCGCCGACAAACGAAATAATGGCGAAAGCGGCATTGGCTACCACAAAGATGATGAACGTCGGAGCTGCCCAGCCAAAGTACGTGTCTGGAATACTACGATTCGTACGGTGATATTGGCGCAAACTTAAATAGTGCAAACACACCCTAGAAGAGATAGGAGGGAATGGCACTTTCTCGCGTTGTTGGTGGAAGTATTTGGGATGCTAAGCGAGTTGCCGCATTGGAACCAGACGATTGCGTGAAGTGACCCTATACGTAAAAGGTCTCACTGGCGAGAGCCAGTGAGACCTTTGTCTGATGCGATGCGAGCGACCCAATAATCTCAATCAGACACAGAGCCAACGGCCTTGGGCCTGCAATTATGGACTCGCCTTTCGGCGAGGCTCAATGCTGGCCTCGCTGCTGTCGCAGCTCGGCAGGCCGATCGCGGCTAAATAATGCCGCGATCGGCCAACGGCCCTGTCCAGTCTGCGTCCTCAGGCTCGCGGGCGGACTCGATTCTTTCTTCGGCCCAGTGTTTGGCGGGGATGGTCTTGGGCTTGAAGGGGAACTTTTCGGCGCGCATCTTTTCGTAGGCGGCGATGTCGTCCTCGTGCTGCAGCGTCAGATCGATATCGTCGTAGCCGTTCATCAGACGCCAACGCACGTAATCGTTGACCTCGAACGGCAGGGTCACGTCGCCGCAAGTGACAGTGCGGGTCTCCAGCGAGACAGTCATCTCACGACCAGGCTCTTCCTCCAGTAGCTTCCACAGGAGTTCGACGGACTCCTGCGGCATAATCGCGGCCAGCACGCCGTTCTTGGCGGTGTTGCCGTAGAAGATGTCGGCGAAGCTCGGCGCGATGACCACGCGGAAACCGTAATCGTGCAGCGCCCACACGGCGTGCTCGCGGGAGGAGCCGATGCCGAATTCGGGGCCGGCGACCAGAATCTGGCCCTTACCGGCGTATTCCGGCTTGTTGAGCACGAAGTTCGGGTCTCGGCGCATGCGTAGAACAGGGCGTCATCGAAGCCGGACTTGGTCACGCGCTTCAAGAACACAGCGGGAATGATCTGGTCGGTATCGACGTTGGAGCGGCGCAGCGGCACGCCCACGCCGGTCAGTGTGGTGAGTTTTTCCATAACAATTTTCCTTTCGGGGATCTCTCCCCCAGTCAGTCTTCGACTGACAGCCCCTCGTCAGAGGGGGCTCACGTGTATTGACTCAGAGATCGGCGGGAGACGAGATTGTGCCGCGGATGGCGGTGGCGGCGGCTACGGCCGGCGACGCCAGATGCGTGCGCGAGCCCTTGCCTTGGCGGCCCTCGAAGTTACGGTTCGAAGTGGAAATCGAGCGCTCGTTCGGCACCAGCTTGTCCGGGTTCATGCCCAGGCACATCGAGCAGCCGGCGTTACGCCATTCGGCGCCAAAGTCCTTGAACACCTTATCGAGGCCTTCCTTCTCCGCCTGCAAACGCACGCGGGAGGAGGCCGGCACCACCAGCACGCGGTGGATGTTCTCGGCCTTGCGGTGGCCCTTCATAATCGCGGCGGCCTGGCGCAAATCGTCGATACGACCGTTGGTGCACGAACCAATGAACACGGTGTCCACGGCGATGTCCTTGATCGGCATGCCTGGCTTCAAACCCATGTATGTAATCGCACGTTCGGCGGCGGCGCGCTTGGTGGCGTCGGCGATCTTGCCCGGCTCCGGCACGGAGGCGGTGATCGGCAGACCTTGGCCGGGGTTGGTGCCCCACGTCACATATGGACCGAGCTTGGTGGCGTCAATATCCACCACCTTGTCGAATACGGCATCGTCATCGGTCTTCAGCGTCTTCCAGTACGCCACGGCCTGATCCCACAGCTCGCCTTCCGGCGCGTGCGGACGGCCCTTCAGGTACTCGAACGTGGTCTCGTCCGGCGCGATCATGCCGGCACGCGCACCGGCCTCGATGGACATGTTGCACACGGTCATGCGCTCGTCCATGGTGAGGTTGCGAATCGCCTCACCACGGTATTCGATCACGTAACCCTGGCCGCCGCCGGTGCCGATCTTGGCGATGATCGCCAGAATGATGTCCTTGGCCGTCGCGTCCGCGGGCAGCTTGCCGTTGACGTTGACGGCCATGGTCTTGAACGGCTTCAGAGACAGCGTCTGTGTGGCCATCACGTGTTCGACTTCGGAAGTGCCGATGCCGAACGCCAGCGCGCCGAACGCGCCGTGCGTCGACGTATGCGAATCACCGCACACGATGGTCATGCCCGGCTGGGTCAGGCCCAGAATCGGGGCGAACGCGTGGACGATGCCCTGATCGGCGTCGCCCAGCGGGTGCAGGCGCACGCCGAACTCCTTGCAGTTCTTCTCCAAAGTCGTCAACTGCAACGCGCTCGTCTCATCCGGGTTCGGGCGATCGATATCAACGGTCGGCGTGTTGTGATCCTCGGTGGCAATGAGCTGATCCACGTGACGCGGCTTGCGGCCGGCCAAGCGCAGGCCCTCAAACGCTGCGGGCTGGTGACCTCATGCATGAGCATCAGATCGATGTACAGCAAATCAGGGGCTCCGTCGCTGCCCTTGCGCACCAGATGATCGGCCCAGACCTTCTCGGCCAGTGTCGTTCCCATAGTGATTCCTCCAAAAAATTCCGCGCGAGGTATTGTGTTCGCGCCTTGTTCGTGGTATTAGCCTATGTGCTTGCGATGGGCCCGGCCATGAGCATGCCGGATATTGAGATACGGTCAAATGATGGCCTCAATATGACTCGGATACGACTCGAACATGACCTAGTCATGACTCGGTTCCGCTCCAGACATGTCTCTTCGGCATCCACGAACGCCCTTTCAACTTCATGGCCACCCTGTGAGACACTTCCCCAATTTGCTATTTCACTATGTGAGATGGCATAATCGCCCTTATTATGACTGATTCCCAAGAAGAGCCATTGAACAACAGCTTGACCGAGTCCGAGCCGGTTGAAGACACCACCGCCAAGGACGATGGGGAAATCCATTCCGGCGTTGGCGTCCTTGATAAAACTGTAAAGATTCTTGACGCACTGGAATCCGGCCCGTCTACGCTGGGCCAGCTTGTGGCCGCCACCGGTCTCGCTCGACCGACCGCACATCGTTTGGCTATTGCACTGGAACGCCACCGTTTCGTACTGCGCGACCAGCATGGCCGATTCGTACTCGGCTCCCGTTTCGCCGAACTTGCCGCCGCAGCAGGCGAGGATCGTCTGCTGACCGCCGCCGGCCCGATCCTGCAGACCCTGCTCGATCGCACTGGCGAGTCTGCGCAGATTTACCGCCGCCAAGGCGATCAGCGCGTGTGCATCGCCGCCGTGGAACGCACCTCCGGCCTACGTGATTCCATTCCGGTGGGTGCCATGCTGTCGATGGAAGCCGGTTCCGCCGCCCAGATTCTTCTGGCTTGGGAGGATTCCGACCGTCTGCACCAGGGATTGCGCCACGCCAAGTTCACCGCCACCAAGCTGGCCGCCGTACGCAAGCGCGGCTGGTCCGAGTCCGTGAACGAGCGCGAAGAGGGCGTGTGCTCGATTTCCGCCCCGATCCGCAACGCCTCCGGCCAGGTCATCGCCGCCATCTCGATTTCTGGGCCGACCGGCCGCATGGGCGCCGCTCCCGGACGCCGCTATGCGCCGCTGGTGATGGCCGCCGGCAAGTACCTCACCGAGGCACTGGTCAAAGCCGTTCGCTGAAACATACCAGTCAATCCAACCGATAGCCCAACCGGCAGAAATCCCGCGAGGTATCCGTCGAGACGCGGGATTTCTGCCACTAATACACAGCGGAAGGCCCCCGAAACCCCGAATACTTCGCGCCGCTTCCCGCCTCTATCAGGAACAGTTACCTGAATAAACCGGACAGTTGACTCCATAGCGACGGCTTGCGCAGCAAATCATCGCCCTCACCCTCGCCAGGCGTGGTCTGGTTCACCGCATAGGTGTAGGCGCGTTTGGAACTGGGCTTGCCCACCAGTTCGCCAAACTCCAGCAATTGCGTACGCGGCTCGTAAGGGTGACGGATATCAAATTCGATCAATCGCGTGGCACGTTTGGCCGGAGCCGGTCCGTACGTATTGAATCCGCAGGTTGGCGTAGCGATAAGCAACAGACCCTCATGTTCGCCGACGAAACCGTTGCGATGATCATGACCAGCTACGACGCCGAAATACCCCTCGCGCAGCAATTCGAATTCGCCTGACGTATCAGGGCAGGATATGCCTTCTCCCAAATATCCGCCGGGCTGGGTTTGCAATTCGTCCAGCACGTAGTAGGTATCGGCGTGCGAACGATAGCCCTGCATGGCAAACGCCGCGTTGGCCGCCACCGGCTTCAGCACGTTGTAATACTCGGGCATCGGCATGTGCTGGAACACCATTGATTTCGCACCGATACGGTCGGGCACGGCGTTCAGGAAGGCGAGCGCTGCGGGCGATGGTGTGCCGAAGCCGCCGCCATGCACGTAATCGCCGGAGTCAAGAATGACCAGACCCAGCACATTGCGCGTATGGTCAACGTCCATAACCGGCAGCGCGAAGGTGCCTGGTTCACCGGAACCCACTGCGGATGTGGGGGAAGACACAGCAGAAGGCACAACAGCATCGGCACCAGCATCGTCAACGACGCCCAACGTATCAGCCTTCGCGGTAATCCCCGCACCGGAGCCAGTGGCACCAGACGGCGTCTGCACAGCGCCACCCGCTCCACAGGTATATGCAATCTGGTTCGGCAAGGTCTCACTCGGCGGATTGACACAACCGGGGAACTCACGATAGATACCGTCCAGTTCCGCATTGCTTAGCCCGCATTGGAAATCATGGTTGCCATACGTCACGGCCCACGGAATGCCGCGCGCCGCCAACGGCTCAGTGAACTGGCCAATGGCCTTGCGCACCAGCGCTCGGGTATGGTTCAGCGCGGATTCGGCAATAGGTTCGTCACACCAGCGACGTTACGGAATGAATCGGCGAACGCCGGATCGTAGCCGGCGATCTGGTTGCCGGAGAAAATCACCAGATCAGGCCGTGTGGCATCAAGGCTGGCCTCAATCAGGGTGATGGTGTCTTTGGAGACTTTCGGCCCATCCTGAATGTCGGCAATCTGCAGCACGCGGAACTTGCCGGAATAGTGGAATTGCAGTCGTCCGAGACGCGCAGAGATAGAGACCGGACGGCCGTCTTCGGCATCGGCCGGCTTGATACGAGGTTTCGACGACATCCCCTCTGGCGTACGCTGTGTTTCCGTCATGCCCTCCACTGTACACACAAACGAAAAAAAAGGCCCGCCGGAGCGGGCCTTTTCTACAAGTTCAACTACTGGAGCAGAATCTCTGCACAACATCATCGTTGTAACGGTAAGTCTTTCCAATGCCCGTCCAACGTAACAGTCCTCGTGACCATACACTATTTGTGGGCTCTGCTCTGTTCAGTTGTTCTTGTACCTCATAATCTATTCATCACTCCCGTTTCTCGCAACCTGCAGAGAGTCGTTGTGCGTTTTTTATCACAACTGTTCAATCGCACTTTCTGGCTATCGGAAAACGAGCTGAACCGTTCACATCGAACCCGTCCGATGTTCGATTTCGTTCGTTTCACCGCCGCTCACGGCGTGTCGCGAGCGACGCTAGCACACTCAAAACCAACCAACACCGAACTAACATGAACACCCGTTGAATTCTGGCGCGTTCAGTCGTTTTCCGGCCACGCCAAAGCTTACGATATAAGCTATGGCACAGATATTTGACGCACCCTCGAAGGCAATTCTGCGCAGCCAAATCGCAGAGCATATTGCCGAAAACGACAACAACGACCGCCGCGTCGATCAGGAAGGCGAGGCACCGCTGCCCAAGGACCGTTTCTTCGACCGCGAGCTCAGCTGGCTCAAGTTCAACCAGCGCGTGCTCGAATGTGCGGAGAACGAAGACATGCCCCTGCTCGAGCGCGCCAACTTCGCCGCGATCTTCGCCTCGAACCTTGACGAGTTCTTCATGGTCCGCGTCGCCGGCCTGAAGCGCCGTATCGACTCGGGCATCGCCGTGCCGTCTGCCGCCGGCCTGAGCCCGCGTCAGCAGCTGCGCGCGATCAGCGAGACCGCACACCGTCTGCAAGACGAGCACGCACATTACACGATCGACACCATTCTGCCGGAATTGGAGAAGGAGCGCATCGTCCTGCTGACGTGGGACAAGCTCACATCCTCCGAGCAGGAGCGCCTCTCGCGCTACTACCGCCAGCAGGTGTTCCCGGTCCTGACGCCGCTCGCCGTGGATCCGGCCCACCCGTTCCCCTACATTTCCGGCGGTTCCATCAACCTGGCCGTGATTGTGGAGAACCCGGCCTCCGGCAAGTCGCACTTCGCCCGCGTCAAGATCCCGGGCAACCTGCCGCGCCTGGTGCCGGTGGACGACATGACCGATGAGGAGTCCAAGGACGAGCGTTACGGCTTCATCGCCATGGAAAAGCTCATCGCCGCGCATCTGGAATCCCTGTTCCCGGGCATGATCATCAAGGAGGCCCGCTCCTTCCGCGTGACTCGTAACGAGGACATCGACGTGGAAGAGGATGACGCCGAGAACCTGCTCAACGCCATGGAGAAGGAGCTGCTGCGCCGCCGCTTCGGACCGCCGATCCGCCTGGAGATCACGGACACCACGAGCCCCTTCCTCTCCCAGCTGCTCGCCGACCAGCTCGGCGTGAGCCAGGACGAGGTATACCGTCTGCCCAGCCCGCTGGACCTGACCGTGCTCTTTGAGCTCGGCAGCGTGGACCGCCCGGACCTGAAGAACCGTCCGTTCGTGCCGACCACGAACCGTCAGATCGCCGAGGTCGAGTCCTCCCGCGCACAGGATATTTTCGCTGCCATCCGCGAGCGCGACATCCTGCTGCATCACCCCTATGACTCCTTCTCCACTTCCGTGCAGGCCTTCCTTGCGCAGGCCGCCGCGGACCCGAAGGTGCTGGCCATCAAGCAGACCCTGTACCGCACCAGCTCCAACTCGCCGATCATCGACGCCTGATCGACGCCGCTCATGCCGGCAAGCAGGTGCTGGCTTTGGTGGAAATCAAGGCTCGTTTCGACGAGGACGCCAACATCGCGTGGGCCCGCAAGCTCGAACGCGCCGGCGTGCACGTGGTGTACGGCATCGTGGGCTTGAAGACCCACTGCAAGCTCATCGAGGTCGTGCGTCAGGAAGCGGACGGTCTGCGCCGCTACTGCCACGTAGGCACCGGCAACTACAACCCGAGACCGCGCGACTGTACACCGATCTGGGTCTGCTGACCTGCGACCCGGTGGTCGGCCAGGATCTGACTCGTCTGTTCAACCAGCTCTCTGGTTACGCGCCGAAGTCCAGCTTCCACCGTCTGCTGGTGGCCCCGCGTACCGTGCGCACCGGCCTGATTCAGCGCATCCGCCGCGAGGAGGACGCCGCCCGCGCCGGCAAGGAGGCCTGGATCAAGATCAAGGTCAACTCCATCGTGGACGAGAAGACCATCGACGCCTGTACCGTGCCTCTCAGGCCGGCGTGAAGATCGACATCGTCGAACGCGGCATCTGCGCTCTGAAGCCCGGCGTTCCCGGCCTGTCCGAGAACATCCGCGTGCGTTCGATTCTCGGCCGCTTCCTGGAGCACTCCCGCATCTACGCCTTCTGCAATGCGGACGGCCCGCAGATCGGCGAGGGCCCGGCTTCCGGCCCGGAGGTCTACATCGGTTCGGCTGACCTCATGCACCGTAACCTTGATCGCCGCGTCGAGGCTCTGGTGCGCGTCACCGCCCCGGAGCAGATTGACGAGCTCATCAAGTACGTGGACCTGCAGATGGCCGACTCCACCATGAGCTGGCACATGCAGCCCGACGGCACGTATGTGCTGCACACCAAGGACGACGAGGGCCGCCCGCTGGTCGATAGTCAGGAATACCTGATTCGCAAGCACCAGCGTCGCCCCAATTCACACAACTGATTTCACTCGATGCTCCCTGTCAGCACGAGCTGACTGAGGGTGGTTACGATGCCCGGCTCCTCTTTCGAGAGGATGCCGGGCATCGTTGTTCAGCGCGCAAAAACTACGTAGCAGCGGTCCAACGTGACCTACAATACAAGAGATGGGTACGAACAGTATGAGACGAATCGTGGAAGCCGCCGGCGGTATTCTGTACCGGTGGAAGGATGATGCCGAGCCGACGCAGGCATCGTCTCCATCAGTGAAATCCAATATTGCCACCGATGGCACCATCATCGCGAACACCACGGATTCTGACGGCGAGACCACGGCAGCACCCGGCGCATCGGACGCGGCTTCCACCCCGGACCCGGCGCAGGCCGACAGCCCAGCCACAGCGGACAACGTACTCAACCGCATCGAACTGTGCGTCGTGCATCGCCCGAAATACGACGACTGGAGCTGGCCGAAAGGCAAGGTCGACCCGAACGAATCACACCGGCATGCCGCCGTACGCGAGATCGGCGAGGAATCGGGCCTGTCCGTGGAGCTCGGTCCCTATCTGGGCGACATCGAGTACCCGCTGTCCGAAGAAGGCAGCAAACAGCGCCATACCAAGGATCGGTCGGCGGATACCAAGCATATCCAGTTCTGGATGGCCACGCCGATCAGCGCCATCGACAACCTGCGGCGTACCCATGCGTTTGGCCCGGTGCATCGGGCGGACATCGGCGAAATCGACGAAGTTTTGTGGCTGACGCCGGCCGAGGCCCGCAAGAAGCTCAGCCATTCCACCGATAAGGACATCCTCGCGCTATTCGTTGATCGGGTGCAGGAGGGCGCGCTTGACGCCGTGCCGGTGATTATCGTGCGCCACGGCAAAGCGGAAGCGCGCAAGCTGTGGAAGGGTTCGGACGCGAACCGTCCGATCACGCCGCGCGGCGCGGCTGCGGCATACGCGCTGAACCGCGAGCTGGCGTGTTTCAATCCGACCCGACTGGCCACGTCGCCTTGGGTGCGCTGCCAGGAGACGTTGGAGATGTTCGCGTGGCAGACCGGACGAGACATGGTTCATCTCGATCCGCTCACCGAAGATGCATACGCCGCTGCGCCGGACACCGCATGGGAGTGTCTACTCAGCGAAATCGAGTTCGCACTTGAGCGCCGTCAGCCCATAGCGATATGCATGCACCGGCCGGTGATTGGTGGTATGTTCGGACACCTGCGCAGCATGTGCGTTGCGCCGTCTCTGAGCAAACGCCTGATCGCCAAGACACCGTTCATGCCGACCGGCACGGCGGTGGCGCTGTTCGTCACTCCGACGCCTCATGGTCCCAAAATCATCGATATTCAGAAGGTTCAACCGCTTGTCTACTAGACCCGCATTCCCTGATTCATCCAACTCCTCGGCCGCTGCCGCTGCAGCTCATGCCGCGCACAATGGTGCCGCCGGCAGTCTGGGCCCGGGCTTCGGCTCGTTGCGTGCGGCCGGAGCGGCATTCGGACCTGCTCGCATGGGTTCTTCACGTCCTTCGCGCCCGGCTCAGCTCGACCCGGCTGTGGCCGATGGATTGGCCGGTGGCATGGACCCGCAGGCGTTGAGCGAGATGAGTCATCTGTCTGCTGCCGCATTGCTGGATCGTGTGCGCCATAGCGAAGACCCGGCGGTTGTTGAGCGGGTGCTCACGTTGGTGGAGACGGTCGGCGTGGATGAAATCGCCGAATTGTGGAGTGACGCCGAGCCGGATTCGCTGCCTGGTGTGCTGTGGCGACTGTATATGTTGCGTACGTGGATGCGATCGAATCGCGACTCGATCGCGCATCTGTGGCGCTTGGGTGAGCCGGTGGCCACTACCGCCTCCGCCATCGCCGGCGTGGATCAGGCTCCCAGTGAAGATGATATCGTGCGATTGGCCGATTCGATTCTCTCCGGTGCTTTTGTGGGCGATTTTGCGTGGCGCTTGAGCGTGCGGCGGCGTTTACCGATGTGGTGGCGTTGGGCTTGCGCGTGGAGGCGCGGCGCATGGTGACCCGGGCCGAGGCCAACGGCGGCTTCTCCTCGGATGCCGATGAGAAGGCCGTGCGCACCAAAGCCGCCCGCCTTATGCACACCGCCGGCAGCCTCATGGCCACCGCCAAGGATTTCCAGCACGGTGCCAACCTCTGGCGTCGCGGACGGTTGGAGTAGCCCTGCTCCAGGCTCCCTCTGATGAGGGAGCTGTCACGGGCGATGCCCGTGACTGAGGGAGAGACCCACCGACCGCACCCCAACAATCAGCTACCGGCCAACGCCACCCCTTCCCCGGCGCGGCGAGCCCCATCGCAAGCTATACTAAGTATCCGCGTCGGACCGTGCTTAAGCCCCGGGCTCCATTTTTTTGCCGCCGCGAGCGGCCCTTGCGCCGACAGGCGCTTTCGCGGTTCGGCGCTTCTTTTCTTTTACCCGATTCACGCCCCGAACGTTGCGATGGGCACGACCAGTATGCCGTCATTGCGGCGATAGGCCTTCCCACCTCGGCCGGTAAGGAACATCATGAACTCTGGTTCGCGAACTTGGGCCATGGGGTTGCCACAGATTTTGTCGCGGAAGGATTTGAGCTTATCCGCATTGTCATCGTTCACCTTAAGGTCACTGAGTTTTATTTCGATAGCACCCCACCTGCCGTCAGACAACTCGATAATGACATCAACTTCAAGCCCCTTGTCATCGCGGTAGTAGGCGATGCGATTGTTCGCGCCCGGCATGGCCGACAGATATACATTCAAATCACGAATGCACAGCGTTTCAAACAGATCGCCGAGCGTCTGTGTATCGCGCATCAGAGTATTCGGCGCGGCACCTAAAACCGCAGCAGGCAACGAAGGATCCACGAAATATCGCTTGGGCTTGGTTCGCACACGACTCTTTGCGCGGAGTGGCGGTTCCCAACCCTCCAAATCCGTCAGAAGGTACAAGTCCTTGAACATTTCCAAATAGCTCTTCACCGTCTGCGTATCCGGCTCACGCCGCTCATCGCCATATGCCATATCCGCAGCCAGCGTCGCATATTTTGGTGCCTGCGAGATGTTCACGGCAAGAGCTCGCATCAAAGCTCGTGCAGTTTCAGGATTCTTCTTCATCTTCGGCACGCTGATATCCAGCACACTTGCGATATATTCGCCCGGGATTTCCAAGGCGAATTCATCGTCTAGCTCAAGATTCGCGGGCCATCCGCCACGGCAACACCATCTGGCGATGTCTTCGATACTCGTATTGCATTCGGCAGGCTCGAATTTCCCCTCGAACAAATCGGATAGCTGACCGCGCCCGTGGATTCTCCGGATTCAGCCAAGCTCATGGGCCACATGCGCAGACGAGCAATGCGACCAGTGCCGCTGTGATGAATGGCGTCACGATCCTTTGGAATAGCCGAACCTGTAAGAATCAGCTGCCCCTTGCGGTTCGCATTGTCATCTATATGGCGACGAGCGGCATCCCAAATTTGCGGTACATCTTGCCATTCGTCCACCAGATGGGGCTCCTCCCCCATCAGCACCAATGCAGGATCGGTTTGGGCGGCCGCGAAAACTGCCACATCATCCAGACGATCAACGCTTCGAGACCGGGAGAGCGCGGTCCATGTCTTGCCGCACCATTTCGGCCCAACGATTTCCACTGCACCGAACGCCTTGAGCAGTTTACTTAATCTGCTATCTACCACGCGTGAACGATAAATCAGGCCTGGTCAAAGGTACCATCGCGACCACTCAAATCGTTCATATTGCAGCCTTTCCCCAGTTCTATCGTTCTAAACAAATATAGATTTTACACCAGTTTCATTCCCGATTTTACACCTATCTCATTCCCCGGTTTTACACCAGTTTCATTCCCTGTTTTACACCGTGTTGTTTTTTACGCTTTACCCTCTCAGAGGTATCAGAGGCAGATCTCGGCACGGACAGGGCATTGTCCTGCTGCAACTGGCCTATCGCAGCAAAAAGTCGAATCACCCACAAATCCAATCCGATAAGCAAGCCGCGCCATTACCAATTCGGCAGGTCGGCAAACTTGGACTAGGCTGGGAATCATGGAACTCCATGTTTGAATCATCCGCTGGTCGAGCACAAGCTCACCGTGCTGCGCGACAAGAACACCCCTCCTCCACCTTCCGCGAGCTCGTCTCCGAACTCGTGATGCTTGAGGCCTACGAGGCCACCCGCAACCTGTCCGTGGTGGCCGCGCCGATCGAGACGCCGGTCGCCCCGATGACCGGCAAGAAGCTCGCCTCCCCGCGCCCGATCATCGTGCCGGTGCTGCGCGCTGGCTTGGGCATGCTCGACGGCATGACCCGCCTGATTCCGACTGCTGAAGTCGGCTTCCTGGGCATGAAGCGCGACGAGGAGCACCCCACCCAGCAGGTGACGTACGCGAACCGTCTGCCCGAGGACCTGTCCGGCCGCCAGTGCTTCCTCATCGACCCGATGCTCGCCACCGGCGGAACGCTGGTCGCCGCCACGCACTACCTGGCCGAGCGCGGCGCAAGGACGTGACCGCGATCAACATCATCGCGGCCCCCGAAGGCATCAAGTACGTCGAGGAGCACATCGACCCGTCCATCGACTTCAAGGTCGTGGTGTGCGCGGTCGACGAACGTCTTAACGACAAGTGCTACATCGTGCCGGGACTCGGCGACGCCGGTGACCGTCTCTATGGCGTAATTGACTGATTTCCCTGGCTCCCCTCCCCGAGGGGAGCCAACATAACGGAACATCTATGCAAATCGACATTATTGCGCCGGGGCGCGTGAAGGAGCGTTACCTTCGCGACGCCATTGACGAGTATTCCAAGCGACTTTCGCGCTACTGCAAGCTCAACATCATTGAAGTGGCAGATGAGAAAACGCCTGACCATGCCTCCGAGGCGTTGACCGACAGATCAAGGCCAGAGAAGGCGAACGCATCGCCAAGCATCTGAAGGACGGCGCGTTTGTTATTGCCCTTGCCATCAATGGCAAGCAGCTGTCCAGTGAAGAATTGCCGCCAAAATCAACGACCTTGGATTGCGTGGCACCAGCCATATTCAGCTGGTCATCGGCGGTTCAATCGGCCTTGACGACGCGATTCTGCGTCGTGCTGATTTTCTGCTGAGTTTCTCGAAGATGACGTTCCCGCATCAGCTTATGCGCGTGATTCTGCTGGAGCAGATCTATCGCGCTTATAAAATCACGCTGGCGAGCCGTATCACAAGTAAAAACGCCATACCTCATGGGGCGGGAAATCCCCCATGGGGCGGTAATTGCCCCATGAGGCGGCAAAATCCTCATGGGGCGGTATGCCAAAATGGCTTAATTCCGCGGTTTCACATATTCTTCAAACCGCCCCATGGGCAAGTTACCGCCCGATGAGCCTGTAACCACCCCATGGGCGCATCAATAACGCCCTCAACCTCACACTGCGTCGGGGACGAACGCTTCGAAGATGTGGCGGTCGAAGTAGGGGGCGCACTGGGCGAGTTCATCGCTGCTGCGCACGGTCCATGAAACCGGCATCGCACCCATCGAACGAGCGAGCTTGACTTGCGGCGAAGCGCCACCAGTCCAGTCATAAGCCACGAAATCAGGACGAGACAGCCAGTCGAACGCCAGTAAGCCGGCGGCCCATTCAGCCGCACCATTCTTGCTCAGCTTCGCCGGCCAGCTCAGCTGACCGCGGCACACCTCAGGGTGATGCTCCTTGTACCAATTCACCGCGCCCGGGTGGAAGGATTCGATCACGTACGGGCCGTCATACGCCTCAAGCAAGGCGTGGCCCTTTTCCATGAGCTCTTCGCTACGCTCATCCCAAGCCCTGTTGTTGCTGAACTTGTATTCCACAATCAGCGGAGCCCGGCCGGCCACCACGTCCAGCACATCGGAGAACAGCGGCACATGCTGGTAGTACCCCTTCGGCGCGGCGGACGGCGTGACCACCAGCGGCGGGTTCGCGTCGGCACCCGGCAACGGTTCGGCCTTCAAATCGCCTGACTCGCCGTTCGGGAAGAGCGGAATACGGGCGAGTTCGTCGTAAGTCAGGTCTTCGATGCGGCGCGGATCGCCGGCCACGCGCAACAAATCGGCGTCATGGACCACGACCACTTGGCCGTCGAGCGTAAGCTGCACGTCGAGTTCGATGCCATAGCCAGCCTCGCAGGCGGCGGCGAACGCGGCCAGCGAGTTTTCGGGAGCAATCGGACCGGTCATATCCGCACTGCCGTAGCCGGCCTTGACAGCCATGCGACGGGCAAGCGACACATAATCATCGTTTTCGGCGATGGATCGCTCAGTGGTATCGGCTTGGGCGCTAACCGGATTATCCCCACCATAATCAGCGATATCGGTATAGCCGACCAAACCAGAACCCGCATCATGCAAGCCACGATGGGCATACCATACCTCCGGAATGGAGGGCACGAAATTACGACGCTTGTCATTGAACGTGCGCGGGGCCACGGCCCACACGGCAGCACCGGCGGCGGCCACGCCTGCCAGCGCCACGTTTCTCCAGAGCTTCGACGACATTGGAATCCTTCCTGTTGGGCTGCCTCTAGCCTAACGCTTCTGCCAGCCATTGTGGAGTGGTTGGATCATCCGGTTTCAGCGCGCGGTCCAGGTGGTTGGCGCGCAGTGGCTCCCAGCTGAAATCTGCCAGCAGATCGGCGGGTTTGCAAGGAATTGGAGTGGGTTGCAGACGCAGCAGCCAGGCGCAGTATCCGATGATTTGCTCGGGGGTTACGTTGCGGGCGCGCAAGGCTCCCATATCCAGCGACGTTCGCGCTTGGCTAACGCCGGCCGGCCGCATTGTCGATAAGCGGCAGGTGCGCATACTCGGGGTGCTCGGCGAGAGGCTTTTCCGTGTTGCCGCATTCCGGCTCAAAGCCGCCAGCCAACAGACACTGGCGAATCCACATTTGCAGCGCGGTGGAGCGCAGCAGATCACGGCCGCGCACGATATCATCAACACCCATATCGAGGTCATCCACGACCACGACCAGTTGATAGCCGAACAGTCCATCGGCTCGGCGAATCACGGAATCGCCTACCTCGCGGGCCAAATCGTAGTGCTGTGGACTATAGACACGGTCGTTAAAGCATGCGACACCATCAACGATTCCGGCATCGCCCTGCTGTTCCGGCGGCACGGCTCCCGACAGCGCAGCGGAATCGTCAGGCACTGTACGTTGCTTTTCTCCCGCTGCCGATTCCGGCATGGCGATACGGATGGAATGCTGGTCGCCGCGAACCAAACGGGCACGGACCTCGTCGGGATGGTCGTGCAGCAAGCGGCGGCACGTGCCGGGGTACACCATGAAGCCGTCGCCCTCGTTGGGGGCCGAGGCGGGCGCGAATGTCGGCACGCGAGCAGAAACAGGGGTACAGCACACCTTGCGAGCGCAGGCATTCGAGAGCGTATTCGTATCGTTCAGTGCGCTGGGATTGGAACATCGGTTCGCCATCCCAGTCGAGGCCGAGCCAATGCAGGTCATCCATCATGAGCTGGTCCGCACCGGCGACCACACGCGGCTTGTCCACGTCCTCGATACGCATCAGCATGCGGTCGCCACGCGAGCGGGCCGAAAGCCATGCACCCAACATGGCGTACACGTTGCCGATATGCATGCGCCCCGACGGCGTCGGCGCGAATCGTCCAGTCACTGGCCCTCCTCGTATGAAGTTCAGCACCATGGTAGCGAAAAGGCTCTCCTCCTCAGAGGAGAGCCAATATAGTGAAGCTCGCCAGCCCGAACTCCCCTCAGTCAGCTTCGCTGACAGCTTTGCTCAGAGAGGGGAGCCAGTGATTGTCACTTGTCTTCGGTGACGTTGTCCACGCTCACGTCCGGATTGTCGGAGACAATCTGGTCGCTCGCCCAAGCGGAGAGCTCCAGATGTTCGCCGCCGGTCTGGTCGACGAGCACGGTGTCACCGTCGTGGACCTTGCCGGCCAGCAGCATACGGGCCAGCTGGTCGCCCACTTCGGTCTGTACCAGGCGGCGCAGCGGACGAGCGCCATAAGCCGGGTCGTAACCGGTGTTGGCCAGCCATTCGCGAGCCGAGTCGGTGACGTCCAGCGTGATGCGGCGATCGGTCAGACGCTGGGACACGCCAGCCACCTGGATATCCACGATGCCGCCAAGCTCCTCGCGCGTAAGCGGGTGGAACATGACGATGTCGTCCAGACGGTTCAGGAACTCCGGCTTGAAGTTCATGTGGACAGCGTCCATCACGGCCTTTTTCTTGGCGTCGGCGTCCATGTCCTCGTTCACGAGGAACTGCGAGCGAGGTTAGAGGTCATAATCAGGATCGTGTTCTTGAAGTCCACGGTCCTTCCCTGGCCATCGGTCAGGCGACCATCGTCAAGTACCTGCAGCAGCACGTCGAAGATCTCCGGGTTGGCCTTCTCGACCTCGTCGAACAGCACCACGGAATACGGGCGACGGCGCACGGCCTCGGTCAGCTGGCCGCCCTGCTCGTAGCCACGTAGCCCGGCGCCGCGCCAATCAGGCGCGAGACCGAAGCCTTCTCCATGTATTCGGACATGTCGATGCGGACCATGGCCTTCTCGTCGTCGAACAGGAAGTCGGCGAGCGCCTTGGCCAGTTCGGTCTTGCCCACACCGGTGGGGCCGAGGAACAGGAACGATCCGGTCGGACGGTTCGGGTCGGAGATGCCGGCACGCGAACGGCGCACCGCGTCGGACACGGCGGCGATGGCTTCCTTCTGGCCGATCACACGCTTGCGAGGTAGTCCTCCATGTGCAGCAGCTTCTCGTTTTCGCCCTGCATCAGGCGGCCGACGGGAATGCCGGTCCAGTCGGAGACGATCTCAGCCACCGAGTCGGCGTCCACACGGTCCGGGACCATCGGCTCATCGGCCGGGTTGGCCGCGCTGGCATCAGCAGATTCAGCATCCGCGCTCTCCGCGGCGGCAAGCTCCTTCTGAATGGACGGAATCTCGCCGTACAGAATCTTCGAGGCCTCCGCCAAGTTGCCTTCACGGGTATACTTATCCGCCTGCACGCGCAGGTCGTCGAGCTTGGCACGCAGGTCGCCGACCTTGTTGTGGCCAGCCTGTTCCGCATCCCAACGCGCCTTGAGACCGCTGAGCTTCTCACGGGTGTCCGCAAGTTCGGCTTGCAGCTTGCCCAGACGCTCCTTGGACGCAGGATCCTCGGCCTTCTTGAGCTGCATTTCCTCCATTTCAAGACGGGTCACCTTGCGCTGCAGCTCATCGATCTCCTCAGGCGAGGAGTCGAGCTCCATACGCAGGTGAGCGGCCGCCTCATCGACCAGATCGATGGCCTTGTCCGGCAGCTGACGGCCTGAGATGTACCGGTTCGAGAGGGTCGCGGCGGCGACCAGCGCGTCGTCGCCGATCGTTACCTTATGGTGCGCCTCGTAACGCTGCTTCAGGCCACGCAGGATGGCGATGGTGTCTTCCACGCTCGGCTCGCCCACGAACACCTGTTGGAAACGGCGTTCCAATGCCGGATCCTTTTCGATGTTCTCGCGGTACTCGTCCAGCGTGGTCGCGCCGATCAGGCGCAGCTCGCCACGGGCCAGCATGGGCTTCAACATATTGCCGGCGTCCATCGAGCCTTCGGCCGCACCCGCGCCGACGATGGTGTGGATCTCGTCGATGAAGGTGATGATCTGACCATCCGCATTCTTGATTTCGTTCAGGACGCTCTTCAGGCGCTCCTCGAACTCGCCACGGTACTTCGAACCGGCCACCATGGAGCCTAGGTCAAGGGAGATGAGCTTCTTGCCTTGCAGGGTGGTGGGCACGTCGCCCGCCACGATACGCTGGGCCAGGCCTTCCACGACGGCGGTCTTGCCGACGCCGGGCTCGCCGATCAGCACCGGGTTGTTCTTGGTACGACGGGAGAGGATCTGAATCACGCGGCGGATTTCCTGGTCACGTCCGATGACCGGGTCCAGCTTGCCTTCCTTGGCGGCGGCCGTCAGGTCGGTGGAGTACTTCTCTAGGGCCTTGTACGAGCCTTCCGCGTCCGGGCTGGTGACCTTCGCGCCACCACGCACGCCGGGTACGGCCTTGCGCAGGGAGGCTGCGGTGACGCCGTTCTTCTCCAAGATTTCGCCGGCGACTGGTTCGGCTTGCTGGCCGCGATGCCGATAAGCAGATGTTCGGTGGAGACGTATTCGTCGCCCATCTGCTGCATTTCCTTCTCAGCCTGGGCGATGGCGGCGGTCAGCTGGCGGCTGGCCTGTGGCTGCGAGGTGCTGGATCCGGATGCGCTCGGCAGCGCGACCAAAGCGTTGCGCACCGCCGCGCCGATGGCCTGCGGGTCCCCGCCCGCGGCCTCGATCAGAGAGCGCGCCACGCCGTTTTCCTGGCGCAGCAGCGCATCCATGACGTGCAGGGTCTCGACCTGCGCGTTTCCTGCGGCGGACGCACTCTGAATCGCGTCGCCGACGGCTTCTTGGGCCATAGTGGTGAACTTCTGTTCCATATCGTATTCCTCCATATCATGCGGTCTGCGCAGTGCGGCTCGCGGGCTTCGAAAGCCCTGCGAGCGTTGCGACAGACCGCAGCTTGTCGTTGTCTGATATGGTCAACCGACCTGGAACCCATTCTATTCCCAAAACTTGAGTGCATATGACTCAAGTTTTGGATTTTGGTGGGGAGGGTGACTAGTAGCCCCCTCTGATGAGGAAGCTTGGGCAGCCGCTACTTCAGTGCGCCGACGGCGGATTCGGCGGCGGCGAGGACTTCGCCGGAGAGAATCGCCTCGGCCACGCCCTCAATCTGCGGGGTGGTCCAGGTATCGCGTACGTCGGGGCCGATTTCGTTGGCGTACTGGCGCACCACGCGGTATACGGCGGCGCCCGCCGCACCCGGACGGTACGGCTTGCGGAAGTCGAAGGAGCGGCAGGAGCACAGCAGTTCCACGGCCAGCACGCGCGCAAAGGCCGGAATCGACCGGCGCAGCTTGCGGGCGGCGGCCCAACCCATCGACACGTGATCTTCCTGCATGGCGGAGCTTGGAATCGAATCGACCGAGGCAGGCACGGCGTTACGCTTCATTTCGGAGACGATGCCGGCAGCGGCGTATTGGGCGATCATGAAACCGGAGTCCACGCCCGGGTCACCAGCCAGGAACGCCGGCAGGCCGCGGTTGCGCGCCACGTCAAGGAAGCGGTCGGTACGACGCTCGGAGATAGAGGCTACGTCGGCGGTCGGAATCGCCAGGAAATCGAGCACATAGGCCAGCGGCGCGCCATGGAAGTTGCCGTTGGACTCCACACGGCCGTCCAGCGTGACGCACGGGTTATCGATGGCGGAGGCGAGTTCCACGCCCGCCACGGAGGCCGCGTATTCCACGGTGTCGCGGGCGGCGCCGTGCACCTGCGGGGTGCAGCGCAGCGAGTAGGCGTCCTGCACACGCACGGTGGAGCCCGGGCGGCCGGCCTCAATCAGACCAGAGTCCTTGAGCATGCGGGCGATGTTCGCAGCGGAATCGCCTTGGCCGCGATGCGGGCGCAGCGCCTGCAAGTCGGCGGCGAATACGCGGTCGTTGCCGAGCATGCCTTCCACGCTCATCGCGGCGGCGACATCCGCGGTCTTGAGCAGCAGGCGCAGATCGGTGATGGCCATACACAACATGCCGAGCATGCCGTCGGTGCCGTTGACCAGCGCCAGTCCTTCCTTCTCTTTCAAATCGACGGGCGTGATGCCGGCCGCACGCAGCGCTTCGCCGCCGCCGATCTTGAGGCCGTCAGCGTTGCGGGCCTCGCCTTCACCCATCGCCACCAAAGCACAGGCTGCGAGCGGCGCCAAATCACCGGAGCATCCGAGTGAACCGTATTCGTAGACCACCGGGGTGATGCCGGCGTTCAGCATATCGGCGTAGACCTGCGCGGTTTCCGGGCGCACACCGGTGCGTCCGGTGCACAGGGTGCTCAGGCGCAGCACCAGCAGGCCGCGCACCACCTCACGCTCCACTTCCGGTCCGGCACCGGCGGCATGCGAGCGAATCAGACTTTTCTGCAGCTGCGCACGCTGTTCCTTGGGGATGGAGGTGGAGGCGAGCGCGCCGAATCCGGTGGAGATACCGTAATGCGGCACGGTGTCGTCGGCCAAATGATCGATAACCGCGCGACTCAGCGCCATCTCATGCTTCGATTCGTCCGAAATCGCCACTTTGGCACCGCCGCGCGCTACGGCGATAACGTCCTCGATGCTCAGCGCTCCAACACCTACGGTGACCGTCTGCTCTGCCATGCTCATACCTTTCTATATATGTGCCGCATTCCGCATATACGACATATGCGGCACATGCTTCGCCGGGGATCCGCGACTGCCCGCATTCGCTCACCGCACCTGCCCATCAACAGCAGGCGACGCAAACGCGACCAATCGCTCCCCGAGTAATCAAACCTTGGCCATTTCACCTCACTCGTATGCCCGCCATAAGCCACTTCGTCCATCTTTGTGTCTGAAATCTCAGACATGTAAGGTGATGGAAATATGAGCCATGCCTCGCAGCAATACGCCTTCACCGAGCCACGTACCGTCAAGCGGGCGCAGGTGAAGCCATCAGAACGGGAACATCAGACATCATCATCCGCGCCACGTGTCTCGCTGGCTCCGGCGGCCGACCGTACGCTCGACATCCTCGAGTTCATCGCGAGCAATGGTCAGACGCAAGCCGCCACGCTCGCTCGCGAACTCGGCATTCCGCGCTCCACGGTGTACCAATTGTTGGAGATTTTGGAGCGTCACGGACTGGTCACCCGCCTTGCCGAGCAGCGCGCGTACGACATCGGACTCAAGACTTTCGAGCTGGGATCGGCCTATTCTCGCCAACATCGTGTATCGCAGGTCGCGCATCCGGTGTTGGCGCGTCTTGTTGACGAGACCGGCGAAAACGGACATCTGGCCGTGCTGCACGGCAACGAAATCATTTATGTGATTGAGGAGCGCGCCGCGCATCGCCCGCCGCTAGTGTCAGGCGTGGGCGTGCGCCTACCCAGTCACCTGACCGCCACCGGGCGGGCCATTCTGTCCGCACTCCCCCGCAATCAGGTCCGCGCGCTATATCCCAATCGTCAGGCGTTCACCGACCGCACCGGCATCGGCCCCAAATCGCCCAAGGAGCTGGAGGCAACGCTCGCCGAAACCCAACGCACCGGTTTTGCCGAGGAACACGGAGACGTGACGCCCGGCTTTGATTCATACGCCGTCGCTGTGCGCGACTACAACGACTTTCCCATCGCCGGGCTGGCTCTCACTTTCGTGAGCGGATCGCTGCGCCCCGAACAGGAGCGGTCGCTTAAGACCAAGCTGCGGCTTGCCGGCACGGAACTGTCCCGGCGTCTCGGCGCGGTCGGCAGTTTGACATGAGGATTCGCGAGATCATCGTGCTGGGCTCCTTCGCCCCGATCACGATTTTCTCAACTAAGTTCACCGATTCGCTGACCGGCAACGCCAAACTCGCCGGCTTCTCGCTGACAGTGACGGCCATCATCAGCCTGGTGGTGATGACCGCCCTGCACGCACTTCTGCCGGGAGCGTAAGGCGCGTTCTTGGTTCCCTCAGTCAGCTTCTCCGCCTGGACGGTTCCCCTCAGAGAGGGGAGCCAGAACGAGTCACGCCCGAACGATTACGTTGCGCAGATCACCGATGCCTTCGACGTGCACGATGGTCTCGTCGCCTGGGTCGAGGTGGCCGGAGGCGTTCGGGGTGCCGGTCATGATGACGTCGCCAGGCAGCAGCGTGGAGAACGACGAAATGGCGGCAATCTGCTCGGGGATGCCGTGAATCAGGTTCGCGGTGGTGCCAGACGCCATCGGCACATCCTCGCCGTTCAGCGTGAAGGAAATCTTGGCGTCCTTCCAGTCGAGGTCGTCACGCATCACGATCCACGGGCCAAGCGGACAGGAGGTATCGAAGCCCTTGGCGCGCGTCCACGTGGGGTCGATGCCCTGCAGATCGCGCAACGTCACATCATTGACGCAGGTGAAGCCGAGCACGTAATCCATCGCGTTCTCGACGGTCACGTTCTTGGCGATACGGCCCATCACCACGGCCACTTCCGGCTCGAAGTTCATGTCCTTGGAGCAGGCCGGGTACACAATCGGGTCGTCGGGGCCGATTACCGAGGTGGACGGCTTGGTGAAGATCACCATGTCTTCCGGCGCGTGGGCGATTTCGGAGTGGCCGGCCTCGTGCATGAACTGGGCGTGGGCCTCATAGTTCTTGGCCAGACCGTAAACCTTGGAGGGGATGACCGGGGAGAGCAGACGGATGCCATCGCCGTCGACCGGGTAACGAGTGCCGGTGGGCTTGACCTGGTCGCCGGCCAGCGGATGGCCGTCCAGTTCGATGAGGTAGTCCTTGCCGTCCGTTTCGTCCTTCTGCACGAAGGCGTAGCGCGGCGAATCATTCAAAGAAAAAACGTGCGAGTCTCATGCCTGTAAGCCTACTCCTTGGCGGTTCCTTCCGCAGAAGCATCCGTCCAAGGAGCAAGCAGACCGGCCTTCAATCGACCAAAACGCACGTTCGCTGGGATTGCTACTTTTCGGTCCAGGTTTTGTCATACAGCGACTGGCCGCTTTGCGTGTGCATGATGACGCGCAATGATGCCTTGCCGCTGGAGGTCTTGCACATCGAGCCCAGCAGATTCGCGGTGGATTGATAGGTGCTGTCCATAGCATCCAGTGAGGAAGCGGCGGTATCGCCTAGCGAGGCATAGCTGTCGTCGAGCACGTACTCGTACACCAAGGTGTCACCGTCGACACGGTAGTTGAAGGTGATGCCGGTGTCTGCAAACGTATCCGCTTCGGATTCAATGGAGTCCTTGAATTCCAAAGAGTCGACGAAATCCTGAATCGAATCGTACAGCCCATAATCGCCGTCGGTTAGATCGTCATGGGTTTCGCCCAACGTGTCGTCCAGCGCATCGTCAAGATTATCTTGAGCTTTGCTCTTATCGCTGCTATCACCGTTGCCCGAAGAGGACTGACTATAGAAGGAATCGGTTTTCGCCTCATCTATAGCCTTGCTGGCATACGAGGCACCGCCGACGATCAGCGCGATGACCAGTATTACCTGTATCACCATGCCCGCCGCACTGATGATGATGCCGGCGATGGCCAAGCCCTTGCCCTTGCCGCCCTGTTTCTTAATCTGGTTGAGGCCCACGATGCTCAGGATCAGACCGAGGAGTGAGACAAGGAACGAGCAGATAAAACCGGCAATAGCCAGGCCGTTGTACTTCTGGTTCGCTTCAGGCGGCACACTGCCGTAGAACCAGACCATCCCGGCTGGCCGTTCGGTTGGCCGCCTTGCATATACGGGTTATAGGGCGTTTGCGGAGGCACGGCCCCGCCGCCCGGATATACCGGAGCACTACCGCTGCCATAGACCGGAGGAACCGATCCGCCTGCCGGAGCCGCCCCCGGATAGGGCGAATTGGGCGCTGCCGATGCGGGCGCGGGCGCGGGCGCTGCCCGGTGCGGGCGCGGGCGCAGCGGCAGGAGTCACTGGTGGCAAAGCTGCGTAGGCGGTACCGGCTGATTGGCTGGCGCAAAAGGCTGGGTGGGCTGCTCGGCAGGTGTAAAACGCCTGCGTA
>ENA-OQBU01000046-OQBU01000046.1-human-gut-metagenome-genome-assembly--contig:-NODE-46-length-39337-cov-2.719255_pt1 | contig 39337 bp, 44 predicted proteins | sample MGYA00242492_ERZ504566 | MGnify/ENA primary metagenome ERZ504566 (study PRJEB26092, sample SAMD00036261) | human gut metagenome | host: Homo sapiens | study: EMG produced TPA metagenomics assembly of...
TTACAGGGAATCCAGTACACTTAACAATTAGCAAAGTAGTATCTAAAAATACAAATCCAGGGATACTACCTTGCAGAAGGGGGATTTTAATTATGGCGGAGACGCTGCAAAACCAAAGAAGAAGCCGGGCGGAAAAAAAAACACCGTGCCGGTCGCATTGTGCTGGCGGTACTGGGGGTACTGATCCTGGCCATTGTGATTACGGATGTGGTGGTGTGCCACCATCGGTCGGACCCGGACCACATTCAAACGTACGACACCCAAAACCCGTATGTTTTGGAACAGACAGACATTTCCGGCCACCGCAGCGGCGGCGGGATCGAACCGGAGGAGACTCTGCGTGCCTTTAAGAATTGCGCCGAGAACCCGGACTTCTCCATTGATGTGTTTGAGTTTGATCTGCATGTCACCAAGGACGATGTGCTGGTGCTGCTTCATGACGACACGGTGGACCGCACCTCGGACAGCCAGCAGGTGTTTGGCGAGAAAGATGTGCGCCCGGAGAACAAGACTTATGACGAACTGCGCCAGTTGAATATGGGCGCTCAGTTTGAGACGGAAAGCGGCGAAAAGCCCTATGCGAACCTGCATGGGGATCAGGTGCCGGACGATCTGCGTATTTTGCGGGTGGAGGACGCGTTGGATTACCTGATCGCACAGGGCAAGGGCGAATATAAGTATATTATCGAGATTAAAAACAGCGGCGATTTGGGCACCCACGGTGTGGACCTGCTCTATAATATTATGAAAGAGCGCGGAATTATCGACCGGGTGATCTTCGGCACCTTCCATAAGGAAGTGAGCGCCTATGTGGACGCCACTTATAAGGATATGACCCGCAGCACTTCCATTGCCGAGGTGGCGGAATTCTGGGCTGCAGCCCTGCGCAATGACGAGAATTACACGCCGCCCTGCAAGGTGCTGCAAATTCCCTATTGCGCGCCGTACAAGAACCTGGGCTTCAACCTGGGCACAGCCACGGTAATCAATTATGCCCACGCCCACGATATGGCCGTGCAGTATTGGACAGTGAACGACCCGGAGGACATGGCCTACCTGGTGGATTTGGGCGCCGATTGCATTATGTCCGATTACCCGGATAAGCTTTATGATACCATGCAGGATAAGGCGTAAATATCCGGCGATGGTGAAAACAGAATAGAATCAGTGTGTACCGGCCGGCATTTGTCGGCCGGTATTTTGTGCGGTAATGTGTGCCCGGTATAAGCGGGCGGGGATTTGCTCCCGTTGTAATTGAAAAAAAGAAAAGGAACGGCGAGGCCGTTCCTTTTTGCTATACATGATAGATTTATAGTACCTTATCCAGGAAGGTGGTCAGGCGCTCGGCCTTGGGGTGGTCGAAGATGTCCGTGGGGGTGCCTTCTTCCAGCACCTTGCCGTCGTCCATAAACAGCACCCGGCTGGCAACCTCCTTGGCAAAGCCCATCTCGTGGGTGACCACCACCATGGTCATACCATCGTTGGCCAGTTCTTTCATCAGATCCAGCACCTCGCCCACCATTTCCGGGTCCAGGGCGGAGGTGGGCTCGTCAAAGAGCATCACCTTAGGGTTCATGGCCAGAGAACGCACAATGGCGATTCGCTGCTTTTGGCCGCCGGAAGCATGGAGGGATAGCGTCTGCCTTATCCCGCAGGCCGATCCGATCCAGCAGGCGCAGGGCGTTCTCGTTGGCCTCCTCCTTGTTCATCAGCTTTAGGCTGAATGGGGGCCAGGGTAATGTTGGCCAGCACGGTCTTGTTGTTAAACAGGTTAAGTGCTGAAACACCATGCCCATACTGCGGCGCACCCGGTTGATGTCCGTCTTTTTATCCGTAATGCACTGGCCGTCAAACCAGATTTGACCGGAGGTGGGGGTTTCCAGCAAATTCAGGCACCGCAAAAGGTGCTCTTGCCGGAGCCGGAGGGGCCGATCACAACGATCTTTTCGCCCTTTTCGATGTTTTCGTCTATGCCTTTCAGCACTTCCAGCTTACCAAAGCTTTTGTGCAGGTCAGATACCTTTATCACTTTTTCTCAGGCTCCTTTCCATCAACTTAATGCCCAGGGTGATTACCAGTACGATCACAATGTAGATCAGAGCCATCACCAGGTAGGGGATCATAAATTCGTAGCTGTTGGAGCCAATGCGGTTAAACGCAACATACAGGTCCATAGCGCCTACGAAGCTGACCACCGAGGTCTCTTTAATCAGCGAGATAAACTCATTGCCCAGCGTGGGCAGAATGTTTTTGACTGCCTGGGGGATCACGATCTTCATCATGGTGGTGGCGTAGCTCAGACCAATGGCCCGGCCGCCCTCCATCTGCCCACTGTCTACGGACAGAATACCGGCGCGCATGATTTCGGAGATATAGGCGGCGGAGTTCATACCGAAGACCACCACGCTACGGCCACGGAGTTCATGTGCAGGTTCATCAGCGGCATCAGCACATAGTAGAATACCAGCAGCTGTACCACAATGGGGGTGCCTCGGAACAGGCCCACATACAGCCCGGACAGACCGTTAAAGAACTTAGCCACCGGATTGGTGCGGGGAATAACCCGGGTGGTGGCGATCACGGTGCCGAAAACGATACCGATCAGCAAGCCCAGCATGGCGATCTCCGCCGTATTGCGCAGGCCAAGCAGTACCGTCTTGTAGCCGTCGTGATGAATAAAGTAGTCAAGGAAAACCTGAACTTTGTTGCTAAAATTATCCATAAGTTGCGTCCCTGCCGCCAAGGCGGCTTCTTGTCAAAAAATGCCCCACCCCCGTGCGGGGGTGAGGTGCGGATTCGTCTTTGTTTATTGGACCTGATTATGCCACATTGTTGATGGCGGTGGTGATGGCAGCTGCCGGTGCGGCATCTACGATCACATAATTCAGGTTGCCGTTGATCAGGTCCTGCATAGCCAGAGAGGCGTTGTCATAGCCAACGAACTGAGCCTTCAAACCGGCAAAGCCCATGTCCTTGCTGCCCTGCACATAGGACTGACCGGTGGTGCCGTTCTGGCCGCCGATCTTCACGCTGCTGTCCAGGCCGTTCAGGATCTTCTCCACATCTTCCTTGGTCTTGCAAGCATCAAAGGTGGTGTCGTCGCCCTTTACAACCACTTTCTGAGAAGCGGAATAATAAGAGTCGGTAAAGTCTACCTGCTTTGCGCGGGTCTCGTTGACGGTTAAGCCGGCCATAGCGATGTCGCACTTCTGCTGCTGCACGGAGGTAACCACGGCCTCAAACTTCATGTCCTTGATTACCAGTTCTTTGCCCAGGCTGTCTGCCAGTGCTTGGCAATCTCCATGTCAATGCCGTAGAAGGTGTCGCCCTTCTTGTACTCAAAAGGCTCAAACTCGGCGTTGGTGGCAACCACCAGCTGATCCTTGGTGCTGTCCTCGGTGGCGCTGGTCACGCCTGCCGGCTCACCGCCGCCAAAGTAGTGATTGCAGATTTCGTCCAGCTTGCCGCTTTTTTTGAGCTCTTTGATGAAAGCGTTGGCCTTCTCTTTCAGCTCCGGCTGCTTTTTGTCCACGCCAAAGGCGTATTCCTCGTCAGACAGTGCAATGTCGATCACCTTGACCTTCTGGGTCTTGGCGGCCTCTGTGGTGCCCTTGCCATCGTTGCCGCTGTTAGAGGAGCAAGCGGCGAAAGACGCAGCCACAAACAGGACAGCCAGTACCAGGGCAATGACTTTGTTAAACTTCTTCATTGTTTTGTACCTATCCTTTCAAAAAATTGCCGTACAGATACTTATAAATATACGGTTCATCGTGGTTCACTGTAGCACATTCCCGGGAAAAATGCAAGAGCTTTCCATAGATTATACGCATAAATATGCAGTCTTTGCATAGCGAATGTATAGGCGCACAAAAAAGGGGCGAAAAACAATACGCTTTTTTGTGCAATGTAGCATAAATCCGTCCCCGTTGACGAACGCCCCCCGGGGCGCTATAATAAGTAATAAATCACGCCCGCCCGGCAAGGGGGCAAGATAAGAGAGGTACAGTGTGATGATGACAAATATTCCTGAGCTGGAAGCTGGGACTGGTGAGCGTGTCTCGAGACTGCTTCCCCATGGCGCTGTCCGTTGGACGGCGAGACGCATTGGCGGCAGCCTATGCCAAGTACGGCATGCTGCACAACTGCCCGGTGTGTATAGAGAGCGAGACGGATGTGGCGCCGGCTTTAGCAGACTTAAAGGCTGCCGGGGTCAACGCTTGGTGATCTTCCTTGGCAACTTCGGTCCGGAGACGGCAGAGACCACTCTGGCCAAGCAGTTTGACGGCCCGGTGATGTTTTGCGCAGCGGCGGAGGAGAGCGGCGACAGCCTGCTGGACGGCCGCGGCGACGCCTACTGCGGTATGCTCAATGCGTCCTATAATTTGAACTTGCGTGGCGTGCAGGCGTATATTCCCCAGTACCCGGTGGGTACGGCAGCGGACTGTGCCGCCATGATCCGGGACTTTGTGCCGGTGGCAACGGCGCTGCTGGCACTGTCTGATTTGAAGATCATTTCCTTCGGCCCCCGTCCCCAGGACTTTTTTGGCCTGCAACGCGCCTATCGCGCCCCTGCACCGGCTGGGCATTGAGATTGAGGAGAACAGCGAGCTGGATCTGTACGCTGCGTTCCACGCCCACGCCGGGGACGCCCGCATTCCCGATGTGGTAGCGGAGATGGAGGAAGAGCTGGGCGAGGGTAATAAGAAGCCGGAGATCCTGGCCAAGCTGGCTCAGTACGAGCTGACTCTGCTGGACTGGGTGGAGACCCACAAGGGCGCGCGCAAGTATGTGGCCATTGCCGGCAAGTGCTGGCCTGCATTCCAGACGGAGTTCCAGTTTGTGCCCTGTTATGTAAACAGCCGCCTGACCGCCAAGGGCATTCCCGTGTCCTGCGAGGTGGATATTTACGGCGTGCTGTCCGAGTTTATCGGCACCTGCGTCAGTCGGGACGCGGTGACCCTGCTGGATATTAACAACAGCGTGCCGGCCGATCTGTATGCGGAGAAGATCAAGAATGCGTATCCGTACAGCCTAACCGATACTTTTATGGGCTTCCATTGCCGGCAACACCCCGGTTTGCAAGCTGTCTGCCTGCGAGATGAAGTACCAGAAAATCATGGCACGCACCCTGCCTGTGGAGTACACCAACCGGCACCCTGGAGGGGGATATTGCCCCCGGTCCCATCACCTTCTTCCGGCTCCAATCCACGGCGGACTGCCGGTTGCGGGGCTATGTGGCAGAGGGGGAGGTGCTGCCGGTGCCTACCCGCTCCTTTGGCGGCATCGGTGTGTTTGCCATTCCCCAAATGGGTCGGTTCTATCGCCATGTGCTCATTGAAAAGAACTTCCCCCACCATGGGGCAGTGGCTTTTGGCCATTACGGCAAGGCCATCTTTGATGTGCTGCGGTGCCTGGGCGTATCACGTGGTTAGGCTTAGTCCCAGGTCCAGGTGTACTCTATCCTACGGAAAATCCTTTTGCGTAAATCCGGATCACCCATTGCCCGGCTCTGCAGAGCCGGGCTTTTTTGCGCCTTTTTGGGGTCAAAATGTGGATTTTTGCCCCCGGGGTTGACAAATGGAAAAATTGGATTATAATAACAATTAGCACTCGAAGTCAAAGAGTGCTAATTCTGAAATAACAAAGGTGATTTGAATGAGAAAAAAGCAATTCAAGGCAGAGTCTAAAAAGCTGCTGGATATGATGATCAACTCCATTTATACCCATAAGGAGATCTTTTTGCGGGAGCTGATCTCCAACGCCTCCGACGCGCTGGACAAGCTGTACTTCCGCTCTTTGACGGATGACACGGTGGGTATGAATCGCAGCGATTTCACATTCGCCTGGCGGTGGACAAGGACGCCCGCACCCTGACCGTGACAGATAACGGCATCGGTATGACCGGCGAAGAACTGGAGCAGAATCTGGGCACCATCGCCAAGTCCGGTTCCCTGAACTTTAAGCAGGAGAACGACACCAAGACTGCCGACGATGTAGAAGTGATCGGCCAGTTCGGCGTTGGGTTCTACTCCGCCTTTATGGTGGCGGACAAGGTGACCGTGGAGTCTAAGGCCTTTGGGGCAGATACAGCCAACTGCTGGACCTCTACCGGCGCAGACGGCTACACCTTAGAGCCTTGCGACAAGGCAGATTGCGGTACGGTGATCACCCTGCACTTGAAAGAGAACACCGAGGAAGAAAATTACGACGAGTTCCTGGAGCCGTACCGGATTCAGGGCCTGGTGAAGAAATACAGCGATTATATCCGCTATCCCATTATCATGCAGATGAGCCACCAGGTGCCGAACCCGGACAAAAAGGGCGAGACCGTGACAGAGGTGGCGGACGAGACCTTAAATTCTATGGTGCCTCTGTGGCGTAAGGCCAAAAGCGAGCTGAAGCCGGAGGACTACAATGCATTTTACAAGCAGCGCTTTGGCGACTATGAGGACCCGGTGGATGTGATGCACTTTAAGACCGAGGGTCAAGCCACCTTTGACGCCCTGCTGTATATCCCTAAGAACCCGCCTTTTGACTACTACACCAAGGAATTTGAAAAAGGGCTGGCGCTGTACTCCAACGGTGTGCTGATTATGGAGAAGTGCCCGGATCTGCTGCCGGATCACTTTAGCTTCGTGCGCGGGCTTATTGACAGTGCAGACCTGAGCCTGAACATCTCCCGTGAGATGCTCCAGCACGATCATCAGCTGAAGATCATTGCCAAGGCCATTAACCGCAAGATCAAGAATGAGCTGACCCGCATGCTGAAGAATGAGCGGGAGAAGTACGAGGCATTCTTTAAGACCTTTGGCGTGCAGCTGAAATTCGGCGTGTATGCCAACTATGGCGCCGAGAAGGACGACCTGAAAGACCTGCTGCTGTTCAGATCCTCTGCCGGGGAGGGTATGATGACCCTGAAAGAGTATGTGGATGGTATGGCCGAGGGGCAGGACACCATTTATTATGCCTGTGGCGACACGGCGGAGAAGATCGCTTTGCTGCCCCAGACGGACGCGGTGCTGAGCAAGGGTTACCAAGTGCTGTACCTGACGGACGATGTAGATGAGTTTGCCCTGCAAATGCTCATGGAGTACGATGGCAAGAAGTTCGCTAACATTACGAAGGACGACCTGAATTTGGAAAGCGAAGATGAAAAGAAAGCCATGGAGCAAAAGAATGCCGACGCCAAGGGTTTGCTGGACACGATGAAAGAGGCGTTTGGGCGAGGAAGTCAGCGCCGTGAAATTCTCCGGCAACTTAGGCAGCCACGCAGTGTGCCTGTCGGCAGAGGGTTACCTGTCCATGGAGATGGAAAAAAGTGCTCAGCAGTATGCCCGGCGGCGGCCAGGGCGCCAAGGCCCAGCTGGTGCTGGAGATCAACGATAAGCACCCGCTGGCAGAGAAGTTGTTCGCCCTCTTAAAGGACGATCCGGAAACGCTGAAGAAATACACCAAGATCCTGTACGATCAGGCGCGGCTCATCAGCGGGCTGGATGTGCAAAACCCCACAGCGCTGGCAGACAGCATTGTGGATATGATGTTATAATCCATATAAAAAACAGAGAACGGCACCGCTTGCAGTTGCAGGCAGTGCCGTTCTTTTTTTGTTCAGTCTGTTGTGCGTACCCACACGGCCATTTGGTCCTCCTGACCGTTTAGTCTGCGGCAGAAGGGGATGAAACGAAGGGTGCGGGGCACGGCCTTTGGTGGGGCTGTGGTGTACAGATGATCGCCGCCTTGCAGACAGGTGCCCGCGGCCAGTAGGCAGCCGTCCCGATAGACGATCGGTGATTTGGAGTCTAAAGTAAGGGCGTGGATAGAGGGAGCGCCTTGGGTCTCCAGCGCATAGATCAGCCCGCCACGGCTGAGCGCTACTCGCCCGGCATTGGCGCCTACCCGGGCGCACTGTACAACAGTCGAACCGTGGGAGCAAAGTAAAAGCGCAGGGTGGTGGGGGTAGTGATTTGTTGCACATAGTAGCCGTCCTTTGCCGTAACCGGTTGGCCGTCCAGGGTAGGACATTTGCACCAGTCCGGCAGACGCAGCCGTAGAGTAAAGGGTCGCTTTAGCTGGGTGATCTTTACGGTGAAGTCACCGCTTTCCGGTAGGGCAGAGATGATTTGCAGATGCCCAAAAGGCGTGTCTACCTGCGCACCCAAGGGCAACTCAATAGCCAGGGTGCTGTCGTCTGCATAAAACCCGTATTGTCCGATCCCGGCAGTGACCCGCGCCACATTGGGTGGACAGCAGGCGCAGTCAAACCAGTTTTGGCGGCGCAACGCCTGGTGTTTGCGCTCCGGTACGGTATCGTTCAGCACACCCTCCGCCTCCAGTGGATTGGCGTAGTAGAAGTGGCAGCCGTCGGCGCTCATGGCTCCGGCAATTGTGTTCCACAGGGCAAGCTCCGCCACGGCGCCGTACGCAGCGTGCGGGTGGCAACGGTACAGCCGCTGTGCAAAGAATACCAGCCCGGCAGAGGCGCAGCTTTCCCCATACGCCAGGTCGTTCGGCAGATAATAGGCCGGGCCAAAAGCCTCGCCCACAGCAGTCTGGCCCAGCGCACCGGTCACATACAGTTTGGTGCGACACAGATCTTGCCACAGCGTTTCGCAGGCGGCTTGCAGCGCCCGGTTCCCGGTATGCTCTGCCACGGCGGCTGCCCCGGCATATAGGTACACGCCTCGCACCGCATGGCCCACGGCAGTTGTCTGTGCGGTCAGCGGGCAGTGGGCCTGGTTATAAATATAGTCGCTGCCGTCGGTGTCAACGCCTCGTTCCCTGTCAAAAAACAGCGGTCGGGTGCCCCGCGTGCGGATAAAAAAAAAGTCGGCTGTTTGCAAATAGTCCGCCTTGCCGGTGACCTCATACAGTTGTACCAGTGCCAGCTCTGCCAGCGGGTGGCCGGGATAGCCGGGGCGCTTTCCTCTGCCAAAGGTGCGGCAAATGCAGTCCGCGGCTCGGCAGGCAATATCCAATAGGTCCCGCTCACCCTGCATGGCCCACCGGGCACAGGCAGCTTGGGCCAGATGGCCGAAGCAGTACAGCTCATGGTAGTCCTTTAAGTTAGTAAATCGGTTTTGCAGGCCGTTGATGGAATACAGGGTGTCCAAATAGCCGTCCGTCTCCTGGGCGGCGGCAATGATCTCCACCGCTTCCCGGCTCTTTTCAGTCAGGTACGCTCGGTTGCCGTAGGGTATGGCATAGGCGGCGGCCTCCAGCCATTTGTACAGGTCGCTGTCCTGAAACACCCACCCCATAAAGGCGTTCTCTTGGCTGTTCTTGTCATCATAATACCATTTGTTCGTGGGGTAGGTGGGTCGAGGGCCACCGGCTTTTGCTGCGGCAATGGCATGAGCGGCCTTTTGGAAGTTGGCGATGCAGCTGCTCTTTGGCGCACCGGGCACCTGATCGTGCAGCACCTGCCATTGGTAGGGCAGTACGATGTCAGCTACTGTGCGGATCCGGGGCGCCCAAAAGGGGTCGGTTACGGTGATGTGTTTGGGGCTGATAGGTTCCATAAGCCTGCTCCTTGGGTAAAAAAATAGGCCTGTTTTTGTACAGGCCTATTATAGCATATTTTGTTTTAAGCGGCAATGTGGCCGGCGTCCGCAGTGGTGGTGGAAACCAGGCGGCGGGCGGTGGCGCCTTGCCGTGCCAGCCGGGCGCGACGGCGCTGTCTGCGGGCATAGGCGGCTTTTTTGGCAGCCACTTTCTTTTCCCTGCGGGTGATCACCAGCCCCAGCACGGTGATATACAGCACAAATTCGGCGGCGAACACCAGCTTCATTTGGGTGGGGTCCAGCCAGTCCATCAGCCGGAAGGGCAGGCTCAGCAGGGCGTAGCCCACGACCAGGGCGGTCAGGCTCAGCAGGGCGGATGTGATCAGGTGTTTTACAGTGTATTTTTTCATGGCGTTGTACCTCCTTCAAATTGCAACTTCATTGTAGCAATTCCCAAGGGTGGGCACAATGGGACTGGCAGCCAGAGTACCAAACTTGTCCCTGTTAGTAAATATCTTTACTTCACTTTGCTTTCGCCGCTTCTTCCGCTTTGTACAGGGCGGCAGCCACGGCTTGGGCGGCTTCTTCCAGCCGATCGGCAGGCACAGCGGAGGGGGAGACCACCACTATATTTTTGCAGCTTTTCTCTTTTACAATATACAAGGCAAGCCCCGCCTGCTCAAAAGGGGCGCTGTCCGGTAGCATCGGCGTTTCAATCTGCACCTGCAGGCCGTTTTCACCTACGCGCACCGGATGGTCCGGCAGGGCCTTTGCCAGCAGGGCACACAGGGTCTTGGCTTTGCCGGTGTACAGACGGCGGATTTTTTGTGGCGGGACTCATATTCCCGTCCCGCAGGTAGGCGCACAGGGCAATCTGCTCCGTCTTGGACGCAGTTTGGGCAAAGGTGTCTTTCATTTGATGGTAGGCGGCGGCCAGCGCCGGGCTGAGCACCATAAAGCTGATGCGAATGCCCGGCAGCAGCAGGGCGGAGAAGGCGCCCATATACACCACATTGCCGCTGCCCAGGGCGTACAGTGAGGGGGTGGGGGTGCTGCTGTACAGAAAGTCGTTTTCAAAGTCGTCCTCGATCACCACCGCGCCGGTATCTGCCGAGTGGGCGCACAGCTCCAGCCGCCGCTGAATGGGCATCACATCCCCCTGCCGGTTCATGTGGGAGGGAGATACATAGATAATGTCTGCATCCTTGTACCGGGTGCGCACGGCGTAGCCGTGGGCGGCAAACACGGTGCTGCCCTGCACAAAGCTGCCGTCCGGGAAGGACACGGTGCGTCGCCCTTTCAGCAGCACGCAGAGGATCTCCAGCAGCATTTGCACCCCGGCGCTACCACAATATGTTCCGGTGCAGTGACCACATTGCGCCGCTCCCGCACATAGTCTGCCAAGGCGCACCGCAAGTCGTACTCTCCCTGCGGCTCGCTGTAAGTGAGCAGCCGCTGCCGCTGGCGCAAGGCGCTCTTAATGTAGCGCTGCCATAGAGAGAAGTCAAAACTGGACAGATCGGCGCTGTTGCCGGTAAGATCCAGCCGAGGTGGTGTCTGCACCTGCGGGCGGGGCATGGGAGTCGCCGGTGCCTTAGGACCTCCCGCCACAAAGTAGCCGCTTTGGGGCTTGGCGTAAATATAGCTTCCGCCGCCAATTGAAAGTAAGCATTCTGCACGGTGGTGCGGCTGATCCGGTAAAGCTCCGCCGCCCGGCGAATAGAGGGCATCCGTTCCCCCCGGCGCAGTCGCCCGTCGGCGATCATTTCCTTAAACATGGTGTAGGCTTGGGTGTATTTTAGCATAACTGTACCTTAAAAAATCAGTGGTTTTGTGTCTTTTATTCCTGTCAAAATTAGTATATACTATATATAAAAGAAAAGCAAGGGGGCGAGAATTTGAAAAACTGCGTGGTCTTTAACGACCTTTCCGGCTACGGCAACTGCTCGCTGATGGCGGCCATTCCGGTGTTGACTGTCATGGGCGTGCGGGTGCACCCGGTGCCTACGGCGGTGCTTACCCGCCAAACCGGCTATGACCGTTACTCTATGGAGGATTTGACCGGCTTTATGCCCCAATTTACTGCGGACTGGCAAGAGGTACAGCCGGACGGCATCATCACCGGCTTTCTCAGCAATCCGGCCCAGGGGGACTGCATTGCGGACTTTCTGGCTGTCCACCGCACGGCGGATACGCTCCTGGTGGTGGACCCGGTAATGGCAGACGACGGCAGCCTGTACGATGGGTTTGACGAGGCCCGGTGCAATGCGGTGCGCCGCCTGGCAGCACAGGCAGATGTGCTCACGCCCAATGTAAACGAACTGGCGCTGCTGTGCGGGGCGGAGTATACCGAGGATCCGGCGGCGGTGCGGCAAATGGGCGCCCGCTTGGCAGAGGATCACCGGGTGGTGGCGGTCACCGGCTATCGGCAGGGAACGGAGATCCACACCCTGGTGTTTGCAGGCGGGGACTGCACAGACTTGGCAGCACCCTTGCGCCCCGGTTCCTTTAGCGGCACCGGCGATCTGTTTGTTTCTGTATTCACCGGCGGCTTGCTTCGTGGCCGGGCGCCGGCACAGGCAGCCAAACAGGCGGTGGATTTTCTCAGCCACGCCATCGCCGTTACCCACGGTACAGACCCCCCGGGGACGGCGTAGATTTTTGAAAAAGATTATGGAGGATCTGCTATGAACAAGACGGTAAAAAAAGATTTCATTCACGGCGCTGTTCGCCGCTATGGTGTTCGGCCTGACTATGCTGCACATTCCCATCGGTGCCGGCGGCTATATTCATGTGGGCGACGCCATGATTTATCTCAGTGGGCTGCTGCTGGGGCCTTGGGCGTTCCTGGCTGCTTCCATCGGCGCTGCGTTTTCTGATCTTGCCAGTGGGTTCGCCACCTATGCCATTCCCTCTGCCATCATCAAATTCCTTATTGCAATTCCCTTTGTTGCATTATATAATAAGAGCAATAAATTGCTGACGGTGTGGACGGCGCTGTGCACCATTCTGTCCGGTGCCATTACTGTTGGCGGCTACTATGTGGCGGATCTGGTGCTGTACCGGGAGGGCGCCATCGCAGATATACCGGCCAATGCCATTCAGGCGGTAGGCAGCGCAGTGGTGTTTATTGTACTGGCGCTGGCGCTGGACAAGGCCGGAATTTATAAAAGATTGAAGGGTTATCTCAATGGCTGATATTGTTTATCGCTATTACGACGGTGTGTATCTGAATATTACAAATCAGTGCCCCTGTAACTGCGCGTTTTTGCATTCGGCTCTAAGGGCGACGCTGTGGGCGATGCGAAGGAAATGTGGTTTGACACGGAGCCTACCTGGGAGGAAATCAAGGCGGCGATTGACGCTTACGATTTTGCTCACACGGACGAGGCGGTGTTTTGTGGCTACGGCGAGCTACCAATGCGCTGGACCACCTGCTGCAAGCGGCGGATTATCTGCGCACGGTGAACCCAAAGATTCACCTGCGGCTGAATACCAACGGCCTGTCGGACTTGATCAACGGCAAGCCCACCGCAGAGCTGCTGTGCCGTCATTTTGACAGCATTTCCGTGTCTCTCAACGAGCCTACGGCAGAGAAGTACGACAAAATTACCCGCAACTGCTACGGCGGCAAGGCGTTTGACGCCATGCTGCAGTTCACTCGGGAATGTGTGGCGCACTGCCCGGATGTGCGTATGACGGTGGTGGATGTGATTTCGCCGGAGGATATTGAGAAGTCTCGCCAAGTGTGCGAAAGCACCGGCGCCAAATTCCGTGTGCGCAGCTTTGCTGCCGGGCGATAAACAAAGCGAATAATGAGTGCTCCCGAGGGTATTGCCCGCTGTGGTGTGCAAAAGAAGTCAGTAAGGCAGGTTTGCCTTGCTGATTTTTATGCCCGGTTTTGTGGCTGCTTTTGCCCGACCGGGCGCTGTCCGGCATATATGGTGTGACAATGCGTTGGTACGCCGCCGGTTGCATTGCCCGGTATATATGAACTGCCGGTGTGTGGATATGCACGCTTGGTTCGCTGCGCACATAGTATAGTCTGACGGCTCCCGGTGACAGCTTCCTATTTTCGCCTTCGTAAAAAAGGGATTGCGTCCGGGACAAAAATTTGATAAACTGTAAGATGTTAGACACAACTAACTCAGAACGCAGAAAAAAGGAGAACACGCAATGACCCCTGTTTTACAGACTGCCGTAGGGCTGGCCATTCCATTTGTGGGCACGGCGCTGGGCGCAGCCGCAGTGTTTCTTTTCAAATCCAATATTCCGCCCCGGGTGCAAAAGATTTTGTTGGGCTTTGCTTCCGGCGTGATGCTGGCAGCCTCCGTTTGGTCGTTGCTGCTGCCTGCTTTGGAGCTGTCCGGCAGCTGGCTGCCGGTTGTGGTCGGTTTTCTCGCGGGGATCGGGTTTCTTTTGGGACTGGATCAGCTTACGGCTCGGCTGCATTTAGAGCCAAAGCCGGGCACGGCAGGCGCCAATTCTTTTTTGTTGGTGTTGGCGGTAACTTTGCACAATGTGCCGGAGGGTATGGCGGTGGGCGTGGCGTTTGCCGGTATGCTGGCAGGTGACGGAGCCATTACGCCGGCGGACGCCTTTGCCCTTGCTGTCGGAATCGCATTGCAAAATATTCCGGAGGGCACCATTGTGGCGGCACCGCTGCGCAGCGATGGTTGCTCTCGCAGCCGTTCCTTTGTGTATGGGGTATTGTCCGGTGCCGTAGAGCCGGTGGGCGCGGTGCTGACCATATTGCTCACCGCTCTGCTGCGTCCGGTGCTGCCGTTTTTGTTAGCTTTTGCCGCCGGGGCGATGGTGTATGTGGTGCTGGAGGAGTTGAACCCCCAGGCCCAAACCGGCCCCCACGGTCATACCGGCACCATGGGCGCTGCTGTCGGCTTTGCCTTGATGATGGCCATGGATGTGGCGCTGGGCTGAGTGGCCCTGGGGATAAAAAAGGCCGTCCGCTGCATTGTGTAGCGGGCGGTTTTGCTTTTCTTGACGGTTTAGAACTGGTTTTGCCCCAGCTTTTCGGCAATTTTTTGCCCGGTGGGAGTGGTGGCCAGTCCGGCCTGTGATGTCTCGCGCAGGCAGGCGGGCAGCTGGCAGCCGATCTCGTACATGGCGTCAATTATCTCGTCCGGGGGGATCACGCTTTGGATCCCCGCCAGCGCCATTTGGGCGGCCACCACCGCATTGGCGGCGCCGGCAGCGTTGCGCTTAATGCAGGGGGTCTCTACCAGCCCGGCTACCGGGTCACATACCAGTCCCAGCATATTTTTCAGCGCCATAGCGGCGCCCTGGGCAATGGCGTCGTTGTCGCCCCCTGCCAAATATACCAGGCCACCGGCGGCCATGGCGGCTGCAGAGCCGATCTCTGCCTGGCAGCCTCCTTGGGCGCCGCTGATGGAGGCGTTCTCGGCGATTACACTACCAATCCCGGCACTGACCAGCAGGGCACGCAGCAGTTCTCGGCGGGGCAGACCCTGTTGTTTCTGATAGGTGATGAGCACGGCTGGAACTTACCCCGCAGCTGCCGGCAGTGGGGGCGGCTACAATGCGCTTCATACAGGCGTTGCTCTCTGCCACCTGCACCGCTGCGGCGATCACCGCGGACAGGTAGTCCCCCAACAGGGTATCGCCTTTTTGGTTATATTCCACCAGCCGGGCACCGTTTTGGCCGCCCATTTTGCCGGTGGTCACCGCTGTCGGGTCGTACTGGGTGATGGAGTCCTCCATGGCCTTTGCCATTTGGTCCATTTGGTCCAGCACGGCACTCTCCGGTACTTGGGTTTCCTTGGCCTGGGTGGTGAGCACTACCTGCCAAAGGGGCACGCCCGATCCCGGCAGCGGCGTAGGATCTCGTCTATTGAATGGTACGGCATGGCGTTTCCTCCAAACTCAGATAACTGACTTTTTTTAATGCCCTCCAGCGCGAATGGCGGCAATGGTGGCGGCGGGTATCTCTTGGTCGCATTCGGCAATAAAGGCGGCCCGCTTGCCCCGCCCGGAGCGGTACAGCCGCATTTCTGCAATATTCACCTTAGCCTGCGCCAGCAGGGCACTGATTTTGGCCACCATGCCGGGCACATCGGTGTTGCTGACAATCAGGGTGGGGTAGTCGCCGCTTACGTTGGCCTCCAGCCCGTCAATCTCTGCAATATTGATGATGGAGCCGCCCAGGGACTGGCCGATCAGGTCCAGCACCTTGCCGCTTTCGCCCACCAGGTGCAGCTGCACGGAGTTGGGGTGGGCGTTCTTCAGCTTGGCCTGCTCCAGCCGAAAGGTCATGCCCCGGGTCTTGGCAACGGCGAAAGCCGGGGGATCCGGGCGTCGTCCGGGTGCATACCGCACAGCCCGGCGATCAGTGCCAGGGGCGTGCCGTGGCCGCTGCCGGTGAGCCAAAAGGAGCCGTACAGTCCCAGGGTGGCGTCCTTAACCGGCTCCCCCAGCAGTTGGCGGGAGATGTAGCCGATCCGCACTGCACCGGCGGTGTGAGAGCTGGACGGCCCCACCATCACCGGGCCTAAAATCTCAAAAATATTCATACACTTCTCCTCCCTTGCGGAGTGGATAAAAAACAGGCAACGGAGCTTTGTGCACCGTTGCCCTTTCTTATTATATCCGTCTTTGCCCCAACAGGCAAGCGCTTTTTTTATTCCTCCGTGTGCTTACGCTTGGCGGCGGTCAGCACCAGCAGCGCAGCACCGCACAGCAGTGCGCCGGCAGCAGCGCCGGTGTGGCCGGTGGAGGGGGATTTGGCCGCGTTCTTTTTGGCGGCCTTGGCGGATTTTGTAGTGGTCTCCGCCTGTTTGGTGGTGGTCTCTTCCGTCGTAGTAGGCTGTGTGGGGTTCACCGGATCGGTGGGCGCCGCGGGGTCCGTAGGCTGAACCGGGTCGGTGGGACCTTCCGGGTCCGTTGGCGGCTGGGGATCGGTAGGGCCTTCCGGATCAGTGGGCGGCTCCGGCTCGCCGATCCCAGGCACGGTGAGGGTCACCGTTTGCAGGCTTTGGTTGTCGCCCAAGGGGCCGGGATCAAAGAGAAAACCGGCTTCTTCCAGTTGGGCGGCGGTGTAAAAGGCCTTGACCGTCAGGGTAACGGATGGTGTCTGCCTTGGCGGGCGTCACGGCGCCGGTGGTGGGGTCGATCACCTCCGGGTGGTCGCTGGTCCAGCCGGTAACAATGCCGTAGTAGCTAAAGTCGTCGTCGCCGGTAGGCAGGTTTACCGGTGCGGTCACCCGGTCGGCTGCGGTGTTGTCGCCCAGCAGGGTCTGCAGATCGGCGGCCTTTTTGGCAGCCGCGTCCAGGCGCTCCTGGCGGCTGTAGGTGTGCATGGGCACCAGCACGGTCACTTCGCTCTCCTTCGTGCTTTGCAGGCAGGTGAGGGTCACGGAGACGGTCAGCTCTGCGCCGGTCTCGTCAAAGTTCAGCATATCGTCGGTAACGGCGTCGTAGTGGATCTTGCCGTTCTTGTCGATCACGGTGTAGTCCTCGTCCCACTGGTCGTTCTCTACCTTGTCCACCGTTACGGTGATCGGGTAGTCGGACTTCACTTTTTTGGCCAGGTATGCTTCAATGGCGCTCTGCACATTTACATCCTGATAGTCGGAGTCAATGTCTGCATAATGACCAAAGTCCGGGTCGCTGTGCACGCCGCTGTACTCGATCATCGCCAGTCCGTCGCCGGAGACGCTGAACAGGGCGTTGTCCGCCTGGGTCAGCAGCTTGTCTGCCGGGCTTTCCAGCTTAACGGTGATCACATAGTTGTTGTTTTTCAGCGCGGTGTCTGTGGCGTTAAAGGTCTTGCTGACGGTGGTGTAGCCCTCGGCGCTGACGATGTAGCGGTACTGACCGAAGATGATGGTATAGTACCCCTGTTCGTCCGGCAGGATCGGGTCGCCGTAGCGCCGGAAGCGCCGTTTTTGTACAGAGCCACCGTGGCGTTTTGCGGGGTGGTGTTGAACCGCACCTTGTATTGGGTGTAGGTCAGCTGTACCGGGATCCGGCGGGTCTCGCCGGCCGTGACGGTAAAGCTGCCGCTGGCGGTCTGGCTGCCGCTTTGGTAAGTGGCGGTGTAGGTGTAGTCACCGGCGGGCAGCAGGTAGTCGTAGGTGTCGTAGCCGTACTCGTCCTCCTGGCAGGGCATGGTCTTGCCGTCCTTGTCCAGCACCTTCAGGGTGGCATAGTCGGTGGCCTTGCCGGTGGCCAGGGTCACGGTAAAGGACACCTGGGCCGGGTCGTCCTGGGCTGCCGGGGTGTAGATGGCGCTGCCCAGGCAAAGCAGCAGGGCCAGCAGGCAGCAAAGGCTGCGGGTGATGTGTTTTTCATTTTTCTCCTCCTTTTGCGGCACAAAAAAGCCGTGCCGATCTGGCGGCACGGATAGTATGGGTACGCAAAAAGAGCCTTAGAATGATCCCGTTCTAAAGCAAAACTGCACTTCCAACCTAAAGCACCGCAAACAACACTACGTGCGCGGCAGGTCTCCTGACTTATGCTTCATTCGCAAAGCGGCCTTCTCACTCCCGGGGGAGCAATGGCTGCCGTTACCCAAACGGCGGTGCTTTCTTGTCGGCAAATACAGTAGAGGTTCGGGCTGCTCCGGATTCCCACCGGATTCCCTTTTCAGCCTTTGGCGGGGCGCGCAAAGGCACCAAACGCACGCTAAATTGTCTTTATGAGTATAGCATTTGGCGCCGGGCGTGTCAATGCTAATCTGCCGGTGTTTCCCAGTGGATGGCAGCGCAGCGATCGGTAAAGCGGGCGGGGGTTGACAAGGCAGACGGACTTTGTTTATACTGAACCTGTGATTCAGTAATGAAAAGAGGAAGTCGGATGGATAAGCAGTCAAAAGCACCGGGCGTGTACCGGGCGATCTTATGCGTATTGACTTTGGCGCTGGCGCCGGTATTTTATGCCATTTGGCAGCCCTATCATACCTGCCTGTTACAGCTGCCGGCAGCGGGCGGAGTGTGGCAGCTGCTGACCCGCCTGCTTTACTATGTGCTGTTCTCTCTGCTGCTGGCGGGCATTTGCCGCAGCAGCTTGGGGCCGAAAACGGTGGCGCCCTTTGGGGCCAAGCCCTGGTTGCGCACCGTAGGCGGCGCACTGGCGGCCAGATTGGTTCTCGATTTGGTGATTTATGGCGGGTCTTTTCTGTTGCCGGTTGACTTGGTGCGGCAGAGCGGGCAGTTGGCCTTTTTACTGTTTGCCTTTTGGTGGGCGGCTCGGTGCGCCGGACTGACCGCTGCCGTGGGTAAGGGCAGCCGGGTGTGGGTGGTTCTTATGGGTATCCTCACCGTCGGCGTGTGGCTGGCGCTGCTGCTTTACGGCAGGGGCGTGACCGCAGTGTATGAAAAGCAGGCGGTTTGGCTGGTGCAGGATATGGTTACCGGTGTGCTGCTTTACGGTGTGCTTTGCGCCCGCTTTTCTCTACGGCGGGGCAACTGGACTGCCGGCTTTCGGGGCCTTTGCATATTTGCCATGCGCTTTGGGGCGGTGTTACTCGTTGCCGTTTTTCTGTGCGTTGCCAAGGTGATGGTTCTGCCCCAGGGCGCGGTGCAGTCTGTGAATATGGTAGACAGTAGCGTGACCCGGGTGGAGCGTATGGCCGGGTATGCGGATTTGTTGACCTTATTTCGTGAATCAAAAGGGGTAGAGGATCTGTTTTGACTACATAAATTTGCCAGTGTTCCGAAAAATGTATGTTTTGTGCCGGATCGTGGGTTTTCCCCGCCGGGATTGGGTATATAATCTATAATATAGAATAGAGCGCCGGTGGGGCGCGAGGGGGAGAACTATATGGATAAGCAAGCATATTTGGCGCAGATTGACCGGGTGATTGACGCCGGTCCGTACAAGGCGGACTGGGGCAGCCTGAGCCGTCACGCCACGCCCGGCTGGTATCAGGACGCCAAGCTGGGCATTTTTATTCACTGGGGGATTTACAGTGTGCCCGGCTACCACAATGAGTGGTATTCCAGAGAGATGTATGACCCAAAAGACTCCCAGCTACCGCTACCATGTGGCTCATTACGGCAAGCCGGATCAATTCGGCTACAAGGATTTTATCCCCATGTTCAAGGGAGAGAAGTTTGACCCGGCAGCCTGGGCCAAGCTCTTTTGCGCGGCAGGGGCGCAATATGTGATGCCGGTAGCGGAGCACCACGATGGATTTGCTATGTATCAAACGGATTTTAGCCGCTGGAACAGTGTGGAGATGGGACCCCATCAAGATGTGCTGGGTCGGCTGAAAAGCGCCTGCCAAAGGGAGAAATTGGTGTTTTGTGCCTCCAACCACAGGGCGGAGCATTATTTCTTTATGAACAACGGGCGGCGGATCCCCAGCGATGTGAGCGACCCGGCCTATGGGGATTTTTACGGCCCGGCCAAGGACAGCGATGCCCTGCTCTCTTACAAAATGAGCGCCACGGCCAATGACTGCCGCACCGAGGGCCCCACAGAGGACTACCTGGAGGACTGGCTGGTGCGCTGCTGCGAGATGGTGGATCGCTACCGTCCCCAGGTGGTGTACTTTGACTGGTGGATCCACAATTTGGCGTTCAAGCCCTACTTAAAGCGCTTTGCCGCTTACTATTATAATCAGGCGGAGACCTGGGGCGTGCAGGTGGATATTAACTACAAATTGCAGGCCTTTGCCCCCGGCTGTGCCATGCCGGATGTGGAGCGAGGCACGCTGACGGAGATTTCGCCGGTGCCCTGGCAGACCTGTACCGCCATTGGCAAGCGCTCTTGGGGATATACAAAGGACAATCGATTCAAAAGCCCCTACCATGTGGTCACGGATCTCATTGATATTGTCAGCAAAAACGGACGAATGCTGCTGAATGTGGGACCAAAGCCGGACGGTACCATTACGAAGGAGGAGACCCGGGTGCTTCAATCGTTGGGCGACTGGTTGGCGGTGAACGGCAAAGGCATTTACGGCACCATGCCTTGGCGTTGCTACGGCGAGGGCAAGGTGCGGGCCAAGGCGGGCTTCTTCCAGGACAACAAGGCCAAGAAGTACACGCCTCGGGACTTTCGCTTTACTTACAAGGACGGGCGGATCTACGCCTTTCAAATGCTGCCGGGCAAGAACAAAACGGTGCGGCTGCGCACCTTTTGCACCATGCGCAGGATCTGGACATTCGCCGGGTAACCTGGTTGGGAGTGGGTGAGGTGCCCTTTACCCGCAGCGCTAAGTACCTGGAATTGCAGTTGCCAAAGACCCCGGGCACCCTGCTGCCCCTGTGTTTTGAACTGGAGATGGGATAATGCGCGTGAAACGTGTAAAAGCGCGCGTTAGATTATAGAAAAATGAACAACAAGAGGAAAAAAGAATATGAGCAAAACAGCGAAGCTGGTGATTTCTACCGTAACAGCGGTAGCTGCGGGCGTTGGGGGCAGCCTTAGGCATGCATTTTGGTTACAGTCGAAAGACGGCGCCGGAAAAACCTACCGGATAAGAACAGAGAACGACGCCCTGCGGGTGGGAGTCATCAGCGACTTGCAGCTGCCGGACAATACGGACAAGACCACCCATCAGTACCAATCTTTTGAAAAGACCTTGACCATGCTGAAAGAGAAGGGCTTGGATGTGTTGGTGATCGGCGGCGATTTTACCGATGTGGGCACAAAAAAAGCTTGGACCGCATTTAAGGAGATTTACGACCGTGTGATGGGCGACGACAAGCAGCCTGTTAAGGTGTTTATCATGGGCAATCACGATTACTGGTTGCCTGCGTTTGCACACTGCGGCGAAATGCCCACGCCTGCGAAGCAGCAGCGCCGCTTTACCAAGTACACCGGCGAGTTGCCTTACAGCCATAAGATTATTAACGGCTATCATTTTATCGGCTGGAGCTCCTCGGACGGCACCTACGACCAATCGTATCGGAACAGACCCGGATCCGTGCGGAGCTGGATAAGGCGGTGCTGGATGATCCCACCAAGCCGATCTTTTGTGATCACCCATCTGAACCCGATAGACACGGTGTACGGCTCGGACGCCTGGGGAAACGCGGATATTCACGATGTGCTGCAGGATTATCCCCAGGTGATCAGCCTGTCCGGTCACTCCCATTATACCGTGGCGGACGAGCGCTCCATTTGGCAGGGCAGCTACACGGCCATGAGCACGCAAAGTCTGGATTATATTGAGCTGGAGGCGGGCAAATTTAACGGTTCTATCCCGGTTGACGCCTACGGCAACCGCATTGCGGAGAGCACCCCCGCCTGCCTGTATATGCTTGTATCTGCCGACCGGGTAGAGGTGCAGCGGTTGGAGGCCAACACCGGCACGCCGTTGAAAGCCCCTTGGGTGATCTCTGCCCCCTTTGGCAAGAACTTTACTTATACGGACGATCGCAAGGCGCAAAATGCAGCGCCCACTCTGCCCGATGATTTGCACCTGACGGTACAGAACATCACCGATGTGAACGGTAAGGGGCAGAAGATGCTGTCCTTTGCAGCCGGGACGGACGATGATTTCGTCCATTCTTACACCTTGCAGTTTTTGGACGAGAACGAGCAGCCCATTGCCTTTGACGAATGTGCCTATGACGGTACGGTAAAACGGTACAACAAGGACGGTACTGCCCTGTCTCCAGACAGTAAGGATTACAAAAACGGCAGCACTAAATCTATCGACGCTGTCAGTTACTTTAGCGATTTTGTCCTTGGCTCGGCCCGTATGAGCAGCACCGTGGAGCTGCGTATGCCCGCCACTGTGCCGGACAGCGCCCGGTATGTGTCCATAAAAGCGATAGACTCCTGGAGCGCAGAGAGCGCGGCCGTAGTAGTGCCGCTGGAGGCGGTAAAATGAACGTAAAACGCATACTCTCCCTGGCCCTGGCCGGGAGCCTGCTCACCGGTACCGCCCTGTTGGTCGCCGGGTGCAGCAAGGGAAAGCAGGATGAAAGCTGGAAAGAGAATACTGACTATGATCTGTCCGTGCCCACTTTGGGGCAGGATGGCCGGTACTTGGTGTTCCAAGATGATTTTGAAGGCGACGGACTGAACCAAAACATTCAGTTTGGCGACAATTATACCGGCAGCTTTGATTTGGATTAAAGCGATATGCAAAAGCGCCTTGCAGCAGCAGGGCGCTTTTATTGCGTATAGGGATAGGATTGTGATATAATGAGGACGAGAGGCGCTTCAATCGGTTTTGCAGAAGCAAAAAAGCGCATTCTCTCTGGGAGGGGGAACACAAAAAATGAAAGCTATACTGAAAAAATGCCTGTGCCTGCTGCTGACGGCAGGGCTGCTGGCCTCGCTGGCTGCCTGCGCCGGACAAACGGACACAGCGGTGGTCAAAGACCTGTTTTAGCGACCTGCAAAAGGTCAGTTACAGCAGCACCTACACTTCGCTGAAGGACAATAAGACCAACAAGACAGACAGCTGGCGGCAGGGTATGGTCTCCGGCAACGGACTGCAAGGGTTCGTCACCAGCGGCGACCCGTACAGCGATACCTTTATTTTCCAAAATATGCACTTCCTGCTGCCTAACAAAAACGCCCGCACCTGCCCGGACACGGCAAATGAGCTGGAAACGGTGCGTCAGCAGATCATTAAAGGGCAGGATATTACGGACAACGCCAGTTATGACGATGTGTACCGGTATCACCCGGGCGGTCAATTACGGTTGGCGCAGACCAAGGCGCATGCCAAGGATTATGTGCGCTACACCGATTACGCCACCGGCCAAGTGGGCGTGCGCTATACGGACAAGAACGGCACCTGGCTGCGCCGTTCCATCACCTCCATGGCGGACGGCGTGGTGATCACCCGGCTGGATCCGTCCACGGCAGGTGCGGCGCTGGATCTGACTCTCAGCTATGACGATCTGTCTACCCTGGCAAACTTTGGCAAAAGCGAAGAGGTGGACCTGCAATATAAAAAAGGTCACAGCCGAGGACGGCAGCGCCTGGGGATGATCGCCCATTACCCGGATTATGAGAACAGCGAGCGCAAGGACGGCGGCTACGCCTCCTTGACCTATGTGCTGCCGGTGGGCGGCACCCGAGAGCGGGTGACGCTGGACAAGCGAACCAGGGAGAGTCAGTTCGTAGGTGACAATACCGGGGTGCGCATTACCGGCGCTGCCGGACTGGTGCTGCTGACCGTTAGCGACTATACCCTGGAGATGGGCAAGCTATCGGACTTTGCCGGGCAGACGGAGTATCCGCTGCTGGCAGATCTGCGCGCGCAGCTGGAGAAGGTGGCCGCCCGGTACAGCACCGACGGTGCCTTTGATTATGACGCCGCGCTGACGGCGCATTTGAAGGTGTACCGGCCCCAATTTGACGCAGTGACTTTGACCCTGAGCGATGAGAATATCCAGCCTAACGAGGCGCTGCTGAAAGCGCAAAAGGGCAAGAAAAAGATCAATGCGGCGCTGGCCCAGCGTACTTACTATGCCGGGCGGTACGCAGCCCTGTGTTGCGCCGGGTATTCTACCGGGCGGCTTTACGGTATGTGGACCGGGGAGTGGAACACCGGCTGGGGCAGCAAGTACACCATGGACGCCAATGTGAACCTGCAAACGGCGGCGCTGAACAGCTCCAATATGAGCCGCGGCCCCCAAGGCTATGTGTACTTCCTGCTGCGCCAAATGCCGGATTGGGAGGAAAATGCCCGGGCCACCCACGGCTTTACAGACGCTATTCAGGCGCCGGTGAATACGGACGGCGACAAGGCGGTGCTGACGGAGACCTGCTATCCCTACCCCTTCCGGTACTGGAACGCCGGGGCGTCCTGGATGCTGCGCCCGCTGTATGAGACCCTGCAAAGCTACGGCAATATACAGATCCCCCTCAGCGACGAATTCGACTTGCAGGCGCTGCGCTCCGTTTTGTCTGCCACGGAAAAGGATTTGACCGATGCCCAGGTGGCAGCCATAGAGAGGCGGGGCTATTTGCGGCTGGAGGAGGATATTCTCTACCCGCTGCTGACCAAGCGCCAACTACTGGGCGCAGCTGCTGACCCCGGAATATTACACTTCGGCGGACGGCTCCATTCATTATGAAAAGGGAAAGACGGCGCTGGGCGAGGGCGAAAGTTACTGCATTGTGCCCAGCTATTCGCCGGAGAATAATCCGGATAATTACGCCAGCCCGTCAGACGCCAACTGCGCCATTGACATTGCCGCCTGCCGCGACAATATGCAAATGCTTACTGCGGTGATGAACGATGTGGATCCCAAAGCGGATCAAAGCCGGTGGAAGCAGCTGGCCGCACAGCTGCCGCCGTATTTATACGATGACACAGGCGCACTGAAGGAGTGGGCAACCACGGCCTTTGAGGAGAACAACGAGCACCGGCACCTAAGCCACCTGTACTGTGCCTGGCCGCTGATGGAGACCCGGGGCAATGCTCGGCTGATCGCTGCCTGCAAGCAGGCGGTAGAGAACCGGAAAAGCGAGAATGAGGCATCCCACGCCCTGGTGCACCGCAGCCTGATCGCTGCCCGGCTGCAGGACCGCGCTGCCTTGACGGACGCACTGGTGAATTTGATGAACCATAAGATCCGGTACAACTCCCTGATGACCAACCATGACTATGACCGGGGCAGCTGCTATTGCACGGATTTTGCCATCGGCTATTTGGGCATTGTGCACGAGGCGCTGGTGTACTCCAATGACGATGAGATCGAACTGCTGCCGGCGCTGCCGGAGAGCGGATTTGACAGGGGCACCCTCACCGGACTAAAGACCCGCAACCGGGCCACCGTTACCCGGCTGCAATGGGATCTGGAGGCCGGTACGGTGCAGGCGGTGCTCACCGCCGATGTGGACCGCACGCTGACCGTGCGCTGCGGCCAAACGGTACGCACCCTGCACTGTAAGGCCGGTGAGCCGGTGGAGGTGCAGTTCACCCTGGGGGATTGACACCGGGCGGTTGTTACTGCCAACACGACTCTGTAAATAGACAAAAACAAAAAGAGCACGCAGTGCGAACTGCGTGCTCTTTTTGTGTGTATTAAGTGTTTTGGCTGTCGGCCTTTGCCCGGCGGGCTTTCAGCTCCTGCTCCACCTGCGCCCGTTGGGCGGGGGTGTAGCGGATAAACAGCAGCGGGACAATATACAGCAGACTGGGCAATGGCCGGGGGTCAGGATCACCAGCGGCCAGATCCAGCGGTCAAAGGCGGCGCTTTGGGTGCCCAGGTAGGTGGACGCCCCCTCAATGGGCTTGTAGTGCAGCAGGTGCAGCGCCAGAGTCGCCAGGCCGGCGGTAATACCGCTGGAGATCTTTGTAAACGAGGTTTGCATGGAGAAGGTGATGCCCTCGGTGCGCTTGCCGGTCTTCCACTCCATATAGTCGATGCTGTCGCAGAAGATGGCGGTCTGGGCAATGGAGGAGGCACCCAGGGGAATACCGCCCAGGCCGATCACCGCCATGGCGAACCACAAATTCTTGCCCTCAAAGCCAATAAAGTACGCGGCAATACGCGCTAAAATATTGCAGGCCTGCATCACAATCAGAGCATTCACATAGCCGTGGCACCATTTTTTGATCTTATCTGCCACCAGCATACCTAAAAAGCCCGGCAGCCCGGTCATAATGTAGTAGATGGTGGACAGCCCCAGCGCGCCGATCAGGCTGTTCTCGCCCAAAAAGTCCGCGGCAATCTCGTACTTGAAGAAGTAGGTCACCAAATTGGCGCCAAAGCCCAGAGCGCCCAGTAGGTTGGCAAGGGTCACAAGCAGCAGCATTTTGTTCTTAAACAGCAAGGAAAAGCTCTCCCACAGGCTTTGCTGCTGTACCTCCTGCACCACATGGATCCGCTCCTGTGCCGCATAGCAGCGGTAGCTGAGCATGGAGCCGCCTAGCCCGAAAATCAGGGCAAACACCAGCGCCATCAGCGCCATACTTGCCCCGGTGGCGTTGGCGATCATCTCCAGCGCCATGGGAATGACGGTGCTGAATGCGCTATATACGCAGGAGCCGATGGTGCGTGCCCATTGGACGAACCGGTCCCGCTCATTGGAATTGGGCGATACGGCGGCGGTAATGCCCCAGATGGACACATCTTGTACCGTGTAGGCCAGATCCCAACAAATATACATAATCACAAAGTAGCTGACCCGCAGCCACAACAGCTCTTCTTTGGTAGAGAACACCACAAACAGCAGCACGGTAAAGATCCCTACCGGCAGCGGGGTGTAGCGTAAAAACGGCCGCAGCTTTTCGCCGTTTTTGAAGGTGTGTTTATCAATAAAGGAGCCGACAATGGGATCGTTGACTCCGTCCCACACTTTCATTACGATCAGCAGCACACTGACCACCAGTGCCGGAAACAGGGCAATATCCGTCATAAAATAAGTAAAGAATGACGCTCCAATTAGGGAATAGACCATATTTTGGCCGCCGAGACCCACCAAAAAGCCGGTTTGTTCCCGGCGGCTGATATACTTCTTTTTCTTCCATATTGCTTCCCCCCTATATGTTCCGGTTGCGTTTTCGATTTTTGGCAACACGATCCTAAGATATAGAGTAGCCTATTCCGGATAAAAAAGAAAGCCTTTTTTGCAACTTCCATTGCAGAAAAAGGCTTTTTGTCTATATTTATGCGACAATTTGGCGTGACTGCCGTTTAATCAGTGGCGGATCAGCCCCAGCACCAGGATTACGGCCACCAGTACCGGCAGCACATAGCACATATAGCCACGCATCCAGCGCTGCACTTTCAGTCCCTTGCCGGTGTTGGCCTCTTTGGTAAGTTCTTCCAGCCCCAGCCGTAGCGGGAGGTGCAGAAGAAAAATAAAAGATGAGAGAGCCCAGCGGCAGCAGCAGATTGCTCACCACAAAGTCCTCCAGATCCAGCACGCCGGTGCCCGGACCCAAAGGCTGGAACTTGGAGAGCACATTGAACCCTAATACGCAGGGCATACTCAGCAGGAGCATGAGAATGCCGTTGAACAGGCAGGCTTTTTTGCGGCTCCAGCCGGACAGATCCATGGTGCAGGACACAATGTTTTCAAACACGCCCAGCACGGTGGAAAAGGCGGCAAAGCTCATAAACACAAAGAACAGGCTGCCCCACACGCGCCCCAGGGGCATGTGGTTAAAGATATTAGGCAGGGTAATGAAGATCAGGCTGGGACCGCTGTCCGGTTGCACACCGTAGGCAAAGCAGGCGGGGAAAATGATCAGTCCGGAGCACAGAGCCACCAGCGTGTCCAGCGCCGCCACCCGGGCAGACTCGCCCATCAGTGCTCGCTCCTTGCCGATATAGCTGCCAAAGATGGCCATAGCGCCGATGCCCAAACTCAGGGTAAAGAACGCCTGGTTCATGGCCCCGGCCACCACATTGCCGATGCCCACTTTCTTCATCCGCGCCAAATCCGGCACCAGGTAAAAGCGTAGCCCCTGGCTGCCCCCGGCGGTGCACACACTGTTGATGGCCAGCACCACCATAATGACCAGCAGTGCCACCATCATCCACTTGGTAATGCGCTCCAGCCCCTTTTGCAGGCTAAAGGAGCACACCAAGAAGCCCAACACGACGATAATGCCCATAAACAGGGTCATGCGTAGCGGGTCGCCCAGCATTTGGCTGAATTGTGCCGCCACACCGTCGGTGTCGGCGCCTACGAACTGGCCGCCGGCGGTGCGGACAAAGTAGTCCAGCATCCACCCGGCCACGCTGGTGTAAAACATCATCAGAATATAGTTGCCGGCCATGGCAACATAGCCGTGCAGGTGCCACTTGCTGCCCTTCGGCTCCAACTGCTGGTATAGCCGGGCGGGGCTGCGCTGGCCGGCGCGACCCATGGCAAATTCCATGGTCATCACCGGTATGCCCAGGATCACTAAGAAAAACAGATAGATCAGTACAAAGGCACCGCCGCCGTATTGCCCCACCATGTATGGAAATTTCCACACATTGCCAATGCCGATGGCGCACCCGGCGCTTAGCAGAATAAAGCCCAGGCGGCTGCCCAGTTGTTCGCGTTGTTCCATAATTTTCATTTTCGGCAGATGTCTGCCGCCCTCTCGTTGATTTGCCGTACCATTTTACACGATTATGCGTCCGTTTGCAAGAGGGTTTCTTCTACTGCCCGGCGCACGGTGCCCGGCAGGCGGGTGCGCTTTAGCGCCCGGCGCAGTTCCTCCTTGGTTTTGGCGATTTTGAACAAACGGTAGCACTCGGTTTTGTGCACATTGCTGCCCTGCCAGCGGCAAAAGATGTTCAGCACCCGCGCTTTGACCGGTACTGCCTTGCGGTAGGTAGCCCCTTGCAGGTGCAGTTGTGTCCCCACAGTAGGGTCATAGTCGGTAAGAATTACGGTAGCTTCGCCTGTGGCATTTTGGGTCACTTCCGCTTCTGCGCAGGTGAGAACGGACGGCTCCAGATCCTTGAATACCAAGGTTAGCTGTCGCTTTTTCGGCAGCACGGTGCAGTCGCCGGCGGTGGGTGCCACAGTCACCGTCAGTGTACTGCCTTGCAGCTGCTGGGTGATTTGGGTCTCGGCCTTGTGGGTGTCAAAATCCGTTTGGCCGTTGTCTTCATATAAGGTAAAGTCGCCGTCCCCGGCATAGAGCCACAGGGTCAGCGCCGCCGGGTTGCCACAGGCGTTGCCCGGGTCGTCGCTTAGCGGTAGGATTGCGCCGGCTGCCAGCACGGCATTTCCGTCAATTCTCGGTGAAGGGTCAGGCACAGGGGGCCGGTGGTGAGACCGCCCCGGGTCGGAACAGATCTGTCCCACCCGTCCCGGCGGGATCCAGGCGTCCACAGCGCCCATACCAACTGCTTTTTTGCGGAGAGGTGATGGGGTACACCAACAGCTGGCTGCCAAACAGATAGCCGTTGCAGTAGGCTTTGTCGTAGGCTTCCTCCGCCTCCGGGTAGGCATAGTACAGCGGCTCGCACAGGGCCAGTCCCTCCCGGTGGGTGCGAGCGTCCATTGTGTAGAGGTAGGGAATGAGCCGATGGCGCAGGCGCAGCCAGTCCTTGGCAGCGGCGCACACATCCGGCCGATAGCGCCAAGGCTCCTTGCCCATCAGGTCGTTGGAGGTGGAGTGCAGCCGCAGAATGGGGCTGAATACCCCCAGTTGCAGCCAGCGCAGATACAGCTCCTCGTTGCGCTCGCCCAGGTAGTGGCCGCCGATGTCGTGGCTCCACCAGGTGTAGCCCACATTGGCTGCCGTAGCTGTAAAGTAGGGCTGAAAGTGCAGCACCCGCCAGCTTTGGGCGGTGTCGCCGGAAAAACCCAGGGGATAGCGGTGGGCACCCGGGCCGCTGTATCGGGACAGGATCAGCGGCAGCCTGCCGTTTTCTGCGTTATCCAAATAATGGTAGTGGTTCAGCGCCACCAGCGGGTCCAGCCCGGGCACATCACTTTTTTTGCCCTGTTGCCAGTCCAACCACCAAAAGTCCACGCCCTCTTTTTCATAGGGTTTGTGGAGCACATCAAAGTAGGCGTTCCAAAAGGTATCGTTGCCGCACCGGAACGGAATATCCTGCTTGGCTTTCGGGTCCAGCCCCATCGCCTTAGCCATGGCCGGGTACGGATCCTCAAAGGCGCGCACCCCGTCCGCCGGGTGCAGGTTGACGGTGGTGTGCAGCCCCATTTGGTGCAGATCCTGCAAAAAGGCCTTGTAGTCCGGGAACAGTTCCGTATTCCAGGAATAGCCTGTCCAGCCGTCTTTGCCCTTATAGTGAGTGCCAAAGCGCTTGTTGGGGTCCGTCCAGTGCCAGTCCATATCCACGGTGGCTACCGTCAGCGGCACATTTTCTGCCGCAAAGCGCTTCATCAGCCTAAGTATTCCTCCTGGGTGTAGGCGTGGTAGCGGCTCCACCACACGCCCAGGGCAAACCGGGGGATCAGGGGCACCGATCCGCTGATTTTATAAAAATCCTGTACCGCCGCCCGGTAGTCGTGGCCGTAGGCAAACACATACACATCTTTGCCCTTTCTCTTGCGGGGGCAGAAACGGCCGTCCGCATCCAGCAAAAAGCTGCGGCTGTCGTCTAAGAGGCTCACCCCGTCCCGGGACACCAGGCCGTCCTGCAAAGGTACCGGCCCAAAGGTAGCGTCCAGGGTGCGGCAGGTGCCATGCAGGTTGCCGAAGTTCAGGCAGTCCGCCGTTTTGCCGTTTGAAAAAGTTACCGTCTGCGGCGTGCCGGTGCGGGCGTGGACGGTGAGGGTGATCTCCGGTGTGGTTAGGGTGATCGTTCCCCGGTGCAGTGTCGCCTTGCACGGGGGCACATCAAAGGCTCGGAACCACACGGCAGTGCTGGCCCGGTCTTCAAATGCGCCGTCGGGGCAGTGCTCCACCCGGATCAGTCGCGGAGTCAGTACCGTCAGCCGACAGTGACCGAAAATAAATATCTGCTTCTCTTTGGCCGTACCCGCCGTGCGGGCACGCAGTGCTTCTTTTAACATAAAAATCCCCCTGTCTTTCAAGCCTATTGTACCATATTCAGCGTCTAAGCAATACCCGATTGTCCCCGGTTGACTTGCCGGGGAAAACAGGTACAATGAGATGGAGAAAAAGCCAAAACCGTACAGGGGGGAAAAGTATGGGATTTTTGGAAAATACGCTGGGGGACAGCCCCATTGTGGCAGCTGTAAAGGACGAGCCGGGGTTGGAGCGGTGTCTGAACAGCCCGTGCCGGGTGGTATTTGTGCTGTTTGGAGATTTGAATTCCGTGCCGCGGATTGTGGCCGAGCTGAAGACGGCGGGCAAAACGGTATTTGTGCACGCAGACCTGATCGAGGGTCTGTCTGCTCGAGAGGCAGCAGTGGATTATCTGATTCACGCAGCCCGGCCGGATGGGATTATTTCTACCCGGCTGCCGCTGTTGCGCTTTGCTAAGGCCAAGGGACTGCGCACCATTTGCGCTTTTTTCTGATTGATTCCATTGCAATGGAGAATATAGCCAAAATGAAGAACGAGCGCTGTGTGGATTTGATCGAGGTGCTGCCCGGGCTTATGCCAAAGGTGATTCATCGGGTGGCTGCCACCTGTGGCAAGCCCATTATCGCCGGGGGATTGGTGACGGAAAAGGCCGATGTGGTCAACGCCCTGGAGGCGGGCGCACTGGCAGTGTCCTCCACCAATCCGGGGGTTTGGAAGATGTAAGATAATGCACAGATGTTCATTATCTTTTTTGCGTATTGCCAGCGGCAGTTCTTTGTGTTATACTAAAATTACTTCAAGTGCATAACAGCCGAGAGATTTGAGCAACGGTAAAAGCACGGAGCAGAGCGCTCCGTCTTTTTCGTTGCTTATTTTTTTTTGCCTGTTTTGCAAGAATAAGGGGGATATACAAATGTATGATGTAGCGATCATCGGCGGCGGTATTGCCGGGTGTGCCTGTGCTTATCGGCTGGCGCGCTGCCGGGTGCGGGTCATTCTGTTGGAGAAAGAGAATGACATCTGTATGGGTGCCACCCGCGCCAACAGCGCCATTATGCACGCCGGGTACGATCCGCACCCGGGCACGCTGATGGCCAAGCTGAATGTAAAAGGCAATGCCATGAGCCGGGAGATTTGCAAAAAGCTCCATGTGTCTTGGAAAGACACCGGCTCCCTGGTGGTGGCCTTGAACGATGAAGACATGGACACCTTGCAGGACCTGCTGGAGCGGGGGCGTGAGAACGGTGTGCCGGGGCTGGAGCTTTGGGACGCCGCGCAGGTGCGAGCCAAGGAGCCCAATGTAACGGAGACAGCCAAGGGTGCTTTGTGGGCGCCTACGGCAGCCATTGTCAATCCTTGGGAGTTTGGTTTGGCTATGGCCGAGGTGGCGGTGCAAAACGGTTGTGAACTGCGCCGTCGGTTCCCGGTGGAGAAGATTGAAAAGACAGCGGAGGGCTATGCCCTGTCCGACGGCAAAGACACGGTGGAGGCACGGTATGTGATCAACGCTGCCGGCGTGTACGCCGATCGGGTGAACAACCTGGTGGCGGCGCCGTCCTTTACCGTAGAGCCTACGGTAGGCGAGTATTACCTGCTGGATAAGTGCGAGGGCAACCGGGTGTCTACAGTGATCTTCCAGTGCCCGGGCAAAGAGGGCAAGGGTGTGCTGGTAGCGCCTACGGTGCATGGCAATTTGATCGTAGGACCCAATGCGGTGGTGCGCCGGGATCCGGACGATACATCTGACACCGCAGCGGGCCTGGCTGAGGTGCGCCAAAAAGCGGTGCGCACGGTGCCCGGCGTGGATTTTCGCCAGAATATCCGCAACTTTGCCGGTATGCGGGCCAATTCCACCGTGGATGATTTTATTATTGATTTTGCGGCGGCACATTTCCTGAATGTGGCGGGCATTCGCTCTCCCGGGCTGACTTCTGCGCCGGCCATTGCCGATTATGCGGCGGAGCTGCTGGCCGCAGACGGACTGGATCTGACGGAGAAAGACAGCTACATAGACAGCCGGGAGAAAGTGCATTTCAACCGGTTGAGCGCTGCGGAACGCAAGGCGCTGATTGAGAAAAACCCTGCTTACGGGCGGGTGATCTGCCGATGTGAGACGGTGACGGAGGGCGAGATTTTAGACGCCATTCATTCGCCTATTCCGCCGGTATCCGTAGACGGCATTAAGCGCCGCACCGGCGCCGGTATGGGGCGCTGCCAGGGCGGCTTTTGCGGGCCGCGGGTGGTAGACCTGCTGGCGCGGGAGCTGGGCGTGTCGCCGTTGACGATTTTGCAGGATCGGGACGCAGCGAAATTCTGACTGCCTATACAAAAGGGGAGGTGCGTGCGTAATGTATGATCTGATCGTAATTGGCGGCGGACCTGCCGGTTTGGCAGCTGCCTATGCAGCCTGGAACAAAGGGCTGAAACACATTGCCATCTTAGAGCGGGACAAAGAGCTGGGCGGTATTCTCAACCAGTGTATCCATAACGGCTTTGGCCTGCATTACTTCAAAGAGCAGCTTACCGGTCCGGAGTACGCCTCTCGCTTTGCCGCCATGGTGGCGGACACCGGCGTGGAGGTATTCCTGGACACCATGGTGCTCCAGGTGACCCCGGAGAAGCAGGTGCACGCGGTAAGCAAGAAAGAGGGCTACCGGGTGCTGGAGGCCAAGAGCATTGTGCTGGCCATGGGGTGCAGAGAGCGCACCCGCGGCGCCATCTCCATTCCCGGCACGCGCCCGGCCGGTGTGCTCACTGCCGGTGCTGCCCAGCGGTATGTGAATATGGAGGGCTACATGGTGGGCAAGCGTGTGGTCATTCTCGGCTCCGGTGACATTGGGCTGATTATGGCTCGGCGTATGACCCTGGAGGGCGCCAAGGTGTTGGCCTGCGTAGAGGTAATGCCTTATTCCGGCGGGTTGCAGCGCAACATTGTGCAGTGTCTGGAGGATTTTGATATTCCGCTGTATCTGTCCCACACCATTACGGACATTCGGGGCAAAGCCCGGGTGGAGCAGGTAGTCGTGTCTCAGGTGGATGACCAGCGCCGTCCCATTCCCGGTACGGAGATGACCTTTGACTGCGACACGGTGCTGTTGTCCGTGGGGCTGATCCCGGAGAATGAATTGACCCGGGACGCCGGAATCGTTATGGATCCACGCACCAACGGCGCGTTGGTGTATGAGAACCGGGAGACCTCGGTGCCCGGCATTTTTGCCTGCGGCAATGCGCTGCATGTGCATGATTTGGTAGACTTTGTGACCGCAGAGAGCATGGCTGCCGGCGCGGCGGCTGCGGATTATGTGCAGGCCGGCGAGCTGGATCGGGAGCGCACAGTGCAGGTGACCACCAATGCCCATATCGGCTATACGGTGCCCCAGCGTTTCCGTGCAGACAGTGACGGTGTGGAGTTCTACTTCCGGGTGCGGCGCGTGTTTAAGGAGAGCCGCATTCAGGTGACCTGCGGCGATCAGGTCATTGCGTCCTTTAAGCGGGAGCATATGGCTCCCGGCGAGATGGAGACCATTAAGATTCCTAAGGCGCTGCTGGCACGGATTGACGGCGACACCTTGCATATTGCAGCAGAGGAGGTACAGGCATGAAGGATTTGATTTGCATTATGTGCCCCAAGGGCTGCCACTTAAAGGTAGATGAGGAGCACGGTTATACGGTGACCGGCAATCGCTGTCCTCGGGGTGCGGAGTATGGTCACAATGAGCTGAAGAACCCCACCCGGGTAATCACCTCCACCGTGCGGCTGCGCAGCAAAAGCGCTTGCCGCCTGCCGGTAAAGACGGACGGCCAGATCCCCAAGTATATGATGAAGGAGGCCATGCGGCTTCTGGATAAAGTGGAGGTCACGGCGCCGGTGCATGTAGGCGATGTGGTGGTAGACAATATCTTCCGCACCGGGGTGCACTTTGTGGCCACCAAAACGGTAGAAGAATAAGCGTATTCCCTTGGCCCGCTTGCTCCGGTAAGCGGGCTGTTTTAATAGACAGGCGCTGCCGGGTGCCGTGTAAATTTCCAAAGTTGAAAACCCTGTCGTTTTTTGGTAAAATAGGGACAGAAGCAGGTGTGCCGCTTGTGGCTGCCGGCGGATAAGGGGGATTTTTTTATGAAGTTGAAAACAGTGGCATTAGGCGCCGCCGCAGCGGGCCTGGTTGCGGCAGAAGCGGTCAATCTGTATAAGCAGGTGATGGGCCGTGGGGATCGCCCCAAGCGCCCCATGACCCGCCTGATGGAGATGAAGGACAAGGACGATTACGCTATGGCGGACGCCTGGCGCCAAAAGTACACCGATTGGGTGAACACCCAGCCGGTGGAGAACTGCACCATTACCTCTGACCGGGGTGACCTGCTGCGGGGGTATTATCTGCCGCCGAAGGGTGACTCCAAGGTGATTGTGTTCGGCTCCCACGGGTTCCATGCGGACCACACGGTGGACCCGCATACTTTTATTAAGCACTACCACGACATGGGCTACGGTTTCTTTTGCTGCGACCATGTGGGCGCCGGTGCCTCCGGTGGCGAGTATGTGGGCTTTGATTACTATGAGAGCCAAGATATGCTCCGCTGGATCGAGTACCTGACTGCCCGCTTTGGGCAGGATATTACCGTGATACTCCACGGGGTGTCTATGGGCGCTGCTACCGTGTTGCAGCTGGCAGGCAGCCGCTGTCCGGATTGTGTCAAGCTGATTATCTCCGACTGCGCTATACCAGTGCCAAGGACGAGTTTTCCTATGTGGCTCGGAATGCCGGGCTGCGCCACCCCCAGCCGGTGCTGTGGCTGTTAAATGAGATGAACAAGCGCTTGGCCGGGTTCGATTTGGAAAAGACAGATGTGCGCCAAAGCGTGCGAGAGGCCAAGGTGCCCATTCTCTTTATCCACGGTGCGCTGGACGACTTTGTACCCCCGGAGATGGTGTACGAACTCTATAACCTGTGTCCGGCGGATAAAAAGGAACTGAGAATTTTTTGACAACGCCAAGCACGCCCAAAGCTGCCTGCTCAATGAGGAAGAATATCATCGGACCGTGGACGATTTTATCCGCCGACGGTTGCCCGCTACGATATAAAATAATATTCCGGGAGGAAATGTTGTGTCTGTAAAAAAATAACTATCTCCGCGTTGGAGACGGCGCTGAAGGACATTATGCGCCAAACGCCCTTTGAGAAGATCACCGTGTCCGATATTACGAACCGGTGCCAGCTCAATCGTCAAACCTTTTATTATCATTTTGCAGACAAGTACGCCCTGCTGGGTCAGATTTATAAACAGGAGATTTTTGATCCCTTTACCGACGGCCTGACCTTTGAAAACTGGAATACCCATTTGTTGCAAATGTTTGAGACGATGGCGGCGGACGCGGCGCTTTATAAGAATGCGGTGCTCCACGCAGACGATGAGTTTCGTCGATTCTTGTTCCAGAGCGCAGCGACGCTGTTTCGGGACGCAGTTGCTAAGTTGAACTTGCGCTCCGGTTTGCAGGTCAGTGAGGAGGAGCAACACTTTATTGCGGACTTTTTTGCCTATGGCATTACAGGCACGGTGCTGGATTGGGTGCGCGGCGGAATGCGCAAGACCCCGGACCAGTTGGCGGCGCAGCTGCGTCATTTGGCTGCCGATTGCCAAAAGGTGGCGGTAGAGCGGGCCAGCGGTACGCTGTGACAATCGCATAAAACAGAAAGAACCCCCGGCGGTGCAGCACCGTCGGGGCTTTGTTTATGCCGTAAAAAAGGAGCCTGCAATTGCTTGCAGGCTCCTTGAAAGGGGTTTGAGTATTTATTTATTCAGTACAGCTTCCGGTCCGTTTGTGATCATCTCTTTGATTTTATGACGATCACGGTAGGCACTCAGCAGGGTGGTTGCCAGGGTGAATACCACCTATGGCCACCAGGATCAGTACATCCTTGGTAACGCTGCCGTTCCATGTGCCGGCCAGTGCTTCCTTAAACAGGCGCACGGAGTAGGTCATGGGCATGAACGGATACAGCTTCTGGAAGAAGGTAGGGCAGGTCTCGATGGGGAAGGTGCCTGCGCAGGAAGTCAGCTGCAAGATCAGCAGCAGCAGCGCAACGAACTTGCCTGCGTCGCCCAAGTGTACCAGACAGAACTGAATGATCGAGATAAAGGTCAGCGATACCAAACAGCAAGACAGATACAGCATACCTAAGTTGGCGACTTTAATGCCAAGCGCGTGGCGGATTACGAATGCCAGCAGCACCGCCTGGAGCAGACCCAGCAGCATGAACACGAATGCGCGCAGTACCACATGGTCGCTGTCTTTAGACAGAATACGGATTTTCTTTTGATAATCCAGGTAGATACCGAAGAAGATCATCAAACCGCCGACCCACATAGACAGACTCATAAAGTAGGGGGCGAATGCGGAGCCGTAGTTGTCTACCGGCTGCACATGCTGGGTGTCGGTGGATACCGGCTCCTCACTGTAATCGGCCAAGCCGTCCAGAGCCTTCAGCTGGTCGTTGGTGGTGGTCAGGTTTTCCTCCACACCGTCCTTGGCGGTGTCTGTGCCGGCCTTTAATGCGGCGGCACCGGTGTTCAGCTTGGCAGCACCGTTTTCCAGTTGAGAGGCACCGCCGTTCAGCTGGTTGATCCCGCTTTGCAGCTGGGAGGCACCGTTTTGAATGGTCGTCGTCTTGGTGTTGATTTGGTCAGAACCGTCTGCCAGCTGGGCAGTGGCGACTTTCAGTGCCTTTACGCCTGCCAGCAGATCGCCTGCGCCGCTGTCCAGTGCGGTTACGCCTTTGGCCAGGGTGCCGGAGGAGGACAGCAGTGTGTCGGTGCCGTCTGCCAACTGGCTTGCGCCGGTGGCTACGGCGGCTGCGCCTGCGTTCAGCGCATCATTGTTCTTTTCCAGGGTTTGCAGACCCTTTTGCAGTTTTGCTGTGCCGGTGTTTAGAGCCACAGCACCGTCGTCCAACATTTTGACACCGGCCTGTGCCTGGCCGATACCCGCTTGCAGTTTGGCCATACTCTTGGCAGAGTCGGTCTCCAGCAGCTGCAAGCCCTGCTTCATGGAGGCCAAACCGGTATTGATCTGGCTCTTGCCCTGCTTCAGTTTGGCAAGCTTCTCTCGGTTCTCTGCGGTGTTGCACTGTTGCAGATACTGACCCACCTGCTGCTGCACAGCGGCGTTGCTAATGTAGGGATAAGCCCCGGTGAGCAGCTTTACGCTGGTCTCAAAAATTGGTGATCAGGCTGTCTACACCGGTGGTGTAGGCGTTCAGCTGGGTGGTCATCTGGTCCACGCCAGTCTCCAGCTTCTTCTCCGCGGCAGCCAGGTCGGTGGCGCCGTCTGCGGACTGGGTCTTCAGGTCGACCAAGCCGCTTTCCAGACCGGTAATGCCGGACTGAAGCTTGGCGATACCGTCCATCACATCGTCGCTGCCGGCAGAGGCGTCAGCCACGCCGTCGGTATATGCTTTCAGGTTGGTGCTTAGGGCAGCGGAACCGTCTGCCAACGCGTTAGCACCGTCGTTCAGCTTCTTTACGCCGCTTTTCAGGGCGGGTACATTGTCGTTTAGCTGCTGGGTGCCGGCTTTCAAGGTGGCAGCGCCCTTTTGCAGTTTGGCGGCGCCGGTGTCTACCTGGGTGGCGCGTCTGCCAGCTTGGCGGTACCGGCCTTAAATACAGACAGGCCGCTGACCAGGTCTTTGCTGCCCTTTGCCAGCTTTTCCGTGCCTACATTCAGGCTGATGGTGGCGGTGGACAGCTGCTGGGTGCCGCCTTTTACGGAACCGGCGCCGTCAGACAGCTGCTGTAAGCCGTCCTTCAGGATCTCCAGCGCGTCCGGCACGGAGTAAAGCTTATCTGTCAGGGTGGCGGTGATTTCTTTGTTTACCGCACCGTTGACGGTTTCTTTAATGGTGGGCATCATGCCGCTTTCCAAAATCTGGGAGGCCAGGTAGTTGCGCTTTTGGTTGGCAACATATTGGATTTGGGCGTGTTGCTTCTTGGTATTCTTGGAGGCCGTGGAGATGGAATCGGTCAAGTCTGCCGGAATCAGAACCTCGGCATAATACTTGTCTTCATCAGACCGTCTTTTGCGTCTGCCTCACTGACAAAGTGAAAGTCCAGCGAGCCGTCTTCCTCTAAATGATCACAAATTTCTTTACCTACATTGCGGTCTTTGCCGTTGATTTTGGCGCCTTTGTCCAGGTTGACCACCGCCACAGATACATCTTGCAAGCGGGAATACGGATCCCAGAATGCGCTCAGATAGAAGTAACTGTACATCAGCGGAATGATCAGCACGCCGATAATTACGGCGGCCTTGATGATGGTCTTTGCCATCGGCTTTTTTTGTCTTCGTAGCCACAACTAAAACTCCTTTTCTAAAAATTCTACACATAGTATATGACCACGATAACGATTTGTAATTAGTTATTTATAACGAAATGTCTGAAAAATTTGACAAGTGCCGTAAAATGTAACAAAA
>ENA-OQBU01000047-OQBU01000047.1-human-gut-metagenome-genome-assembly--contig:-NODE-47-length-39241-cov-4.871223_pt1 | contig 39241 bp, 43 predicted proteins | sample MGYA00242492_ERZ504566 | MGnify/ENA primary metagenome ERZ504566 (study PRJEB26092, sample SAMD00036261) | human gut metagenome | host: Homo sapiens | study: EMG produced TPA metagenomics assembly of...
TTATACGTTCTTATGATCTGCTATTTCGCCGAATATCAAGCTTTCTTGGACTGGGCGGCGGTGATCCACTGGTCAAGCAGTGCCGAGGCCTTGCCTGAATCAACGGTTTCTTCGGCAATGGCATAGGCCGCTTTGAATCGTTCAGTCAGGCTGGCATCAGCTGGCACCTGATGGCCGTCCGCAACAATCGCGGATGCCGCGTTGAGCAGGGCGGTAGTGCGGAAAGGAACGTCCTTGCCTGCAAGGAAGTCACGGAACAGCTGAGCGTTGAGCTCCGGCTCTCCACCCTTTAAGTCAGCCACCGTCACCTTGTCGAGACCAAGCTCCACAGTCGGATCGAATTCACTCTCAGTGACTTTGCCGTTGCTGAACTCCCAGATGGACACCGGACCAGTCGGAGCCATTTCGTCAAGTCCCTCGCTTGACGTGTACACCATGCCGGTCTGTCCATTAGCCGCATATACCGCAGCCATGATCGGGCTCATTGCGCGATTGGCACAGCCCACCGCCATGTGCTTCGGCGAGGCCGGATTGGTCAGAGGTCCAAGAACGTTGAATACGCATGGCATGCCGAGCGCCGCACGGACAGGTCCCACGAAGCGCATTGCCGGATGGAATGTGCGTGCGAAAGCGAATGCGATGCCGCATTCGTTGCCGACCTCAGCAACCTGTTCCGGTTCCAGATCGAGCGGCAGTCCCAGCGCCTCGAAGCAATCGGCAGTGCCGCACTTGGAAGAGGCTGCACGATTGCCGTGCTTCACGACTTTCGCTCCGGCTGCGGCAGCCACCACCGCGCCCATGGAAGACAGATTCACCGTCGCGGCACCGTCTCCACCGGTACCGACGATATCGGTGGTCTCACCGTCGATATCAAGTTTGATGGCATGGGAGACCATGGCCTTGGCCGCTCCACGCACCTCATCCGGAGTCAAGCCAAGCTGCTGCTGGGTTGCCAGAACCGCACCGACGGCCGCCGGATTAGCGTTGCCGTTCATGAGGTCATCGACGAACCACTCGGATTCCTCGGCACTCAGATGGTCCCCTCCGACCAGCTTGGTGAGGATCGACTTCCATGTGATTTCAGCCATGATGCCCTCCTTGACGCTTCAGCATGTCACGTTGTTGATACGATATCGCCGCCATTGTAACCGTTCTACATTTCATGGTTTTTCAACGTCCATATCACGAACAGGTAATTGCAGAAAAAGCGCTCATCATAAACAACACAGACATTTTTCAATATCTATCTTCCGCATATCGGGCAACGAGCATGAAACAAAAAGGCGGTCTGCGAAAAATCCGCAAACCGCCTTCATTATGCGCGAATCATCAGAGCATCACACGATATGTCACTGTTCGTTCTGTCCGTGGCACATCTTGTACTTACGACCGGAACCGCACGGGCACTGGGCGTTCTTGCCAGTTCCCGGGAAGGTGCGGCCATCCGCCCACGGAGAGCGCAATTCCTCGCTCTTCGGGCGCTTATTGGCAGGAACCTTGCCCTCAGCATGGCTGATCGGCTGCATGCCTACGATGCCAGGCTCATTCTTCTGTTCTTCGGCCAGTTCGTCGATGACGGTCTTCTCGGCCTCATCGTCGGTTTCCGGCTCGGCAGGAGCGGTTTCACCGGTCGGCTGCGCTTCGCTATCCAGGCCCATCACCGCTTCGGCTGCGTTCACGGCCTCTTCCTCATCGGATTCGGTTTCGGCGTCTTCGGTGGTGGCGACACGATCGATGTCAACGTGGAACAGCAGCTGGATGGTCTCCTCCTTGATTGCTTCAATCATGGAGTTGTACATCTGATAGCCTTCGCGCTGGTATTCGACCAGCGGATCGCGCTGACCCATACCACGCAGACCGATGCCGTCCTTGAGATAATCCATCTCATACAGGTGTTCGCGCCACTTGCGGTCAAGAACCGCGAGCACGACACGACGTTCCAGCTGACGCAGACCCTCTTCACCAAGCTTGGCTTCGAAGTCGGCATACTGGTCCTTTGCGTCGGAAACGATAAGCTCCTGCAGGGCTACGATGGCCTTGTCTCCCTTGAGCTTGGAGACAGCGTCCTTGGCGGCTTCCGGATCGACGGCAATCGGGTACACGGCGTTCAGAGCCTTGAACAGGCCTTCCCAATCCCAATCCTTCGGCTTGTCAGAACCCTTGTTGGCGCCCTTGATGTAGCTCAATACCGTATCGTCGATGAACTTGAGGATATCCTCGTGGATGTCTTCGCCCTTGAGCACAGCCTGACGCTCGGCGTAGATGACGGTGCGCTGCTTGTTCATCACGTCATCGTACTTGAGCACGTTCTTACGGATTTCGAAGTTGCGGGATTCCACGGCCTTCTGTGCGGTGCGCACGCCCTTGGAAACGCTCTTCGCTTCGATCGGCTCGCCTTCCGGCATGCCCTTGGCCATAACGCGGGCCACGAGCTGGGTGTTGAACAGACGCATCAGATCGTCTTCGAGCGACAGGTAGAAACGGGACTCGCCCGGATCGCCCTGACGTCCGGAACGGCCGCGCAGCTGGTTGTCGATACGACGGGATTCGTGACGCTCGGTACCAAGCACGTACAGGCCGCCGAGTTCAACGACCTCTTCATGCTCGTCCTTGACCTGCTCCTTGATTTCGGCCAAGTGCCCGGCCAACGCTTCTCGTACTCGTCCGGAGTGTCATCCGGAGAATAGCCTTCGGACTTGAGCTTCGCATCGGCAAGGAACTCGACGTTGCCGCCGAGCATGATATCGGTACCACGGCCTGCCATGTTGGTAGCCACGGTGACGGCGCCCTTACGGCCCGCGACGGCCACGACGGCGGCTTCCTTGTCATGCTGCTTCGCGTTCAGCACCTGGTGGGGAATGTTGGCAACGTCAAGCAGGGACGACACGATTTCGGAGGATTCCACGGAAGCGGTACCCAGCAGCACCGGCTGGCCCTTCTTGTGGCGCTTGGCAACATCGCGCACGATGGCGGCAAGCTTCTCCTTCTTGGTACGGAAGATCAAATCGTCCTTGTCTTCGCGAATCATCGGCTTGTTGGTCGGAATCGGGAGCACGCCCAGCTTATAGGTGCCCATGAACTCCGCGGCCTCGGTTTCTGCGGTACCGGTCATGCCCGACAGCTTGTCGTACATGCGGAAGTAGTTCTGCAGGGTGATGGTGGCGAAGGTCTGGTTCTCAGCCTTGACTTCCACGTTTTCCTTGGCTTCGATTGCCTGGTGCAGACCTTCGTTGTAACGGCGTCCCGGCAGGATACGGCCGGTGTGTTCGTCGACGATGAGCACTTCACCGCCAGTCACCACGTAGTCGCGGTCGCGCAGGAACAGTTCCTTGGCCTTGATGGCGTTGTTCAGGTAGCCGATCAGTGCGGTGTTGTTCGGCTCGTACAGGTTGTCGATGCCGAGATAATCCTCGATCTTGTTGATGCCTGGATCGAGAATGCCGACGACCTTCTTTTTCTCGTCGACCTCATAGTCCTCGTCACGGGTGAGCTTGAGCACCAGACGTGCGAACTGACGGTACCAACGGGTCACGTCGCCTTCGGCCGGACCGGAGATGATCAACGGGGTACGGGCCTCGTCGATGAGGATGGAGTCGACTTCATCGACGATGGCGAAGTGGTGGCCGCGCTGCACCAGATCGGACTTTTCCCACGCCATGTTGTCACGCAGGTAGTCGAAGCCGAACTCGTTGTTGGTGCCGTAGGTGATGTCGGCGTTGTACTGCTTGCGGCGCTCCGGCGGTTTCTGGTTGGTGATGATGCAGCCGGTGCTCATGCCGAGGAAGCGGTAGACACGACCCATCAGCTCGGCTGGTAGCTTGCCAGGTAGTCGTTGACGGTGACGACGTGCACGCCCTGGCCGTCGAGTGCGTTCAAGTATGCCGGCAGGGTCGCCACAAGGGTCTTGCCTTCACCGGTCTTCATTTCGGCGATGTTGCCCCAGTGCAGCGCCGCGCCACCCATGAGCTGCACGTCGAAGTGGCGCAGGCCCAAGGTGCGCTTGGATGCCTCGCGCACGGTGGCGAAGGCTTCCGGCATGAGCTTGTCGAGGGATTCGCCATTGTCGAGACGCTGCTTGAACTTGGCGGTCTGGCCCTTGAGCTCTTCGTCGTTGAGCGCTGCAATCTCATCTTCCAGCGCGTCGGTCGCCTGAGCTACGTGCTCAAGCTTCTTGATCTGTCGGCCTTCGCCCATTCGCAGGGCTTTGTCAACGATATCTACCACAATCACTCCCTTTGTGTATGCGAGTTATCTCATCTGAGATTAGTCGCTGTTTAACGATTTCCGAAAAACACCGTCCATTTTACGTAACTTTCAGCTTGTTGCGGCCTTCTTCCATTCGACACACCACCTTCAGACATGAAAAAGAGGCCCGCACATACACTGCGCGAGCCCCGTTCGGTCAGATTATCTCCCTATCCAACCTGTTGCACGTCTTACTTCGCCACATTCTCCGGGGTGTCGATCTCGAAGACGCCATAGCTCCAGCCGTGACGATGGTAGACGACGGACGGACGACCGGTCTCCTTGTTCACGAACAGGAAGAAGTCATGTCCAATCAGCTCCATCTCATACAGCGCCTCATCGATGGTCATCGGCTCCGCGATATGCAGCTTGCGACGGATGACAATCGGGGTGTCGCCTACTTGGACTTCGACGGACTCTCCCGGACCCAGCTCAGCGGCGACGGCTTCGGCCGGGCTGTTATTCGGCACTTCGACCGGCTCCTCAACTTCTGGAGTCGGCTCGACGACACCAAGATCGACCGGGACCGGATCGCTGTAGCCACGACGATGATCCTTGCGACGATCACGGGTGCGACGCAGACGGAGGGTCAGCTTGTCGAGCGCCATGTCCAGAGCGCTGAACTCGTCGGCGCTGGAAGCCTCGGCGCGCACCACGGTACGACCTGCGATGACGGTGATTTCAACGCGCTTGGCGGTGTCGGCCTGACGCGGATTGCCTCGTGCGACAACACAATCTGAACACGCTGCGCATCCGGGGCGATAGCGGTCACACGATTCATCTTGCTTTCGACAACGTCACGGAACCTTTGCTTAATCTGCGTATGACGTCCGGTAACGACGATTTCCATGTGGACCTCCCTAGACTCAAGCGGTGTTACCCGCTATATACGGACCAAACAGCTGCTTCGCTGTTCGGTAGTCAACATTGTAGCCGCAGCATTGTGATTTCACTGAAAAGTTGACGCAAGAAAAATAAAGTTTTTTTTTTGATTTTTTCCTTTCGTCCGTTTTTTGCTATCATAGTGCATTTGAGACCTCTTGATGGCCGCGACCGATCCGTCGGTTGAGGAACTTCCGGGCTCCATAGAGCACGATGGCGGATAACGTCCGCCCAGGGCGACCTGAGAGATAGCGCAGCAGAGAACAGACCGCTTATCGGTTTCGACCGGTAGGTAAGGGTGAAACGGCGGTGTAAGAGACCACCGGGCCACTGGTAACAGTCGGCCGCATGGCAAGCCTCATCGGGAGCAAGGCCAAGCAGAAGGCGTTTGAGGGCTGCTCGCCCGAAGCCTTCGGGTAGGCTGCTAGAGCCTGACGGCAACGTCAGGTCGAGATGGATGGCCATCCGTGCCTGAGGCACGACAGAACCCGGGGTATAAGAGGTCTCACTCCCTTATCACACCGACCGATTCCCCGTGGCGAAACAGTGTTTGAAAACCGCATAACCACTATGCGAATCAGTCGTTTCAGACGAACAATTCCTGTGCGATTTTCCGCAGAACTTCAGGATTATGGCCTTTCCGCCCACCAGCACTCCAGAACCGTCTTTACGCACCTCGACATCCAATCCAGCAGTTTTTCTTGCTGTCCGACGTCCCAGCTCCCATGCAGCCTCGGCGAACACGCCTTGGGATTCGGCCTCATCGCACACACGTTGCGCGAGCTGGCGGTCCACACCTTTGCGTTTGAGCTCCATGACCGCTCCCCTATACCCCATCAGTCGTGATGCGCAGTACCGCACCGCGGACTGGGCGTACGCCTCGTCGTCGATGAGACGGACCCGAATCAGTCTGACGATCACATCGTCCACCACCTCGGAGGCATACCCCTTGCCGATGAGTCGCTCCCGTATCGCGCCTGACGGACGCGGCGCCGCATCAAGCAGCCGAAGGGCCGCCTCCCTGCATGCATCCAAATCATTCGGATCGTCAGGAATCCGCGACACGCCGACTGCGACACGCCCTGCGTGTCGTGCGTGTCGCGCACGCCTCGGCGTGTCATTGCCGCCAATGGACGGAGTTCGGTCGTAATCGAATTCGGTTCGACCGGCCTGCGGCCGACCACCGCAGGAAAGGGCAAGGCCCCCAACCTCGGATGATACCGGCTGGAGGCCCTGCTGTTCAAGAAATCGCTCAGCGCTGATCATACGTCACGCCTTGCCGGCTGACTTGGAAGCCTTTGCCGCGCCTTTGGCTGCTTCCGGCTTGCCAGCATCCGCTTTCGCCTTCTCCTCGCTTGTGGCATTAGACGCAGAAGCCTCATTACCATCTTCGGCAAATTGGTCGGTGGGCTCAATGAGACCAAACTCGGCCTTCACCTTATTCTCGATCTCTTCGGTAAGCTCCGGATTGTCTTTCAAGAATTGGCGCACGTTCTCACGGCCTTGACCCAGTTGGTCGCCACCATAGGTGAACCATGATCCGGACTTCTTCACGACATTGACCTGCAACGCCATGTCAAGTACGGAACCTTCCTTGGAAATGCCCTCGCCGTACAACACGTCGAATTCAGCGGTCTTGAACGGCGGAGCCATCTTGTTCTTGACGACCTTGACCTTGGTGCGATTGCCTACAGCCTCATCACCATTCTTGATGGTCTGGATACGTCGAATATCCATGCGGACGGACGAGTAGAACTTCAACGCCTTGCCGCCGGTGGTCGTTTCCGGATTGCCGAAGAACACACCGATCTTCTCTCGAAGCTGGTTGATGAAAATGGCGGTGGTGCCCGCCTGAGCCAAAGCGCCAGTCATCTTACGCAATGCCTGGCTCATCAGTCTTGCCTGCAAACCGACATGACTGTCGCCCATTTCACCTTCGATTTCGGCCTTCGGCACCAGTGCAGCCACTGAATCGATGACGATCACGTCAAGCGCACCAGAACGAATCAGCATATCCGCGATTTCCAGCGCCTGCTCGCCGTTATCAGGTTGGGAAACAATCAACGAATCAGTATCGACGCCGAGCTTGCGCGCATAGACCGGGTCAAGCGCATGTTCCGCATCGATGAACGCGGCGACGCCACCGTTTTTCTGGGCATTGGCCACCACATGCAACGCCAGTGTGGTCTTGCCGGAGGATTCCGGACCATAAATCTCCACGATACGGCCCTTCGGCAGGCCGCCGATACCCAATGCCATATCCAATGCCAGCGATCCAGTAGGAATCACCTCGACATCCTGCTCGGGACGATCGCCCAATCGCATGGCCGATCCCTTGCCGAAACTCTTCTCGACCTGCGCGAGCGCCGTATCAAGCGCAGCCTGACGACGCGGGTCGATGCCGTTCGCGGACTTGTTCTGTGCGGCTCCCTTTGCCGCGCTCGTCTGTGCCATGACTACTCCTTTTGCTGACTATGACGAATGGTGGCTTCACCGTAAGGCCACGGCATTCGTTCCCGCAAATCTAACGGCCGTTGTGGTCGGAGGATATGCGATCTAACGAGTCATAACCAACATTTCTTGGAAAATCAACGTTTTCACGCGAATCTGAAGAATTTGGAAACAGCCCGTCTAGGTTGTTGTCTGTGGATAACTATATCCCAACATGCGAACATCTGTTCGAAGAGGCGTGTTGTGTTCGGAAAACGTCTCAGCGCACCGGCATAGGAGGCGCGTTATGGTCCTTGCCCCAACGCTGGGAATCGGGAATGCCCATCTGGTCGCATAACACATTCCAGACCACTCGCGGCTCCTCACCTGCGCCAAGCGCGTCCACCGCCGTCATGCCGCCAAGACGATCAAGCACCTGGTCATGCGCCAGCGCTCGACCATAGCTACGACCAAGCACCTCTTCAAGTAACTGCCAAAATTCACGTTCCTGCACGTGCCCCAGTGTACACAGACTTGAATCCATGTACAGGCACGAAAAAAAACGCCCGGCGAACAATCGCCGGGCGTCAACCTTACATTCGAATCAGGCAGCCACAGAATCGAGATAGTCAGCCACCATGCGAAGCATCTGGGCTGTGGACAGCCCCAAGGACTGCGCGATGGACGACAGCAGTTCGGAACTGGCCTCCTTCTGGCCGCGCTCCACTTCGGAAAGGTACCCCAAAGACACCCCGGCCTTTTCGCTGACCTCGCGAAGCGTCTTATGATCTCGCGTGCGCAGGTCGCGCAGCACATGGCCTATGGCTTCACGCAGCGAAACCTCCTTAGCCTCATCGGGCTGTTCCTGAGCGTGCGGCACAGCATGCGTGCGTACCCGATCGGAGTCCTCTTCCTGCCACATTCGCGTCAATGCGGCCTGACGCTCATCCTTGGCCTTTTTCGCAGCGCGCGCACGAAGCACCTGCTGCTGCGCGAACATCACAGCGCGCCGCTGAGCCGGCGTAAGCTCCCTGACACGAGCTCCGGCAGCCTGCGCAGTCGCAGGAGCCATAGCCTTGAGTTCCCTCTGCTCTTTGGTGAGTGTCATCATTTCCATTCATCAGCCCCTTTTTCGTGCGTACGTCTGTCCACTATGGTCAACACTCATCTTTGTGGATTATTCCTGTGAATCCGCTGAAAGCTCCCTCAGTTTTTGCAGAATACAATGCACGACGCCGCGTCGCACGCTCTCCCTATCTCCCTGCAGGCGAAGCTCAAAAGCCTCCGTTCGCCGAGAGCGAACACCTCCGAACCCCTCCGGCAGGGAACAACCGACATATGCAAGACCTGCCGGTTTATTTCCATCAGGTCCAGGCCCCGCCACTCCCGTGGTCGACAATCCAATAACGCAGTCGCCATCCCCCTGCTGCCGATACAGCCTCGCCGTTCCGGCAGCCATCTGGCGGCCACTTCAGGATGGACAGCCCCCTCGCTGCGCAGCAGTTCCGCATCTACGCCAAGAATCGAGGCCTTGCACGAATGTCATACGTCACCGCGGAACCGAGAAAAACCTTCGACGCTCCCGGCACGCGCACGAAAGCGTCGGCCAACAGGCCTCCCGTCAACGATTCGGCGGCTGCGATCTTGAAATGGTTGGTTTCGCAATATGCAAGAACGGCCGCAGCCAATTCATCGCATTGCGATTGGTTGGCGGCAGCCGTCTGGTCCATAGATTCAGTCATGAATGCCCTACTTGGTTTCTTTTCCGGACTTGCCCGCGGACTTCTTACGGCCGCCGAACGTATTGACCAGATACTCGCCACCGGAATACAGGCAGAGAATCAGCGCAAGATAAATCAGCGCATACGTGATGGTGTAGTAGACGGCCATCCACATCGGGGTGTCGTTGACCCCTTCCGGCGCCAAGCTCCACATAGGCAGCATGAGCATGGCCAGACCAATGCACTGGCAGAGCGTCTTGTATTTGCCTGCCTGGGATGCGGCGATGACCTTGCCGCCCGTGTCGATCACAAAGAAGCGCATGACGGTGATGCCGATCTCACGAATCAGGAACAGGGCGGTCACGACCCATCCCAGCACCGGATTGCCAAATTCGTTGAAGATGGCGGCAACGATCAGTGTGCCGCAGGTGAGCAGCTTGTCGGCGATCGGGTCCATCAGCTTGCCAAGTTCAGTGACTTGGTTGTATTTGCGGGCCATCCAACCGTCAAGCTTATCGGTGCATGCCGCGATGATGAAGATGACAGCGGCAACCCAACGCATGGTGACGTTGTCCACGCCCCACGCGCCGGCTTTGGCGTACAGCGCCAAAAACACGATGACCAAAATGATACGAGAGAAGGTGACAAGGTTCGGCGGCGCGTTCCAGCCGTCAAGCAACGATGATTTGCGTTCTTCTTGCTTTTCCATACCGTTCACGTTACCCTGACACTTCTACTTGCTTACCAATTTGCGTTTCATACGGAGCGTTCCCCAGTCACATCGCCGCTTCGGAATCCGCCGCCGAAGAGACTCCCGAACTCAGCGACGAGGTCTCACCCTTGATGAAGGCGAGCACCTGCGGCAAGTCCTGGGGCTGCACCAACACCTCGCGCGCCTTGGACCCTTCGGACGGCCCCACGACGCCACGTGACTCCAGCAGATCCATAAGGCGGCCAGCTTGGCGAATCCGACACGCAGCTTGCGCTGCAACATGGACGTGGAACCGAACTGCGAGGTGACGACCAGTTCCGCCGCCTGCAGAAGCACATCCATATCGCCGCCGATGTCTTCGTCCGGCTCAATGGCCTTCTTGTCGGCTTCCTTGGCCATTTCCTCGATATCCTCACGGTAATGTGGCTTGCGCTGGGTGCGTACGAATTCCACGGCACGTCGGATCTCCGACTCGTCGACCCATGCGCCCTGCACACGCAACGGTTTGGCCTGTCCCATCGGCAGGAACAGCGCATCGCCCTGTCCAATCAGAGTTTCCGCGCCAGTGGAGTCGAGAATGACTCGAGAATCAGTGGCCGACGAGGTCGCGAACGCCAAACGCGAAGGAATGTTCGCCTTGATCAGGCCGGTGACCACATCGACCGATGGACGCTGGGTGGCGAGCACCAGATGCACGCCTGCAGCTCGTGCCAGCTGCGTGATGCGTTGGATGGAGCTTTCCACATCATTCTTGGCCACCATCATCAGATCGGCCATCTCGTCGACGACCACCAGAATGTACGGATATGGAGCGACCTTGCGCTTCGATCCGGCCGGCGCATGCACCTTGCCCGCACGCACGGCAGCATTGAAATCCTTGATATGGCGGAATCCGAAGAATTCAAGATCGCTGTAGCGGGCATCCATCTCCTTGACCACCCATTCGAGCGCCTGCGCAGCCTTCTTCGGATCGGTGATGATCGGCGTGAGCAGATGTGGAATACCCGCGTATGCCGATAGTTCCACTCGCTTCGGATCAACCATGATCATGCGCACCTGATCCGGCGTCGCCTCATGATCACGGATGTCAGCATGGAGTTGATGAAACTGGACTTGCCGGAACCGGTGCGCCTGCCACCAGAAGATGCGGCATCTTGGTGAGGTCGGCCGTTACAAAATGGCCTTCCACATCCTTGCCCACGCCTGTGAGCATCGGGTTCGGATCATTCCTTGCCTTGTCCGAGCGAAGCACGTCGCCAAGCACCACGGTTTCACGGTCGGTGTTCGGTATTTCGATGCCGATGGCGGACTTGCCTTCGATCACCGACAGGATGCGCACGTCGGAACTGGCCACCGCGTAGGCGATGTTCTTCTGCAGATTGGTGACCTTCTCCACTTTCACACCCGGACCAAGCTCCACCTCATACATGGTCACGGATGGGCCTCGCAGAAAGCCGATGACTTTAGCGTCGACATTGAACTGCTGGAATGTGACCGTAAGCGCGCGAATCACACGATCGTTCTCCGGAGTGTGCACGGCATGCGGCGCGCCTTGCTTCAGCATGCCGAGATCAGGCAGATGGTAGGGGCCCTCCGGAATCTCACCGGACTCGTCGGAAACGCCCTCTCCGTTCGATCCGGCATCCAGATCGTTCACGACCTCATTGGTCGCCGCATCGACCATGACCTGCGTTCCGTTGGATGTGCCGTCCTCGTCGATGACCGCCCACGGGTCATCCGCGGCCATGCCGACCGACTTGATTTCACTGGATGGTACCGATCCAACCATCGCAGGGACGGTTTCTAAAATTTGCGGCATGGTGCCGCTTGCCGTTCCGATCGGATCTGACGAAAGAGAACGCGCCACAGGCATCTGCGGCATGACAACGGTTCCGCCAGAATCCTGAGTGGAATGTTCGCCGGATGAAATGCTGCGCGGCCGCGAGACGCTCTGGTATGGTTCGTCAAGCATGGTTTCCGCCGTTTCGCCATGCCGTTCGGCGGCATTGCGAAACGCCTCATCACCGTCATAATGATCGAGTCCGTCCTGAGCGCCCTGCTTCTTGGATTTCGATGATATCCATTGCTTTATGAGGGAGAACGGCATCGGCTTCTTCTTTTCAGCCGCCACATCGTCGGCTCCATTATGCGCCGGCACGCCTTCTGCGAACGACAGCGTGGTATCTCCTATACGCACTTCGTTCGGGAATTGCTCGGTCTCGTCATCAACCTTTTTATTTGCACCGAATCCAAAACGGACCTTCAATGCACGTACTTTGTCGGGAATCTCTTGAACCCCTGTATTGGTAATCAGCAACAACGAGAACAAAATGACGACCACGAAAATAACGATGGCGAACGCTTGGAAAGCCCCCATGCCAGCGGGCAGCCAAGCACATAGCCGAGCAGACCTCCCGCATTCTGCAGCAACGCCATGTCGAAACCTTGGGCGTCGGACGCGAGCGCCGCATCGAGTATGGAGCAGACGGACCACAGAATCATGGACCACCCCGCCACCATACGCACATTGCCGCTTTTGCGCTTGGTCTCATATATGAGGCTGAATGCCACCAGCGCCAAAAAGACCGGCAGGATGACGCTCATCAGACCAAACAGGCCGGAAGCCAAGGCGTGGAGCATCCGGCCGAACACGCCCTGCACCCGGAACCATTCCGAAGCGCAGAACATTACCGCGAGAATCACCAGAATAAAACATGCGATATCACGTCCGTACTTGGTCAAGACACCCATCACAGGCGACGGCTCGACCGCGTCCATGACCTTGGTCTCGCCGGAACGTGCCTTGCCCGTGGACCCTTTGCCGCCGGATTTCGTATTGGAAGATGCTGTTCGTGCCATAACGGTCATGATTTTACCCATTGGAGGCGCCATGACATGGCACTTCCTCGAATCGCACACATTTTCTAACTTAAGTGAACACGCAATTTCACTGATTGGATTCCGCCAAGATCGTCACCGTCAAGTTGGGTGCCAAGCCGGAGAAGACCGTGGATAAGGTGGAAAGCTTTGACGAATACGGCAGCGGGAGTTTCATTTCAGGCGAGGTCTCCGAGATGATGCTGGGTGTAGGCGTCCGCCTGTGCGTCTATGGCGTCATAGGCACCTGCATCGGCATGTTCGATGATGGCCATCGCATTGTCTAGCAGCGCCGGATTGAGCGCTTGGAGCCAGTGGATGCGCGGGTCACGACCGAACCATCCCATCTGCTTGCGTGCCAGACGCTTCGTTTTCTGCGCAATGTCCATGAACGTGTCGTTCAGGTCACGCAACCCGTCCAAATAGTCGACGACCTGCTGGTAACCGAGCGCTTTGGCTGCGGTGATGCCCAGCTTGGGACGGATACGTTCCACTTCTTCGATGAATCCGCCTTCGAGCATCTGCTTGGTGCGAATATCGATACGACGGTCCAGTTCCTCACGCGGCAGATCGAGACCGATTTGCACGGTGGGGATGACGTACCGATAGTGCGGAAGGCTTGCCGAATAGGGGCGTCCCGTCACTTCGATGACTTCCAGCGCGCGGATGGTTCGTCTCGGATTGTGCGGGTCCATGCGCGCCGCCGCTTCGGGATCCTTGGCTTTCAGCTCGTCGAACAACGCGCCCGCGCCTTCGGTTTTTTCCCGTTCCTCAAGCGCCTTGCGTACTTGCGGGTCGGTGCCGGGGAAGGAGATGTCGTCGATGGCGGCCCGTGCGTACAGGCCAGAGCCTCCGACGAGGATCGGACGCACTCCCCTGGCCTGTAGTTCGGCTATTTTCTCGCGGGCGAGCTCTTGGAACCTCGCCACGGACATGGCGTCGTCCGGTTCGATGATATCGATGAGATGATGCCTGACCTGCGCCTGCTCCTCAAGGCTTGCCTTGGCCGTGCCGATATCCATGCCCCGATACATCTGGTATGCGTCGGCGTTGATGATTTCCGCCTGTTCGCCTTTGCGCGCCAACGCTTTGGCGACGGCAATGCCCAACCCGGTTTTGCCGGATGCGGTTGGTCCGACAATGGATACGACCTTGCGCTGCATGGCAGGATCGGCGTCTCCTGTTTTGTCTGTTTTCTCAGAGGTCTGTTCAGTGTCGAACGGCATAGGTCTGCCCCGCCTTCGGATCGGGATCGGCGATGAGGTTGTGACGCCCAGCGTGGGTGATGGTGGCGGTCACGAAATCGCCTACCTGCGGCATCGGCTCGCCTTCGGGCACACCGACATGCACGAGCACGCCGGTTTTCTCGCGCCCGGTGACACGATGGGTCGCGGCGTCCTTCTTGCCAGATGCGCCGGTGACCATCACTTCGACGTCACGGCCTTCGAAGGTTTTGAGATTTTCTTCGGTGATGCGTTCCTGCAATGCCACGAGTCGTTCGAACCGGTCTTGGACCACGTCGTGCGGCACCTGCTCCATTTCGGCTGCCGGAGTGCCTGGGCGCGGCGAATAGATGAAGGTGAATGCGGACGCGAATCTCGCCTCTTCCACCACACGCAAGGTTTTCTGGAAGTCCTCTTCGGTTTCACCCGGGAAACGACGATGATGTCGGTGGAGATCTGCGCATCCGGCATGGCCTCACGAATTTTACGCAGAATGTCAAGGAACTTCGCGGAACGATACGAACGGCGCATGGCGCGCAGGATTCGGTCGGATCCGGACTGCAGCGGGAAGTGCAGCTGGTGCATGACATTGGGCGTTTCGGCCATGGCTGCGATCACGTCGTCGGTGAAGGCGGCGGGATGCGGCGAAGTGAACCGCACGCGCTCCAATCCTTCGATCTCACCGCATGCGCGCAGTAGCTTGGAGAAGGCGAAACGGTCGCCGATGCCGTAACCGAACGAGTTCACGTTCTGGCCGAGTAGCGTGACTTCCTTGGCTCCTTCGTCCACGCACTGGCGGATTTCGGCAAGAATGTCTCCCGGGCGACGATCATGTTCCTTGCCTCGGGTGGTAGGCACGATGCAGAAACGTGCAGGTGTTGTTGCATCCCACGGAGATGGCCACCCAGCTTGACACCTTGACGCGCGGTCGGTGGGCAGCTGGCTTGGGAAGTAGTTGAGTTCCTCTTTGACCTTGACCTGCGCATGGCCTTCGATGCGCGCCTGGTCAAGCAGCTGAGGCAGGGAGCCAATGTTCTTGGTACCGAACACGGCATCGACCCAAGGGGCCTTTTTTGCGATCTTCTCACGGTCGAGCTGTGCCATGCATCCGCCGACTGCGATCTGCAGGTTCGGACGCTGGCGCTTCAGTTCGGCCCACAGGCCGATGGTGCCGTACATGCGTTCCGCCGCGTTTTCTCGCACCGCGCATGTGTTCATGACGATGAGGTCCACGTCATGATCGAGGTATTGTTCTTCGGTGGCGGGCACATAGCCATCCGCTTCGAGCACACCCGCGATGCGTTCGGAATCGTGCACGTCATCTGGCATCCGAGGGTGTGTACGTAGAACACGCCCTTGCCTCGCGTGGCGGTGTCTTCTGTGGCAGGTTCCGCAAGTTTCGAGGCGTGCTCCGCCTCGGTCATCATGTCTTCGTTCATAGCATTCCATGCTATCGGCAGGGATTCCCATCACGCGCCGTATGCACCTTAATGCAGCGTGGCATGCGGTGGAATTGGAGGGATGACGGCGCTTTCAGCGCTTTTTCAGTTTTTCCGCGCTCCTTTTGGGTACACTATGGAACCGTGATACTTGATAGACAGAGCCGCATCAATACCAGTGAACTGCAAGCACGGCTGAAGTCGGTGACTTTCGACGATGGTCCGTTGCCTTCCGATCAGATTACCGAGTTCATTGATCAAATGCAGGTGTATGAGGGCGCGATGTATGAGATCAGCACCAAACTGGAGATTCTCGATTCCGAGTTCCAGGTGCGTTTCTCCCATAATCCCATCCATCACATGGAACGCAGGTTGAAGTCCATCAATTCCATTCTCGGCAAGTTGAGGCGCAAGGATCTGCCGTTGACGGTGGAGTCGGTCAAGGACAATCTGTTTGACGTGGCAGGCATTCGCGTGATCTGCAATTATCGCGATGACGTGTATTCAGTGTCGAATTATCTGTCCGCGCAGAACGATATTCAGGTGTTGCGTGTGAAGGATTATATTAAGAATCCGAAGCAGAATGGATATCGTTCGCTGCATGTGATTTATGCGGTTCCCGTTTTTCTATCTCCGGACCGCATTACACGCCGGTGGAGGTGCAGTTCCGCACCATCGCCATGGATTATTGGGCGAGTTTGGAGCATGCGCTGCGTTATAAGACGGATTTGCCTGACGCGAAGCTGTCGGAGCACTCGCAGACGTTGCTTGATTGCGCGAGAAGTCTGCAGAATGTCGAAGCGCAGATGCAGAACATTCATCGCGATATCAATGGCGCGCCGCAGGTTGGCGAGGCCCTAGGCCGGCTGACGTCTGCCGGTTTGCGTTTGGCCGCATGCAGGAGCTGGTCGATGGGCAGCTGGGCGAGTATGGTGCCCGCGAAAATGAGCGCGCAGCCGAGGTAGGCTCGAGTGGTCATGATTTTCGCCCAGCAGAAGCGCCCCTCCGACTGCGGAGAAGAACGATTCGAGCGACATGATCACGGACGCTCTGGTCGGGGGCACAAGTTGTTGGCCTATGACCTGAAGCGTATAGGCTACGCCAGCGGAGCAGACGCCCGCGTAGACGATGGCGATCCAGCTTTGCGCGGCACCGGCCCAGTCGATGGATCCTTCGATGATAGAGCCAATCCAGCTGATGATCGCGGTGGTGGTGATCTGCCCGAATGAAAGCAGGATGGGGTCCATGTCTCGTCCAAAGGTGTCTATGACGAGGATGTGCCCGGCGAAGAGGACTGCGGTGAACAGCAGCACCATGTCCGCCAGGGTGATGGATCCGAATCCGTCGGTGACGCACAGCAGGTAGAAGCCGATAACGGAGATGGCGACGCTGATGATGACGCTGAGGTGCACTCGTCGACGCAATATGATGAAGGCCAGCAGTGGCGTCATGACGATGTATAGAGCGGTGATGAAGCCGGACCGTCCCGCCGATCCGGAGTAAAGGATGCCGTATTGTTGGACGGTGCTTGCGGTGAAAAGCACGATTCCGCAGATGATGCTGACCACGATGGGATTGCCGGCCCATTTCGGCATGGCGACGATTGCGCCGTTACCGAGGGTGATGGACGGTTTTCCCTGGGTTTCACGGCGTTTACGCTCTTGTTCCGCTATGGTGCTGCGGCGAAACCAAAGCAACGGTATCAGAGAAATGGATCCGAGGGTGAATCGGGTGGCTCCGAAGAACAGCGGTGTTGTGGAGTCCATGCCTTGCACTTGCGACACGAATGCGAATCCCCAAATGAGGGCCGCCAGTACGAGGCATGCCATGCCGCCAATCTCTTTTCTCTGCATGAGCACCCACCGTAAAGCATGTCTTTGACCAACGGATAAAGCCTGGCCACATTCTGGTCAGGCTTTATCCGTTACGTTGACCGAGGAGCAATGCCAATAATGTCCCATCAAAGGCTGAAAGCCAAATGACGCGTGCGTCCCCAAAACGCACCGAAGGAAGGCGCACGAAGGTACGCCGACTGAGGAGCAATGCCGGGGACGCTCCGTCATTTGGATTTCAGTCGCGATTGCCGAGGAGTTGGAGAATATACATGAACATGTTCACGAAATCCAAATACAGATTCAGTGCGCAAAGGATGGAAACCTTCTTGACCATTTCGGGGCCTTGGGCGGAATACTGTTCAAGCATGGCGCGGGTGGCTTGGGCGTCGTAGACGGTCATGCCGGCGAAGAGCAGAAGTCCGATGGCAGAGACGATCATGAGGGTGGTGTTGCCGGGGGCGAAGATCATGAGAATCACTTCGGCGATGATAAGCACGATGAGGCCGACGAAAAGGATGGGGCCGGCCTTGAGCATGTTGATCTTGGTGGTGCGTCCGAACATGGTGAGCGCGAAGAAGAAGCCGGCGCACAATGCGAGGGAAATGCCGATGGTGCCAAGATCGTAGGCCATGAAGATGGTGCTGAGGGTGAAGCCCATGAGCGCCGCATACACGTAGAACATGACGTATGCGGTGGAGACCTTCATTGTATGGATGCGCGCGCCAAGGTAGATGGCAAGCACGATTTCAATGACGGCGGGGGCGAAAGATGCCCGATGATGCCCGTGGTTTGGATGAGTGCCAGGTACGCGCCGCTCATTTGGGTGATGATGGCGACCACGGCAGTGACGATCAAACCAAGGGTCATGTGCGTGTATGCGCTGTTGACGGAACTGCGTTCGGCCTGCTCGTAGGAATAGGTGGCCTGCACGTTGACTGCGGCGGTACCGTTGGGCGCATAGGCGTACTGTGGCTGCGCATTGTACTGGTTGTACTGTTGGTTGTACTGGTATTGATTGTTGAAGCCGTTATTCTGGGCGTTGTTACCCTGGGGCTGCTGACCGAATGCCATAATCGCTCCTTTTTGCTCGATTGCGCATCACGATACGGCATTTTCCTGACGATTTCATGAATATTGGCTTAATCTCATGATTTCTTCAAAGCCCGCATAGGTTTCGCGTTCGACACGGGGAGTGTGCCGGACGCGAAAGACTGGGACATGCCATGTCAGATGGCGAACTTGTACATCACTTTGGCGGTGTCGCTGAAATCGAGAAGGTTCGTCACGTCGACGGTGATTTCGGAATCGTCTTTAAGCACATATCCAAGGGTTACCGTGCCGGTTGCTCCTGGCTGCAGTTCAGACAGATAGGAGCCGGAATCGTAGCCTTCCGGATTGTCCAAGTACATGGCGGTGTCGAGTTCCTGACCGTTTTGGAACACTTTCGGATTAGCCAGCACGGCGAAGGAGTTGTTCTTATCGGTAGTGTTGGTCCACTCGTAGGTGACGAGCACGGTCGGCTGATTGTTGTAGTCGTTGCCGGAACGCACTGCGGATACGATTTTGACGTGCATATCGGTGAGATCGCCTTCCATGTCTTGCTCGCCTTTCGCCTTGGTGTCGGTTTTGGTGGAATCATCGGTTTTGGCGTCCTTATCGGCGTCCGCCGACGAGGATTGCGACGTGCTTGTGCCCGTGATGTCGTCAAGCGCCTTGCTGGCGGCCGATTGCATGGCCAAGGTGATGACGATGGCCAACACCGACAGCACCGCCGCGACTATGGACAGGGCTTTGCCACGCTTTTTGCCTCGGAACGTGCCCACGATGGCCACGATCGCCAATACCGCGCCGACGAGTCCGAAGATCGCCGCGATGTTGTTGATGATTGGAATGAAGCTCAGCACCAAGCCGAGCGCGCCGAACACCACTCCCACGATGCCACATACCGTCGTGCCTTGCGGAGCCGGGGACGGCATGATCGGCGCGGGTCTCATACCGTTCGGCGCTGCCGGGCCGCCGTTGGGAATCGGAGCATTGTTGAACTCACTCATGATCTTTTTCTTTCTTCTCGAAGTGGTCGGAACACTTTCGAGCCTACGGGATCGGCTTCGTTCCCGGTATTGGACGAAAGTCCATTCCTGCCTGCACTTTGGGGCGCGCGGCTTGCGCCATCATGCCCGATAGCTCAATGGCATGTTTCCATGAGTATGCCGATAATGGGAGTCATGAGCGTGATCACAAACCCTTCCACCGCCGAAGTGCCAGTGCGCACCAGAATCTGGTGCACGGTGCCGATGGTGGTGTGCGCGAGTTTCGCCTGTCTGGCGCAGGTGTCTTTCGCATCCCAACAGTATGCGCAGGATAGTGCCCCCTACTTGTGGATGATCGCGTGCGTGCTCGTTGCGATCTTCGGGTTGATTCTTCTGGCTCGCAACAGTTACCCGCAAGCCGTGTTCTGGACCGCATGCCTACTGGTGGTGGCGCTCCCCTACGATTCGCTGATCGCGCTTATGGCGTTTGACTTCTCTGCTTGCGCGGGAGACGAGGGAACCAAAGTGACGCTTCGATCAGTGCTTGCCGCGGCGACAACGACGATCTGGTCCCAGGTGCGAGACGCTTTGCATCCTGCCGAGCTTCGATCTGGCATGCGATCTTCTCCAAACCATATACCGGAGTTCGGTATGGCAATACCATGGTGATGCTTGTCGACGAAAGAACGATCATCGCGAGCGCCGTTGTGGTTGCCCTGATTGCGGTGGCGATCGCCACATTGGCCGGATTGCATATTCGCTCGCGCGCCCTTGCGCGCGTGGCCGAAGCGAAGGCTCAGTCGGCCAACGAGCAGGTGAGCAGGTTGCGGACCACGCTTGACAATCAGCAGCTTGCCGATGCGATAGCCGCGGAAGCGCATGATACGTTGGCTCATTCGCTGTCGTTGCTTGCATTGAATGCGAGCGCTTTGCAGGCCGAGTCTAGGAAATTGAAGGCTGAGGCCGAGCAGTTGGGCAATGCCAATGTGGCTGGTATGGCTGGAAAGATCGCCGGCACTACCGAGGATATTCGCAGGCAGGCCTCCGGCGCGTTGGATGAGGCGCATAGTGTGATTGACATGCTTCGTCATCCGGAGGATGCTCGCCTGCAGTTGGCTGCGAATGATGCCGAAGCGTCGTTGACCCGTGACTCATTGCTGCAGTTGATTGGCGACGCCCGTGCCGCGAATATGCGGATTGATACGTGGATCGACGTTCAACAGCTGGGGCAGTTAGATGAGTCCATCGGCGTGATTGCGTATCACGTGGTACAGGAGGGATTGACCAATGTGCGCAGGCATGCGCCTGGCGCTCCGGTGTCGTTGCAGGTCGATGCGAACCCCCCGCAAGGGGTGCATGTGCACGTCAGCAATCCGACGATGCCGCAATCCCCCTCGCATATGGCAGACACCAGGAAGGGGGCCGGTCTTCCTGGTTTGGCCAAACGCATACAGCAGGCTGGCGGAACATGCCAATACGGTTTTGACCAACATACGTCTTCCACCTTGATGTACGACTACCATGGGTTGGGTGAGCACCGAACGCAACCATGACGAGCAGCCGATCACCGTCGGCGTGATTGATGATGATCCGATGATCTGCCAGATGATGCGTCTGATTTTGGAGGATTATTCCTCCGGACGCATCAGCGTTGCCTTCGCCTGCACCAACGCAGCAGACGCCATCGAACATGCGTCGCACAATCCTCCTGATGTCGTGCTGGCTGATATCGCCATGCCCGGCATGGATGGCATTGAAGCCACTCGTCAGCTCCGCATGCTTCCCGATCCTCCGCATGTGCTTATTCTGACGTCGCTGAGTCCAAACAACACGGTGAACGCGCCATCGAAGCGGGCGCGGAAGGATTCGTATCGAAAACGGACGCTCCGGAAGATATCATCCGCCGTGTGGCCGACGTGTGCGAAGGGGAGCCACAGTTCAATCCGGCAAGTCAACGGCAGCTCATCGGCGATTTGCATCAGCACCAGCCTCAGTCGCGGCGCGATGAGGCCCGTGCCATGCTCGACGCCTTGCCGGAACGCGAACGCGAAGCGGTGATTCTCGCGGCCGAGGGCTTCACCAATGCGGAAATCAGCGAGAAAATGTTCATTTCAGAACGCACGGTCAAAGCGCATATTTCATCCGCCGCAGATAAACTCTGCATGGGCCGCGTGCAGATGGCCCGTTTGGTAGAACGAGCCGACCTGCCGCCACGACTATGACATCATGCACTCGTACACTTGAACACAGAGCAACGCAATGAGGGGAACGCCATGTCAATCAGTGCAACGGAAAAGCCTTTAGGCAAAATCTTCACTTCGGATTACCGGTTCGTAATCCCATCATTCCAACGCGCATATACTTGGCAAACGGAAAACATCGCGCAACTGGTCACCGATCTGCAGGACGCATGCCACGACCCAGACACGCCGTATTTCCTTGGATCGCTGATTCTCGTCCATGATGGACAGACCAAATACCAAGTCATCGATGGACAGCAACGCCTCATCTCACTTTCCATCATCATTTCCGTGCTCCGCGATCTGGAAGACGACCCCGAACTCGTGGAAAGCCTCAACGACCTCATCGTCGAGCCAGGAGACAAACTACGCGGCATCAAAGCCGAACCACGTCTCAAACTCCGCGAACGCGACACCAACTTCTTCCGCATGTACGTGCAGGAAGGCGATCTGGAGGGACTGTTCGATCTGCGCGACAACGATATCGAATCGCACGCGCAACGCAACATCGCCATCAACACCAGACAAGTGTTCGACGAACTCGCGAAAATGCCCACACAAGACCGCCGCGCATTCGCATCATACCTCGTCAACGAAGTCACCCTCGTCATCGTAACCACCGACGATCTCGCCGGCGCACACCGTATTTTCGACGTCATGAACATGCGCGGAGTTCCTCTCACCGCATCCGACGTGTTCAAAGCAAGAACCATCGCCGAAATCTCCCCCGCCGCACGCAACGCCTACGCTTCACGCTGGGACGACATCATGGATCCACTCGGCGACGACGCACAGACGCTCGAAGAATTCTTCAGCGACATCCATCTCATCATCTCGCACAAAGCCGTCTGCACACAACTACTTGAGGAATTCCGCAAGGACGTGCTCAAACCATTCGTCAAAAAGCAGAACGTCATCTCCTTCATCGACGACCTGCTCGCACCCTACGCCAATGCATGGCGCATCATCGAACACCCGACCGACGCCAACCTGCCAGACGATATCATTGGCCAACTCGTATCCCTCAACGACTACCAAACCACCGACTGGAAACCAGTAGCCATGTGGGCGCTCGTCAACTCCATACGCAACCTCGGCAATCCCGACACACGCATATTCTCCACGCCGGGCACACACACTGCCGCAGCCTCGCGCACGTCGAACAAAAACCTCGAGGAACCTCAACTCCACGACCTTGAACGACTTCACGACGTACTCGCGGCCCTAGAACGCGTAACCGGCGTGGACAGTCTCAACAGGCAAACCCCGCTCAACCGACGCACACGCGCAGCCAGCACCATTCGCGACCTCGATAAAAACCACACCATCCAACAAATCCGAGGATTACTCATCACCGACGAAGACCGCCGCAACGCGCTCGCGCATCTGCGTGGCGACCTGCAGACCAGTCCCGCCATGAAGAAACTGCTTCTGGTTCGGGCCAACGAGCAGCGGGCCGGGCATCGTATCACCCGACCACGCAGCCTCAACGCGCTGCCGATCATGCCGGAACAGGTCGCCTCCGACTCATCGTTTGCATCATGGTCTGAGGCGACACGCGACCATTGGGTCAACCGCATCGGCAATCTTGCGCTCAGTCAGGCTAATGACAAGCAGATCGCGGGATTGGCATCCTATACGGACCGTCGTGACCGTATGCTGCTGTCGGCGAGTTCCAAACGCTTCCCGCTCACCGCCGAGCTTGCCGACATTGCGGACTGTACGCCACAAACCTTGCAATACCGCCAGGATGAAACCATTCGTCTGATCGCCGATTATTGGAATATCCGTTACGATGCCGAGCGCAATGACCTATCCACGCTCAGTGAGGAGTCGTTGCGAGTCACGGACACGTCCACCTCCCCAACATCCAAACGCGTGTCCATCGCGCAGGTGCTCGCCGCTGGTCTGCTCATTCCCGGTGAGACGCTGGTATGGGACCGACCGCGCAAGGGCGAACGTGGGTGGCTACCGTCACCGCCGAAGGCAAGCTTCGACTGGATGACGGCAGCGAGTACTCCACACCAACCGCAGCGGCCCGTGCCGTCGGTGGCGGTTCGGCGGGATTGACCGTGTGGAAGCGCACGTCGAACGGTCAGAAGCTTAGCGACGTGTGGAAGGCTATCGCCTACGCAAGCGCTGAAAACGCTGTTCGTTTTGATGAGTTTGCCGTTTATCGACGGTTTCCTATTGGCATGCGAGCCATTCGACCGCAAGTTTCGTACGATTCGTAACGTTCGTTTTCGCGAGAATATCGCTGATACGATTGCGAACCGTGCCTTCGCTTAAAAACAGTTTCGCAGCGATCTCACGATTGTCGTACCCCTCGGCGACCAGTTGCATCACGTCCCGCTCGCGCTCAGTGAGATTCGACGAAACGACCGGAAAACGATTTTCCCCGTTATCGCCAGCTTGCGAAACGTGACGCTGCGTCTGACTCGCTTTATTGACATGCAGTTTCCGCAACACCTGCGCTCCCATAACCACCTGTCCGGCCATCACCGACTGCACTGCGGGAATCACCGATGAGACATCCTGTTTGATCAGGTAGCCTTTGGTGCCGATTTCCAACGCCTCGGCGATGTACGATTCGTCCGCGAATGTGGTAAGTATGAGGATTTTCGCATTCGGATGGGCGTCGATGATCTTTCGCGACGCGGCAAGACCGTCCATAACCGGCATTTGCACGTCGATCAGCAGCACGTCCGGATTATCTTCTTCATACTGACCTACCGCGGTTTCGCCATCATAGGCCGTCCATGCAATATCGGCCGTGCCTGTCGCTTTGAGAATCGTGGACAGCGACGAGCATACGATTGGATCATCATCGACGATTGCGACTCGCATCATACGTTCTCCTTCGTTGTTGCGGACGCTGCCGCATCATCGTCCGTTTTGGGAATGGACACGAACACCCGCCACCCCTCATGATACGGGCCGCACACCGCGGTACCGCCGAGCGCCCGCGCACGCTCCTCGATATCCGCCAATCCAATGCCTGAAGCATCACGCATCGTCGCCGTACGCGCGGCATCATGGAACTGACGAAAACGAGCGGAAGACTCCCCCATCATACCGTTGATGTTTCCTTGGGAGCCATCGTTCCACAGGCGCCATCATCCTGTATGCGCAGCTGCCATAACGCAGGAAAATCACGCAAGGTGATATCGACATTGCGCGCCATGCTATGGCGAATCGTATTGTTCAACGCCTCGCGAATCGTCGTGGCGAAACAGCGTGACACCGCGGCCGGAGCCGCATCGATGCCGTTGCTCAAGGTGACGTTCACTGTACTGGAATCGTCCAAACCATGCGCGGATGCCTCAATCTGCGCCACGAAATCCGTGCCTTCGTCTTTCAGATCATGCACCGCGCCCCGCACCAATGTCATCGCCTCGCCCACCGTGTCGTGAATCTGCGCGAACCCTTGAGCCGCCTGCTCCTGACCAGAAACCTGAGCCACCACTTGGGCCGCTTCGGACTGCATGATGGCCCGGGTAAGCATATGGCCGACATTGTCATGAATCTCGCGCGCTATGCGTGTACGCTCCGCGAGCGTGGCCACACGAACCGACGCGGCGCGATCTTCCTCGCTTTCCGCCAATTGCGAGCGCAGCCGGCGGATCTGGTCACGTTTGGAATCCTGAAGCCGCCTGTTCTGCCGGGTGAGCGTGACATTGCGCGCGCACAACAGGCCAACCATGAATCCCAACACTACATGCAATGCCAGCAGTACGGCGATGAGCGCAGCTCCCATATCATCCGCATGCGCGCCTGCATTACGGCAACGGACCAAGGTCGCCACTACGGGAATGATCCACACCCATCGTGCGATGACCGTCGTGATTTGCATCGCATCGTATTGCGGCATGTTCGGCAATTGCGAACGCAAGCCGGCATGGTTCCGTCCCGCACGGTGTTGTTCGACGTTCTGTGATATGGCGGGCAGCATGGCCGCGTTGTATGCGGCGACCGGCATCATCGCGCACCATGATGGCGTGAAGCATGCGCCGCAATCCAACATCAACAGTATGGCGATGGTCCATGCCGACGAGCGCGCGTATTCCCCCACCGCGGCACAGCATATGGCCAGCAACGCGCCGCATACCAGTTCAGCCGATACGTCTCCGACGATATACAGGTTTGCGATCAGCCCGAACGTGAGGAATATGGCCTGAAGCAATAATCGCCGCATGCCTTCCTCCATCGTCGCCGCTTCTTGTGGTTATGTCTTCCCAGCGTAGTGTACGTTGCCGCCGTTGCGGGCCATCTTTGCCACGAAGGTGACATTTGTCATCTTCCATATGGCTGTGTTGCGCCAGGTTTATGACCTCAGACACCATGTCGTCGCCGTTTGGTCGGAGACAATGGAATCACTATCGTAAACGGCGGTTATCGCTGTTGGAACATGTGAGGTAAGGAGAGCCGATGAGCGAGCGTATGGAAAGGCAAACAGGTGAGAGCTCCAGCAGCGCGGTCAAGGTGTCGAAGCTGGTCAAACGGTATGGGGATATGCTGGCGCTTGACTATTTCGATCTTGACGTGCATCAAGGTGAGATTTTCGGTTTGCTTGGACCGAACGGTTCCGGCAAGACCACGGCGATTAACTGCATTCTCGCATTGTTGACGTTCGATGAGGGCACGGTACGTGTGTTTGACGAACCGATTGGCCCGACCAGTTATGCGCTGAAACGCCGCATCGGCATCGTACCGCAGAATGTGGCTGTGTTCAATGAATTGACGGTTGAGGAGAATATCGATTATTTCTGCTCGCTGTATGTGCCTGACAGGGCACGCCGTCATGCGCTGGTTGAGGATGCGCTGGATTTTGTGGGCTTGCGCGATTACCGCAGGTTCCGTCCGTCGAAATTGTCGGGAGGTTTGCTTCGTCGATTGAACATCGCATGCGGTGTGGCGCATAAGCCGGATCTGATTTTCTTCGATGAGCCGACCGTCGCCGTCGATCCGCAAAGCCGCAATGCGATTCTGGAGGGCATTCAGCGTCTTAACCACGAAGGCGCGACGGTGATTTACACGAGCATTACATGGAGGAGGTCGAGCAGATCTGCGACCGCATTCTCATCATGGATCATGGCAGGCATTTGGCCTTGGGCGCCGCCGACGAGTTGAAGGCGATGATCGACACCGGCGAACGCATCAGTGTGGAAACCGACGATCTGGGTGGCTTGCATCATGAGGCGGGAACGCAGCAGGCATTGGAACAGTTACGTGCGCTGCCATGTGTGATGAGCGCCGATTATGACGGTCATGAGTTGACGGTACGTTGCCGTAGGGGCGATCACAATCTTCTTGACGTGTTGACGTTGCTGAAATCCAATGGCACGAATATCGGGCATCTTTCCTCCCGGCAGCCGACGCTGAACGATGTGTTCCTTGAACTGACCGGCACGGCGTTGCGTGACTGACGGAATCATGGTTCGAAAGGTTTGACATTATGTTGCAGACATTGCTGGTCAATCTGAAATTGCATTTCAGGGAGAAAGCGCAGCTGTTCTGGCTGTTTGCCTTTCCCATCATTCTGGCGACCATGTTCAATGGCATGTTCGGCAATATCGCGGAAAGTTACGCATTGCACACGGTTGACGTCGTCGTGGTCAATAACGACGATTGGCGCGCCTCTCCGGGCGCGCAGATGCTGGTCGACGGCATTTCGTCCGATACTGGCGCGACCGGTGCCGATGGCGATCATGCGAAGGTCGATGATGACGGTGACGCCATGCCGAAACTCATCACCGTCACGGAAGCCGCATCTATGGAAGCCGCGGATCGAGCGCTGCTTGACGCCAAGCCGCAGGGCAGACTGTCCGTCGACGTAGTGGGAAACTGCAGCTGGCCATTTCCCAAGCCACGCAAACATCCGCCACGGATGTGATGGCGTCGAGCAGTGGTCTGGATATTTCCCTGACGGTGTTGGGCAATATCGTGGACTTGTACAATCGCAACACCGCCGTGGTGATCAATACCGCGCAGCACAATCCGTCCGCGTTGTTGGATGACGCGTTCACCGGCAGCATCGGCTCGTCGAGTGGGTTCACGAAGGAAGTGCAGCTGACGAATTTCAAGCCAAGCGGCACCGCACGCTACTATTACGCGTTGCTCGGCATGGCCGCGATGATGGCCATGAGTTTCGCGGTGAACGCGGTATCGTTGGCCCAGGCAAACCTGTCGGCACTTGGCATTCGCCGTTCCGTCGCTCCCCTGCCGAAACTGCAACAGCTGCTGGCAGGTTTTCTTTCCAGTTGGATCTGCTCGTTCCTAAGTCTGACCGTGGCCATGCTGTACATTCGTTTCGGCTGCCAGATTTCTCTCGGCGGTCGTGAATGGGCCGGCTTGGGCGCGTGCTTGATGGCGTCATTCGCCACAAGCGCGTTCGGCACGTTGATCGGCGCAATACAGGGTGTTTCCACGAGTGCCAAGCAGGGATTGTGCACGGCCTTGGCATGCACGCTGTCGCTGTTTTCCGGTTTGTATGGCTCGTTCGCCATGGATTTAAGCGATCAGATAGCGCAGCATGCGCCCCTGTTGAGCATGTTGAATCCGGCGCAACAGATTACGAATCTGTTCTACGACATTCTGTATTACGACAGTTTCCGCCCGTTCTTTGCCACGGTGGGCGTATTGGCTGCGATGAGCTTGGTCTGTCTTGGTATGGCGACCGTTCTGTTGAGGAGGCAACGCTATGAACACTTGTAAAGCAGCACTGCGCATTCTCAAGCGCGCAAAATTGTATGTGATTATCTACTTGGTGCTGATCGGCACGATGATGTTTTCCATCAGCTGGCAGATCATGCGTGGCTCCACAGCTGCCAGAGCGACGACGTATGAGCCGGAATCCGCCCGTATTGCGGTAATCGACCGTGATGACGACGCCGAGCATGTGGCTCAATCGTTGCGTTCCTACCTCGCTTTGGACGGTGAGATGGTCACCATTGATGACGATTCCATATCGTTGCAGCAGGCTGTCGCATCGAATTATGTTGATTTGATTGCGATTGTGCCACAAGGTTTCGCCGAGCGTTATCTGCAGTATGCGGATAACGCCACGGCTACGCAACCGACCATAGATACCGTCGTCAGTTATGCTTCCGGAGCCGGATCGCTCGCACAGCTGAAAGTCAACGAGTTTCTTTCGCTGACGCGTACCGCCTATCTCGGCATGCCGCAGGCACAGCGCACGCTCGACGCCGCCATGGCAACGACGTTGGATGCTGCCACCGCCGATATGAAACAGTCGCATATCGCCGTGGTGTCCTCGGACTCTGAAGACGACGGCACCACACCGGGCTCATCGGCATTCGCGGGCACGCTCAAAACCGGCTTGTATCCACTGTTGCTGGTCATGCCGGTATGCACGTTCCTCGTGGTCAGCACATTCAACGACAACGAAATCCGCCGCAGGCTCTACTCGTCCCCCGCGCGTCTGGTGTCGTTGGAAGCGCAGCAAATGCTGACATGCGGGACGTTCGGTCTGCTGGTATGTGCTGCGTATACCGCGGTGACATTCCTGTTGATGGCGCTGGCCGGAGTGTCCTTTACCGGCCTGAATGCCGTGAACGTAGGCTTGTCGTTCGTGTCGCTGATGGTCTACACGCTTATGGCGATCGCTTGCGGATTCCTGTTGGGGTCATCCGGTTTCAATGAAATGGCAACGAACGGTTTCGTCAATGTGTTCGCTCTGCTGGTCATGTTCACTTCCGGTATGGCGTTCCCCGTGGATATGATGCCAGATCCCATGATCATCATCGGAAAACTGCTGCCTGGATGGTGGCTCTGCTCATCGATAGACCACGTATTCGGACTGGGTACGGCCTCCTCGAGCGGCGTGGACTACGGCGCGTGGGCGTCATCAACCGGATTGGTGGCAATGTTCGCGGTAGCGTTCATCTGTCTGGGCTTGGCCTTGGGACGCATTCGGCGAGCCCGCCCGACGTTGGCCTCCCCCGCCACAACGCAGTTGGCCAAGTAGTCGACGCCAACACTGTGGCAGCCGCATGACGATCGCATACGACGTCCACGGTCTACTTGAGCATATTCCTCCGGTAGGCTGTGGGCGTCGTATGCATGTACTGCTTGAACGTGCGCGTGAAGAATGTCGATGATGAGAAACCAAGTTTTTTGGCGATGTCGGAAACCGGCATCGATGTGGTGTCCAGCATTTCCGCTCCAGCTCTCATACGCACGTCATTGACGAATTCAATCGGCGTCTGATCGACCATCTCATGGAAGATCTGCGCGCATTTCGTACGGCCGACGGACCCTGCTGAAGCAATCTCCTCCAGGGTGATCTGTCGAACGTAATTGTGCTGCACGTAATCAATCATCTTGCTCAAAATAGCAATCTTCGGATTCTTCCTGTCGTATTTGGAAGAACCATTCTTGCCATGTTCGCCCGCTATGGCCGTCAGTTCACGCACCATCGTATAAAAACAGCTGAGCACGGTCAACGATGCCGTATCATCCTTTAATTTCATATTGTCAACGGTGGCGGGATGCATGGTCTGGGCAGCCGGCATCTGACCGAATTTCGCATCATGCAGCCGCATCATGCATTCCAGCAACGCGGATCCATGCTCATCTTCAGGATCACACACCATGTACGGGAGCCGTTCGTCCGCCATCAACGGAGCCACAAAGCGTTCATAAACCATGTTCGGCATGCACATGCATGAAGGGTTCAGCAGAGTGCAGGAAAATTCGCAATCGGTGCCGTCCTCGGTGAAACCGTAATGCAATTGGCGCGAATTCACGAAAATGCCTTGGCCTTCTTCGAGACGAATGCTTTCGCCGTTCACGAAATACCACATGTGTCCACGGATGATGTGGGTGAATTCGAAGTCGATATGCCAATGGCATTCCGCGCGCATGTTCGGATACTGATGCAGCAGCGAATGTTCGGTGAATGAGAAGAACATCGGCGCATCATATTGCACCATTTCCGCGCCGTTGGGCTTGCGTCCCCAGTTGGTGACCGGCATGAACTCATATGGAAGACGACCGTCTTGCGCAAGTTCAGGCTGTTCCGTTTGTTCGTTTTGTCCGACCTGCACGTCACGAACGTCTAATCCCATCTGTCCCATGCAATACCCCATCAGTGGATACGGTAAATAATACGAAAATCAAGAACGATAATACAACGAAATACAGTGTCAACGAATAATGATGCCGTTGAATGGAACATGATATGTCACGTCAATCGATTGACGTAATACAGCAGAGGAGGCAGCATGGTGGAACCCACCAATCATCCGGCACGCGACGAATGGGAGCGTATGCTCTCCGGCGAACTGTATGTGGCCGATAGTCCGCAACAGCAGGAAGCGAATATGCGCAAGCGTCGCTGGTGCAGGCCATCAACACGTCCGAATATGACGCGTTCAAAAGAACGTGACGAACTGTTTCACGAACTGTTCGGCGCATTTGGAGAGGGTGGATTCGTGGAACCCCCATTCAACTGCGATTATGGATGCAACACGTTCATCGGCAAGAATTTCTATGCCAACATGGATTGCATTTTCCTTGACGTGGCACGCATCACCATCGGCGACCGCGTGTTCTTCGGCCCCCGAGTGGGCCTGTACACGCCGTATCATCCGATCGATGCGACGGTGCGTTCCTCCGGCCCTGAAGGCGCTCGTCCGATCACCATTGGCAACGATGTCTGGTTCGGCGGCAATGTGGTGGTCGGCCCTGGCGTCACCATCGGCGATGATGTGGTGATCGGTGCCGGATCAGTGGTGGTCAAGGACATTCCTTCGCATTCGGTGGCAGTCGGCAATCCATGCCATGTGATCCGTGAGATCACCGACGCCGACCGCGAATATTGGGAAGGCAAGGCCGCGGAATATCGCGCTTGGAAGGATTCGATTCAGTAAAACGCACCGCACCATCCTCACATCATCATGCAATCTTCCATCACTTGGCGCGAGTTTCTTCGACAGACGTTGACGCTCGCCCTGCCCATCGCGTTTCAACAACTGATGCTGGCGCTGTCATCGTGCGCCGACACTCTTATGCTGACGAACGTCGGTCAAAACGAGCTGTCGGCAGTGTCTCTTGCCACGCAGTTCCAGTTCATTTTCAGCTTGTGTCTTGCCGCGCTCACGCTTGGCATGAGCATTCTGGTGGCCCAGTATTGGGGTGCGGGCAACACGAATGCCGTCGAACGTGTCTTGGCGTTCATCATGCTGTATGCCGGCGGATTGTCGCTGGTGTTTTTCGCATTGACGCTACTCATTCCGGAAACGTTGATGTCGATTATGACGAACGATGCGACGCTGATTGCCATCGGCTCACAGTATTTGCGGGTTTCGTCGGTTTCGTACCTGTTCATCGGTTTGTCGCAAATGTATTTGTGTCTGATGAAGAATGTGGGTGCGGCGGTTACCGGAATGACGGTAAGCACGGTTGGCGTGATCGTGCATGTTGCGCTGAACGCGGTGCTGATCTATGGTTGGTTCGGTTTACCCGCATTGGGTATTTTCGGCGCAGCGATTTCCACGGTGATTTCCCGAGCCATCGAACTGGTGTGGTCTGTGCTTGTAGCCAGCCGCAATGGCCGCCCACGTTTGCGGTTGTCGATGATGCTGCATCCGGATGTGGCGTTGCAGAAGGATTTTTGGAAGTATAGTCTGCCCGTGCTTGGCAATGAGCTGGTTTGGGGCTGCGGTTTCACCATGTACACCGTGATTATGGGTCATCTTGGTACGGATGCGGTGGCGGCCAATTCCATTGCGAATATCGTCAAGGATCTGTTGGTCTGTTTGAGTCTTGGCCTTGGCAATGCGGGCGGCATTCTTGTCGGTAATCTGCTTGGCCGCAATGCTTTCGATCAGGCGAAGGTTATGGGCGACAGGCTCTGTGTACTGGTGGCGGCAGTTGGCGTTGGAACCGGCCTGTTGATTATCGCGGCACGTCCTTTGGCGTTGCAGTGGGCGGGATTGACGCCGCAGGCCACGCGTTATCTGTCGGTTATGCTGTTTATCTGCGCCTATTATGCGGCATGCGGGTGCATGGCCAATCTGACTATCGCCGGTATTTTCCCTGCCGGAGGCGATTCCCGGTTCGGACTTGTCTGCGATGCGAGCGTTATGTGGCTTGTCGTCGTACCGGTCGGTCTGTTGGCGGCTTTCGTGTGGAAGTTGCCGGTATTGGCGGTCTATGCTTTGCTGAATACCGACGAATGCATCAAGATGATTCCTGCTTTGCTGCATTATCGAAAGTATCGTTGGGTCAACAATGTGACGAGACAGACCGATTCCGCCGTAGTATCAAACGCATGAAAAACCGGTATCGACAAAGCCGTGTCATACTGCATTGCGCAGTGCGACACGGGCTTTGTCACTTGCCGATCTCAATCATGTGATTATTTATTTCATGAGATTGCGCAGCACATACTGAAGGATGCCTCCGTTGCGGTAGTAGTCGGCCTCACCTGGGGTGTCGATGCGCACGACCGCGTCGAATTCGGTTGTGGAGCCGTCGCTATGGGTGGCGGTGACACGCACGGTCTTCGGGGTGATGCCATTGTTGAGCTCTTCAACACCGGCGATATCGTACGTTTCGGTGCCATCAAGGCCGAGGCTCTCATAGGACTCGCCTGCGGGGAACTGCAGCGGCAGCACACCCATGCCGATCAGGTTCGAACGATGGATACGTTCGAAGCTTTCGGTGATGACGGCTTTGACGCCGAGCATGACGGTTCCCTTGGCAGCCCAGTCGCGGGAGGAACCGGTGCCGTATTCTTTGCCTGCGAGCACCACCAGCGGAACATCATGTTCGATGTAGTCGTGGGATGCTCGAAGATCGTGGTCGGCTTCTGGTCAAGGAAATCGTAGGTGAAACCGCCCGGAGTGACCTCTTCCCCCACGGACGCGAGCAACTGGTTGCGCAGTCGGATATTGCCGAACGTGCCACGTACATGACCTCATGATTGCCTCGACGGGAACCATAGGAGTTGAAGTTCTTCGGTTCGACGCCACGGTCGGTCAGGTACTTGCCAGCAGGACTGGATGCCTTGAACGCGCCGGCTGGAGAAATATGGTCGGTGGTCACGGAATCACCGAGCAGTGCGAGCACGCGGGCGCCATGAATGTCTTCGACGGGATCCGGTGTGGCCTTCATGCCATCGAAGAACGTCTGCTTACGCACGTAGGTGGAATCCTCATTCCATGCGAACAGTTCGCCTTCTGGAACGTCAAGTCCTTTCCAACGACGGTCGCCTTCGAATACGGAAGCGTAATCCTTCAGGAACATCTCACGGCTGACGGTACCGTCCACCACGGCGGCAACCTCGCCATTGGTGGGCCAGATATCCTTCAGATACACATCATTGCCGTCCGGATCCTCGCCAAGCGGCTGAGTTTCAAAATCGAAATCCATGGTGCCAGCGAGCGCATAGGCGATGACGAGCGGCGGAGATGCCAGGTAGTTCATCTTGACGTCCGGGCTGATGCGGCCTCGAAGTTGCGGTTGCCCGACAGCACTGAGGTGACGGTCAGATCGTTGGCGTTGATGGCTTCGGAGATTTCCGGCAGCAACGGGCCGGAGTTGCCGATGCAGGTGGCGCAGCCGAAACCGACCAGCTGGTAACCGAGCGCGTCGAGATCGTCCTGCAAGCCAGCCGCCTTAAGATAGTCGGCCACAACCTGGGAACCCGGTGCGAGCGAGGTCTTGACCCACGGCTTGGGCTTCAAACCCTTGGCATGCGCGTTGCGTGCAATCAAACCGGCTGCGATCATCACGGACGGATTGGATGTGTTTGTGCACGAGGTGATGGATGCGATCGCCACATCACCGTTGGTGATGTCGAAGTCACCGCGGAAGTCGGTGGAAACGGCAACCGGCTCCTGCACGGTCTTGTCCGTTTCGTACGCGGGCAAGGTTTCGACGAATTTCGCTTTGGATTCAGACAGTTTGATGCGATCCTGCGGGCGCTTCGGGCCAGCGATCGACGGTACGACAGTACCGAGGTCGAGTTCCAGGTATTCGGAATACTGCGGTTCGACGTAGTTTGGATCGGTGGTGTCGCCCCACAGCTTGTTCGCCTTGGCATACGCTTCGACCAATGCGATCTGTTCTTCGGAACGGCCAGTCAAGCGCAGATAGTCGAGAGTGACGCCGTCGATTGGGAAAATGCCGCAGGTGGAGCCGAATTCCGGTCCCATGTTGCCGATGGTGGCACGGTTGGCCAGCGGCACCGAGGCGATGCCATCACCGTAGAATTCCACGAATTTGCCGACCACACCATGCTGGCGAAGCATATCGGTGATGGTCAGCACCACGTCGGTGGCGGTGACGCCTTCAGGAATGGAACCGGTAAGCTTGAAACCGACAACACGCGGCACCAGCATGGAGATCGGCTGTCCAAGCATGGCCGCTTCGGCTTCAATGCCGCCAACGCCCCAACCGAGCACGCCCAAGCCATTGACGGTGGTGGTGTGCGAGTCGGTGCCCACGCAGGAATCAAGATAGGCAAGAGTCTTGCCACCGTTTTCTTTCGACCTTGGTCATGATGACCTTGGCGAGATATTCGATATTGACCTGGTGGATGATGCCCGTTCCCGGCGGTACCACGCGGAAGTTCTTGAATGCCTGCTGACCCCAACGCAGGAACTGGTAACGTTCGCCGTTGCGCTGGTATTCGATGTCCATGTTCTGTTCGACCGCGTCGGCGATGCCGTACTTGTCGATCTGTACGGAATGGTCGATGACCATGTCGGACTGGACCTGCGGGTTGATGACCTCAGGATCTCCCCCAAGATCCTTGACCGCATCACGCATGGTGGCAAGATCCACAATGCAGGGCACGCCGGTGAAATCCTGCATGACCACGCGGGACGGGGTGAACTGGATCTCATGACTCGGCTGTGCAGCCGGATCCCAATCCAACAGGGCCTTGACATGATCATCCGTGATGTTGGCGCCATCGATGTTACGTACCAGGTTCTCGACGAGAACCTTCAACGAATACGGCAGATGATCGATGCCCGGCAGATCTGCGATGCGGTAATATTCATAATCCTTGCCGTCCACCTTCAGGGTGTCGAGCTGGTCGTCGCGCACAGACATGCTACCTCCGAGCTTTTTTGGCTGTATAACACAGCTGATTATTCGTCGCCTACGATACAGCCAAGTTAATTCAGCTCTGGCGTGTCTTCTTAAAGTATGGGACAATACTCGGAATTTTCGGCACCAAACGCAAACACACCAAGAACACGAGTGCCGAAAGCACCATTGCCACCGCCGTCGCAGCCAGCATCTGCCCGGTCGGCACCACCAGCGCGAAGAAATTCGCCACCGGTTTACGAGCATGCCCCCGAATCCAATTGCGGCAAAGGCCAATACCAATATGCCACGCCACGAATGCAACGGCTTTGCCACCCGCGCAAGCACGAACACTCCCATCATGAGCAGAATAATCGCGTTGACGCCACGCAGCATCGCCAACTGCGCACCCGAATCCTGCACATTCCACTTCATGAATATCGGCAGCAGCCACGACGTGGACAAAATCGACAATCCGACCGCCACACCGCAGGGCACAGCAAAATGCAGCACGCGTTTCAGGAATCCTGGAATATAACGACGCGTGTTCGGAGCCAACGCAAGAATGAATGCCGGCATGCCAATCGTCAATCCACCCACATATGTGATGTGGCGAGGCAGATACGGGAATGGTATCTGCGTCAGCACCACACCCAACGAAATCAGTGCGGAATACACGGTTTTCACGAGGAATAGGCTTGCCACACGTTCCATATTAGCCATAACCTGACGCCCTCGCGCCACCACATCGGGCAGATGTGAGAACTTCGAATCGACAAGCACCACCTGTGCCACGGCCTTGGTGGCGGGCGCAGCATTGCCCATCGCAATACCCAGATCGGCCTCTTTGATGGCGAGCGCGTCGTTCACGCCGTCGCCGGTCATCGCCACCACATGCTCACCTGCATGCAATGCCTCCACGATCGCCTTTTTCTGATCGGGCAGCACACGCCCAAGCACATCCACGTTTTCCAGTACTTGCGCCAGCTCCGTAATGTCAGCGGGCAGCTCACGCGCGTCCATGAATCGTGGTTCATGTTCGCCGGTCAGATGCAACTTTTCTTGCGATCGCGCCGACGGTTACGGGATTGTCACCAGAGATGATGCGGCAACGCACGCCTTGTTCACGGAACCATGCAAGCGTTTCTTCGGCGTCGGCGCGAATATGTTCGGAACAGCACACCAATGCGACAGGGCACGATGCCGGATTGAGTTTTGGATCGGTTTCGTAATCGTCGGGCGCTGCACCGTAGATTCGCGCGACCAGCAGCACACGGTTGCCGTCATTGGCGAGATCATTGACTTGTTTGAGTATATCGGCATGGTCGCCGTTGATTTGGGAAAGAATGACTTCCGGCGCACCCATCGTCCACACTGCATTGCCGTCATAGATCGAACTCCACTTGCGCGCCGACGAGAACGGTACTCGTGCCTCGACAGTGCCGTCCGCAAATCCCTGTTCCCGTAGTCCAGACAGAATCGCTTGCCCTGTACCGTTGGGCTGTCCTTCGTTCGATAGGTCGAATAGAGCCTGTCTGACGTCATGCTCGTTCACGGTGCCTCGCATGTCGTCGGGGCCACGAACACCCAGCAATTCCAACGAATCGAGTCGGATGGTGCCGTCGGTGACAGTACCGGTTTTGTCAAGGTTCAGGCAATCCACACGAGCGAGAGTCTCCACGGATTCCAGCTCCTGCACCAGCGTGTTCTTACGTGCCAAACGAATGGCTGCGAGCGCGAAATTCAGCGAGGTGAGCAGCACCAGGCCTTCCGGGATCATACCGACCACACCGGCCACTGCGGAAATGACCGCGGAACGCCATTCGCCGGTCGAAATGGCCACATTCCAGCCGCCAACAGTGCGTACCTGCGACCAGATGAGCAGTACGCAGAGCGGCACCACCAGGAAGGTCATGAATTTCAGAATCGTGTTGATGCCCTTGTTTAGGTCGGATACGGTTTTCCTGTAAACCTTCGCCCGTGCGGTAAGTTTGGCCGCGTAACTGTGCTCTCCTACGGCGGTGACTTTCACCAACGCCATGCCGGAGATGGCGGTGGATCCAGAGAAAATATCGCAGCCTTCGCCCTTGCGTACGGTCCGTGATTCGCCGGTAAGCATGGATTCGTCCAGCTCCAGTCCCCAAGTGTGCACGATCTGCGCGTCCGCGGGCACCTGTTCGCCGGAACGGATCCACATGAAATCACCGAGCACGATATCGTTGTGCGGTATTTCAACGTCTTTGCCGTCGCGGTGCACAAGATAGTCGGAAGCCACCAGAATCGACAGTTTGTCAAGAGTACGCTTGGCTTTCAATTCGGTGCAGATGCCTATGCCGGTATTGATGATGATGATCATGCCGAACACCGCGTCTCTCCACGATCCAGTGATCAATACCATAACCATGGCCGCAAAGATGATGCCGTTGAACAAGGTGAACACGTTGGCTCGCACGATATCGATAAGCGAACGTGAGGTCGATGCCTTGACCACATTGTCCAATCCGCTTTCCCTGAGGGCGATCACTTCGCCTTGTGTCAGCCCCGTCTCTTCGATGAGGGGCATTGTTCGACTTTCGCTCATGATTGCCAGCCTACCGTCACACTCCCGTTTTCCGGTCAACTTCTTGTGAAACACAGGTAAAAATCAGGGAATTTTCAGGGTATTTCATCAAAAGACGAACTGATGGTCATTCATACCGACATGGTGCAAAACCATATCAGTGGGTAATCGTGGTTACCAGCATTTCCCGGTCGTGAGGATCATTATTAGCCACGGCCACAGCAGCATCGTCGAGCGGTATCGCGTCGGTCATACGATCGTTGACCGTCATGGTAGCCGCATACAGTTTGTTGTCTTTCGGCACGGCGATAGGATTGAGAAGCACCACTGGAACGCCCGCTGTTCTTGCGGTTTCCAAAGCATCATTCCAGTTTTCGGCATTGGCTTCGTTCGCGTCGATTCCTGCGATGATAATGAGGTCGGCCTTGCGTTGCGCCATGTCACGCACGCCTTGCTGCGCGGTGGATTGCGCGTCCACAGTGCCCGAGACGGTAATGTACACCGGCTTGAGTTTACCGGCTTCCATGGCATCCATTGCCATGGAATCGGCGGTGACATCATCCGATCCAATCATGGCGATGGACAGGCTGTCACGATCCTCCGTGGAGTGCGCCACCGCAGTATTGGGAGATTGCGTATCCCCCACCGCGGCATTCGACGGCACGCAACCAGATAGCGCCGCGCAAGACAACGCAATCGCAGTCATTCCAAAAAACGCACGACTTGCGAATAACGGCATGCTCACTGTTCGTGCTTTCTGAACAGCGCCACAGTCTCCACATGATGGGTCATGGGATAAATGTCGAACGCGCGGATATCCGCCAATTCGTAGCCAAGTAACACGAGCGTGGCGGTATCTCTGGCAAGGCTTGCCGGATCGCATGCGATATAGACCACACTTTTCGCTTCGGCTTCGGCATCTGCCTGCACACCTTCGCGCGAGCGCCGGCACGGGGGCGGGATCAAGCACCACACACTCCTGG
>ENA-OQBU01000048-OQBU01000048.1-human-gut-metagenome-genome-assembly--contig:-NODE-48-length-37897-cov-4.636590_pt1 | contig 37897 bp, 48 predicted proteins | sample MGYA00242492_ERZ504566 | MGnify/ENA primary metagenome ERZ504566 (study PRJEB26092, sample SAMD00036261) | human gut metagenome | host: Homo sapiens | study: EMG produced TPA metagenomics assembly of...
CCGAATTCTTTTTATATATCATTTTTGTTTTTCTTTCAATTTCTGTTTGTAGTTTTTTAAGTAGTGATAGCTAATGATTATAGTAATAGTTTTATTTCCGCTGATGCAGCGGGGGATGTGACAAATATCTTAAAGTCATCAGTGTAATAAACGGCGACTATTTTGAACATCATCTAAAATGATGCAGAACCTCCGGTATATCGGTAGAGACGAGATGTACGAATATGCCACAACACGAGCCGATTTCGTCGACGTGTATGGCGATCCGTCCGGCCGCAAGACGAACAGCGACATGTGGACGAGTTTTGGCGTAGGCTTGGGTTTCTGTCACCCGGATGGGGCGTTGAATATTCGAGGCGGCTATATTGCGGTCGATCTGTACTTCACTGACACGTTCCAGTACACGAAACTTTACGCTATGAGGGGATTCCGTTGAACGGATACTAGCACATCTGGGCGAGGTGATTTGGAGCGAGCCGGAAGCTGACAAGAAAAACCGACACCTTTGGGTGCGGCATGACGTGGATTTTGCCAGTGACATGACGGAAGCCTACCGGTGGATGACGGACGGGCTGCTCGCCATGCGCAATGTGTATGAGCTGCTCGGCTGATGTTTTGGCCGTTTCGACTGCTGTGCGTTCAATGCTTCATACAATGAACGTAGTCATCCGAAAAGAGGCCGCCATGAAGTACGGGATGAGAAAACCCAGCTGGAAGAAGAGCCTGTCCGCGCGCATGAGGGGCCGCGCCACCCGCGCGGTCAAGAAAGCGTTGATCCCCGGCTACGGCAAGAAGGGCATGGGATGGCTGCATCCCAAGCGCAAGCTGTACAACACGGTCTACAGAAGACCACGTTCGGCGTGTTCGACCTGTTCAAGTAACCAGGGCTAGGGGGCACATGTGTTCCAATCCAGACACGTACGAGTTCCGACTTTCATTAGACCTTCCTCAACAGAGCGCCGTCCCTACTGATACGTTTTCTGCCTTGCGGGAAGTCCATGAATATTCAGCGGAGAACGGCCCGCGTTTCCATACGGCTGCTGAGATGTTTGATTCTCTGGGAATATGACAGGTCCTGCCATGAGAACATTACGTATGGCGGGATCTAGTGTTTCTGTAGCACTGTTGCTGAATCGCGTGCGGTACTCAGGCGAGCATGGCCTCGATGTTGTTGCCTTCCGGATCGTGCACGAAAGCGGCGTAATAGGTCGGTCCGTAGTTCGGCAACCAATGCATGGTGAACTGACGGAAACGATTGTAGCCGGCGCCGCCTAGCATGCAATACGGGAAACGACGCCGGCCACAACGACCGGCCAAGACGGACGGAACACACGAAAAGGCGAATCAAACACAGCAGTAGGGCAAGAACGGCACGCAACCAACAACGAAAAAAACGTCACACCAGCAGTCACACCATGGGGTAAGAACCGTGTGAAGAACATCGAAACCGGCAAGCACGTGCTCATCATGCCGGGCATTGGATACACCGTAGACCGACCGCTGCTGTACTGGGCAGCGCAGGCGCTTGCGGCCAACGGATGGTTCGTGGACCGGCTCGACCTGAAACTGACGGAAAGCGTCGAGTTTCCGGAAATGATCGCCTGCATGGAACGCGTGGTCGACGAATGGCGCAAGGCGGCGCTCGAACATGCTGCCGAATCGGGTGAGGAGCCGCAGTTGCTGGTCGTCACCAAATCGCTCTCCACACTCTCATATCCGCATTCCGCAAACTAGGATTGCGCGTGGCGCTGCTCACCCCGGTGCTCAACCCGCCGCCATTCGACAAGCACAAGTCGGTCATTCCCGCGCCGCTGCCGGGAACTGCCGGCAGCCCGATGCCGCTAATCTGCGCAGGTGACGCCGACCCATACTACGATGACGCCAAAGCGCATCTGCTCACCGACCATGTGCGCACGTACGCTGGTGCCAACCATTCCATCGAAGTGCCGGACGATTGGCAGACGTCGCTCGACTACCTGAAACAGGTCACGCAAGCCATCGTCGACTACGCCGGCTGAAAAGAGCGGGACGGAATATGCGCATCGTATTGCAGAAGGTCAGTGAAGGATCCGTCGACGTGGTCGACGAGACAAGCGGAGAAGTCGACACCACATTCGAACCACAGCATATAGGCATCGGCTATGTGCTGCTTGTCGGAGTGGAAGACACGGACGGAGCGAAACAAATCGACTGGCTCGCCCGCAAAATCGCCAACCTACGTGTCTTCGAAGACGAGAACGGCAAAATGAACCGTTCCATCCACGACGTGAACGGCAGTGTGCTGTCCATCTCCCAATTCACGCTATACGCGGACGTGCGCAAAGGCAACCGCCCAAGCTTCGTGAAAGCCGGAGCGCCCGCGCACGCCGAACAGACATGGCACGGATTCAACGACGCCCTGCGCGCACAAGGACTCGCAGTAAAAGAAGGACGATTCGGCTCCCACATGCGCGTGCGGCTCGCCAACGACGGTCCGGTCACCATCATCCTTGACACCGACGAACTCGGCGTCTGACCCAGAACCCAACGTGAAACCCTATATCCGACGATTGTCATAGGGTAAAACGCATGGGAATATGGAACGACCGCAAATTGATCGTCAACTGCCTGCCGTTGACCGAATCCGAACGTGCGCAATTCATACGTGCCGCGAAAGACATGCCACAGGAATTCGTCGGCGATTCGACCCAACGGGGAAGCATGAGCTGGACCGCCGCAGTACCGGAGGAACTCAAAGCCAAAGCCACCGCGGTCATCGGCAACATCGCGCCCGAGGAATGCGCGCAATGCCCCAAACTCGAATGGCTTCAAACTTGGAGCGCCGGCGTCGACAAATACCAGCGACCCGGCATCCTACAGCCCGGATCCATGCTCACCAATGCCACCGGAGCCTACGGACAAAGCGTCTCCGAACACATGTTCGCCATGATGTGGGCCATCATGAAGAACCTGCACATCTACGCGGCAAGCAACCCGAACGCATGTGGCAGGACGCGGGCCGCGCCATCAGCCCCAACGGAAAAACGGCGCTTATCATCGGAACCGGCGACATCGGATCACACTTCGCACGACTCTGCAAAAACGTCGGAATGACAACCATCGGCATTCGCCGTAATCCCGCCGTCGAAGCGCCGGGCATCGATCATATGGTCGGTTTCGATTCCCTCGACGACGTGCTGCAATACGCCGATGTGGTCGCCATGTGCGTACCATCCACCCCGGCAACACGCCACCTGCTCAATGCGGAACGTATCGCATCTCTCAAACCTGACTCCATCATCATCAACGCGGGCCGCGGCGACGCCATTGAAAGTCAGGCGCTTGCCGACGCGCTCGCGGAAGGACGAATCCGTGGCGCCGCGCTCGATGTGACCGAACCGGAGCCGCTGCCGGCCGACTCGCCGCTGTGGTGCGAGCCGAAATGCCTCATCACCCCACATGTGGCGGGAGGCAACCATCTTGAGATCACCGAACGCAGTGTCATCTCCATTGCATTAGGCAACGTCCGCTGCTACGCCAACGGTCAGTCGCTCGACAATCGCATGCCCATCAAAAGCTGACGGTCGCGCGTGCGGTGAGACCCGTATGATGGCAGTCGGGAAGAAAGGAAAGGGTATGACATTGAACAAATGGCGTCGTGCGACGGAATGGTTCATGACGGCATTGGCGTTGGTGTTCCTGTTCGCGTATTCGTGGGAAGTTCTGGCGAGGACGCATATCCTGTTGTGTGAAATGGTGATCAACATCATCTGGATGGTGTTCATCGCCACTGCGTCGTTTCGATCCTGCTGGCGGAAGATAAGAAAACCTGGTTCAAAGACAATCTGCTGATGCTGGTGTCCATCGCATTGCCCGTCTTCAGGCCGTTGAGACTGCTGCGTCTGGTGGCAGTGCTCAACGTGCTCAATCGTACCGGTGGCATGGCGGTGCGTGGGCGCATCACACTGTACACATGCTGCAGCGTGACACTACTGATGTATATCGGCGCCCTTGCCGAATTGGATGTGGAACGTGGGGTTCCGGGCGCTTCCATCACCGATTCGGTGAAGCGATATGGTGGTCGTTCGTGACCGTCACCACAGTCGGCTATGGCGATTTGTCCCCGGTGACATGGCAGGGAAGATGCATCGCCATCGGACTGATGATAACCGGCGTTGCCCTGATCGGCATCGTCACCGCGACGCTGGCTTCATGGATCGTCGACCGTGTTCGTGACGAGACCGACAAGCGCGCGGATGAGGCGGAATCGGAAACGGAACAGTTGCGCCACAATGTGCGGGAACTGACGGACACCGTCAACCAGCTGCGCGATGATATCGCGCAGCTGCGCAGGTTATAGCGGTTCTCATGCCTGCACCGGTATTATCGGTCGGTTCCACGGTCAACGCGACGGTATCTGTGGGCGTGCTCGAAGCCGCCACCGATTACAAGGGTCAGCGCTCGCTGCCGCGCGACTTCTCCATAGAACTGAAGCAGGGCTCCATTACCAACCAGCGTAGATCGGGCCGCTGCTGGAATCCGAACCGGTGGAACTCGATCCATGGCAGCCGCTCACCAAGCGTTGCCGCTGATATAACCTGTATGGAGCGAAGCCGTGGCTGGGATTGCAGCCACGGCTTTCCTGTTCCGCTGTGCTGATACTCTTTCATAAGAACAAATGTGCGAACGATTGGGGTTCAGTTGGCGGATACTTTGTCATGGCTTTCCGACGAACTACGCAGCGAATGCAGTCAGCCTGTATTGCAGCGTGCCCGTGGAATCGCCAACCAGTGGCGTGCGAAAATGTCGGATCTGCATTGCCTGAACGACTCCGATTCCGACCGCATCACCCTGCATGCCAATATGCGGGGCACCACCTCACCGTCCAGCCGATACGAAGTGCAAGCCACGCTTGATTTGCATGATGAGCTTTTCTTGGCCAGGTATTGCTCGTGCCCCGCGTTCAACGGTTCGCAGCACGGTTATGGCACGTATTCGTCGGCATATTCGCCCAGCTACCGCAACAATCCAAAATATCGCAGTTTCGATGATGATGACGATGAATACGATTATGTCGATGATTATGATGATTTCGGTTCAGGATCGACGTTTGGTCATGTGCAGGACGATGACGAGTTCGATTCGGATCCGGCTGGGGGGCGCCGCTATACCGGCATGTGCAAGCATGTCGCCGCAATGCTGCTGCTGTTTCTTGACCAGCCCGAACGGTTCCGCGGATTCAAGCGAAGTGGCGTGACCTCGCATATCCTATCCGACTACATGCGTGCGCTGGATGCGAAGAATGACAATACCGGTCAAAGCGCGCAGCTTGACGTGCTCAAGCGCATCGTCGACGCGAAAAGCCGTCTCGCCGACGAGCAACGAGGCGTCATTACGCAAGGGGCCACGAAAACAAAACGCAAGAGCGGTTCCATCATAGTGAAACCGGGGAAGCGTGCGTCTGGAGCCCACGCTGATCATGAACCGTGAGCTGTGGAGCCTGACGTTGAAAATCGGCTGCGGCGACGCAAGTTATATCATCAAAAGCATTTCCAAATTCGTAGCCGACATGCACAACGGGGCATACGTGTCATACGGGCAGAAACTCTCGTTCACCCACACTCCGGACATGCTCGAACCGTTCTCGCTGCAGCTGTTCCGATTCCTGCAAAGTGTTGTCGGATCACGTGTCGCTGCACAGCTGCAGAACAACTACTATTACGCGCCAGACGTGCGTATCGAACGTGAAATCATGCTTACCGATGGGGAATTGTGCGATCTGCTGAACCTGTTCGAAGCGGAACCGCAACAGGACTACATCGAAGACGTGCTGATAACACGTGGGCCACTGGAAGCTCCCAAGCATGAGGGGCGTGAGAGGGCGCGGCAGCTCACTCCGGATGATCTCGCCCATACGGATGACGCCGCTCCGGACTATGTCGAAGTGGCCACGCCAGGGAGTCCAGATCGCATACTATCGCCATATTCGATGGCAATCCGCAATTTCGGTTCATCGCCGAATATGTGAAGGAAGGCGCTTCGTCGGGCGTGCGTATCACGTCGAACCGTACCATCACGGATCGGATTGTTGGGCAGCGGGGCGTGTACCTCATGAGTGCCGAACATAACGGCACTCCGACGGATTCCCATATGAGGCCAGTGAGCGGATTCTTCCGTTGCACCGACAGCATCCTTCCCGCAGTGGACGCGTTGATGACGTTGTGCGCGTCGAACGTTAACGATGGTGTGTTCATTGCGGAAAACGACTGGCCCATGTTCGCACGAACAATACTGCCAAAACTTACCAAGGCGGGCATTGGTTTCGATATTCCGCAGGAGTCGCCGAACGGATGGGAGTCGACTGCCAGATCGAATTCTACTTGGACCGTGATCTGCAGGGCATCACCTGCGAGGCTGTGGCACGATACGGCGATTTTGTGTTCCAGTTGGTGCCGACCGCCAAAGCGCTACGAGGCGTGATTAATCCGGACTCGCGGTCGAAGGCGGCGCTCATCAAACGAGATACGGCCCGCGAATCATTCGCGGTGCAGGTGGTTCGCCAGCTTTTCCCGACATGGAGTTCCATTGACGTGGCGCGGATTCGTGAGGAAGACGAACAGACTATTCTGCTCTTGCTCACCGAAGGCGTGGATATCTTGCGCTCGGTCGGGCAGGTGTTCTCCACGGCCGCGTTCGACGGCATGATGATGCCAGGCAGCCCTACAGTGAAGGTCGGACTGTCCATCGACTCGAATCTGGTTGAGATTTCGCCGATAGCCGACGAAGTGCCGATGAACGAGGTCGGCGCGTTGCTGAATTCCTACCGCAGGAACCGCCGCTACCATCGATTCAAGGACGGTACGTTCGTTGATCTGAAGAATGCCGATCTGCATGAACTTGATCAGATTGCCACAGATCTTGACCTTGATGAGCAACAGCTTGATTCCGGAAGAATCACCATTCCCGGATATCGGGCGTTCCTCTTGGATGCTCAAGTTGATGACGACGGCAAAAGCGAATCGTTCGTCGACTATGTCAACGATGTGAAAATCATCGACCCAAAACGATACGAAGTGCCCCGCAACCTCAAAAACGTACTGCGCCCATACCAGGTGGAAGGCTTCCAATGGCTTTCCACCTTGTGGGACAAAGGTTTCGGTGGCATTCTCGCCGACGAAATGGGTTTGGGCAAATCCGTGCAATTGCTGTCGCTGGTGGAAGCTCGCAAGGGCAGTGGTCCCGCGTTGATCGTCTGCCCGGCGTCCTTGGTATACAACTGGGCTGCCGAATGCGAAAAATTCACGCAAGATCTGACCATCGAAGTCGTGGCCGGCACGAAAGCGCAACGGCGCAAGCTCATCGCAGCCGTGGCACAGCAATGGAAGAACCCCTCGGAATCCAACGATATGCAGCGTACCGATGTGGTGATCACCTCATACGATTTATTGCGCCGCGACGTGGATGATTACGCCGCCTGCCGGTTCGCATTGATGGTGCTCGATGAGGCGCAATACATCAAAAACCATGCCACGAAGTTGGCGAAAGCCGTCAAACAGATCACCGCCGAACACCGGTTCGCATTGACGGGAACCCCCATCGAAAACCGGTTGAGCGAACTGTGGAGCATATTCGACTTCCTCATGCCCGGATTGCTCGGAACCTACACGAAGTTCCGAGAAAAATACGAACAGCCGATCATGGCACCCGGTTCGGAACATTCCGTCATGGCCGACAAACTGCAGGCTTTGGTCGGACTGTTCATTAAACGACGTCTGAAAAAAGACGTGCTTACCGATTTGCCTGACAAGTTCGAAAACGTGCTCACCGTCAAATTGGAAGGCGAACAGCGCAAACTCTATGCGGCGCACGAGCAACGGTTGCGCGCCACCCTTACCAAAACCAAGGATGCCGACTTCAATACGAAGAAGATTCGAATCCTTGCGGAATTCACACTGTTGCGCGAAATCTGTTGCGATCCGAGACTCGTCTATGCGGATGCGAAAAAACGCTTCCGCCAAACTTGACGCCATTTGCGAACTCGTATCCACGTGCATGGACGAAGGCAAGAAAGTGCTTGTATTCTCGCAGTTCACTTCATTCCTTGACCTGATTGGTACACGTTTGGCTGAACAGGGCGTGGACTTCTACACCATCACCGGCGAGACACCGAAGAAACGCCGTGTGGAACTGGTGGATGAATTCAACGGCAACGATGTTCCTGTATTTCTCATCTCGCTCAAGGCGGGTAACACGGGACTGAACCTTGTGGGCGCATCCGTAGTGGTGCACGCTGACCCGTGGTGGAACGCGGCCGCGCAGAACCAGGCCACCGACCGTGCGCACCGCATCGGCCAGACGCAGGATGTGAACGTGTACCAGATCGTAGCCAAAGACACCATTGAGGAACGCATCCTCAAACTGCAGGAGAAGAAAGCGAGCTTGCCCAACAGTTCACCGACGGCACCGCATCTGGAGGCGTCGGCACACTTAGCAAAGACGACTTGCTCGACCTGCTGGCATAACAATCAATGTACCTGTCGCTTGCTTGAACGCACACGGTACGAAAGCAACAGGCAAAGCGCACACTGCGGCAACACACCATGAGGCGACGTTCATGCCATAGGCAAAAGGCATATGAGGCTAAGATCATGGTTTCCGGATTAAAGATTGATGCCTGCTGATAATAGACGTCAGTGAGACGCGGTTTGCATATTTCCGACGATAGGCGTATATATAATCGTGCAAGTTTCAGGGAAGGTGAAAATCCTTACTGGTGGTAACGGTACGACTGACGTTCATAACGGTCCCATGCCGAAGCCCGCGACCCGCGAAAGCGGCTGATCCGGTGAGAATCCGGAGCCAACGGTCAAAGTCCGGATGGAAGAAACGGGGCTCAACATGAGTGTATCCTCACCAAACAATACCCAAAACAACGACGCCGAAATCGCCAGCGAAAGCATGACGCGCCCCGACAACGCGCATTCCACAGGCGTGGCCGACTCTGGACGCTGGTCCACCAAACGCATCGCCATGTATGCGCTGTTCGTGGCGCTGTCGATGGCCGTCAGCTTTGTGGAATTTCCCATTGTGCCGGGCGTTGAATGGCTCAAATATGATCCATCCGGCATTGTCAGCCTGGTGGCAGGTTTCTCCTACGGGCCAGCGGCGGCGGTAATCGTCAGCGTGCTTGGTTTCCTGCCGCACCTGTTTACCAACCCATGGGGCACGCTTATGGCCGTGCTCGTGGCTTTGGCATTATCCGTGCCGGCAGCACTGATCTATCGCAGGAACAAGACCCGCAAAGGCGCGGTCATCGGCATCATCGTCGGTGCGATCGCGGCCTTGGCGGTGGCGATTGTGGGCAATGTGATCGTCACACCGTTCTACGCGCACATGACCACCGCACAGGTCGTGGCATTGATCGTGCCGGCGCTTCTGCCGTTCAACGTGTTGAAATTCACCATCCATGGCGTGGTCACCTTCCTGATCTACAAGCCGATCTCCAACCTGTTGAACCGCTGAGCCTCGTTCACCATATCGATTCCGCATATTGATGAATAGAAAGGAACCTTCCGACCTATGGAAGGTTCCTTCCGTTATATGAAAGACTTTTTCCATGAATCCTGACAGCGCCACGAACACCATCGCGGTCGAACTGCACGATATTCGTTTCACCTACGACTCCGGCGCGACTTGGGCACTCGACGGTGTGAACCTGACCGTCCGCCAAGGAGAACGTGTATGCTTGGCAGGCCCAAACGGATCGGGCAAATCCACGCTTTCACGCATCATCGCAGGGCTTGCCGCACCCGATGCCGGACATGTCACGCTGTTGGGAAACAACGTCTTCGATGAAACCGGCGCGCACGCTGACGCTTACCGTAGCGCCCGGCATGGTATCGGGGCGGTTTTCCAACATCCGGAAGATCAGATCGTCACCACCATTACCGAGGATGATGTTGCCTTCGGTCCGGAAAACCTCGCCATTGCGCATGATGATATCGATATGCGGATCGCCATGTCACTTGACGCAGTTGACATGAGCGAACAGCGAGAAGCCGATCCCACGCGAATGAGCGGAGGCCAACAACAGCGCGTCGCCATCGCCGGCATGCTTGCCATGAATCCCGAAATCCTCGTGCTTGACGAGCCTACCGCCATGCTCGATCCGCAAGGCCGCGCCGACATCATGCATATTCTTGACGAATTGCAGCAGCACGGCACAACCATCATTCTCGTCACCCACCATCGTGACGAATTCGCCAATGCCGACCGCATCATTCGCCTGGATAACGGGCGTATCGTGCAAAGCGCTCGCGGTAATACTGCAAGTATTCCGGAAATGGACGAATCAGACACAGCGCAAGAAGACAGTCCAATTGTCAAATCCAATATCGCAAATGGCGCATCGAATCCAACATCAGCTGTACCAATCATTGAAATCCGTAGTCTGACATACCAATATCCAAACAGTAACAAGCCTGTGCTCGATAAGCTTTCCATGACCATCAATGAGGGCGAAACCGTGGCCATCACAGGGCATAACGGTGCAGGCAAAACCACCCTCGCGCGTCTTCTCTGCGCGCTGGACCAGCCGCAATTCGGCAACATTACCATCAATACCATTCCCGTCGCACGCCAACGCGCCAACGGCAATATGCAGTCGCTCAAACGTGCGGACCGCGAGAAACTGCGCGCCACCATCGGCTACGTCATGCAACATCCCGAACGTCAGCTTTTCGCCGAAACCGTAGCCGAGGATATCGCCTACGGACCACGCAACCAACATCTTGACGAAACGCAGGTATCCGAACGCGTCAATCAAGCCATGACGCTGCTGCATATCGAACATCTTGCCGATCGTTCGCCATTCGACCTTTCCGGCGGACAACAACGACTTGCCGCCATAGCGGGCATCATCGCATGCCAACCGCAGATCCTTATTATGGACGAGCCGACCGCAGGACTTGACGAGGCAGCCACAACCCGCGTGCATAATCTCATCCAAACCCTCCACGCACGAGGCATCACCATACTCATCATTTCCCATTCGCAAACGGAAATCGATATGCTAGCCGATCGGGTGATCGCGCTTGATCGCAGACAAAACGGTAATGACGTCACTCGAGATATCGGAACCAATGTCACTTCCGGAACGGCAGGTTCGAAGAATCTGCACACGCTTGGCTCCGGACGTGCAAAGGGAGACGTCCGTGAAAACCGCAGTTTCATGGAACGGCTCGACCCGCGCGTGAAGATGGTGAGCGCGTTGACGGTCATGTTCTCCGCATTCGCCATCCGCTCCTTCTGGCAGTTACTTGTGGCCGCACTGTTGACCGGCATGATCGTTGCGATATCAGGCATCGGCGTGAAACAACTGTTCAAATCGATTCGCGTGTTCCTTGCATTGTTCGTGTTTTGCGGACTGCTCAATGTGTTCTTCGTACGATCCGGCAACGTTCTTACGAACATCGGGCCGATTCCGATCACGACGACGGTGTACGTATCGCCATACTGTACGCCTGCAGATTTGTTGTGGTCATTATCATCGGAGCGGTATTCCTTGCCACCACCACGCCCACGGCCATCACCGATGCATTCGAAGCGTTGCTCAAACCTTTCGCAAAATTCGGTATGCATGCGCAGGAGATCGCGTTGGTGATGAGCCTTGCATTACGGTTCCTTCCCACGTTAGGAAGCGAAGCGAAAGCCATTGTGGATGCGCAATCAGCCCGAGGGGGCAGCATTGAAACAGGAACATTCGTGCAGCGGGTCAAAGCGATGACCGCCATTATCATTCCGGTATTCGCAGGAGCGATACGCCATGCCGATAATCTCAGCCTCGCACTCGACGCACGATGTTACGAGGAAGGCATCATGCGCACGCGCTGGCGAATCATGCGGATCGCCAAACATGACATCGCCGTAGTCGGTGTGGGTGTGTCGTACATTGCCGCGTTGGCCCTGATCGCTGGACTATGCTGAGCATTCCGGACGGGCATGGCGCTTCACTGATCGCATTGGAACGCGAAACCGCCGAAGAAGCACGTCTGAACACGCGCAGGAACATTGAAAACGGTGTGAACGCCATCAAAGGCGCAGGGGAGTGATATGCAGATTTTACTGCCCTCACGCTACTCTTGAGCAAGCATCATAGATAGGAATGGAACAAGTTATGGCATTAACCAAGAAGCAGGTCAAGCAGTTGCGTGGCCTGGCTACCAAGCTCAATCCGCTCATCCAGGTCGGCAAGAACGATCTGAGCGAAAACGCATCAAGCAGGCGGATGAGACCATTGAAAAGCGTGAGCTTATCAAATGCTCCGTGCTTGACGGATCCGGACTGACCGCCAAGGAAGCGGGCGAAGTCTTGGCCGAAGAACTGAACGCGGAACTCGTACAGGTCATCGGCAACCGTTTCGTGCTCTATCGCCGCTCCCACCGCAATGACGTGGAGCATATTCGTCTCGTGCGCGAATAAAGCGGGAAACTGACGCGACCAAACATAACAGGGCGGGTACTTTCTGAAAACCAATCAGAAGACACCCGCCTTGCTGCAATGAAAATAAACAATCGAAAGTCAGGAAACCCCATGAAGGAGTGCTATCAGCGCTCCTGATTCCATTCGGGCTTCCATGTGTACTGCATGTCGTACGCGCTGGCCCAGAACATGTATTCGTTCTCCACGCCGGTCACGAAAATGTCGATCAGCTCGCGCTTGCGCTCTTCACTCGCGTCGGCCACCAGTTTCTCGATATGATCGAGCAGCCACACGGAATCCTGCCAGAACTCGTCGGTCTTATACATGTCGACCCAGCTCTTGTACGGATTGTCGTCGAGCGTGTCCGCGAACTCGACGGCAAGACGGTAGCCGTAATCCGCATACACCCAGGCGCACGGCAGCACGGCCACGAGAATGTCGAGGATATCCTTGCCATAGGCGATGGAAAGGATATTCGACGTGTAGGCGCGCGCGAAGGCCGACTGGCGCACATTGTTCATCTGCTCTTCGGTGATGCCATAGCTGGCCAAATAGGAGCGGTGCACTTCGGTTTCCACCTGCAGGGCGCCGTTCTGCACCTTGAGCATGAACGCCATGATTTCAGGGTCGGTGGCTTGGCCAACCCCAAGGCGTGCACTCTGGCGTAATCGTTCACATAGCGAAAATCCTGCAGCAGATAGAAGGCGAAACGTTCGCGTTGCAGTGTGCCTTCGCCAAGCTCGCGGATGAACGGCTGCTGGTAGCCTTCCTCCCAAACCAGGTCAGCGGCCTTGCGCATGCGCTGCGCGAACCGCGGAAGATTGTTGCGTTGGATGCCTTTGGCGGCGTCGAACTCATAATCGAAATTGGTTGTTGATGTCACAGCAGTCACTAGACATGCCTCCCTACGCTGGTATTAACCATCAGGTTCAAAGGGTTCAGGCCTCACTTGGCCCATCTCAACCCGACAAACACGGGTTCCCCTGCATTACGCCGTACATTATGGCAAAGCCGCGCGAAATACGCAAGAACCCGTCCGCCGAATGGAATCATGCCGCATGATGCGAACGCCAGTGGTGTTCGGTTGAGGGCGAGTGCAAGAATGGAACGTATGACTGAAAAGCAAGTTGCGAAGAACACCATCGAAAAGCTGGCTATCGTCGTGGTAACGTACAAGCGTCAGCAGCTGCTCGCCACCCTGTTCGAATCCATCGAAAAACTCACTGTGGCACCATGGCGTATCATCGTCGTGGACAACGAGCACAGCGATGCGACCCAAGGTATGGTCGACGATTTCCGTGAAGCGATCACCGCGCAGTGGGGCAATACCATCGCCGACCAGTCGGGCAACGAAAGCCGCGTGGTGTACGCGCCGCAATCCGACAACCTCGGCGGCGCAGGCGGCTTCTCCGCAGGTGTGAAGAAGGCATACGAGCTGGGATCCGAATGGTTCTGGGTGATGGACGACGATGTGGCCGTGATGCCCGAAGCCATCGAACGACTCGCCAAGTGGACCGGCAGCCATGATGTGATCCAAGGCAGCCGATACGACTATGACGGTGGCCCGTTTTACTGGCAATACGATTTCATCATTCCCCTCGGCATCCCCAATCCGATTGCTCCGGCCGCATTCGGACGCCCTGGCTACCGCGTGATGGACACCCTGTGTTTCGAGGGGGGTCTGTTCCGCCGCAACATCGTCGAACAGATCGGCTTGCCGGATCCGCGTTTCTTCATCTACTGGGACGACACGATGTACGGCTACCGCGCCAGCAAAGTCACCAACCCGATCGTGGTGCCCGACGTGATTCTGCGCCGCACTCGTGAAATCGGCAATTGGGATATCGCCGGCGTGCGCCAGCTCAACTCCACCTCTGACATGAACCGTTACCACATCATGCGGAACCGAGGCTACATGGCGCGCTATTTCATGGCGTTCGGCGATTACCGTCCGTTGATGTTCGGTCTGGGTACGCTGCTGACCGCCGCCAAGGAAGTCATCCGTCTGGTGATGGTGGACCGAGAGCATGTGAAGACCGGCTTGGTGCAGATCGCCAAGGGTTGGTGGGATTCTCGCAAGCTGCTGCATGATCCGGATTGGAAGCCGATGCCGCCGCTCAAGTAATGTTGTCGCGCCGTTTTTCAGACGGCTGTTTCCTTACGATTCGCCCCATGTCGATGCGTCGCGTTGGCATGGGGCGAATCGTTTGCAGAAAACAATCGCAAATATTTGCGTTTCATTGCGACAGATTATGCAATCGTATTCACCAATTGTGTATTGTCGGCGCGTTTTGGGGCATGGGGCGAGTTACTATGGCGTTTACCGGTTCGATATACCCACTATGTACCTTGATAGGAGAGGTCGAAGATGATTGAAACTGCACAGGCATTTGGCGTTGACATTGGCGGCTCCGGCATTAAGGCAGCCCCGGTTAACCTCGAGAAGGGCGAATTTGCTGAACCGCGTCTGAAGATCCTCACCCCGGAGGTTTCCACTCCGAAGGCCGTTGGCGAAATCGTTCGCCAGCAGCTCGAGCATTTTGAGGTTCCTGAGTCCGCTCCGGTCGGCATCGCATTCCCCGCTCCGATTCATGTTGGCGAGAAGCTCGGCTATATGGCCAATCTGGACCAGTCTTGGGTTGGCGTGGACGTCACCGAAGTGTTCTCCGAGCTGCGGCCGTCCGGTCACCGTGGTGAACGACGCTGATGCGGCCGGTCTTGCCGAACAGCAGTTCGGCGCAGCCAAGGGCCAGGACGGCCTGGTCGTCGCCACCACGCTGGGCACCGGCATCGGCACCGCGCTGATCTTCAACGGCGAGCTCATTCCGAACACTGAGCTCGGCCATTTGGAACTGCTCAAGGGCAAGGGTGACGCCGAGAAGTACGCGGCATCCTCCATTCGTGAAAAGCTCGATATGGGCTACAAGAAGTGGGCCAAGCGTCTGACCAAGTATTATTCCCTGTTGGAGTTCTACTTGGATCCGCAGCTGTTCGTCGTCGGCGGTGGCGTGTCCCGCGTGTCCGAGAAGTTCCTGCCGTACATCGACATCAAGACCCCGATCGTCGCAGCCAAGCTGCACAATGAGGCTGGCATCATCGGCGCTGCGTACTACGCAAGCATCAAGCAGAAGTGATGTCGTGAACCATAAAGGTTCCTAACCTTCATATAAGCGAGAGCCGTCCGATGCATCCGTCGGACGGCTCTTGTTATTCCTCTGATGATCGCATGGCGAATGCATCCTTCTTGCTCGATGCAACACTTGCGCAACCCAGAGAGTATGGTGGAGACCATGCGTTTTTCCTCCAGAGTCGATATCAGCGAGCCCAATCCCATCGCCAAAGCCGAAGCGGAAGCCAAAGCAAACGGCATCACACTCGGCAAACTCAACGACTCCAATCCAACCAAACATGCGCTCGCGTCGGAACTATTGCCGGACATCTACGGAGCGGAGCCACGCGGGCAACGATACGCACGCGAAGCGCTGGCCGCATTCCTGCATGAACAAGGCAATACCGCTACCGCCGACGACCTATACATATTGAGCTCGACGTCCGAAGCGTACTCATGGCTGATCAAACTGCTCTGCAATGCAGGTGACGCCGTGCTCGCACCGAAGCCGGGATATCCGCTCATCGAATCGATCGCACGACTCGAATGCGTCGACATGATCGAGTACCAGCAACGTTTCGACGGATCCTGGTACATCGACGTGGCCGAACTACGCGAAGCGCTTGAAGGTGAAGATGGCGGCCGCATCCGCGCGCTGGTGCTCATCAATCCCAACAATCCGACCGGATCGTACGTCAAAGCGTCGGAACGTGAGGCCATTGTGCGGCTTTGTCATGACCATGAGGTGGCCATCATCGCCGATGAGGTGTTCTACGACTATGATCTTGAACCATTCGATGGCAACGCGCGTCTCGCGGGGGAGACCGGCACGCTCACATTCGCATTGGATGGGTTCTCGAGACGTTGGCCGCGCCACATGCCAAAGTGGGTTGGATCCAAGTGTCCGGCCCGGCGGCTGAAGTGGATGAGGCCAAGCGCAGACTCGACGTGGTCGCCGACGACTATCTGCCAATGAGTGAGATCATCGCCAAACAGATCCCCGCCATGCTGGCGCCGCAGCCGCGCAGACCGCGCGCGTGCGAGAGCGCGTGCAAACCAACCTCGCAGCCTTGCATACCATGCTGGATGATGACGAGCAGGGCATGGTCAGCGTGTTGCGTGCCGAAGGCGGATGGAATGTGCTTTTGCGCGTGCCAGCGTGCTTGACGAGAACGAACTGGTGTTGTCCATGATCGAAAAGCACGGAATTTCAGGACAGCCCGGCTATTTCTTCGATATGACGTCGAACGGCTATCTCGCGATCTCGTTATTGCCGGAACCCGACGAATTCAGGCATAACGTTCAGACGGTGCTTGACACCGTCAACACAATGATCGGCTGAAACATGTTGTGGTTCCATCGTCGACACCGATGAAGGAGCCGCAACATGTGGGGAACGGGAATAATCCGTGGGTATGGTCAGGCTTTGGAAGCCTCATATTTAGCGCGGATGAGGTCCGTGTAAAAGGCCACGGCCTCATGCGGGCCACCGTCGAACACCACCTGATGATCGTCGACCACCAGCGTGCGGTCGATCGCATATTCCACGCGTGTGATCAGCTCCGTGTCATGCGTGGCGAACACTACCTGTTTGTCGTAACTGAACAGAGCTTTCGCCACATGCGCGGACGCCACCTCGTCCAAACCCTTGGTCGGCTCGTCGGCAACGATCACCGCGGGGGAGAAGCTCAATGCGGAAGCGATCGCCAGCAGATGACGTTTCTCGCTATCCAATGCGGAGGCGGGCTCACGTGCGACCGCCGCCAGATCGAAATGCGCGAACAGATTGCCGATGATCGCCTGGCGTTCGCTTTCCGGCACCTTATGCTTCTTCAACGGTTCATCAATCGCCTCGCGAATGGAATCCGCTTTGTAATAACTGTTCGGAATTTCCTCGCGACGAACGCGGCCGATCATCGATTCGATACGTTTCAGATCACGTTTCACCGACGGATCATACGCAGCACCATTCGCGTCGATACGCACCGAACCGGACGTCGCAGACAATGCGCCATCCAACAGCTGCAGCAACGTGGTCTTACCGGAACCATTCAACCCGATCACAGCCACACGTTTGCTTTCCGGAGTGATCGTCAACGATGTCGGCTCCAGACCGACATTGCCATCCTCATACGTGTGGCCTGCCTGATCTAGCGTGAACGTGACGTCATGCGTCGCTTCGGGACGTTTGGATGAAAACAGCGAATCGAAAAACCCATGGCAACCATTGTACGGGCGTGCCGAACCCATTGCATACGAAACGGGGCCGGAAATCCAAACCCCCACAAGGAGTTTAGATTCCCGGCCCCGTCAAGCCTGCGGACAGGATGTCAGGCGAAATAGAATCCCGAGAAATCGTACTTGTACACGCGGTAGATGTACGCACTGTTCAACGTCATCTTGAACTGCGCCAGCAGATCGCCATCCTTGTTGTACTGGCCGAACAGGCCCTTCATGCCCGAATCGATGAGAATCTGGCCGTTGTCCAATTCCTGTGCGGAACTGACATACGGCGAATACGGCACGTTAAATGACGACACTTCCGTATACGTGCCTGCATTCTCGTCGACCAGATACCTGCGATACTGCGACTTCGCCCTGTCTGAAGACAGTTCGGTGGAGATGCCGTCGATCACCGACCAGTCAAAATCAGGACGCGTCAACGAAGTGCCGAAATTGTTATCGAACATATACATGTAATACTGGCCGTCAGGCAGCGAATCATCGGCGACATACGTGATGGAATGCTGTCCGCCGGTATCCGAAAAATCACCGGACTTCGTCAGGAAACTGCTGGCCTCCTCGGTGCCTGACCACACGGATGGCTCGCCGATCATATAATCAAGCGTCGGATCTGATTCCAGATCATCCACCTTGATGATGGTGGACGTCTCACGGGCGGAGAACAATGCGGAACCGTCATCCAACAATTGAATGGTATTGCAGTGCAGCCAATCCCAACGATTCTGGGCGCTCGAATCCGACTCGTCGGTTCCCGCATGCGTGGTGGAGGCCTTATAGCCAGCGAACAGCTCACCGAAATCCACCAAGCGGGTCACACTGCCGGTGGAAGTGCTGAGCTTGATGACCTGATCCTGCACGGCGTTGTCGTCACGGCCGAGCTCGGTGGCCAGCAGCACGATGTCGCCGTTGGAATCCATCGCATAATCATGATGCAGAATGTAGTCGGATCCCAGATCGTAGATCTTCTCCAGCTTGCCGAGACGGTTCATCGCCACCATATGATGCGTGGACGCGGAGAACCACATGAGACCGTCATCATCGAACAGCAGACGGTGCGAACGATAGTAGAGCACCGGAATCTCACCGCGCAGCACGCCGTTCGTATCGTAGTAGAACATGAAATCCTGTTCGTCGGAATCATTGCCGAGAATCGCATACAGGCCGCCGCCCAGATCCTCAACTGAATCGGCTGCGACGGTCTTCTCCAACTGCACCTCCTCATTGCCCAGCAGGGATGCGCCCCTGTGTTCGATGGCATGCGTGCGGGACTTGCCGTCGGCATCGGTCAGCGTGATGGCGACGGTGTTCTTCTCGCCGGGAATGAGGCCGAGCAGCTGGAATTCGTGGGTTTTGCTGTATTGCGATTCCTGATAGGCGTCACGGGTGAATCCGTATAGCCGTCCGCATGCACGGTATAGGAGACGGCAACCGCGTCGTCGGTAGTGAAATACACATACAGTGACGTGGTGTTGGTGCCGTACGGATCTTCGGTGACAAACATGTCATCCTCTGTTGCGGAGGACTTGCTTTTTTCCTGCTCGAGCTTGTCGTCGGCCATATCCTGATAGTCGGCTGTGTACACGTTCTCGATACGTGCGTTCAGTCGTTCAATCCTGTTTTGTCTGATGGCCGCATCGACATTGTCGTAGCTGGCGAGGCAGACGCCCAATGCGACGGCTGATGCGACGACGGCCGCGGTCCAGCGTCTTACACGAGGATGGTTCGACAAAAGTGGAAGCGATTTCATGACTGATGTCTCCAACAAGGGTTCATCTCACAGCGAACAGTTACATCGCCACTGTTATCCGGAAAACTCGGAACAAGCCGAATGATTTATTGGAAAAATTGTGATAAAACCCTGAAATAACCCTGAAACGCCGTAACTTACATCAGGGTGAACCACGACTGCACGTCATGAAACAAACCGGAATTATTACGAATCAACTCGTCGTCGCGGCCGTACAGGAACAACGACAACACCGTCAACGACAACGTGAACAACAGCAGCGCCAACACCAGCACGCGCAACAGCCAGCGAAACCGCGGACGTTCGCAATCCAGCGCAATAAGCATCAAAGGAAGCGAAGCCAACGCAAACAGCCAGCCGAAATCGGCGATATAACGCCATCCAAGGCCACCCAGCCGCGCGCAAGAGCCACGATCAGCAAACCCAACAGCAGGAACATCACCAATGTGGGCCACATGCCGGCATGGCCACGAACGCGCATGCGCTTACGTAGGAACGGGCAAGCCAACGCAGCCAAAGCAAGCGGAACCATGACGAACAGGCCTCCGGGCATCGCCTCCGCAAACCCCCAATCCTTCAAAGGCGCGGGATCGACGGCAAGGAACGGGAACGTATCCGTCCAACGCAACGGCAGAAACAGGTAATATGCGACCGTCCAAACAAAATTCGACCACGACTGATGGTAACTCGTCATATCCGTAACCGTCAGCTGATACGACGAACCGAAATCGAACGGCGAGGAGAAACGCACCATGTTATAGGCGAACAAGGGCACCACCACAACCAATGCGGGCACCAGCACGGCCAAAGGCGTGCGCAACGCATGCAACACGGTGCGCGCACGCCCACGCACGCCGGAACCAGACGCGATGGCACGCAACTGCCCCACAATCGCACGAATCTGCGGCCAGAACAACGGGAACGCGGCAAACGCCACCACCACAAACGACGGACGGCAACCCACATTCGCGGCAATACACACCGAACCGGCGGCCAAACGAGGCAGCGACAACGATTCGACCGTATTCGCACCACCATCGCCACCGGCATCGGCCGCGTTCGGGTGCGCCGCACCCATCCATAGCCATAAGCCCAACGTGCTCAACAACAAGGACGCCGCAATCGGCACCGAATAAAAATTCGTCCGATACCACAAGTACGGGGCGTCGACGCCAAAACCACAAACACGCACAACATGCTGACCGCAGCCAGCGAAACATGCGGACGCACACGCTCGATCACGCGAATCGTCAACAGGCACGCGAACACCAAAAAAAACAAACAATCAGCAGCGGCACCGCAGCGCCAGACGGCATCATCAGACCACCATCAACCCACAACGACGTTATCGCACGATACGGCACAAACAACAGCACGCCGGCACCACGCCAAAATACGAATACCAACGTCCATTGAAAAACGCATAATCCCAATACACCGGACTCACACCATCGGCAAGCAATTGCTGACGAGTCGTCACATCATACGGATTATCCGCATCGCGCAACGCGTCGGGCACATCCAAATCAAGCCACGCATGACCATCAAGCAACGCCCGAGCCACATGATCATACTGATCATAATCATACGTATACATGCCATCCGTATGAAAACTCAACGGCACTGCAGACACCAACTGCCACGCCACCGCCGCAACAGTCACCAACCCAGGAACCGTCAACAACACGCCCAACGTCACACGCTGACGCACACTCGACGTATTCAACGGCACCTTCCACAGGCGCGAGCCCGGACGCCACAACGCCACCAACACCATCACCAACACCAACAACGCCACACGCAACGGACTCACCGAAAACGGCACACGCACATTCGCGCGAACCGCATCAAACGGAATCAATGACCCCTTCGGCTCCACCACCTGCACGCGCACCGTACGACCGGCCGCAGCCCTCACATACAACGAACGAGACGAATCCAACGACACCGAACACAACGAACCAGCCACACGATCCGCATCCGCACGAACACGCACCGTACGCAACACGCGCGAACCGGCAGGCACACCACCCATAACCTCATCGGACACCGGCACGATCCGCACATACTCAGACGAACCATCCGCAGCCACCTGCAAATACGCCTGCGTCGGATCAGTAACCTCCAACAACCCGTCATCACGACGCTCAAGCCCCGGCCCCAACGTGTTATACGCAGCCGCCGAATCACCCGACGCCGCCAACGAGCGGAAAAACGGCACATTACACAACACGCACTCAACCAACACCACCACAACAAAAAGCGGCTACAATAGCTGCGCACACACGATGACGCGCCTGAAAACGCTGTTTTCGAAAAAGTCACGAACTTTATTCTAAAGGCTGCATGTCGCATTGAATTGAAAGAATGGCCCACATGTCACACCTCACACCAGCATCGCCATCAGCACACCATCCACACCAAGGACGGACCATGCTCAACCACGCCATGCAAGGGGTACGACAACTCATCAACCACAACAAACACCCCCACAACACCGCCGACGCCAACCCCTTCGGCAAAGCCTCGACACGCCAGACGACATCGTCGATGAACTCACCCGCAACGCCATCAAACTCAACCCACTCATCAAACGACGCATCATCAAAGGCTTCGAAGGCATACCAAGCACACTCCAACTCGGCTGGGCGCAACTGCCACAAACCCAAGGCAAAGCCTTCTCCATCGGACTATTCACCGACAACAACCACTTCGCGCAAATCGCGCTCGCCGACAGCAAAGCACGCGTCTTCGCGGGCACCAATCCCGAAATGGACGTGCAGGATCTGGAACCACGATTCATATTCGTCAAAGAAGAAACCCTCACCCTGCCAGACGGTCCACGATTCGGACACGCGACAAACGGCGCGCCGAAGATGGTGCGCGCGTCGCAAGGCGGTGTCGTGGGACGCATGCCCGGTGGCCGCATGATGTGGCTCGCATCCTGGCTGAAAGTCGGCAACCGCTACACGCTCGAACAGATGCGTGCCAACCTGCCGGAAACCATGCGATTCGATCTGGAATACAGGGATGCCATCACCATCGCATTCTTCGCAGCCTACATGCTGCCGCAAATGAACGGGCTACTCGTGGGATTCGGCACGGGCAACATCTTCCGCAGGCTCAACCGAGAGGCGCCGATGGGCGCGATCCGCCGATCCATCAGAGACACGATGAGCGCACGCTCCCATGGCATGCGCGCATCCGGACTTGAGGATTATTTCGCCGACCTCATGCGCGAGGCAGGCGCCCTTGACAAAGACCAAGGGCTCGAAGCAGTACACGGCGCGGAACCATTGCACCTATACACGTCCAGCTACTCGGGCTGCTATTTCTTCGCTTGGGATTCCACACTGCCGTTCTCGGCATCGCTGCGCGCGCTGAACATCGAAGGCAACCTCAACCGTTTCGCCGCAGTCAGTTCATGGCTGGAACGCAACGCCCGTATCGGCAAGCTGCCCACAGAAGACACCGTAACCCGCGCGGAAGCCGCGCAAATCGACATGGCGCTACTGGAAAATCCGGCGCTGATCGCATTGAAACCGGACGACGAATTCGGCGCGATCCTCGACTCACAGCAGGATGACGGCGTCCAAGCCGTCATGCGCCTGGTGGACATCGCCGCGGAAACCAGACGTTCCATCGCCGAAAACACGAAGGACGGCGAGGATGGTACCGCCTCGGAGCCGAAGGCGGTTCGGAATGGGTATACCGCCAGACAATGTCGAGACTATTGCGCAGCATGCGCCTGCCATACCGCTTCGACGTGGACTTCCGATGCAGCCTCCAAGACGGCAATATGGCCATCGGTTTCACCTCTGCCGGCGTTTCCATGATGCCATCCACCAAATATGACGTGTCCCGCCACGCATGGGTGGATATGACGGACGCCGAACGCGCCCGCATGAGCGCGGACTACAATCTGCGTGTTGGGCTGATGATGGCCGCGTTGAGTTTTGGCGCCGATCCGGGCATACAGCGTGTGTCGATGCATATCGATTCGATTGGTTTGGAAGAGGCCGTGGCCGAGCAGGATTCCGCCATCAGCGAGCTGATGAGCGAGGCTTTGGCGGCTTTCGAACGCATTCGTACTGGAGATATGGGTGTTTCTGGGTCCAAGGCCGATCCGAAGGACGGCGATTTCCATGGAGATCCGTCCCGTCCGGTGGCGCCGAGATCCGCCGACATGGGCGTTGATGGCGTCAACTCCGAGGATACGGATGATGCGTTGAACAGCCAATTCGAGGATCTGATGCGGGATATCGACTTCGACGAAGTGACGTTCGCGGTTCCCGACGAGATTGCGGACGATTCCTCTAGCGTGGACGACGGTTCCGCACAGGGCGTGCATGATGGCGCTCTTGACGCGGGACTGATCGGCTTCGGCGATTTCGATGGGAATGGTGATGATCCATTAAGCCAGCTTCGCAAGAATCCGACCGTACGCAATCTGGTGACGGTCACCTTCACCAGAAGCGAATTCATGGAGCGTCTGGGCGAGTGCGGATTGTCTGATCCAACAGGCACATACCGTATGTTCGATGCGGAAATGGATGTGGACGGCCTCGGCGCATTGAAGCCAGTGGACGCCACGTTCGATTTGCGCGATAGTCGTTTCTCCCCATCCGGAAGTCAGGAGGAGCCTGAGCTTTCCGACGCCATATTCGACCATGACACGGCACAGCTGTTCGGCTGCCGTGACATGTCGGGGTTGTCCATTCAGCGCGTCGACCTGCTGCAGCGCGCGGTTGGCGAATTCCACAGAATCGCGCAGGACTCCCATCTGGAATCGGTGGCCAAGGCAAAGCAGGCCATGGACGTCATCAACACCATTGCCGACCCGGAATTGACGTCGTTGGCTCCGCAGGTGACGAGTGCGCTCATCGATGGCAAAGACACTCCGGACTTCTCCTTCCGCTTGGCCGACGAGCTTGACGCGGAACGCATCAAGGCGAGAGACCTGCTGTTCTCAGGACAGGTCGACCAAAGCGTGGAACTGGCCGAAGCGGCGTTGGAGCGAATGGACCGACTGTTCGCTTCGAATCCGGGCGTGCCGCGGTATTTCAACTCGTATGCGGAACGCGTCATCTACAATCGCATGTTCGCCACGGAAGGCGAACGGACCGTGCTGATTCCGGACAATCTGTTCTACGCGCATATGGAACTCGCCGACGTGCTTGCACAGGTCAAAGGCGTGAAGGCCGCGTTGCCGCATCTCAATGCGATGGTGCGATATGCGCCGGCCTACCCGCTTTCTCATCTCAAGCTGGCGGTTCAACTGGCGCGCGCGAGGATTGGGATCCGGCCAGAGCGGCTTGCCTCAACGCGTTGCACGTCGCACTTGACCGTGAGGATGCGTCGTTCGCCTATTACAGACTCGCCTATGCGGAATGGATGTGCGACCACTTCGACATCGCGGCCGCCGCGTACATCATGAGCGAGGAGATTGCCCCCGGGCGAATCGCCATGCTGGAGAGCGAGCTGCAGGAATTGATCGGACGCGCGCAATCGCAATGCATTCCGGTGCCCACCGACGTCCGGAAGCCATGCACGTGCTTACCCAAGCGGGACTGCCGGTATGGCCCAATACCCAGGTCGCATCCTTGGTACGCAAGGCCGCGCGGGTCTGTGTGGATGAAGGCATGTTCGTGCCGGCACGTACGCTTTCGGTTGCCGCTTCAAGGATGGATGACGAGGAGCGCGACGGTGCCGACGTGGTGCAGATGCAGTTCCTGAGGTCGTTGAACAACTGAACGGCGTGCTTTCCGCAGTGCGCCAAACAGACGTTGGCGATGCAGCAAATCGAACATTTGTGCGATAATGTGTGCATGGCGGCTCTGACCGGCAAAACATTGAAGACAGTGACAAGGCAATGACAATGACAAGGCATGACGATTCCGAACAACTCGCATGGGATTTTGACGCTTCTGAAATGGGCGGCGATACGGGCTCCGCGTCAACCGCTGTGGTTCCCGACGGGGGAGTCAGCTCATATGCGCCGGGCAGTGAACGCTGGATCGCCGCATTGCAGCCAACCGATGCCGACGCCATGCGGTTGACCCGACTTGATGTCTCGTCCATCAGTGCTGAAGCCGCGGCTCGATTGTGGGCGCGTGTGGCGGCGTGGGTGGAATCCGACCAGATCGCATACTACATCGATGACGCGCCGGTCTCGTCCGACGCCGCCTATGATGCGAGAATACGTTGTCTGCAGGCGTGGAAGCCCAGTTCCCATCCCTCGATTCCGCGCAATCGCCGACGCATCGTGTCGGAGGCACCTTCTCCAATGATTTCGCATCGGTACGCCACCCGTCTCGCATGATGAGTCTTGACGATGTCTTTTCGCTTGAGGAACTGCATGAATGGTACGACGGTGTTATTCGGGGACTTGATTGGCCTGAGACGAAGCCTTTGCCGATGACATGCGAAGTGAAAATCGACGGTCTTGCGCTTAACCTCATCTACCGTAACGGCGTGCTCGAGCAAGGTCTGACCAGAGGTGACGGCGTGATCGGCGAGGATATCACGCTCAATGTGCGCACCATCTCCACCATTCCGCAGAATCTTGCGGGACCGGAAGAAGACATTCCCGAATTCGTGGAGATCCGCGGTGAGGTCTTCATGCGATGGGACGATTTCAACACGCTCAACAAAGAAAACGAGGATGCTGGGCGCGCGCCTTTCGCCAATCCACGTAACGCGGCTGCCGGAAGCCTGCGGCAGAAGGATCCGCGCATCACCGCCACCAGAAGGCTGAGCTTCTATGCGCATGGCATTGGAACGCTCCAGTGGGGCGCCAAACGTGGTGCCGACCATGATGCGGTCAACAACCAATCCGAAGCGTATGGGTTGTATAAGAAGTGGGGCATACCCGTTTCGCCACATAACCGTGAGGTCACCACATTCAGCCAGATTCTCGACATGATCGATTACTACGGCGAGCATCGTGGAGACATCGAACACGCGCTCGACGGCATTGTCGTAAAAGTGGATGATTTGGGATTGCAACGATCGTTGGGCGCGACCTCGCGTGCTCCGCGTTGGTCCATCGCCTACAAGTACCCGCCGGAGGAAGTCAATACGGAACTGCTTGACATCACCGTGCAGGTGGGGCGCACCGGCCGTGTGACCCCAGTGGCCATATTGAAGCCCGTATATGTTGCGGGTTCGACGGTGTCGAGAACCACCTTGCACAATCCATTCGAAGTGGAACGCAAGGGTGTGCTCATCGGAGACACCGTTGTGGTGCGTAAGGCGGGCGATGTGATTCCCGAACTCGTAGGTCCTGTGCTAGAACGCAGGGAAGGACACGAAGGCCAGCTGCGCCGTTTCGTGATGCCTTCGCACTGCCCGAGCTGCGGGGCGGAACTCGCTCCGGCCAAAGAGGGGGACAAGGACATCCGCTGCCCGAACGTGGAATCCTGCCCGGCACAGTTGACCGAACGCATCATCAATCTGGCATCCAGGAAAGCGTTCGATATCGAGCATTTAGGCGACCAATCCGCCATCGCGTTGACGAATCCGGAAGAGGATCGCCCCGATTCGACGGCCACCTACGCGCCGAACATCACGGAAATCGTGGTGGAGCCGGGCGCGGAGCCCGAACCGTACGAGCCTGTGGAAGGTCTGGAGCTGCCGGCCCGCCAAACACCGGTGCTGTCCAGCGAAGCCGGTCTGTTTTCGTTGACGTCCGCCGATCTGCAGGATGTTCGCGTATGGCGTGAAGCGCCGATCATCGAAATCCACGAAACCATCGGCAAGAACGGCAAGCCGAAAAAGATACGCAAACGCATTGGCGGATCGGGACTGTGGCATCAGGTTCCGGCGTTCTGGACAGCTCCTACAGTTGCAAGAAAACGTAAGGACTCCGTCGACGAATCCGCGGAATATCCCGAATATGACGTGCCTGAAGATGCCGTGGTCGTTCGCGAGGAAACCAAGGTGTCGCGTTCCGGAACATCCAGTGTGCAGCCGATATATATACGCCCCGCGGAAAACACGAGGAAAATGCTTGACGAAATGGACAAGGCGCGCCATGCCGACCTATGGCGTGTGCTTGTGGCCCTGTCCATTCGACGGCTCGGTCCTCCCACGGCGCGTACCATCGCCAACACATTCGGTTCGCTCGACGCCATCGAACAAGCCAGCGTGGATGAACTGTCACAGATAGACGGCATCGGTCCGGAAATTGCCGAATCCGTGGTCACCTGGTTTGCTTCGGCCAAGAATCCAGGCGATTGGCGTGGCATGGTGCTGGAAGCATGGAAGGCAGCCGGAGTGGGAGTCGGACAGGCACAGACCAGTGCTCTGCCGCAGACACTGGAAGGCAAGACAGTGGTCGTCACTGGTTCGTTGGTTGATTTCTCGCGGGATTCCGCCAAAGAGGCGATTATCTCCCGCGGTGGAAAGGCCGCAGGATCGGTCAGCAAGAAAACCGATTGGGTGGTCGTCGGCGAAAACGCTGGTGCCAAAGCCGCCAAAGCCGAGGAATTGGGAATCGCCATGCTGGACGAGGACCAGTTCAAACTGCTGCTGGAAAACGGAACGGTGTGACGCGTGCCATATCAAGCCGGCAACGTAATCACAAGAAGGCTCTGGCATGCCGCGCTTCCAGACGCTAGTCTGGTACGCGGCTAAAGGAGGAACCATGACCGACGAGCGCACCATCGAAGCGCGCATCTATGAGCGACTCAGCAAAGTAATCGACCCGGAACTGGGCCGATCCGTGACCGATTTGGGCATGATCGCAGCCATAGACGCGATACCGGTGGAAGGTAAGACGAACACCTACGAGGTTCGTGTGGAGGTCGAACTGACGGTGGAAGGCTGTCCACTGTCGCAGACTATCACCAACCAGATCAACGGAGCGGTGTCGTCATATCCGGAAGCGACATTGCTGCCGCGCATCGAAGTCGGGTCCATGAGTCAAGACAAGCTCACCCAACTTGTGGCAGGCCTCAAGGCCGAACGCAAACAGAATCCGTTCAACAAGCCGGGCATCAAAACCCGTATTTTCGCCATAGCATCCGGCAAAGGAGGCGTCGGCAAGTCTTCCGTCACTGCGAATCTTGCTGCCACATTTGCCGCATTGGGGTACGACACGGCCGCCATCGACGCCGACATCTATGGTTTCTCACTGCCGCGACTGTTCGGCGTGCATGCGCAACCCACCAATCTGAACGGCATGCTCATGCCAGTTACCGCATGGGGTGTGAAATTGATTTCCATCGGCATGTTTGCCGGCGCCGATCGTGCGATCCTTTGGCGAGGCCCGCGATTGCAGCGTTCTCTTGAACAATTCCTTTCAGACGTATGGTGGGGCGAGCCTGACGTGCTGCTGCTCGACTTGGCACCAGGTACCGGCGACATGGCGATTTCCGTGGCGCAGGCTCTGCCGAACGCGGAACTGGTGGTGGTCACCACGCCGCAGCCATCCGCCTCGGACATTGCGGTCCGCTCCGGCCTGGTGGCATTGCAGGTACCGATGAAGGTACGCGGCGTTGTGGAGAACATGAGCTATTACGAGCATCAGGGCGAACGCCTGCGGATTTTCGGCGAAGGTGGGGGTGCGCGTGTGTCGGAGCAGTTGACCGAAAGCCTTGGCTATGATGTTCCTTTGCTCGCACAGCTACCGTTGGAGCCGGAATTGCGTGAGACCGGTGAGGCCGGCCGCCCCGCCGTGTTGAACGAGGATGGCGCGTTGCGCGCCGATGGCATTGGCGAGACGTTCAGGAATCTGGCCGAATCGTTGATGCGCAGACCTATGTGATGTGCGGGGCACGTATCCAGGCCGTCATGACCTGCGGCATGGACAGTGGCCTAATGCGGCTGCGGATTCACAGCTCATCCGGGGAACGTCTGGGTGGAAAACGAAGCGAAATGAAATGACCCTTGTGAAAATCTTGTGCCTTGTGTAGTATCAAGCGCAGACACGGGGGCCGTATGGCTGAGAGGAAGCAAGCGCTTCAACCGTATGAACGTATACCGGGTAATGCCGGCGCACGGACGTCTCTCTTTTCCCGTGCCTTGACATAGAGAAAGGCACATTCATGACCGTAAATGAATCTTCCGTGGTGAAGAAGCATAACAATAAATGGCGAGTTGTTGACATCGTCGTGGCCGCTATCATCGCGGTTGCGGCTGGCGTGATTTTCTGGGGCTGGGATGTCATCTGCGCCGCTCCGATTACGCTTTTCGAAGCGGTGACGCCGGGCTTCGAAGGCTTGTTGAACGGCATCTGGCTGTTTGCGGGTCCGCTGGCCGCCATCATCGTGCGAAAGCCTGGCGCTGCGTTGTTCGCTGAAACCCTTGCCGCCGCTCTGGAGCTTGCCATGGGCAATCCGTGGGGCATCGGCGGTTCTTTGATTATCGGTATCTGCCAAGGCCTCACTGCCGAAATCGGTTTTGCGATTTTTGCATACAACGTTGGGATTTGCTGTCGACCACCATCGCTGGAACCCTCGCCGGCTTGGGATGCTTCCTGTATAACTGGACCGTGAATCCTGCTTGGGCAGGTTTGCGTATTGTCGTCAGCTGCGTCACTTCCGTTATTTCCGGCGCTCTGGTGGCTGGAGTCCTGATGTATCTGCTGCAGCAGGCCATCGCTAAAAACAGGCGTGCTTGACCGTTTCGAATCCGGCCGTGCGAAGGCCTTGGTATGACGATTCGTTAATGAAGTCCCGTATCGCATTCACAGTGGTGGATACGGGACTTCTTTGATGCGTGTTCGTTCTGCAAACGCGGAATGCAAGAGGAATGAAAGAACGATTCATGGGTACTGATGCAGAAAAATCGTTTTCCGCAGCCGGGGTGGTCGCACGCGATTGGGGATGGCGACACGCCTCACGTAAGGATTTCGCGTTAAGGCATGTGGATTTCACCATACAGCCAGGGGAGCGCGTGTTGTTGTTGGGCGCTTCCGGCGCTGGAAAATCGACGTTGATGTCCGGTCTTGCCGGCGTGCTCGGCGGCGATGACGAAGGCGAGCTTGAAGGAGAGCTGCTGATTGACGGAGTGGACGCCCGTCAGGCACGCGGACGTTCCGGATTGGTGTTGCAGGATCCTGACGCGCAGACGATTCTGGAACGTGTGGGCGATGACACCGCTTTCGGTTGTGAAAATCTGAATCTGCCGAAAGATGAGATTTGGAGCAGGGTCCGTTCCTCGCTCGACATTGTTGGACTCGGCTACATGAAACTTGACCGCTCCACACGCAGACTGTCCGGCGGCCAGCGCCAGCGTCTGGCCTTGGCCGGCGTGCTCGCCATGCATCCCGGACTGCTGCTGCTCGACGAACCGACGGCCAACCTCGATCCGGAGGGCGTCAAGGAAGTGCATGATGCGGTACGCCATGTGCTGGAACAGACCCGTGAAACCTTGGTGGTGGTGGAACACCATATTGACGTATGGCTTGATCTGGTGGATCGGGTTATCGTACTCGGCAAGCCGGAGGCCGACTCGCATGTCAGCGGCGTCATCGCAGACGGCACTCCGGAAGAAGTGTTCGGCAGCATGGCATCGGTGCTCGCAAAGGGCGGCGCATGGGTTCCAGGACGCACCATCGAAAGTCATACCCCCGAATCCAGCCAATCGTCGGGAGATGTTGTTCTGCGAACGGAGGATCTCAGCTTCGGGCGTGACTTCGCGCTTGGCGAGCATGTGAACCTCGTGTTCCATGCTGGCGAGATCACCGCACTGACCGGCAAAAACGGCGTGGGAAAATCCACGCTCGCGTTGACTTTGGCCGGCTTGCTCAAGCCGATTTCCGGCCGTGTGAGCATGGATGAGACCATGGTTCCCGCACGTAGGGAGAACGACGTCTTCACTTGGAAAAGTCGGGATCTGCTCGGACGGATCGGCATGGTGTTCCAGGAGCCGGAACACCAGTTCGTCGCATCCAGCGTGCGTGACGAAGCGGCGGTCGGCCCCAAATCCATGGGCAAGAGCGAAGAAGAGTCTTACGCTATAGCCGACAACATGCTTGAGCGTATGAATCTTGCTAGATTCGCCCAAGCTAATCCGTTCACATTATCGGGCGGCGAAAAAAAAGAAGGCTTTCCGTTGCCTCCATGCTGGCCGCCGCGCCGAAAGTCTTGGTGATGGACGAGCCGACGTTCGGCCAAGACTTCACCACATGGACGGAAATGGTGAAACTGATCGCCGGTGCGCGTGACGCCGGCTGTTCCGTCATCATGGTCACCCATGACGAACCATTGATCGAAACGTTGGGAGCGCGTCGCATTCTCGTAAGCGAGGGGGAGTGAGATGGAACAGTTGGAAACCATCAGCGTGGTACCGCACAAGGAACGTCATGACGATGCCAAGCCGGCATCGCCGTCATGGTTCGTGGCAAAATCAATCCGGTCAGCCGTTTCATCGGTGCACTGATACTATGTATTCCCATGTTCGTGACGCTGGACGTGGTCTCCGCGTCCGTGGCACTCGCATTGGAGGTGTTGTTGCTCTGGATTGGAGGCGTCGCTCCATGGACGGTGCTTCGTAAAACCTGGCCGGTATGGGTCGCAGCTTCGGGAAGCTTCATTTCCGTGTCATTGTATGGCAAAACCTCCGGTGCCGTGCTGGTCAATCTTGGCAATGTCATTGTGATCTCGCAGGGATCGTTGTACTTGGCGTTGGCCACGTTCCTGCGTGTGGCGGCCATTGCCGTTCCCGGCGTGATCCTCGCGCTTGGCCTTGACCCGACCGATCTGGCTGATGGTTTGGTGCAGATTCTGCATTTGCCGTCACGATTCGTATATGGCGGCTTGGCTGGCATGCGCATGTTCACATTGCTGCAGGATGATTGGCGTGCGCTTGGACAATCCCGCCGCTCTCGTGGCCTGGGCGACGGTAGCGCCATCAGGCGCGTGTTTTCCCAGGCGTTCAGCCTATTGGTGGTGTCGATTCGACGTGGCACGAAACTTGCCACCGCCATGGAAGCTCGTGGTTTCGGCGCGGACGCTCCGCGAAGCCAGGCTAGGAAATCGAGCTTACATGCCGTCGATTGGCTGTTTTACGTGATTTGCGTGGCCGTGCCGGTGATTGCGTTGTCTTGCGCTTATTTCACCGGTTACTGGCATTGGGCTTTTACCGGCACTGGCAATTAATCGGAGCAGGGCTGCGCAGTACGAGGTTTGTTGAATGCGCGGCGGATTTGCGAAGGGCGTTTCATTCGTTGTATGGAATGGAACGCCCTTCGCATTTGCCCGTTGTTTTTCTCAAAAAGATATGTGATATCCGCTACTTGGCAAGCTTGTCAAGCAGCAGCGCTTCGGTGATCACATTGTTTTTCAGGCTGGGAAGACTGATGGATTCGTTCGGGCTGTGCGCGTTGGCCTTCGGATCCTCGGGACCGGTGACCAGCACCTGCGCGTCCGGGAAAATACGCTGCAATTCCGGAATGAACGGAATCGAGCCACCTTCGCCCTTATTGACCGGAGCCACGCCAAACGCCTCTTCCATGGCGTCCATGGCGTCTTTGGTAGCCTCGGCATTTGGATCCATGGCCCAACCCATGCCATTATCAAGCTTGTCGACCCACACTTCGGCGCCAAACGGAGCATGCTCGACCATGAACCTGGCAAGTGCTTCCTGAGCCTCTTCCGGACGCTGGTTTGGAGCGGTGCGCAGGCTGAGACGGAACGTCGTTTCAGGGGAGATCACGTTGAACGATCCCTCCACTGGATGAGCATCGAAGCCGATGACGGTCACGCTCGGCTTGGTCCACAGACGTGCGGCCAAAGAACCGGTGCCGGCCAGACGGTAGGAATCGACGATGCCGGCGTCCGTACGCACGGTTGCCTCATCCATATCTCGCTGCAGTCCGCCGATTGGATCTTCTGAGGCGACGCCCGGTACCACCAAATCGCCATGCTCGTCATACATGGAAGCGATCAGCATGGAGGCAAGCGTGTTCGCATCGAGGATCGGTCCGCCGTACTGACCGGAGTGCACCGGATGATGCAGCGCCTTGACGTGCACGTCAATATCGGTATTGCCTCGCAGCGACGTGGTGAGCGAGGGGATTTCAGCGGACCAATTGCCCGAGTCGGCGACGATGATCACATCGGAATCGAATTCGTCCTTATGCTCCTCGATGAAGGGAATGAAGCTTGGCGATCCCATTTCCTCTTCGCCTTCGATGAAGACTTTGATATTGACCTTCAAATCGTCGCCGAGCGCCTGCAATGCGCCGGAATGAATGGCGATTCCGCCGCCATCATCGGCCGCGCCGCGTCCGTACAGGCGTGTGTCGATTACCGTGCCGACGAATGGGTCGGTGTTCCATACGCTGGCATCGGGCACCGGCTGCACGTCGTGATGCGCGTACAACAGCACGGTTGGAGCGTCGATATCGACGATTTTCGAACCGATGACCTCCCAAGCGCCCGGCGTGCCATCGGGATTGTGCGACTGCACCACATGCGCATCGACACCTACCTTGTTCAGCTCTTCGGCCACGAATTGCGCGGACTGTTTCATATGATCCGCGGTAATGCCTTTTGCGGAAATGGACTGCAACGCGATTTTCTTGTTCAGCACGTCGACAATGCGGTCAAAATCCGCTTCGACGCGCGCGCGAATCTCATCGGCATGTAAAACTGCCATACTGCTCCTCCTTATATATGCGGCATATACGCATCTTGGAAACGTGCCGCCGCATGCTATCGAATGACCATTGTATCCGTCGAACCAATCACGTCCAATCGTTGACATGAATGAGGCAAGGCGTCGATACGTCAATTTACGCTCTATAGGCATGAGTGTGTTTAATAAGAAGGAAGATGCGGACCAGGAGCCTGTCGGGAAGAAGGCTGCGGAGCCTACTGCCGGCAAGGGGCGTCCGACGCCGAAGCGCAAGGATGCCCAGGCGCAGAATCTCCGTCCGCTGGTTCCCAAGGATCGTGAAGCGAGCCGCAAGGCCGCCAAGGCGCGTATGCGCGAGCGTGAAAACGCCGAATACGATGCCATGCAGAAGGGCGACATCAACCATATGCCGAAGTCCGAGCGTCTGCCGTGGCGTATATACATCCGCGACTACGTCGATGCCCGCTTCAACTTGGGTGAGTTCTTCATTCCGGTCGCCTTCGTCATTTTGATCGGTTCGATTTTCGTGACCTACAAGTGGCCGGCGTTGGCATTGCCGTTGATGCTGCTTATGTACATCTATCTGTTTGCGGTGATCATCGACATCGTGATCATGTGCGCAAGCTCAAGAAGAAGCTCATTGAAAAGTTCGGCGAGCAGTCCGTGGCCAAGGGCATGCGTTCCGGTTCCTACGCGTGGAGCCGTGCCATCCAGATGCGTCGCTGGCGTCTGCCGAAGCCGCGCTATCAGAAGCGTGGACACTGGCCCGAGTGATCCATTCTGCGAGAATCGCAGTTGCTTTTTCAAGCCGTCGGCGAAAACCGACGGCTTTTCCATTACCATGTAACCAGTTGTAACGCACGAATCAACGAGGGCAGGCATGACTGAACAGCATTTCGACATTGTCATCATCGGAGCGGGACCAGGAGGATATTCCACGGCATTGCGTGCCGCGCAGCTCGGCAAAACGGTGGCGCTCATCGAACGCGACAAAAACGTTGGGAGGCACCTGCCTCAATCGTGGTTGCATTCCGTCGAAGGCGTTGCTGACGGCCGCACACAGTGCGCAGAACATACGCCAGGCGGAACGTATGGGCATCAGTGCCACCTTACAGAGCATTGATTTCGGCAAATTACGTGACTTCCGTACGTCCACGGTGGAGACGATGACGAAGGGGTTGGCGGGATTGCTGTCGCATCGCGGCGTCACGGTGTTCCGCGGCGAGGCTGAGTTGAGGGACGTTCATGATGTGCATGTCGCGCCGGCCGGGGGAGAAGCGCAGGTCATGCGTTCCTTCAAGGCGGGAGTGGAGGAACCCGTCGGGTCGGAGCTTACCATCAAAGGCGAAGATATTGTGCTGGCGACCGGATCGCGACCGTTACCATTGCCGGGCAACCCGTTTTCAGGTGCGTTGATCGATTCGACGCAGGCTTTGGAATTGGATACGTTCCCGTCCAGTGCGGTGATTGTCGGAGCGGGTGCGGTGGCGTTGGAATTCGCTTCGTTGTGGAATGCCGCGGGATGCGAAGTGACGTTGCTGATCCGCAAGGACCGCGTGCTGTCGTCTTGGGAGAAGCGGGCTTCGATGACGTTGACCCGCGAGCTCAAACGTCGCGGCATCAGCGTGGTGACGCGTGCGTCGGTGGATTACGTGGATACCGGTGCGAATTTGGGCGCCACCGTGCATTACAGGCAAGGCGGCGGCGAGGAGGAGCGCACCGCATATGGTGAAGTGGTGCTTGCTGCTATCGGACGTATGCCGAACACCGATGCCGGCTGGTTCGCATCCAACGGCATCGAATTGGAGGAACGCGGTTATGTTTCGACCGACGCGTATGGGCGTACGAATGTGGAGGGCGTATGGGCCTTGGGCGACATCACTCCGGGGCATGCTTTGGCTCATCGCGCGTTTGAACAGGGCATCACCATCGCCGAAACCATCGCAGGACTTGACCCCAAGCCGGTATCCGACGAAACCGTGCCGCAAGTCGTGTTCTCTTTCCCTGAAGCGGCAAGCGTCGGTCTTGCACTCGACGATGCGAAATCGTGTGAAACCATCATCAATCCGCAGGAAACCGCATATCCCATGTTGTCCAACTCGCGTATGCTCATGAGTGGGGAAGGCGGATCCATGACCATCGTCAGCGGTGCGATGGCAGGCGCTCCGGATGTTCCCCTCGTGCTTGGCGTGCATATCGTAAGCCCGCTCGCCAGCGATCTGATCGCGGAAGCGAACAATTGGTCGGCAACCGGGTGCCGCTCGCCGCCGCGGCGAGGCTCATTCACCCGCATCCCACCTTCAGTGAATCGTTCGGCGAGGCGCTGCTTAAGGCGGATGGCAGGCCTCTACATACCCGATAATCCCCGTCAATCAAGGAAAAACGGCGGAAACCGTGCGATATGGCATGGTTCCTGATAAACTACCGTTCCAGTGTGAGTAACCGCATAACCAAGTGAGGAAGTCGATGGCAGACAAAGAAGAGCCAAAGAAGAAGCAAAGCACCATCAAGCAGATCATTCAGATCTTCAAGTACACCCACGCCGAAGATAAGGCTCTTCCGTGGTTGTGCGGCGGCGTGTTCGTGGCGCCGATCGTTGTGTTCGTGGTGCTTGGCATCGTGTTCAAGTGGTCGGTGATCGGATGGATCACGTCCATGATCCTCGCCATCATGCTTGGCCTGCTGTTCGCCACCATGATGCTCACCAACCGTGCCGACAAAGTCGGATACGCCAAGCTTGAAGGGCGTCAGGGTGCTGCCATCAGCGTGCTCGGCAACATTAACAAGGCTGGCTTCAACTTTCCGCAGAGCCGGTGTGGGTTGATCCGAAGACCAAAGACGCCATTTGGCGCGGCACCGGTTACAACGGCATTTATCTGCTCGGCGAGGGCGATTACAATCGCGTCAAGCGTGCCATGGACCGTCAGGAGCAGAATATCAAGGGTGTGACCGCCGGTTCCGATATTCCCGTCTACCGTATCTACGTCGGCCAGGGCAAGAATCAGACGAGCCTGAAGAATCTGCGCAAGACCGTGCTCAAGTGCAAGAGCTACCAGCCGAACCAGCCACAAGAACAAGCTGATGGCAGCCATCCATCCGAAGAGCCGCTTCATGCTTACCAAGACCGAGCTGAACATCCTCAACGAGCGTCTGCGCACTCTGCAGATGAAGAACGGCATGGGCATTCCGAAGGGCGTCGACCCGATGCACCCGCAGCGCATCAGCCGTCGTGCTATGCGTGGCCGCTGATTTTCCTGGAATCGTAAAGCCGGCTTACATATGGGAACCTCGATGAACACGTTATCGAGGTTCCTTTTTCATATCTCCGTTACCTTCCGCTGGCCTGCGCGCATGCGGTAAGGTTTTTGAGAAAAGAAATGGACGTCGCAAGCGACATGACGACACGAATGTCCACAAATTGAACGGTTTGCAGAGGCAAATACGAGCGTTCGTAACAATTGAACCCCAGTTTTTCGCGAAATCATCCTTCGAATATGTCATTACGAAACATTCTCGTAACCCAATTGGCGAGTGAGCGAAACGCGCGTTCCTAGACTAAGAGCCTGTAAGTTACTTATTCGAAAGGAGCGGTCCCGTGACTGCACTTGAAACCAAGGCTGATGCCGAGGCCCTTATCAACAAGGAAGGCATTGAGTATGTCTCCGTTCGCTTCACCGATCTGATCGGTGTTCAGCAGCACTTCACCGTGCCGGCAAGCGAATTCCTGAAGGACGCCTTCACCGACGGCATGC
>ENA-OQBU01000049-OQBU01000049.1-human-gut-metagenome-genome-assembly--contig:-NODE-49-length-37783-cov-14.092548_pt1 | contig 37783 bp, 25 predicted proteins | sample MGYA00242492_ERZ504566 | MGnify/ENA primary metagenome ERZ504566 (study PRJEB26092, sample SAMD00036261) | human gut metagenome | host: Homo sapiens | study: EMG produced TPA metagenomics assembly of...
TTCACGCCGCCGGAATACGAGTACTGCTTCTCATCCTCGTACAGGCCCGACGCCGAATGGGTCAGCGCCGTCAGATCGATGGTAGTGGCCTTCTCGCCGGCCACCACATCGACGGTGGAGGATGAGAACGTCGGCGGCGGAACCTCACGTCCGATCACCGTGATCGGAAGCGTGAGCACCGCCGAATTGACGATCTTCACCTTGTCGTTCTTGTCTCGCTTGCCGTCCACCGCGGTGAAGGTGATGGACGCGGGACCCGCGTAATCCTTCGGCGCGGTGAACCTCAACGTCTGGTCGTTGACGTACAGGTCGCCGTCCGCGGCCTTCGTGGCGCTCACCGAATCGGCGCCGTCCACATACGCGGTCTTGCCCGCGCCCACACGCACGTAGTCGGCGATGTTGATGGTGATGGTCTCACGCGCATTGACCTTCACGCCGGCGCCTTCGGACGCAGAACCGGCGGAAACACGCCATATGCGGGCACTTGGATGAACGCGGTGGACGTGATGCCGTACGTCGTGTTCGTGACGGTGTACGGCGCCGCGCGCACCTCATCGGTCAGATCAACGGTGATGATGGTGGAATCCTTGCCGCCCTTGACATGCGCATGGTCGGTCGCGGAAGGATCCACGCCCACCTGAAGCTCGTCGGCGGTGCCGGACGGATTGGCAATCCACTGCGAAACGTCCACGTCCACGGATTTCTTGTCGATCGTGGCGGCGGCCGGAACACGGTAATCGTACGCGGTCGGCGGGTCGATGGCGGCGTTCTCGTCGACATTCACCGTCAACGTCGCCGAATCGGACAGGCCAGCCTTGTCCTTGACGGTGTAGACCACGTAATACGTGCCCGCCTGCTTCGGCGTGGTGAACGACAGCATGTTGTCAACGACCTGAATGCCGCCGATGCCTTGCGATTCCACGTCCTTGGCCACGGTCAGATCAGTATTGTCCCCGGAAATGTCGTTCTGCGCCACCGGCACGGTGGCCGCGGTGTTCGGACGCAGCGTGATCTCGTCGTCGCGCGCGTACACACCCGAATCGGCTCCGGATTTGAACACGCCCACACGCACCTGCGCGGTGGCCCTCTGACCGGTCCAATCCTCCACGGCGTAGGAGAACGTGTCCGTTCCGGACGAATCGGCATACGCCTCATACACCAGATACGTGGCGCCCACCTCGCTGATACGGCCCAGTTTCGGCGCTTTGTTGCCCAAGCCGAGCAGCTGCACGTCATCGCCGTCAGCGTCGATGCCGGTGAGCGTGATCGGAATCTGCACCTTCTGCCCCGGCCGCCACCTGCGCCTCGACGTCGGACGGTGTCGGAGCCGCCTTGTTGGACGCGTCCTTCTGACGCACGTTGATGGTGATGGTGGCCGAGGCCGCGTTGCCGAGATTGTCCTTCACCGTGTAGGTGACGGGGAAGGAGCCGGTTTGTCTGGTGGCCTGATAGCGCACGGTGTCGCCGGACACGAACACCAGACCCTTGAACGTGTTCTTGTCATACTGCAAATCGTTCTGCAGGCTCACCGTGGTGCCGTCGGAATACGTGACATGGTCGAGCACGTCCACGGAAACGATGCCTTCGGTGCGCACCTGTGTGGTGATGTTCTCGGCCTTCGGCACGGAATTCGACGTGGTCAGCGCCGGCGGCTGCAGGACGATGACGCCGGTCGACGATCCGGCCGCGTTGGCCACGGTGTAGGAGATCCGCACCGGCTCGGTCGGCACCTGACGCGCGGTGATATAGACGCGCTTGTTGCTCACCACACCGGTTTTGATGCCGCTTTGCGCGTCCGCGGTGACGCTGGTCACCGACAGCACGCCGCCCATCGGGTCGACGTCGTTGGCAAGCGGCTCCACAATCGCGGTATTGTCCGCGCCTAGCAGCGCCACATCGTTCGCCGCGATCGGCTTGGCGGCGTCTCCGGCCACCGCCTGCACCTCCACACGAGCCAGACCGGTCGACGGAATGGAACCCTGCGTGATGGTGTACGGCACATAGTAGGTGCCGGGATTGGAGGCGGTGAACGTGATCGACATGTCGGTGGCGTTCATGGTGGTGGCCGCGCCGGACGGCGTCTCCGCCGCGGTCAATTCGGCCGGTTCGACGGACGTGCCGTGCACGTACGGTTTGAGCGCGATGGTGGTGCGGGTGTCGGGCGTGGTCTGTTTGACCACGGGGTCAATGACCGCGCCCAGCGTGTTCGCCGGCTTCACGGAGAAGTAGATCATGCCGATGCCGGTCTGCTGGCCGTCGGACACCGTGACCTCGATGCCCGCCCTGCCGGACGACATCGAACCGGCGTTGAAGACCAATTGTCCGTCGGCTCGCGTGGACACCGTCACCTGATCGGTGTTCTGCGGCGATGCCGACACCAAGGTCAGCGGATCGCCGTCGGGGTCGGAGAAGCTGCCCAACGCGTTCGCGGTGTACGAAGCACCCTGCTCCACGTCGATTTCCGGCGGAGTGTCGCTCTGCAGCGGCGCATGGTCGTCGCCGCCGGCCAGCGTGAGCGACACGGTGGCGCTGGACGTCTGCCCGCGCCCGTCGGAAATCTCATAGCTGAAGGACACGTTGCCCGCGGCGGCACCGGAGGCGTCGAGCTGCAGATACCGGCCGTCATAGACGGGGGAGACGGTGATGTTCGCGCCATCCGGAGCGCTCACCGACGTGATGCGCAGCACGGAACAGTCGGTCTGCTCGTCGTTGCGCAACACGTCGAGAATCTGCTGCGATCCCACGCGCGCGCCGAACGAATCGTCCACGGCCTTGATCTGCCCCGACTGCGCCGAACAGTTCTTGCTGAAATTATGCTGGTTGTTGGCGCTGTCGTTGTTCTGCTGCTGTTGCTTCGACTGCTTGATCTCCACCTTGTTCCACTGGATTTTGATGACCTTGGTGGACTCCTGCGGATTCCACACATTGCCGTTGACCACGTCGTTGAGCACCACCAGACGATGGTTGGTGCGGAACACGAGCTGCGAGGTGGGATTGACATCTTCCAACGAGGAAAACCGTGCGTCCTTGTCGTTCGCCGCGCACACCCTGATGTAATTGTTGGCCTTCTGCGCCCACGCGGCGAACACGCAGCCATTGGTGGACACCGGCTGCGCGGCATCGCCCTTGCCGGCATTCGGCAGCTGCGTGACCTTTTTACTACCCAAATCGACCATGGCGATGCCCCGCGGCGTGGAAACCGCCACCCAGCCAGTCTGCCTGCCATCCGTGGACGGCGCCTGCAACGTCGCCTGACCCTGCAGGCCGATATCCGCGCTGCCCTTCGGCCAGAACACCTTGCCGGCACCGGCTGCGACCGGCGTCTTGCCGACCATGGTGAACGATTCGACATTCGTGGCGCCCTTGATCGTCGCATCCTTGCCGGGCGTTCCCTGAGGCCCGTCGACACTGAGCACCGCGCCGTCGGACGCGCGATAGCCGTAGACGACACCGTCATGCGTCACCGCGATACGGCCACCCGACCCCAGCTTCATCTTCGGCGAATCGGTGGTCGGATTCATGGATTTCACATCATCGGCGGACCCGACCCACACATTGCCCGTCTTGACGTTGATGAACGCCGCGGTGTTGCCTCCGACGACGGTCCGCATATCCGATTTGATGGTGGTGTTGCCGCTTTCGCTGACGGTGGAGGCCTCGATGTTGCTGGCCTTCGTACCTTCGGAGATCACGGTGGAGCCATCATGCTGGGCCACGTCGAACCGGGCCGCAGTGGAGGCGACGCCCGCATCGGCGTCCCGGTTGCGCACGTTGAAACGGGCGGCCTTGCGGTCCTTGAGCGAAGTGACCCACACGGTGCCATCGTCGAGCTGCACGTGACGTTGCGTCACCGAACTGACGATGACGGCCCCGGCGACGATGCCCAGCAACAGCAGCAGCATGACGATCGGCGTGATCCACCGGCGACTGCCGGAAGGCAGCAGCTTGCGCAGCATCGGCCCGAATCGCAACTGCCGTTCGTACGATTGCGCCGACTGGTTCTCGGCGTTCCTATGCTTGCTCATCGACTGGCTCTTCCCTGATTGTGCCCAAACTTTGCTTGACCGCGCATCCGACCGCATGCGCCTACCTGTTTGCCCGCATGCATGCCGGGCTGTATTGGTTCGTATCGGTTCATGTCACCCGCATCCGGCCGCAAACTCACGGCTTGGCCGCGCACGCGATCATGGGATTCTCGGACATCTGCCGGTCCGCGCGAACCAGACTCACCTGCACGCACGTCTGCGCGCCGTCGGCCGGATCGATTTCGATACTCGTCGACTCCGTGGTGGTGCCCTGCGCGTTCGGGTCGGTTCCCGAATCGCCGACCAGCGACCACGCGTACGAATCGCCATCCTTCGGCGAAGGATTGACCCACGTGAACCGCACTTTGCCGTCGGCGGTGTATTCGCCCGTAAGATCCTGCACGCTCGGCACACTGCCCGACGTGATCGCCGAATCGGGATCGTCCTCGGCATGGTTCTGGGCGCCATGGTTCTGCACCTGCACCTTGCTGTTGTCGGAAGCCGCATCCATATTCGGCATGACGACGGTGACGAACGCCAACGCCATCACGACCACGGCGGCCGCCGCAGCAACCGTGACGGCCAACGGCTTCACCCACCGGGCATGCTGTTTCGCAACCGGGGCGGACTGGTCGAATGCGGAAGTCTGCGCGTACATGTTCTGCGGATAATCCGGCACACCCTCGACGGTGGTCTGCGCGGCACGGCCATACAAGGCCTGTTGCACGCGCTGCATGTCGCGCGCGAACTCCAACGCGGAATAGTAACGATCCTCGGGCGCACGGCTCAAGGCCTTACGCAACACCCGTTCCACTTCGGCCGGCACGTCGGGACGGTTGAGCTTGGGCAGCGGATTGTTGAGAATGACGGACTTGAGCCGTGCGGCCCGCACCTGCCGTTGGGAATCGCCCAGCACATCGGCGTAGAAATACTCGTACGGCGATTGGCCGATCAGCATGGCGAACAGCGTGGCGCCAAGCGAATAGATATCGGACGATTCATTACCGCCACCGCCTTGGGCAAGCACCTCCGGCGCGGCCCACGCGATGGTGAAGCCGACACCCGGACGCCCATAGACGGTCCCGGCGATGCCGAAATCGGCGAGCATGGGCATATTGTGCGCGTTGATGAGAATATTGTTGGGCTTGATGTCTCGATGGATGATGCCTTTGCGATGCGCGGTGAACAGCGCGCTCGCCAGATCGATGCCGACGGTGAGCATCTGGTCGGCGGTGAGACGGCCATGCTCGAGGAACGTCTTGTAATTGCCGCCCGGAGCGTATTCGAACACGGTGTAGCCGCGCCCGTTGACGGTCACGCCGTTCTCATAGACGGAAAGAATGTAGGGGTGTGTGGAGATCTGCCCCATGAAATTCGCTTCGGAACGGAAGCGGACCGCGGCACGTGGGTCGAGCGTGTTCTTGCTGATTTTGATGGCCACCTGACGGGCCGGGGAAAGCTGCTGGTACAGGTACACGTCGGCTTCGGAACCGGAGCCCAGCCGTTTGATCAGTGTGTAGCCGGGAATCTGAGGGGGGATGCTCCTTGAGGCTTCCATGCTTCTTCTTTCCTGTAGTTCCTGCCCGGTTCCGTGCGTTGCGTCTATGCTTCGACTGTACTCGTCGTCATGGGCAGGCCGTCTGTTCGCTGTTGAACCTTCCCGGGCTGCGCCGCTAGTCAATCTTATTGGTGGCGGTGTCCGAAAAACTTTGTAGAGGGTATCGATGTCCATATATAAAGATGTCGGTGTCCACGATGACGTTTTCAGGACGGCTTCGGACGATGATATGCGATTCGTGGCCGGACCGTTCGGCTAAGCTGGGGAGACATGATGGATGTGGACGATCTCGATGACGCGACATTGGTTGCGGGGGCACCCCGCAGCGGCAAGACCCGGTTCGCGCTGGACATGCTGGTCGCCGCGATGAAGCGGCATGGCGACGCGTACGCCGTGATGACGGTCTCCGGCAGACAGGTGGCCGACCGGCTCGGCGACACCGTGATCCGCGAACTGTCCGCGATCTCGCAGGCACGCCCCGTCACCACCCTGCCAGCCGTCGCGTTCCGCATCATGACCGCCGTGCGATCGCATGCCGGACAACCCCTGCCGAAACTGCTCAACGGGGCCGAACAGGACGTGGTCATCCGCCGCGTGCTCGCCAGACATGCCGAACATGCCGAGCACGGCGACGAATGCTCCACCTGCGCACTATTGCGCACCTACTTCGTGGTCGCCGACTGGTCGGGCATGGTGGTGGACGACGCCACCGACGCCTTCGCCAACCAGCTGCGCGACATGCTTGCCCGCATGAATGAGATCGGCGCGAAACCGGAACTCGAAGACATGCTGATCGCCCGCGCTGCCGACGAACACGGCACGCTCGACGAACGACGCGAACGACTGCGCGTGCAATGGCGGCTCGCCTTCGCGCTGCGCGCCGAATACAACCAGGCCATCAACGAGGCATATCCGGACCAATACCGTCTCGACGCCTCGCAGCTCATGATCGACGCCGCGGCCGCCGTGAACGAAGCCAAAACGTCCGACCTGCCGAAACTCGTCATCGTCGACGATTTCCAGGACGCCACACTCGCCGGCTTCGACTTTCTCACCGCATTGCGCAACCGTGGCGTGCGACTGTTGCTCGTCGGCAACCCCGACGAGGCGGTGCAGACGTTCCGCGGATCGTACCCTGAATATCTGTTCAACATGGCGCAATCGCGATTGGGCGCGCGACTGGTACGGCTGGAACCGTCCCATATGGCCGAAGGCACGGACCTGGCCGCGGTGACGAGCCGCGTGAGCCTGACCATCGCCAGCACGGAATCGACCGACGACGCGCTGGCGAACCGCCCCGGCAAAATGCCGGCCATCGCCATACCGGAGACGCACGACGCAGTCTTGAAGCCGCGATGTACCGTTCCACCGTCGAAGAACTCGACGACGTGGTGTGGAAAATCAAAACCGAACATCTCGAACACGGCCGCGACTGGAACGACATGGCCGTGATCGCCCACGACAACGCCACCGTGCGCACGTTCGGCGAACGGCTACGCGCCGACGGCGTGCCCGTACGCTATTCGAGCGTGACCCGCCCCCTCAAGGACGAGCCGTTCGTGCAGGGCCTGTTCTCCATGATCGAACTGGCCGAACTGAAACGGCAAGGCATCGCCACCTCGTCCATGAACCTCGACACGGCCGGCGCATACGTGCGCTCACGCGTCGCATCAATCATAAACTCGCCGCTGATCACCACCCCCGGCGAACGTCCGGCTCGGCTGTGCGTGGTCGAATCGGCGATGAACGCGCTCGGCTCGCTGGCCACGGTTTTGCATGACGATACAGCCGATCCGTCCACGTCCGACACGTCCGGGCGCGCGCTGCTGCCACAGCTGATCGACGATTGGAACGATTACGTCGAAGCCTTCCACACCGCACGCGCGGCGGCATCGGCGTCGGACGCGGAAAACGCTGCCAACATGGGCCTGCCGGCAATCGACACCGACGACCGGCTGATGACGGGAGAGCGTGCCGCTGAGGATGCGGACGAACCATCCTTCGGCATGAACGCGCTGTACATCCTGCTATTGGAAGGCGACACTGACCGCGTGCTCGACGCGATCGCCTCCGTACTGGGCCGCAAAGACCCCCAAGCGCAAGCCTTCGCACGCCTGTGGAAAACGCTCGACGATACCCTGCGGTCGGAGGCACGCCTGACATCCCACGAACCGCAATACATGCTCGACTGTGCATGGCAGGCGTTCGGCAAAGCCGAAATCTGGCAGAAAACGGCGTTGCGCAACAACGCCGAAGGCCGCGCGGCCAACGACCGGCTCGACACCGCGATGCGCCTGTTCAGCTACGCGTCCGGCGGCGAATCGAACGGCGTGACGGCAGCGCACACCATCGACGCGTTCATCGAACAGGTCCGCGCGCTCGCCATCGAAGCCGACTCCCTGGCGCACACCGCGCCGATCGATCAGGCCGTGACGCTCGCCACGCCCGCCGGAGCGGCTGGAAAGCATTGGAAACTCGTGTTCATGCCTGCGCTTCAACAAGGCCAATGGCCGAACCTCGCGCCGCGCAACACCCTGTTTGGCGGGGAGGAGCTCGCCGACATCATGCTGCATGGACGACTGTCCGACGACATCGTCACTTCCGCAGGCCGCGAAAACGCGCAGCTCGCCGCGGTGCTCGCCTCCGAACAGAAAAGCCTCCTTGTGGCGCTCACCCGCGCCGATGAGCGCGTGACGGTAAGCGCGGTCCTCAACGAAGACCATGTGCCGTCCGACTTCCTCTACGGCTACCTGCCGGAATGGTTCGACCGCGACCGGGATGCCGATGCGGAAACACGCGTGTACACGGCGGTCGGCGAGGCCGGCGAATACGCGGGACTGGAAGCCGACCCGCGTGGCCTGGTCGCCGCCTCGCGAAGCGTGCTGGCCCATGCGCCGACCGATTCCCCCCAAGCGCGCGATGCCGCGCAAGCCTTGGCGTTGTTGGCATCGCATGGCATCGCCGCCGCGAATCCCGACAATTGGGCGTTCCTTACGGAACATGCGGGAGCCGACGATATGACGGGAATCGACGGCAAGATGGAATCTGACGGGAAAACGGAGCATGCCGACAAGGCGAAGCTTATCGAACAACCGGAATCCATCGAAAAACGGACGGCCAATCCGACGTGGTCACCCTTTCTCCATCCGCCGTGGACAGTTTGTGGGCGTGCCCGGTGTGCTGGATGCTGGAGAACCGTTTCGCCGGCCCACGCATGGGCAGCGCGGCCACCAGCTTCGGCTCGCTCATCCACGCCGTCGCGCAACAGGCCACCGAAGCCGGCCTCGACCTGCCCCAAAACCACACCGCAGTAAGCGACGAGGACAACATCGACGAAATCACCCAATGGATGATCGGCCGATACAAGACCCTACGTGGCGACCTCAACGCCATCGACGACCCCGAGGAACGGTACAAGGCGCTCGGCAAGGACGCGAAAGCATCGGTCGCATTGCGCAACATCGCCACATATTTCGTCAAGTCGAACCGTACGGGATACCCGTCGAACAACACCGAAACCATCACCGTGGGAACGTTGGACCATGCCGAAGCGGAACGGCAGTTCGCCGCGCGATTCGACTTCGACGACATCCTCGACGCCTACAACGCCATCGACGGCAACGCTCCGATCTCCCGCGACGAACTCATCGCCATCATGGGCGCGCTCGTCGACGGCTGGCCGGAAACCGGCATGAGCGACCGGCTCACCGTACGCCTGTCGGGCAGAATCGACCGTCTTGAACACCGCCGTACCGCAGACGGCCGCGAACAGGTACGGCTGATCGACTACAAAACCGGCAAAGTGCCGAACGGACGCTCCCTGTTCGGCGACCTGCAGCTCGTCTGCTACCAGCTGGGCCTCGCCTTCCCGGAACACGGCGGAAAACGCGGCGCGCAGGCGATCGCAGCCATGCCGGACATCACCCAAAGCGCCCTGTTCCACGTCATGGAATACGCGGCACCCGCGCCACGCAAAGGGCAAGGCGACGAAGCGTACCACCAGCAGGCGCTGTTCGCCGGCGGAAGCATCAACGCGGGCGATTTCATACCCCGCAAATACGTGCCCAAAATGGCCAGCGTCTTCACCAGCGGCCTCGACGACGTCGAACGGCCGGCGCAGGTCAGCGAAGAACATTGGAAGCAACTTCTGGAATCGCGGTCGAAGATGACGGTATGGTCGCTGACCATGATCTCCCGCGTCTTCTATGCGGCCGCGGCGAGCCGGGCCACCCGCATCACCGCGCGTCCGACCGTGGAACACGTCGGATACTGCAGAACGTACGGCAGTGGGGTCTGCCCGGCCTGCCAAGGCGAGCAGAACACCGTATTCGAAAGGACTGTGGCATGAACGGGAGTAACGGTATGAACGGAAGCATGTCAACGAACGGGGCCACAGCAAAGGGCGATGCGATGGGCACTGTGCCGGCCGCCACGCCGAAATTCACCGACAGTCCGGAACAGGCCGCCGTCATCCAAGCCCCCTCATACGAGGACGTGGTCGTGGTGGCGGGCGCGGCTCCGGCAAAACCTACACCATGACCCGCCGCATCATCACCCTCATCGACCAGGGCATCAGTCCCGAGAAGATTCTGGGCCTGACCTTCACACGCAAAGCCGCCTCCGAACTGCTTTCGCGCGTCTCCGCTGCCGTGACACGCAACCAAGCCGGACGCGGTACACGCGTCGCCTTCCTCAAACCGGAAGTCTCCACCTATGACGCGTTCTTCCAAACCATCGTGCGCCAATACGGCCTGCTCGTCGGCTTCGACCAAAACACGCAGCCATTGAGCGAAGCCGGAGCGCTGCAGCTCATCCACACCGTGCTCGACAAGCACATGGACCAGCTCATGGCCTTCGACCAAGGCGGCGACGAACTCGGCAAATTCTCCACCATCGCCGGCAACGTGTTCACCCTATCCAACGCCATCGCAGGAGCCATGATCGGCAGCGACTGCACCAGCTTCGACGAAGCCGTGGAACGCGTGCGCGCATGGGATAAGGCGTTCGTGGCGCAAGTGGCCAAAGCGCTTGAAGACGAGGACGTTCCCGATGACGAGCCGAAAGTGGGCAAGGCTCCGAAACAGAAGAAAAAGGAATCCGACACCGCCTTCGAAACCCGCATGCGCGAATACCGCGCCCAATGCCACCAACTCTGCGTCTGCAAGACCGCGCAATTGGCCGCACGGCCCGCAAACGCGACCTGCTACTCGACCTCGTGGCCGACTACCACGCCGAAAAACGCGCCCTCAACATGGCCGAATTCAGCGACTTCACCATCGCCGCATTCCAACTCGTCACCCGATTCCCCTCCATCGGAGCCACCTACCGCAAACGCTACACGCACGTGCTGCTCGACGAATACCAAGACACCTCCACCACGCAGGCGGCCCTCCTGACCGCACTGTTCCACGCCGATTCCACCCATCGCAGCGCGGTGAACGCCGTCGGCGACCCCTTCCAATCGATCTACGCGTGGCGAGGAGCCAGCCCCGGCGCGTTCCGCATGCTGCAGCACGACTTCGGCCACGACGCCACCGACAAGCCCTACACGATGACCGTCACCCGACGTAACTCGCGCATGGTGCTCGAAGCGGCCAACAATCTGACGAAACCATTGCGCCTGCCCGCCAGACGTCGCGGCAGCTCGCTTATGCGCGAAGTGGACGTGCCCCCGCTCGCCAACATCGACAATGCCCCCGAAGGTACGCTCGGCGTGCTCGGCTACGCCACATTCGGCCAGGAAATCGACGCCGTCGTACGCTTCGCCAAACAAGCGATCGCACTGCACACGCCAACCGAAAACGAGCTCGCCGACGGAGCCAAAGACAACCGTCCGCACGTGGCGCTCCTGTTCCGCTCCAAAACGCAGATGCCAGCCTACGAGGACGCACTGGAACAAGCCGGCCTCACCACACTCGTCGTCGGCCAGGCCGCACTCCTGGAACATCCCGAAATCAAAGACATCCTCGCCCTGCTGCACGGCGTATGCGACCACACCGACAGCGCCGCGCTCATGCGGCTGCTCGCCACACCACGATTCGGCCTGTCCGCCGACGATCTGCAGGCGCTCGCCGGCATCGCCAAACGGCTCAACACCGCGCAACGCTACCGCGCGCTCGTGTCGGCCGGCATCGTGGAGGCGGATGCGAATCCGTCCGACGCCGACATCCGCGCCACCGTGCGCGCCTACCGCGACCAAGTGCCCAACGCCGTCTTCCTGATCGACGTGCTGCTGCGCGGCGATCTGCGGCACCTCGTCGACGGCGTATTGAGCCGTACGGGAGCCGCGAGCGTCATCCACGCCGGTCGCGTCATCCAACAGGTGCAGCGCACGGCCGGCCATCCGTTGCCGGAAGTGGTGCGCACGGCCATCACCGCGCTCGGACTGGACATCGACCTGCTGCTCGCCGAACGGATGCGGCATCCGGATGCCGGCAATCGTGCCACATCGCATGCCGCTTCATCACTCGACGCGATGCTGTCTCTGGTGGACACCTACTTGCAGGAAATCGCCGCGCAGGGCACGCCAAGCCTGCGCGCGTTCATCTCGTGGGTGGATTCGCTGCGTGACGCGTCCGACGACAACGCCACCGCACCAGATACCCCCGTCGATGTGGTGCTCATGACCGTGCACCAGTCGAAAGGCCTGGAATGGGACGCCGTGGCCGTGGTCGGCATGCGCGACGGCACCTTCCCGTCCAGTCAAGGCGACCACCTGAGCGTTAGAACGGACGAAGACCATCCGGGCGGTCGGCACGACGGCGTATGGGAGCCGCCGGAATACTTCGAAAAAGCCCACACTTGGCTGGAAGACCCGTCCGCGGTGCCGGTTCCGGTGCGCGCCGACGCGGATATCCTGCCACGATTCCCGCACGACGCGCCCATCGGGGGCAATCCCGTGGAATCGCTCGACGGATTGGACGATGCGGAAGTGATCGACGACGAGGTGTTCGGCACCTTGCGAACCATGGCCGTCGACGATATGGAAGGAATGGATCCGGCAAGCCTGTACCTGACGCAACAGGAGGAATACGGCCGCCGACTGCACGCCGACGAACGCCGTCTCGCCTACGTGGCGTTGACGCGCGCCCGCTACGAGGCGCTGCTCGTATACAGCGGATGCAACGAGACGAGCCGCGACTCCCGCCTGGCGGAGGGAAAGAAAAGCGCCGCGCCGTCGAATTTCTGGCTGGAGACGCGCGATTCGATGAACGGAATCGTCACCGCGGTACGCGAACCGGACAACCTGTCCGACGATGTGGACGGCTCCCCGCACACGCTGGGACTTGACCTGCCCGACGGCTATTTCGTAGGCGAACACGCCCGCGATTTCGAGAATGCCGTGGTGGGCGATGCGTGGAACACGCCGCTCGAACCGGTCTCGGACGACCATACTTTGCCTTGGCCGTGCGATCTGAGCGCCGATGTCGCCGACAAGCTGCGTGCCGCGGCCGAACAGGTACGTGCCGTCGAATCCGACGAACCGAATATCGCTGAATCCACGGGAACGCAGGGCGACGTTGCCGATGAATCCGCCACGCCATCGCCGGAAACCGGAAACTCACTGCTGCGTCTCGCCAAACTGCTCGTCGCCGACGAACATCTCATGCCGGAACCGGACGCGGCTGACGCAGGCGAATCGCAGGACGCCTTCGACGAGGCCGTGCGTGCCAAAGGCGAACGTATCCTTGCTGCCGGCCGCCAAAAACGTCACCTCGCTGCAAGCGCGCGCCGGCTCCATGGGCGAGCGTGACTCCCGCGCCTACTGGCGTGGTCTGGTCCGTCCGATTCCGCACGTTGCCTCGCCGGCGGCACAGCTCGGCACGCGGTTCCACGCATGGGCTGAGCGTTTCATCATGGCGGATGCGGACGTCGACGGCATCGGCGGTACGGAAGGTGCTGCCGGTATGGCCGCGCAGTCGCGTGCGGAACTGATCGCATTGATAGGTGATACGCAAGTCGACGCGGACAACGGCGGCTTGCAATCGCAGGACGCACCATCGCAGGACGCCCAATTGCGAGACGAACGGAAACTGGCCGCTTGGCAGCGTCGTCTCGTCGCTTCGCCGTGGGCAAAAAACGACGTCCAGCATGGGCGGAACGCCAGCTCGTCGTCGACATGCCCCAGCTCGGCACCATCGTCAACGGCAAACTCGACGCGGTGTTCTTCGGCGGTCTCGACGAAACGGACGAGACGAAACGCTACACCGTGGTCGATTGGAAAACCGGCGTAAAACCACGCAAACCGGACGAAATCAAGGAGAAGCTCGCACAGCTCGACCTGTACCGCCTGCTGCTCGCGGCGATGGAAGGGGTTCCGTTGGATGCAATCGACGCCTGTCTCTACTATGTGAGTGAGCCTCACGAGGCCGATCGGGAGCTTGACGCCCTCGACAAAACAGAAGAAGAGATCCTTGCCGAGTTGAGCTACGGAATTCCGCAGCAATCCGACAACGACTAGTGCCGGTGCGCAATGGCTCCTTGACCGAAGAAAGCGGGGGAGCGGCGCTTTCCGGCCTGCCTGCGGGAGAAACCGCTATGCAGGCAGCGTTGTGGAGGAACGCCGCTACCCTCGTGCAGCATGTGTGGGCGGGCGCACATGCCGGACGCAACGACAGTTAAGGAGTGTTTGATATGGCTGCGAACAGCGCAACCGCAATCCCGAACGCGGCATGGGTGCCGGAACAAACAACGCATCGGCAATCGTCTTCCGTCCCATCGTCTGGGGTGATCTGGACGCGGTGGTCGACCTGTTCGACCGTACCTGGCCGCAGGATGTGGACAAGGTCGGCGCGGACATGTCGCGGCTGATCTCCCGATATTTCGTGCTGCACTACCTGCTGCCGACCACGTTCGCCAACGGCGCGTTCGCCGCCGACGGCACACTCGCGGGCGTCACGTTCATCCGCGTCGCCGGCGAGGCGCCGCAGCTCGACGAAATCGAAGTCGGCGAGGAAATGAAGGCCTTGGAACGCCGCATCGACGCCGATCCGGAGCCGCCAAGCATATGGCGGCGCTGAAATCCGGCTTCTCGGTGGAACTCGATCTGGAACGCGAAGGGCGCGCCAACGAAACCACCATGGGCGAGCTGGAACTGTTCATCGTCAATCCCGACGTGCGCGGCCACGGTGTGGGCGGGCAGCTTTGGAGACGCATGCAGGAGCATTTCGCCGCATGGGACGTGCCCGCATTCTACCTGCACACCGATTCCGACTGCGACGTGAGCTTCTACGACCACAAGGGGTTGGACTGCATCGCGCACCGCACGGCAAGCGAGACGGTCGCCCGGCTCGGCGGCAGCGCCGACGGCGAAGTGCCGCCACTGTTCGACGACATGTTCATCTACCGGGGAAAGGTGACGGCGTGACGAGCGCGAAACCGCAATCGCAATCGCACGAACCGCACGAATCGCAGAAAACGCAATCGCCATACGCGCAGCTTTTCCGCATTCCCAGCACGAAGGCGTTCTGCGTGTCCGGAGCCATCGCGCGACTGCCGATGTCCATGATGGGCCTCGGTATCGTGCTCGCGCTCAACCACATGTACGACAATTGGACGATCGCCGGCGTGATGAGCGCCGCGTACGTGCTCGCCACCGCCGCGGTCACGCCGCTGTACGCGCGCCTGTTCGACCGGTTCGGCCAGCGCAAGGTCGGTCCGGTGATCCTGACGGTGCAGGTCATCGTCATGCTGGGCTTCGCGTTCGCCGCACTGATGCGCGTGCCGATTCCGCTGCTGTTCGTGCTTGCCGTGGTCATGGGCATGACGCAGTTCTCGTTCGGCGCGCTCGTACGCACCCGTTGGGCGTACGTGCTCGACCGCGCCGACAAGGAGGACCTGCTCAACACCGCGTATGCGCTCGAATCCGCCATCGACGAGATCGTGTTCATCTTCGGGCCGATTCTGGCGGCTTTCCTGGCCGCGTCCGTGCATCCCGTATCACAGCTGTTCGTGCCGACCCTCGCCTGCGCGTTCGGCGGTGCCGTGTTCTTCGCATTGCGTGACACTCAACCGCCGGTATTGCGCGAAATCACGGTCGTCGCGGCCGGTACGGACGATGCTGACGTGCGATTGGCGGCCGGCGGTGCCGCTGGTGCCGCGGTTTCCGCGGACCGTTTCGATTTGGATCGGCTCAAGACGGGCGATCGCGACCGCAGGAAACGCAACGTGCTCACCTATGCGGGTGTGCTGCCGCTCCTCGCCGTGTTCATCGTGTTCAACATGGCGTTCACCGCGTTCGACACGTCCATGACCGCCGTCATGAAATCGCTGCACCTCGACTCCGTGCTCGGCGTGCAGCTGGCCATGCTGGCCGTCGGCTCCTGCATGGGCGCGCTGGTCTTCGGCTCGCGCGAGCTCAAAGGCTCCCGCTGGCGTCACATGATCATGTTCCTCGCCTTGATGACCGTCGGCTTCGTGGTGATCCACCTGTGCCAGGGCAACCTGATCGTGATGGGACTGGTGGAGATCCTCACCGGCCTGACCATTTCGCCGGTATTCGCCTCCGGCAACCTCCTCGTCAAGGAGACCGTGCCCGAGGAATCGCTCACCGAAGGCCTGTCCTGGGTGAGCACCGCCGGCACAATGGGCGCGTCGTTCGGCTCCATGATCACCGGCATCGTGCTCGACCATTTCAATCCAAGCGTGGGATTGAGCCTGCCCGCCGTGTTCGTGGGCTGTTCGATTCCGTTCGCGCTGATTGGCTGGCTGCTGGCGCGTCGAAGCGTCTCTTTAGATTCGTAAGTGGAACACGTTATGGACGTGGGCGCGTGATTCAAAAACATGTGTGAAAACGCATGCGATTATGCGCGCGGCAAGCGCGCACGGCATGCGCGCGCCCGCGAAAACATCAAGGAGCTGCAATGATCAAGGTTTCCGTAGTCGGCGCCAAAGGCCGTATGGGCTCGCACGTGGTCGACGCCGTCAATGCCGCCGCCGACACCGAACTCGCGCTCGCGCTCGACGCAGGCGACGACCTGACCGCAATCACCCCCGAAAACACCGACGCGTGGTGGAATTCACCGTGCCGAGCGTGTCGCTGGGCAATGTGCTCGCCCTCGTCAAGCAGGGCGTCGACGTGGTGGTCGGCACCACCGGCTGGACCGAAGAGAAACTCGACCAGGTGCGTGCCGCGCTCGCAGCAGCTCCGCGTGAGGGCCAGAGCGTGTTTATCGCGCCGAACTTCGCCATTTCCGCGGTGCTCGCCGACCATTTCGCAAAGGTCGCGGCACCGTACTTCGAATCCGCCGAAGTCATCGAACTGCACCACCCGACCAAGGTGGACGCTCCGTCCGGCACCGCTTTCCACACTGCGCAGGGCATCGCCGAAGCGCGCAAGGCGGCCGGCTTGGGTCCGGTTCCGGACGCCACCGAAACCGACGGCGGTTCCCGAGGCCAGGTGGTGGACGGCATCCACGTGCACGCCGTGCGTCTTCGCGGCCTCAACGCCCACGAGGAGGTGCTGTTCGGCAACTCCGGCGAACAGCTGACCATCCGCGCCGACAGCTTCGACCGCATCTCCTTCATGCCGGGCGTGCTGCTGGCCGTGCGCAAGGTCTCCACCGGAACCTACCCGGGCCTGACCGTCGGCCTCGACCACTTCCTCGATCTGTAACCGTAATTCTTTTTTCAAACTGCCGACGGGTGCATGTGTCTCCCGTCGGCAGTTTTTTTTATGGCGGATCTGTTCCGATTATTTGGCAAGGCGTGCGATGGCGGCGCTGACTTCCGCCAGCTTTTCGTCGGCGACGGTACCGCCCTCCGCCGCGGCTTTGGCGACGCAATGGTGCAGATGGTCGTCGAGCAGCAGTAGCGCCACCGACTTCAGCGCGCTGTCCGCTGCGGAAATCTGCGTCAGAATGTCGATGCAGTATTCGCCGTTTTCCGTCATCTGCCGAATGCCGCGCACCTGCCCTTCGATGCGATTCAATCGTGCGATGATCCTCTTCTGGTCGCTTGCGTACCCATGCTGTGTGGCGTTCATATCGTCCTCCTCGCTGCGCTGAAAATTTTATCTACGGCTGAAGTTTGCTCGTCCTTCTTGCCAATATACCCTATAGGGGTATATTGTGATGGTGTTTGCCGAAATCGAAAGCCAATTACGGACGGAAGGCGGCTGGAATATGCACATCGCAATCGCGCTTATTATGGCGCTGCTCGTTACTGCGGGCGTGCTGTGGTTCTTCTTCGCACCGCGCAAAGCGTATCGTGCGCCGTTGCGCGACGGCGTGCAGGAAGCGGTCGTCGAAGTCAAAGGCGGGTACAGCCCGGCCGTCATCGAAGCCGAAGCCGGCGTGCCGCTACGGCTGATCTTCGATCGCAAGGAAGACGGCGAATGCTCGTCGCATGTCGTGTTCTCCGATTTCGGGGTCGATCTTGCGTTGCCCGCCTTCCGCACGACCACGCTGACGCTTCATCCCGACCAGCCGGGCGAGTATCCCTTCGCATGCGGCATGAACATGCTGCACGGCACGTTGCGCATACTGCCGGGAAAGCATGCAAGTGTCGGTGCCGCCGCCGGTTCCGCGGTTGGTTCCGTCGGCGCCAGTATGTCCGATTCCGGCGATTCGGACATTCGCGCGACTGCTGACGGTGCCCACGCATCCGGTTCCGCGGAAACAGGCGTGCAATGCGCGCAAAAAGGCGCCGTCCAAAACGTCCGGTTCGGGTGATTCGGGCAAATCGCGCGGATTGGAATCGGAAATTCGCGCCCTCATCACCCGTCTTATCGTGGCGGCCGTCTGCACGATTCCGGTATTCGGCTCCACCATGCTCATGCTGTATCCGATGCCGAACTGGCTGCAGTTCCTGCTGATGCTGCCAATCGTCGGCTATGCGGCATTGCCGATTTTCCGCAGCGGTTTCGCCGCGATCGCCCACCGTTCGCCGGAGATGAACGCGCTCGTCAGCCTCGGCGCGCTGGCCGCATTCGCCTACTCCTGCGTGGTCACCTTCGCACCGAACGTCCTGCCCGAGAACGCGCGCGAACCGTATTTCGAAGCGGTCGGTGTGGTCGTCACGCTTATGCTTGTCGGCCAGCTGCTCGAAGCGCGCGCCCGCAAAGGCACCGGTGAAGCCATGCGCGCATTGGCGGGTCTGCAACCGAAAACCGCCCGCGTGGTGCGAGACGGCAAGGAAACCAGCATCGCCATCGATGACGTGCGCGTCGGCGACATCATCGCCATCCGCCCCGGCGAGCAGCTGCCGGTCGACGGCATCGTCATATCCGGCAGCTCCACCGTGGACGAATCGATGATCACCGGCGAAGCCATGCCGGTCGCCAAAACCGAGGGCAGCGAAGTGACGGGCGTCACCATCAACGGTGGTGGCTCGCTGCGGTACCGCGCCACGAAAGTCGGCAAGGACACCGTGCTCGCGCAGATCATCGGCATGGTGGCCGCCGCACAAAGCTCGAAAGCCCCCGTGCAACGATTGGCGGACCGTATCTCCGGCGTTTTCGTGCCGATCGTGGTGCTCGTCGCCGTATGGTCGTGCGCATTGTGGTTCGCGTTCGGCCCCGAACCGCGTGTCACGCACGCGCTGGTCGCCGCGGTATCGGTGCTGCTGATCGCCTGCCCGTGCGCGCTCGGACTGGCGACTCCGTTGTCGGTGACGGTCTCGACTGGCCGCGCGGCTCGCATGGGGGTGCTGGTCCGTTCCGCCGAAGCGTTGGAAACATGCGGCAAAGTCAATGCCGTCGTATTGGATAAGACCGGCACGATCACCGCCGGCAAACCCACCCTTACCGATGTGCTGCCGTTGGGCGTGTGGCATCGGCGTCCCGATGATTTGCTGACGATTGTCGCCGCCGCCGAACGTGATTCCGAGCATCCGCTCGCTGCTGCGATCGTTGCCGCAGCTGCGGAAAAAGCCGACGTCGCGGACGTTGCGGAACTCGCGCAAACCACCGATTTTCAGGCGATTGCCGGCCGTGGCGTCACCGCGCGCGTCACCTTCCGCGGTCTGCCGCACACCGTCGCCGTCGGCAACACCGACCTGATCGACGACCTTGACGTCAACATGCCCGACGTTACGTCCGATACCTCCGAAATTGCCTCCGAGACCATCCACGATACGAACCTCGACGCCATCATCGCCGACATGGAACGCCTGTCGCAGCAAGGCAAAACGCCGATCCTAGCGGCCATCGACGGCCATCTCGCCGGCATCGTCGCCGTCGCCGACGTGCCGAAAGCCGACTCGCGCCAAGCCATCGAACTGCTCCGCAAACGTGGTGTCGAAGCCGTCATGCTCACGGGAGACAATCCGACCACCGCACGCGCCATCGCAAGCCAGGTCGGTATCGACGAACGTCATGTGATCGCCGGCGTGCGGCCGGAACGCAAGGCCGACGAAATCGCAAAACTCCAATCGCAAGGCTATACGGTGGCGATGGTCGGCGACGGCATCAATGACGCCCCCGCCCTCGCCCGAGCCAACGTCGGATTCGCCATCGGCACCGGCACCGACGTGGCCATCCAATCCGCCGACGTGACACTGATGGGCGGATCGCTGATGGGACTCGTGCACGCGCTCGACCTGACGCACGCCGCCATGCGCAACATCGCGCAAAACCTCGGCTTCGCACTCGGCTACAACAGCATCGGCATCGCGATCGCGGCCGGCGTGCTGTATCCGTTCACCGGAACGCTGCTGAATCCGATGATCGCCGGCGCCGCGATGGCGTTCTCGTCGTTGTGCGTGGTGACGAACGCAAGCCGGCTGCGCCTGTTCGATCCGGACGCGGAGGCGGCGAAAAACAAGACGTATCGGGTACGCAAGCCCGATTCGAGCAAAAATAATGGCAACCAGCACAGTCGGAAAGGAACGATCATGGGACTGTTCAGCGATCACAAGGCCAAGAAGGAAGCCGAGAACATGGGCGCGATGGGCGCCGGACACTGCTGCGGCGGTCATGACGGCCACGGCATGGCTTCGAATATGGGCGATTCCGCGGCGAACGTTGCGAAGGATCCGGTTTGCGGCATGAGCGTCGATCCGGCCACCGCGGCCGCGACCCGCGAATACGGCGGCGTCACCTACTACTTCTGCAACCCCGGTTGCGCCGACAAGTTCGCCCAGAACCCGGCCGCCTATCTGGGCTGAGACCTGATTCTCGTCCGTCCCCAATCTGCCGACATCGAATGACATCCGGCCGTTGGCGGGTTGGGGATTTTTGTTGAATGGTTGATTTACGGATTCCGATTCACGGACGAACGATAAGATTCCCCTCCCGCACTCCGGAGAGCGCGTCCCGCCCCGCTACAAACGTGCGCGTGACGACGCCGTTAAGCGTCATGCCATCGCAGGCGCAGATCGGATTGCGGCTTTCCAAAGCGGTAGCATCCACAACAAACCGTTCGTACGGGCGAATAATCGCCAAATCGGCCCGCAATACCGGCGTTATATCGCCACGATCGTCAAGTCCCACAAGCCGTGCGGTGTTGCACGACATCCACCGCACGACGTCGGCCAAACTCAAGCCGCGCCGCATCGCACCCGTCAACACCGCGCGGAATCCGACCTGCAGACTGGAAACGCCACCCCACGCGGTGGCGAGTGTGCCGGCTTTCATATCCGCGCTGGCCGGGGAATGATCGGTGACGACACCATCCAACGTGCCGTCGGCAAGCCCCGCCCATAGCGCGTCCTGCTCATGCAGATCACGAATCGGCGGACAGTATTTGACCGCGGTGGCGTTGTCGGGAATATGGTCGCAATCCAACGTGAGGTAATGCGGACAGGTCTCCGCGCTGACCGGCAGTCCTTCGGCCTTCGCCCGCCGCAGCACGTCCACGCTCAGACCGCTGGACACGTGCAGAATATGCGTGCGGCAGCCGGTGCGTGCCACCAGCCGTACGATCTTGCGCACCGCGTTCGCCTCGCATTCGGCCGGGCGCGATGCCGGTTCAACAGTGTTCGCAACAGTCGGGGATTTTGTTGCCGCGTTAGTCGCCCATTTCGCTGGTTTGGCACCGTTTCTTCTATGCCGAATCCGCCCGATATGCGATGTTGATTGTGTGGGGTAAGCTGTTTTTGCCATGGTCGGTCATCTCCTGATGGTGGGTCGCGTTGCCAAGAGGCGCCGCCACTGCCTGTGATGGATGCATTTCAGTGCTTACGGCATCTGAAATTCTTCATTCGTCGTGACGGTTGTCGGCGGCCAAACCTGGTGAAACCCGGAAAGCAAGGGGTAGCATCGTCAGGAGAGCGGATGCGCCGCGTGAGAATGTACTGCAGGGAAGGGCGATGAGCGTGACTTCTGGAATTATGCTTTCAGACAATATGGGGGCTTCGAAGGACGCCATGGACGAGGAAGGCAATGCTGCCGCGGACCTCGGCTTGGTGGCGCGCATCCGGGAATCCTTCGATTCGCTGACTGCGACGGAACGTGAGGCTGCGCAGTTCATTCTGGGTCATCTGACCGACGTGCTGGTCTGCAATTCCGTGGAATTGTCGCAGTTGAGCGGCATCTCGCAGCCGACGCTCAGCCGCCTGTACCGCAAGCTCGGCTATGCGAACGCGGGCGAATTCAGACGTGACGTGCGTCGCGTCCATCGTCCTGGCTCTCCGGAGCTTTCACGGCACACCCAGTGCGACGATTTGGTCGCCGACCATCTGCGCCGTGACGAGGAAAGCCTGAAACGCACGTTTGAAGGCATCGACCGCGCGCAACTGTCATCCGCATGCCAAGCCATGGCCACGGCCCCGCATGTGGCGGTGGTCGGGTACCGCAGCAGCTATCCCGTGGCGCTGCACATGCGCGAACAGCTGATGCGGCTACGCGGAAACGTTGATATTCTGCCGAATCCAGGCCAGTCCATAGGCGAAGATCTGGTTGATTATGCGGCAGGCGACGTAATCGTCATCATCGGCGTGGGCTGGCGTCTTCCCTTCTTCTCGCGGCTCATCGACGTGATGCTTGAGCGCGGCCTGACCGTGGTGGTGATTGGCGACATTTCGGCGCGCAACGCCGTCATCGGCCGTAACGTCGCCTTCTTCAAAGTGGTGCTGAACTCCCACGTGCTGACGAGCTTCACCGCGGCGTTCGCCCTGATCGCCCTGATGGTGGACGAAGTCGGAAAATGCCTCGTCGATACCGAAGACGAGGTGCACGCGCGTATCGAAGGCATCAACGATTGCTTCGATGCGCTCGATGAGCTTGAAGATTGATAGGGAAAATCTAGGCGCGGCACGTCCCGTTGGAACGGCGGTAAACGGAAGTGGAAGCGGGAATGGGAACGGAATGAATTCAAAACGAAACATGCTGGCGTACGACCGGTCCTCCACCGGATTGTGGGTGGCTTTGATCTTCCTCGTATCGCTGAATCTGCGGCCCGCCATCGCCGCCGTCGGGCCGGTCCTCGCCCAAATGGGAACCGACCTTGCGTGGGGCGAGGGCGTGCAAGGCGTGCTGACGGCGATTCCGCTGATCGCCTTCGCCGTGGTCAGCCCGCTCGTCACGTTCCTTGCGCGCCGCATCGGCATCGACATATCGATTCTGCTGGCACTGCTGTGCATCGCGGCGGGCGATTTCGCCCGCTCGTTCGGCGGTGGCGTCGGCATCTGGCTGGGCACGGGTGGTGTTCGCCTCCGCCATCGCCGTCGGCAACGTTCTTGTGCCGGTGATCGCGAAACGCGACTATGCCGGCCATGTCGCGATGGCGACCGGCGTCTACTCCGGTTGCATCACCGCCGGCAGCGCCACAGCCGGATTGCTGTCCGCGCCGCTCGCGCAGATGTGGGGCGGATGGCGCGCGTCGCTCGCCTTCTGGAGCGTGCCGCCGCTGGTCGTCGCCGTGCTGTGGGCGTTGCGTATCCTGCACAATCGCAAGATCGTCGTCGCGTCGGCCGCCGTACGGAACTCGCCTTCCGCCCAATCCGCACGTTCCCAATCGTCGCGTGGCGTGTTCACCCGTGTTCTGCGCCGTCCGATGACGTGGTACGTGACGGCCTTCATGGGACTGCAATCGTCCGCCTTCTACACCATGTCCAACTGGATGCCGTCCATCTCGGCGTCCATCGGCTACGACGCCTCCACCGCCGGCGTGCATCTGTTCATCTTCCAAGGCATCGGCATTTTCTCCGGCCTGCTCATTCCGAAACTCATGAACGTGCGCGGCAACCAGGTCTGCGCGGCGCTTACCGCAAGCGCCCCCATGTTCATCGCCGGCCTCGGCATGCTGCTGCTGCCGCATCTCATGCCGGTATGGGCGTTCGTCGGCGGCTGCGCGCAAGGCGCGTCCCTGGTGGTGGCGCTCGCATTGATCGCGTTGCGCGGCCGTGACAGCGCCGAAACCGTGGTGCTGTCGGGCGTTGCGCAGTCGTTCGGCTATCTGATCGCGTCGCTCGGCCCGCTTATGTTCGGCGTGCTGGTCCAGGCCACCGGCGGCCACCATGTGCCGCTGATGGTGTTCACGTTCGTCGCTTTCCTGCAGTGCGTCGTCGCGGTCATCGTCGGCAGGCCTTCCAAAATGTGACTTTTCGCATCTCGCGAAATCGAAAGCGTCCGCAGAGGGAAGTACCGTTAGCCGTATGACAAGCCCTAAGACTGACGACGGTACAATGCATCTGCTCGATCCTGCTCCCTTCGGACGTATCCTTCCGGCCATGGTCACCCCCATGAAGGCCGACGGAGCCGTAGATTTCGAAGCCGCGCAACAGCTGGCGAGGCAGCTCGTGGCGGATGGTGCCGACGGTCTTGTGGTCAACGGCACCACCGGCGAATCTCCGACCACCCACATGGAGGAGAAGGTCGAGCTGGTTCAGGCCGTCAAGGAAGTCGTGGACGTGCCGGTCATTTCCGGCGCCGGTTCCAACGACACCGCGCACACCGTGCGATGGTGGAGCAGACCCAGGAGGCGGGCGCGACGCGGTGCTCGTGGTCGCCCCGTATTACTCCCGTCCGTCGCAGGAAGGCGTGTTCCGCCACTACAAGGCGGTCAACGATTCCGCGGACAAGCCGATCATCATCTACGATGTGCCGGGCCGTACCGGACTGCACATCCAGCTGGAGACCTACCGCCGTCTGGCCGAGCTCGACCACGTCAAGGCCGTCAAGGACGCCACCGGAGACATCGCCGGCGCGGTACGCAAGCGTATGGAAACCGGCCTGACCTGGTATTCGGGCGATGACGGCCTGTTCCTGCCGTTCCTGTCCGTCGGCGCAGTCGGCATCATCTCCGTGATCGCGCACGCCGCCGCCGGCCCGATGCGTGACCTCGCCAACGCGTTCGATCGTGGCGATATCCACGAAGCGCAGCGCATCTCCGTGCAGCTGGCGCCGCTCGTCGAAGCGATGAACGGCAATGGCTTCCAGGCCGTGATGGCCAAGGCCTCGCTGAAGGTGCGTGGAATCCTCGACTCCACCGAAATGCGCCTGCCGAACGTCGGTCCGGGCGAAGCGGAACTCGTGCGCGCGGAAAAGGGCATGCGCGCCGCGGGACTGCTGTGAACCGAATCGCATGATGCGACTGGCCTGTCGCGCATGAACGCCGGCAGGCACCCAAATTCCTCGTTTCCGCATAGGCGGAGACAATTAGTAATAGAAATCCAACTAGGAAATGGCTACAGAAGAAACCACAAAGACAACAACACACAAGCGCGGCAGCAAAGCTGCCAAGCGCACTGAAACCGCAGTCAAGGCATCCAAGACCACTAAGGCCGCGAAGTCCGAGAAGACCGCCATCAAGAAGGCCAAGTCCTCCACCCGCAGCCGTGGCAACGGTGGCTCGCGCAACGGCGGCTCCCGTGGATCCCGTGGCGGCAACGGTTCGAACCGTCGTCCGTCGCATTCCGCGCCGCAATCCACCGCGCCGCAGCAGGACGAGGTGCTGATCGCCCCGCCGAAGTACCGCAAGGGCTCCATGCGCATCGTGCCGCTCGGCGGTCTGGGTGAGATCGGCCGCAACATGAACGTGGTCGAATACAACGGGCATATCCTGCTCATCGACTGCGGCGTGCTCTTCCCGGAAGAGGAGCAGCCGGGCGTGGACCTCATCCTGCCTGACTTCCACTACATCAAGGACCGTCTCGACAAGGTCGAGGCGCTTGTGCTCACCCACGGCCACGAGGACCATATCGGTGGCGTGCCGTACCTGCTCAAGCTCCGCCCGGACATTCCGCTGATCGGTTCCAAGCTCACCCTCGCCTTCGTTGAGGCCAAGTGCAAGGAACACCGCATCAACCCGACGCTCGTCGAGGTCAAGGGACGCGACAAGCTCAAGGTCGGCCCGTTCAACCTGGAATTCGTGAACGTCACGCACTCCATTCCGGACGCGCTCGCCGTGTTCGTGCAGACCCCCGCCGGCTCGCTTATCGACACCGGCGACATCAAGCTCGACCAGCTGCCGCTCGACCACCGCATCACCGATCTGGTGGAATTCGGCAAGCTTGGCGAAAAGGGTGTGGATCTGCTGATGATGGACTCCACCAACGCCGAGGTCCCGGGCTTCGTCAAGCCGGAGACCTCCATCGGTCCGGCGCTCGACCAGGCGTTCGCACAGGCCACTCGCAAGATCATCGTGGCCAGCTTCTCCAGCCACGTGCACCGCGTGCAGCAGGTCGTGGACGCCGCCCACAAGTACGGCCGCAAGGTCGTGTTCGTCGGACGTTCCATGGTCCGCAACATGTCCATCGCAGCAGATCTGGGCTACCTGCGTCTGCCCGAGGACACCGTCATCGACCTGAAGCAGGCCCATGACGTGCAGGACGACAAGCTCGTCTACATGTGCACCGGCTCCCAGGGCGAGCCGATGGCCGCGCTCGGCCGCATCGCCGACGGCAACCACCGCGACATCACCATCAACGAGTTCGACACGGTGATTCTCGCCAGCTCCCTGATCCCAGGTAACGAGCATGGCGTCTACAAGGTCATCAACAAGCTCGTGCAGCTCGGAGCCCGCGTGGTCAACCGAGACAACGCCGCCGTGCACGTCTCCGGCCACTGCAACGAAGGCGAGCTGCTGTACATGTACAACATCGTCAAGCCGAAGTGCGCCATGCCTATCCACGGCGAAAACCGCCACTTGGTGGCCAACGGCATGATCGCCGTCAAGACCGGCGTCGATCCGCAGAACGTCGTGCTGGCCGAAGACGGCGACGTCGTCGACCTGTACCACGGCCAGGCCGCGGTCGTCGGCTCCGTGCCGTGCGGCTACGTCTACGTCGATGGCGATTCCGTCGGCGAACTGACCGACGAAGAACTCGAGAAGCGCCGCATCCTCGGCACCGAAGGCTTCGTGTCCAGCTTCGTGGTCGTCGACACCGAAACCGCGGATGTCATCACCGGCCCGAAGATCTACCTCAACGCGGTCGCGGAAGACGAAAGCGAGTTCGACAAGGTCCGTCACCAGATTGTCGAGCAGCTGCAGGACGCGATGATGCAGGGCACGCGCGACACCTACAAGCTGCAGCAGATCATGCGACGCACGCTCGGCGGCTGGGTGGCACGACAGCTGCACCGCAAGCCGATGATCGTCCCCGTCGTCGCCGACATCGCGCAGGACGTGGACGACGCGATGGGACTGAACGCCGCGAAATAAGCCGTAAATTTACCATAAATTGAATCAAGCGACGTGATCGGCACAACTGATCGCGCCGCCTTCTGTTACCAGAAAGAAGGAGTGACATGCCAGGAGCAAACCTCACCCGAATCGAAGCGGAAGAACGCAAAAGCATCATCGCCGCGCCAATCCATTACACGGTCAAGCTTGACCTGACCCGCGGAGCCAAGGATTTCGGCTCCGAAACCACCATCACCTTCGACGCGAAGCCGGGGGAGTCAAGCTTCCTTGACCTCATCGCCAACGAAGTCAGCGAAATCACCCTCAACGGCGAAACCCTCGACCCGGCTGAAGCGTACGTCGACAGCCGCATCGAACTGAAGAACCTCAAGGAGCACAACGAGGTCACCGTCAAGGCGATGTGCCAGTACTCCAACACCGGCGAAGGCCTGCACCGCAGCGTCGACCCGTCCGACGGCAACGTCTACCTGTACACCCAGTTCGAGGTGCCGGACGCCCGTCGCGTCTACGCCGTGTTCGACCAGCCCGATCTGAAGGCCGTGTTCGACTTCTCCGTGCTCGCCGCCAAATCCTGGATCGTCACGTCCAACATGCCCACCTCCTCCGTGACCGACAACGAAACCGTCACCGAGGAAGGCACGCTCGGCGATCACGCCGCCGAAACCACCAAGCTGTGGGTGTTCGAGCCGACCCCAACCATGAGCTCCTACCTCACCGCCATCTGCGCCGGACCGTACGCCGAATGGCACACCGAATACGCCAATGAGGACGGCCGCACCGTGCCGATGGCTATGTACTGCCGCCAGCGCTCGCCAAAGCCTTCAGCAAGGACGTCGACTACCTGTTCGACATCACCAAGAAAGGCTTCGCCTTCTACGCCAGACCTGGGGCGTGCCGTACCCGTACGCCAAGTTCGACCAGATCTACGTGCCGGAGTACAACGCCGGCGCCATGGAGAACATCGGCATGGTCACCATCCGCGACCAGTACGTGTTCGAATCCAAGGTCACCGACGCCTACGCGGAACGCCGTGTGGTCACCGTGCTGCACGAGCTCGCCCACATGTGGTTCGGCGACTACGTGACCATGAAGTGGTGGAACGACCTGTGGCTCAACGAATCCTTCGCCGAGTTCACGTCCACCCTCGCCACCGCCGAAGCCACCGAATGGAAGGACGCCTGGGCAACCTTCAGCTCCGGCGAAAAGAGCTGGGCGCTGCGTCAGGACCAGCTGAGCACCACCCACCCGATCGTCGCCCCGATCAACGACCTCAACGACACCTACGTCAACTTCGACGGCATCACCTACGCCAAGGGCGCCTCCGTGCTGAAGCAGCTCGTGTACTACGTGGGCCGTGAGAAGTTCTTCAAGGGCATCAACAACTACCTCAACAAGCACGCCTACTCCAACGCCACCCTCGCCGACCTGCTCGCCGAACTGGAACTCACTTCCGGCCGCGACCTGAAGGCGTGGAGCGCCCAGTGGCTTGAGGAATCCGGCATCAACACCATCGCCACCGAAGTCGAAGAGAACGAGGACGGCACCATCAAGCGTCTCGCCCTGCGCCAGACCGCTCCGGCCGAGCATCCCGTGCTGCGCGCCCACCGTCTCGCCGTCGGCTTCTACAACGAGGATCCGGAAACCGGCAAGATCGTGCGCACCGACCGTTTCGAACTGGACGTCGACGGCGAACTGACGGTCGTCGACGCGGCCGCGGGCAAGGCACGTCCGTCGCTGATTCTGGTGAACGACGACGACCTGACCTACACGAAGCTGCGTTTCGACGACAAGAGCCTCGCATTCGCGACAAGCAACCTGTACCGCTTCGACGACGCGCTCGCCCGTTCCGTGATCTGGCTCGCCCTGTGGGACATGACCCGCGACGGCGAACTGCCGGCACGCCAGTTCATCGACACCTCGCTGGCCGCGCTCGCCACCGAACACGAGTCCACCACCTTCCGTTACGCGCTGGCACAGGTCAGCACCACCGCATGGCATTACACCGCTCCGGCAGAGCGTGCCGAGATCGTGAAGCATGTGGCCGCCGAACTGTTCAAGCTGGCGGGTCAGGCCAAGGCCGGCTCCGACGAACAGTTCCAGCTCGTCACCGCCTACCTGGGCTACGGCGAGCCGGGCGACGAGGCGTTCGTCGCCAACGCGAAGGGCCTGCTCGACGGTTCCGTGGCATTCGACGGTCTGGAAATCGACAACAACTTCCGCTGGACCATCATCAACGCGCTGAGCACCGTCAACGCGATCGACCAGGCGGGAATCGACGCCGAACTGGCCAAGCGCGAAACCACCGAGAACCGTGAGTTCGCCTATGGCGCACGCGCCGTGGCCGGTACCGCCGAAGCGAAGGCATGGGCTTGGAACGAGGCCCTGCACAACGACGAGCTGACCAACATGCAGCTTGAGGCTGTGGCCGGTGGCTTCGCAGCCACCCCGCGCGCCGACTTGGCCGAACCGTACGCCGAGAAGTATTTCGAGGTCGCCGACTGGATTTGGGAGCACAAGACCTTCCACATGGCGGAAGCGCTGCTCGAAGGCCTGTATCCGGGCTATGCCGATCCGGCGAAGCTCGTGGAGCTGGGCGACGCCTGGCTCGCCTCCCATAAGGACGCGGACAACGCCTTGCAGCGCATTGTGCGTGGCAACGTCGAGGCTTCTCACCGCACGCTGAAAGTGCGCGACTTCACGCCGCGCTCTGATAGCAGGGGCGACAGGAACGTTCCCGCTTAAGAGCCGTCATGTCGTCGCACGACTTTGATTTTGGGTGCGATTTTCAAAGTCGTGCGACAGGCGTGCTGGCTTTCATACCCTCTAACTCTTATTTTTCGCTGGTTTTCAACGGAAAATGATAGTTAGGGGGTATTTCTTTATCAAGTGTTGTCGCACGACTTGATTTTCCGCCTTGAAATCAAAGTCGTGCGACACGAAAAGGGCATTGCGCGCCGTGAAATGCTTTGAATTGTGAAGTGTTATGCGATTGCGTCGTCACCTGCTGGTTTCGGCGGCACGGTTGAGTACGATAGGTCACGGAAATATCGTTTGCAGATAGCGAGGATTTGAGACTCATGCCACGTATGTTCGGAACCGACGGCGTTCGAGGATTGGCGAATAGGGATTTGACGGCACAGCTGGCGCTCGATTTGGGTGACGCCGCGGTGCGTGTGCTGGGCGATGACGAGCGGAGCGAATTCGAAAGCCGTCGCCGTGCGCTGGTCGGTCGTGATACACGAGTTTCCGGCGATTTCCTTGCCGCCGCATTGTCCGCTGGCATGTCCGCCGGCGGCTTCGACGTGATCGACGCCGGCATCATCCCGACGCCGGGCGTCGCATACCTGACGTCCGTGCTCAACGTGGAAATGGGCGCGGTGATCTCCGCATCCCACAATCCGATGCCCGACAACGGCATCAAGTTCTTCGCCCGCGGCGGCTTCAAGCTGCCCGACACCAAGGAAGACGAGATCGAAGCGGTGCTCGGCCAGGATTGGGATCGTCCTACCGGCGCCGGCGTGGGTCGTGTCAGCCATGACACCGCCACCGCAACCAACCTGTACATCGACCATCTGGTTTCCGCCATCGCGCCGGTCGGTCCGGACAAGTCGCAGCCGACGCCGCTGAAGGGCCTGAAGATCGTGGCCGACTGCGCGAACGGCGCCACGTCCGTGGTCGCTCCGGAAGCCTTGCGCCGCGCCGGCGCCGACGTGACCGTCATCAACGCGTCGCCGGACGGCTACAACATCAACAAGAACGCCGGCTCCACCCATCCTGAGCAGCTGCAGGCCATGGTCAAGGCCTCCGGCGCCGTCATGGGCGTTGCCTTCGATGGCGATGCCGACCGTTGCCTTGCCGTGGATGAGGATGGCAACATGGTCAACGGCGATCAGATCATGGGCATTCTGGCACGCGCCAAGAAGAACGCGGGCAAGCTCAACCATGACACCCTCGTCGTGACGGTGATGAGCAATCTCGGTCTGAAGTTGGCCCTGCGTTCCATGGGCATCAAGACCGTGCAGACCAACGTGGGCGACCGTTACGTGCTTGAAGAGATGCTGCGAGGCGATTATTCGCTCGGCGGCGAGCAGTCCGGCCACGTGATCAACCGTGAATTCGCCACCACCGGCGACGGCACCCTGACCGCGCTCACCCTGTGCAACGAGGTCGTCAAATCCGGTAAGAGCCTGAAGGAACTGGCCGCCGACTTCCCGCAGCTGCCGCAGACGCTCATCAACGTGCCGAACGTGGACAAGATGGCCGCCAAGACCAACGCCAAGGTGCAGGCCGCGGTGGAACGCGAAGAGAAGCTGCTGGGCGACACTGGCCGCGTGCTGCTGCGTCCGTCCGGCACCGAGCCGCTCGTGCGCGTCATGGCCGAAGCCGAAACCCAGCAGCAGGCAGACGAAGTGTGCGATCGCCTCGCCAAGGTCGTCGCCGACGAACTCACCCTGTAAGAGCCCGCAAGGAGATATGCCCCATGTTCGGACACAACTCGAAAGTGGACCTCGAACTCAACCGCGAGGTCGAAAAGCTCATCAAAACCGGCGGCAAAGAGAAAATCATGCCGATCGTGCAGGCCGGCGAACCGGTATTACGCCAGCAGACCATCGCCTACGACGGCCAGTTGAGCCGCAAAACGCTTGACAAGCTCATCGACACCATGCGCACCACCATGCTGGAAGCGCCGGGCGTGGGCCTCGCAGCCACCCAGATCGGTCTCGGTCTGGCTTTGGCCGTCGTCGAAGACCACGTATGCGAAGGCGACGATGGCGATCCGCGCGAAGCTGCGGAATTCCCCTTCCACGCCATCATCAACCCCAGCTACGAGCCGATCGGCACCGAAACCCGCAGCTTCTACGAAGGCTGCCTGAGCTTCGACGGTTACCAGGCCGTACGCAAGCGTTGGCTTGACATCACCGCCCGTTGGCAGGATGAGGACGGCAACAAGCATGAGGAACATCTGCACGGCTGGCCGGCCCGCATCTTCCAGCATGAAACCGACCATTTGAGCGGTGAACTGTACATCGACCAGGCCGAAATCCGAAGCCTGACCACCAATGAGAACCTTGAGGATTTCTGGTGCGAGGATCCGGTACCGACCGAAGCGGCGGCCGAACTCGGCTTCGAACTGTAATCGCGTAAACGAACGAGACAAGAACGATGAATGCCTCCCAGGCGAACACTTGGGAGGCATTCATCATATTCGGGATTATTGGAATGTTCGAAACATGAGTATTCCAAATATTCCAATATTTCAGTATTCCGGATTCACTAGCACATCGTACGTATCCGTGTTCCGCTCGGCATCCGAACGCAGATCCCAGCCAGGCTTGCGCATTCCATACAACACCAGCGGCGGTAAACCGAGCACAAGCACGACTACAGCCACAAGAATCGCATATGAAACGCTATCCAAACCGGTGAAACCAGCCGGTCTCACGAAAGTCAACACGAATGCCGCGGCGGAAGCGACGAAACCGCGCCCGCGACCAACCGAATCGCAGGAACTCGATACGTGCGGCGGACTTCTGGATGGGTGTTGCGCAGACGAATCGCGGCGGCAAACATCAACATGTACATCACCAGATACAGCGCGGTCGCCATATCCACCAGCGTCGCGAAAGCCGTGTTGCCATTGGGGATCAACACGAACAGCAACGCCAGCACGGTCACGATAATGCCTTGCGGAATCAGAATGCCTTCCTGCACGTCGTGGGCATTGCGCTTCTGCAGCGCGGGAGGCATCAGTCCCGTGCGGGCGGCCGCTAGCAAACCGCGAGAAGGACCAGCTATCCAAGCCACCACGGAAGCGAACGCGCCTAGCGCGATGAGCAGCGAAATCACCGGAGTGCCCCAACCCATGCCAAAATGGTCGAAGAACTCCCTGAACGCCAGATTGATGCCGTCGATGAGCCCCAGCTCACGATGCGGCACAGCAAAGGCGATTGCCAAAGTCGGCAGCACAAGTACCAGCAGAATCAGCGCGGTCGCTAGTGCAATGGCGCGTGGGAATTGACGTCCCGGATGCTCCAAGTCGTTGGCATGCACGGCATTGACCTCCATACCCGCGTAGGCGAGCACATTGGATACGATTAGCACAATCGACGCGATGCCCGTCCACGGCGGAAGCAGCGCGGATGCGTGCAGGGAGGTCTGCACTGGCTTACCGATCGCCAGCCAGATAATGCCGAAGACGATAAGCAGCAACGCAGGAAACAGCGTGCCGATAAGTCCCGAAATCGACCCGACCTTGGCGAACAGATTGCCGCCGCGCAACGCCACCATCGTGCTTGCCCAATACAACACGATGATCACCGCGGCCACATATACGCCATTATTGCCCAAGCCACCCATGCCGAACACATACGACAGGCTGACGGCGATGAACGCAATCTGTATCGGATACCACACCACATTCTGAATCCACTGCAGCCAAATGGCGAGAAATCCGATGCGATTGCCGAACGCCTCACGCACCCACACGTACACGCCACCTTTCCAGCCGGTGGCCAGTTCGGCAGCCACCAGCGCGGTCGGCACCAGGAAAACGATCGCCGGAATGAGATACAGCAGAATGGAAGCGAGACCATAATCGGCCATGGCCGGCAGAGAGCGTAGCGAGGCCACCGCCACCACGGTCAACATCGCCAGTTGGCTGACTGTCATCATGGTTTTGCCGGTTTTATTGGCAACGGTTGCCGTGCTTGCGATTGCGCCGTGCCCGTCAGCGCCGTTCCCTCTATTCGCCCCGGCATGCGCAGGTATGCCCGTACGATTGCGGTTTCCTGCGACGGCAGACGGATTGCGTGGCGTTGTTGTCGGTGCCGTCGCAGCGTTCGTCGTGGAACGTGCGGACCCGGGATGTGCAGCTGCGCTTGCATCGTGCGCTACCACAGCAAGCGGCTTTTTCATATGAACTGTCATTGCAGCCAGCTTTCGTAAACATAATCGTTGTGGGAATGAACATGAATTTCCTTAATGCGGGAAACGATGGAATTCGTGGAATGACCGCGAAATATCAGTGGTGGAATCCGGATGCACGAGCCTCGCTTGGCATTGGTGAGCGCAGTCCGTCCAGATATTTCACACACGACTTCAGATCCTTGATGAACGCTTCGGCCATATCGTGGCTGAAACCGTTACGCACCACAATGCGCTGCACGGTCACCTGCGTCAGATCCACCGGCATCGGATAAGCCGGCACCAGCCATCCCTTCATGCGCAGCCGATCCTGCAGATCGTACAGATTCCACTTGCGATCCGGCTTGTCGTTGAGCATCCATGCGAACACCGGAATGTCGGAACCGTCGTTCCACAGCGTAAAATCATCCATCTGCTCGATCTCGCCCGACAGATATTTCGCCACATCATGCGAAGTCTGCTGCACCCTTCGATACCCGTCGAATCCCAAACGCAGGAACATGTAGTACTGCAGCAGTACCTGTGCGCCTGGACGGGAGAAGTTCAGTGCGAAAGTCGGCATTTCGCCGCCGAGATAACTCACCTTGAAAATAAGGCTTTCCGGCAGGTCAGCGGTTTCGCGCCATACGACCCATCCCAAACCGGGGTAGACCAGACCGTACTTGTGACCGGAGGTGCTGATGGAGTAAACGCGCTTGACGCGGAAGTCCCATGCGAGGTCCGGCTGGATGAATGGTGCGATCATACCTCCCGAAGCGCCGTCCACATGGATGCGCACATCAAGTCCGGTGCGCTCCTCGATGCGGTCCAGTGCTTCGCTGATCTGTTCGACCGGCTCATACATACCCGTATAGGTCACGCCCATGATGGCCACCACGCCGATGGTGTTCTCATCGACATACTTGTCGAGATCATGGCCGTCGAGCACTTTGTGGTCCTCGGAAATCGGCACATAGCGTGGTTCCACGTCGAAATAGTTGCAGAACTTCTCCCAGCACACCTGCACGGCGCTGCTCATCACCAGATTCGGACGATCGGTCGGCAGGTCGGCCTTTTCGCGGGCTTCCTTCCAACGGCGCTTCAACGCGAGTCCGCCCAGCATGCAAGCTTCCGACGAGCCGATGGTGGAGGTTCCGATGGCATTCATTGGATCGGGCGCATGCCATAGATCGGCGAGCATGTGCCAGCAGCGCGATTCGACTTCGGCGGTTTTCGGGTACTCGTCTTTGTCGATCATGTTCTTGTCGGCCGCCTCCATGTACAGGCGGTTCGCATGATCGTCCATCCACGTGCTCACAAAAGTTGCAAGATTGAGTCGCGCGTTGCCATCCAGCATGGCCTCGTCATGCACCACTTGGTAGGCGGTTTCCGGCAGACTACTCTTCTGTGGAATGGTAAATTTCGAGAACGCCTGGGCTTCCTTCGGACGGGCGAACAGCGGATTGATTTCCACGCTGTCAGGAACAACGCGGTCGTCGGCATTGCCGCAGGTGTTGTCGCAGCAATGCGAATTGTTGTTTTCAGTGGTGGAATGTGTTTCTGACATTGCAGTTCCTTTCGTTGATTTGGAACGTTTATTGCGTTCCGGGATTCAAAAATGAAAGTCGATTCTGGATTTTTGCTGGGAAATGGTCACATTTGCGCTATGTGAAAATTCGTATGGCAACCGCTTCGCACGGAGGTATCCGCGCGCGGTTTCGTAATGAACACCGTCATTCGAACTCGCATGGTTGTGTTCTCACAAAGAGGAATGCGCACGTTGGTTTGTTGCACATTCTTACACGCTGAAGGTGGGTATCGGCTACGATGGGCAGGTATGAACGAATCGACGATGAATCTTTCCTGGCTGGATGACGCGAAGCAGGACATCGAACAATGGTCGGCATCGATGCCGAATGACGCCGACAACCAGCCGATCGACTGGCGATGGGTGTCTTCCCTTGACCTGCGTAACGGCATTGGTGCCGCCACAAGACAGCACGTTGATTTGTTGGCAATGCTGCGGTCCTCGTCGCCGCAACTTTCCGCCCCGCAGCTGCACGCCCTGTTGAAAGATGATCTTGCGATTCGAGATCGGCTCGAACCGACCATCGCGCAGTGCAACAGCACGTTCATGATGGATTACGACCGACTTATCGCTTCCTATCGGCTGCCGCGCGCGCTTGCTTACGCGAACCGTCGGTTGTGCGACGAAATCGCTGTTCTGCGACAGATTGGCGTGGCGATGGGATTGTGGACGGTCACCGAGGAACGACGTGAGCGCGTGACGGTTCCGGTGCTGCTGCCCGGTTCGGCTTTGGCTTCCGGGGGAGTGGCGTTGGATGATATTCAAGATCGAACCGCTGACATCGTTAACGGCCGCGCCGCCCGTCGTGCCGCAGAGAAAAGTCAGAAGCGAGCCAGTGACTATGCCATGTCGCGTGCGAACCTGAGTGGAGTAACCAGTCCGGGCGGCTCCACGTTGTTTGATTACGGTTCGGAAACGAAATCCGCTGAAGCGGCGCAGTTGCGTCGGATGGCTGAATACCGCAAATCGGATTGGCGCGACGCTTATCTTCCTGGACGCGATGTGGACAATGTCATGGGAATCGACATCGAAACCACCGGTACTGACCCGGCGCGTGTGTACATCATCGACGTCGGCTTTGAATATATGAACATGATTTCCCCTCGCCCTGCTGCCGCACCTACTGGATACCAATACGAGCAGAGTTATTACGAAACGGGCGATGCGTATGGTCAGTCGCGTCTGTCGTTCGGCGTTCCTGCCGCGAACGCGACGCTCGGTAATCCGCTGATTCTCGATTTGACCGGTATCGATGTACATAATCGTGCGTCCGGCTTCCGCCTGTTCGATGAGTGGCCGGAGGCTCAAATCGGTTTGCTGCAGCGATTGGAGCAGCAACCGTACGTAGCGCACAACGCTCGTTTCGAACATAGCTTCTTCATGTTGAATGTGGCTGGATATGCGGAAAGCTACCGTGCGGGCAAGATTACGATTATCGACACGTTGCCGATGAGCCGCCGTTGGGATGAAGGGTCAATTCCGGACGGCGAGCATCCGTACGGCAATAACACGTTGGACGCATACGCCAAGCGGCAGGGCGCGCTCAATGAAAGCAAGTCGGAGCGCCACCTCGGTTTGGAAGATACGCATATCATGCTGGTTGCCATGAAACATCACTTGGGTGTATTGCATGGCGAAGGCCGCGGTCCGTGGGGTGCGAATGGCAAGTCTGGCATCGGTGGCAAGCATTGCGGGCGCCGCTGGTAGCATTTGCGATTCGTGTCGCAGTTTCCTGGTTCTTCTTCCCGTGACCGTCCCGTTTTGGCTTTCCCTTCCGGCTTTTGTTACCCGTAACGCCGTTTTGCGGTTACAAAATGCGGATGCGATTGCGGATTTGCGGGGATGGAATGGGCGATTGCGGGGATGGTTTCGGTGGTTGCGGGGTTGGTCGGGCCTGGTTTGTCAAGTTTCGACACGCCGATGGAACGTTGGATTTCCAACGGTTCACGCGTTGTTCATGCGGCCCGGGTTGCGCGGATCGCGATCGTGCTGTAAGTTTATCTCTTGCTGCCGCTCAGCGAGTGGTCCGGATGGTTCCGGTCCGCGAGGTGGGTGAGTGGTGGTGGTTTGAGAACTCAAGAGCGTATTTGTACTACTTCTTTATAGTCAATGATTGCCAGTTCATCGTCCGCTCCTTGCGAGTGGCCGGGAGGCTTGAAGGACGGTGAGGTTTTTGTGCGATGCG
>ENA-OQBU01000050-OQBU01000050.1-human-gut-metagenome-genome-assembly--contig:-NODE-50-length-37113-cov-6.376710_pt1 | contig 37113 bp, 39 predicted proteins | sample MGYA00242492_ERZ504566 | MGnify/ENA primary metagenome ERZ504566 (study PRJEB26092, sample SAMD00036261) | human gut metagenome | host: Homo sapiens | study: EMG produced TPA metagenomics assembly of...
GGAAACGGGGGATGTCGGGGGTATCGAGTCAACGTAGTAGATGGGCAGGTTTCGTGGCGAGCGGTTCCAGCTGATCCCTTGGGAACGGAGGAAACGGATCATTTTGGTCTCGCGAGGCTTGCGGAGGCGCTCGTGCACGGGCCAGCCCGAAACAAAAAACTATGCCGGTTTACTACGATGAACTCGACATTCCCGACCATGACTGCATTTTTCTAAATATCGCAAGCGTTCTACCTGCGGTTTTGGAAGCGCGCAATTTGCCGTGGTCGAAGGTGGGCGATTCATCGTAGTAAACCGACATAGTTTTGAAATGGCATTAAATCGATAGCAGCCATTTTGCTATGCCGGGGTGGTCGGTTGTTGGGTAGTTACCCTCGCAGGTAGGCGATGGCGATCTGCGTGCGGTTGCGTAGGCCCATTTTGGCAAGGATCGAGCTGATGTGGTTGCGCACCGTGCTCTGCCCATGTAAGCGGCGGCGGCAATCTCCTTGTTATCGAGGCCGCGGGCGATGAGCTCGGCGACTTCGAACTCACGGTCGGTCAGGCTGGCAAAGGCGGCGGGTCGGCGAGGCGTGCTGGCATCGGCGCCTGTCCCGTCAAAATCGATGTCCTCGATCGCCTTGCCCTCGAGCACGCGTTTGCCGTCCATGACCTGCGCCAACGCCGGTGGAATAGCGGCGACATCGGTTTGATCAGGTAGCCGCGGGCGCCAGCTTGAGCGCCGACACAATGTACTCGTCATCCGAGAATGTTGTCAGAAACACCACGCGCGCCGCAGGGTCGCGCTCGAGGATCTCGCGCGCCGCCGATAGGCCGTCGCGTCCCGGCATCTGAATGTCGAGCAGTGCAATATCGGGTGCGTGTTCGGCATAGAGCGAAACCGCGTCGTTGCCGTTGGCGCCGGTGCCCACTACCTCGATCTGCGGCTGGGCGCCCAGGATAATCTTGAGCGAATCGACCACTAGGCGGTCGTCGTCGACAACAATGAGCCTCATCGGGCCTCATCTCCTTGCTGTTTGGGGACGGTGGCAAACACGCGCCAGCCGCCGACGCCGGCGCGCGGGCCGGCGGTGAAGGTGCCGCCAAGCGCCTCGACGCGCTCGCGCATGGAGCCGAGCCCCATGCCCTCGGCGGCGCCGCGACCGCCCGTCTGGGTCCCGCCCATGCCATCGTCGGTAACGATGAGCTGGTAAAACGATGGATGCTCCATGCATCGCACAGCAACGTTTTTTTGCGCGCGAGCGTGGCGCATGGTGTTGGATAGCGCCTCGCGCAGGACCGCCGCAAAGCAGTTGGCGACGTTTGCGGGCGCATGTTCGGCCATAACTTCAAGCTCAATCTGCGGGCCGCCGTCCGAGCGTGCGCCTTCAACAATGCGTTCGAGCTGCACGGAAAGATCGACGGCGTTGTCGTTGAGCGCGTGGACGCTGGTGCGCACAAGCTGGAGCGCCTCGTCAACGGTGTGCTTGACGTCGGCGAAATCGGCGGCGACGCCGGGTTCATCGGCGTGGACTATGCACAGGGCCTCGGTCTGCAGCGAGGTACGCGTGAGCTGGTGCCCGACGTTATCGTGGATCTCGCGCGCGATGCGGGCGCGTTCGGCGAGCGTCGCGAGCTCGACTTCGTAGTCCTGGCGATCGGCAAGATCGCGGTTGCGCGCTTCGAGCGCGAGGGCTCGTTCCTGCAGCTCGTCGCGGGTGCGGCGCATGCGCTGCTGCTCGCGTTCCAACTGGGCGGTGCGCAGCGATAGCAAGGTAGCGGCAACCGAAAGGATGGCAGTCAGCAGGAGCGTTCGGGCGGTGAGCGCGTCGGTGCGAAGGTCCGCGACAAGCGCAAAGACAAAGGTGGCGCCAATGCCCAGCGCGGCCCAGGCGTGCTCACGGCGCACCCGCCGCGCGATGTCATAGAGGGCGAGAGGCGCAAACGGCACAAACGGCGGCACGAAGACAGCCGCGATGATGTAAGCGCAGCTCGCGGTCTCGCTCGCGCGCCGGGCGCTTTTCCCCTGCGCGAGCTCAGCCAGCGAGGTGGCAATAACGCCAAGGCAAAACGCCGCGACCAGGCGAGCGTCCACAGCAAGGCCCAGAGCGGCTGCGATACAGCACGCCAGCACAATCGATTTGTCGAAAAGCCTGTTCATACGGGTATTGTACGCGAAGCCGCGCGTGGTGGAGGGGCCGCCCGGGGCAACCGTGACATTCCTCCCGCGCGGCAAATCGGCGTCGATCGCTCGCGCGAGCGGGGGTTTCGCCTCCGCCCCCCCCTCACTCGTGACAAAGCTCACTGGTGCGCGCCGCCCGCTCCTGCGATGATGAAATCGTACCGGGCCACGACCAACAGAAGGGCCGCCTCATGACAGACATCGTCCATGTCGAAAACCTCGTCAAGCGCTATGACGATCTTATTGCGCTCGACCACTTTAACCTGAGCATCGCCCCCGGCGAGATCTTTGGCCTGCTGGGCCCCAACGGCTCGGGCAAGACCACGTCCATCAACTGTATCCTGCAGCTGCTCGCCTACGACAAAGGCACCATCGAGCTGTTCGGCGAGCCCATGACGCCCGCCCGCTACGACCTCAAGCGCCGCATCGGCGTGGTGCCGCAGCAGGTGGCGGTGTTTGACGAGCTCACGGTGCGCGAGAACATCGACTATTTCTGCAGCCTCTACGTTAACGACCGCAAGCGCCGCCGCGCGCTGGTGGACGAGGCGATCGACTTTGTCGGGCTGGGCGACTTTACCAAGTTTCGTCCCGGCAAGCTTTCGGGCGGACTGGCGCGCCGCCTCAACATTGCCTGCGGCATCGCACACAAGCCCGAGCTCATCTTCTTTGACGAGCCCACGGTGGCGGTCGACCCCCAGAGCCGCAACGCCATCCTGGAGGGCATCTGCCGCCTGCGCGACGAGGGCGCTACGGTGGTGTATACCAGCCATTACATGGAGGAGGTCGAGCAGATCTGCAGCCGCATCATGATCATGGACGGCGGCCGCGTGCTGGCGCAGGGCACCAACGACGAGCTTAAGCGCATGATCCAGATGGGCGAGCGCGTGACTGTTGAGGTCGGTGCCGTCGAGGCCGCCACGGTCGAGCGACTGCGCGCCCTCGAGCACGTGCTTTCGGTCGAGCTGTCCGGCGGCGAGCTCGTCTGCACCTGCGAGGCGAGCCCGCACAATCTGGTCGACATCCTCGACACGCTGCGTGCTGCCGACGTGGCGCTCGGCCGCGTGTGGAGCGAGCCGCCGACTCTCAACGACGTGTTCCTCGAGATCACCGGCCGCGAGCTGCGCGACTAGGGGGCGGCCATGTTCAACACCATCATCACCACGGTCAAGACGCTGCTGCGCCGGCCGAGCACGTGGGTCTGGGGCGCTCTCTTTCCTATTGCGCTTTCCACGATGTTCATGTTTATGTTTGCGAACCTCAGCTCCGACGGCACGGTCGACCCGGTGCCGGTTGCCGTCGTGGCGGACGAGGCCTGGGATGCCTCGACCTTTAAGGACGTGGCAGCTTCGCTTGCCAAGGCAAGCGACGATCAGCTGCTCGATGTGAGCGAGTACGAAGACTTGGCTGCCGCGCGCAAAGCGCTCAAGGCCGGCGAGGTCGCGGGCATCTATACGGTTGATGCCGCGGGCACGCCCAGGCTCACGCTGCTATCGAGTTACGACAGCTCGCGCGCCTCGTCGGTGCTTACCGACCGCAGCATCCTTGAAACGGTGGCAAGCTCGTATACGCAAAATGCCGAGCTCATGGCCCAGATTGCTCAAGATGACCCGGCGGCGCTCGCCGACCCGGAGGCGGTTGCGCGCGCTCTGTCGCTCGAGGGCGGAACCCGCCGCGTGAGCCTGACTCGTGCCACGCCCGATGGCACGGTCATCTACTATTACGCGCTTTTTGGCCTGGTCGCGATGATGTCTGCCGAGTTTGCCGCCTTGAGCGTCGTCGATTTGCAGCCCAATCTGTCCGGCCTCGGCGCGCGCCGCTGCGTGGGCGGTCTTTCCAAGACGGCGTCGCTGGCCGGCATTTTTGTCGGCTCGTGGCTGGTTTCCTTTGCATCGATGGCGGTTGCGATCGGCTACGTGCGCCTGGTCGTGGGCGTCGACTTTGGCGGGCGCGAGGGGTTGTGCCTGCTGGGCGGGGCTGCATCCGCGCTTGCCGCCACGGGCCTGGGGCTTTTTGTGGGCACGCTTCCCGTTAAGGGCGGCAAGGCATCCAAGTCGGGCATCCTCACGGGCTTTGCCACCACGTGCGCCCTGTTCGCCGGCCTCTACGGCGAGCCGGCGATGGCGCTTGCCGACGACGTCGCCCGCGCTTGTCCGGTCGAGTGCTGGCTCAACCCCGTCAAGCTCATCTGCGACATGTTCAATCGCCTGTATTTCTTTGAGGACCTGGGGCCCTTCGCTGTTCGCGCCGGCGCGCTCGTCCTGATGGCCCTGGTGTTTGTCGCCGCCGCTACGCTGATCTTTGGAAGGAGCCGCTATGAGCACCTTTAAGACCGCGCTTCGCATGGCACTCGCGCACCCGTTCTACCTGCTCATCTATACGGTGTTCATTTCGCTCATGGGCGTATTCATCGCGGCTTCGGTGAGCTGGAACTCGTCGCAGCTCACCGAGTACAAGCCCTACGACACCAACGTGATCGTGGTCGACCGCGACAATAGCGACCTTTCGCGGGCGCTTACCAAGCACCTGGGCTCACGCTTTGACCTGGTCACGGGCATCGGCGACGACGCGTACGACCTTGCGGACGCGCTCGCCAAGAGCAACAGCGCCAAGGGCAGTGCCGATTGCGTGTTCTTTATCCCGGAGGGGTTTGGGGACGATCTTGTTGCAGCCGCCCGTGCGGGGGAGGCCCTGCCCAAGCTCGACGTGCCTACGGTTCCGGCACCATGCGGCGGCGCTCTCGTCTGCCGAGGCCTCGCGCTGGATCTCGCTTGCGGGCGCTGCGGCGGCGCTTGAACCCGCTGCCTCTAACGGTGACGTCGCCAAGGCGGCCGAGCATGCCGCCGCAAAACGCGCGGAGGTCCAGATCGAGCAGGTTAAGGTTTACTCGACTGCCGCCGCCACGCTCGAGTCGTACTTCAACTTTGGCGCGTACGCGATTATCTCGTCGGTCATCGTGTCGGTGGGGCTGGTGTTCTCGGGCATGAACGAGCCCGAGCGCGTGCGCCGCATGGATGCTAGCCCGGTCTCTGAGCGCCAGCGCTCGCTCGCTGTGTTCGCGGCCGCCGCCGTGCTCACCGTCTGCATCTGGCTCGTGTCGAGCATGATGGGCGTCGTGGGCTTTGCCAGCGCGGTTGCGAGGTCGGCGTGGGCCGCGTGTGCCTAGCGCTGGCGGCAACGTTTGCCCTGGCGTGCACGCCGCTGGCTGTTGGCTTTATGCTGTCGAGCCTGGGTGCGCGCGAGGAGCTGCTCAACGGTGTGGGCAACTTACTCGGCATGCTCATGACGTTTTTGGGTGGCGCCTGGATGCCGCTGTCGCTGATGGGTTCGGCCGTGCAGACGGTGGCGCACTTTGTGCCGACGTATTGGGTGAACGACGCGATCGGCAAGGCGCTTACCTCTGACCTGACGTCTGCCGCGCTGGACGACATCGCCTGCGACCTGGGCGTCACGGTGCTCTTCGCCGCCGCCATCGCCGCCGTAGGCCTAGCCCTCGCCCACAACAAATCCAGCGTCTAGCCACCTAGTCATTGGGGACAATCTTTGCCGATCCGCCGGCAGGGCTGGCAGGGACTGTCCCAATATGTCGGCACTTGGGGACCACTCATTGGGGACAGACTTAAATGAGCGATTTCACTCATTTAAGTCTGTCCCCAATGAGTAGGTTGGAAAATAGTTCGCGCACGTCGCTTAAAAATAGTTCACCCGGGTTTACTATTAGCCTAGAAAAGTAGCAGAAGGCTAACAACGGGGGATAGCATGGCGACAAAGCGTGCCTACGTCCAGGTCAACGGGCTCAAGAAACACTACGGCGACGGTGATGCGCGCCTGACGGTGCTCGACGGTATCGATACGTCCATCAACCGCGGCGAAATCTGCGTCATGCTGGGGCCCTCGGGCTCGGGCAAATCGACGTTCCTCAATCTCATCGGCGGCCTAGAGGATGCCGACGGCGGCTCCATCATGGTGGACGGCTGCGACCTCACCGTGCTCAAGCCTGCCGATCTGGGCGAGTACCGCCGCCGCGAGCTGGGCTTTGTCTTCCAGTTCTACAACCTGGTGCCCGACCTTACTATCAAGGAAAACATCGAGGTCACGGCGCACCTGTCCAAAAAACCGCTCAACATCGACGACCTCCTACGCTCGCTGGGCCTTTACGAACACCGCAACAAATTCCCGCGTCAGGTCTCGGGCGGCCAGCAGCAGCGCTGCGCCATCGGTCGTGCGCTCGTCAAAAACCCGGGCCTGCTGCTGTGCGACGAGCCCACGGGCGCGCTCGACTACAAGACATCCAAGGAAATCTTGCAGCTCATGGAGGACGTCAACCGCACTTACGGCTGCACCATCATCATTGTCACCCACAATGCCGCCATCGCGCGCATGGCAAATCGCGTGCTGCGCCTGCGCGACGGGCGCATCGTCGAGGACGAGCTCAACGAGTCGCCCGTCGCGGCCGCCGAGCTCGATTGGTAGGCGGCGCCATGACACCTCTCGCAAAACGTCTCCCGCGCGAGCTGCGCCGCAATATCGGCAAGTACCTGGGCATCTTTTTGCTTATGTGCGGAAGCATCGCCCTCACGTCGGGCTTTTTGCTCGCGGCGCATTCCATCGGCTGCCTCATTGACGACATGCGCGACGACTACACGATTGAGGACGGCCGCGTGACTACCTCCTTCGAGGCCACCAAAGATCAGCTCAAGGCTGCCGAAGACGCGGCTGAGGACGTCGGCGGCGTTACGTTCTACAAGAATTTCTCCATCGACGCCATCATCAAAAAGGCGGCTGGCGACGACGGCACCAAGCGCACACCTGCGCACCTACGCGCATCGCACCAAGGTTGACATTGCGTCCTACTGCGAAGGCAGGCAGCCCAAGACGGACGATGAGGTGGCAATCGACCGTGTCTTCGCCACCAACAACGACCTCGCCGTGGGCGATAAGGTTGAGCTTGAGGGCCGCACCTACACCATCTGCGGCATCATGACCCAGCCCGATAGCCAGGCGCTGTTCCTCAACAATTCGGACTTTACGGTGAACACCATCACCTATGGTGTGGCCGAGGTCACCGACGCCGGCTTTGCCGCGCTCGAGGATGCCGGTGGTGCACCTGCCTACACCTACTCCTTTGCTTTTACCGATCGCGACCTCCCCACCGCGGATCGCATCGATGCGGAGCAGGATATGGTCGAGGCGCTGACCGATGCCGATGCGCGCGTGGACGATCTGATCGACGCCGATTCCAACCAGGGTATTGGCTACGCGCGCGACGACGTAGACGGCGACTCCATGATGTGGATGACGCTGCTCAACATTATCATCGTGATCATGGCGTTCGTCTTTGTGGTCCTTACCGACGCCACCATCGAGGAGGAGAGCGCCATCATTGGCACGCTGCTCGCCAGCGGCTATCGCCGCCGCGAGATCGTGCTGCACTACCTGGCACTTCCCGCCATCGTGGGCGTGGTCGCGGCGCTTTTGGGCACCGCGCTCGGCGTCGCGTTCTTTACCGAGCCCATGCGCGGCCTCTATTACGGTTCGTACAGCCTGCCTCCCTTCCAGGTGTACTGGAGCTGGGAGATTTTTGTGAAGTGCGCCGTGGTTCCCGCTGCCGCGCTCATCCTCATCACGCTGGTGGGCCTGCTTCGCAAGATGGGCAAGACGCCGTTGCAGTTCCTTCGTCACGAGGCGAGCGGCAAATCGGGCACCAAGCGCGGCCTGCAGCTGCCGGAGCGCATGGGCTTTGTCTCGCGCTTTCGCCTGCGCATCTTCCTGCGCAACCTGGGCAACTTCGCCACGCTCTTCGTGGGCATTGCGTTTGCCTCGCTGCTGCTGCTCTTTGGCCTGGCGATCCTGCCCACGATGACGCACTATGCGGACAACCTGGAGACAAGCCTGGTCGCCGAGCACCAGTACACGCTCAAGGCTCCGCTAGAGCTTGAGGGTACTGCCGAGGAGCGCGGGCAGTGGGCGGCGCTCGAGCGCTTGCAGTCGATTGACGGCGCGCTGCTCTCCGCCGCCCAGGATGCCGATGACGAGCTTGACGACGCGGCCGATGCGGCGCAGACGGCAGCCGATGCCGCGACCGCATCTCCGTCTGCCGAGAGCCTGGCCGCGGCGCAGGACGCGCTCGCCAAGGTCCAGGACAAGAAAGATGCGCTTTATGCGCGCCTCGATGACCGTGCCGATGCCCTCGGCTGCGACCGCGATGAGGCCATCGACCTGATCGACAAGGCCTCTAAGATCGACACCGACAACGACGACATTCACCCGATCAACACGACCGACAACGGCGCGGGCGCAATCGCGCAGGCCGAGAAATATGCCGTTTACCAGCTGCAATACGACCGCGGCGAGGGAAACGGCACAGAGGCCATCTCTGTCTACGGCATTTCATCTCATTCGCGCTATTGGAAAGACCTCACGTCGGCGACGGGCGCGTCGTCTTTGGCGGCGGTCTGCTCGATAAGTTTGGCTGGAGCGAGGGCCAGAAGGTCGAGCTTCGCGACAAGTACGAGGCTCGGGATTATTCTCTTGAGTACGCGGGTAAGGACTGCATCTGGGGTTCAAAGTCGGACATGAATATCTATATGAGCATCGATGACTTTAACGAGCTGTTCGGCAACGACGCCGCCTTCTTTAACGGCTATGTGAGCGACGAGAAGCTCGACCTCGATGCTCGTTACTTTGCCGGTGACACCACGCCCGACGACATGCGCGCCGTGGGTGACCAGTTCATCGGCATGATGAGCAAAATGATCGGCATGATGGTCGGGCTCGCGGTGTTTATCTTCCTGCTGTTTATGTACCTGCTGACCAAGGCGGTGATCGACCACAGCGCCCGTTCGATCAGCTACATGAAAGTCTTTGGCTATCGCGATGGTGAGATCTCGCATCTGTACATCCGCTCGATCACGCTGTGCGTGGCGGCGTCGCTCGTGCTGAGCCTGCCGGTCATTATTGGCTCGCTCACGGCCATCTTCCGCTCGATGCTGCTCGCCTACAACGGCAATATCGAGATCTACGTGCCCGCTTGGTCCATGGCTGCATGCATCGGCATCGGCTTTGCGACCTACCTGGTCGTGGCGCTGCTGCACACGCGCTCTATCAAGCGCGTCAGCCTGGCCGAAGCCCTCAAGGTGCAGGAGTAGTCATTGGGGACGTTCTTAAACGACTAGTCGTTGGGGACAGTCTTTGCCGGATCGCCGGCTCGCTGGCCGGGCGGCAAGCACTCATTTAAGTCTGTCCCCAATGAGTGCCTAGCGACTCGGCGTTGCGCTTGACTTCAACCCCACTTCAACGGGTACCATCCTCTATGTCTGTAACGCCATATAGACCGAGGGGATAGATCTATGACCGCAACCGCACCCGCAGCACCGGCAAAGGTGTACTTCACCAACCTGCGCACGCATGCTCGCGAGAGCCAGCTCGACAAACTCAAACGCCTCATTCGCCGCGCCGGCATTGAGCAGATCGACTTCGAGAACAAGTTCGTCGCTATCAAGATTCACTTTGGCGAGCTGGGTAACCTGAGCTTTCTGCGCCCAAACTACGCCCGCGCCGTCGCAGACGTCGTGAAGGAGCTGGGCGGCAAACCCTTCCTCACCGACTGCAACACGCTCTATGTGGGCAGCCGCAAAAACGCGCTCGAGCACATCGACACCGCCTACCAGAACGGCTTTACCCCGTATGCCACGGGTTGCCAGATCATCATCGCCGACGGCTCAAGGGCACCGACGAGGCGCTCGTTCCGGTCGAGGGCGGCGAGTACGTGCGCGAGGCAAAGATCGGCCAGGCACTCATGGACGCCGACATCGTGATTAGCCTCACCCACTTTAAGGGCCATGAGCAGGCCGGCTTTGGCGGCGCCATGAAGAACCTGGGTATGGGCGGCGGTAGCCGTGCCGGCAAGATGGAGCAGCACGCCGCTGGCAAGCCGAGCGTCGATACCACCAACTGCGTTGGCTGCCGTGCCTGCGAGAAGATATGCGCGCACAGCGCCATCACGTTTGACGGTACGCGTGAGCGCGAGCTTGCCAACGGCAGCACTCGCACGGTTCATGTGGCTGCCATCGACCACGATCGCTGCGTGGGCTGCGGACGCTGCATTGCGGCGTGCAACCAGGACTGCATCAAGCCCGACTATGATGCCGCGGCCGACGTACTCAACTACAAGATCGCTGAGTACACGAAGGCCATTGTTCAGGATCGCCCCAGCTTCCACATCTCGCTTGCCATGGACATCAGCCCCAACTGCGACTGCCACCCCGAAAACGACACGCCCATCGTCAACGACATCGGCATGTTCGCGAGCTTCGACCCCGGTCGCCATCGACCAGGCCTGCGCCGACGCCGTCCTGCGTCCGAGCCGCTGCCTAACACCGAGCTTACCGACAGCGCGGCCAAGATGGAGCATAATCACGAGCATCTGGAGGGCGAGCAGGCCAAGGATCCCTTCTGCATCACGCATCCCGACACCGACTGGCGCGCGTGCATCGCGCATGCCGAGAAGATCGGCCTGGGCACGAGCAAGTACGAGCTCATCGAGGTCAAATAGCATCTAGTTATTGGACATATCAAGCGCATTCGTGGCTTAATTCAAGCAAAATCCGCCCGCGAGCACAGCGCTCGCGGGGCGGATTTTCGGAAGTGCTAGGGGTCAGATAGACCAGTAAACCGTACTATTTCACTAAAATTCTCGTCGAGGAAGTCGTCGACCGTATTCCAGTAGAGCTCGGGGTCGACTTGCGCGCTCTTGGCATGGGTGGCGCCGTGGATAGTGAGCTTTTGCTTGACCTTGCTGGCGCACGCCTCGTAGTTTTGGTCGAGCATGCTGTATGGTACAAAGGTGTCTTGGTCACCGTGGATAAAAAGCATGGGAACCGTCGCGCGCTTGAGCTGTTCCACGCTGCTCGCCTTATGAAAGTCGTAGCCTGCGCGCACGTTGCATACCAGGTTGGCCACATCGAGCAAGGGAAAACTGGGCAGGCCAAATACATCCTTGAGCTGCAGAGAAAACTCGTCCCAAACGCTTGTATAGCCGCAGTCCTCGATAATGCATTTCACATTTGCGGGCAGAGATTCCCCCGCTACGTTCATGGCAGTCGCCGCGCCCATCGACTCGCCAAAGACCAGGATGCGCGCCTTGGGATCGGCCGCAACAATCCGCCCGATCCACGCGACGACATCGAGTCGCTCGGGCCAGCCCATGCCGATGTAGTCACCGCCGGAACGCTCGTGGGCGCGGGCGGCGGGTGCGAGTACGTTCATGCCGCGGTCGTGGAATCGCTTGACGTATCGGGCCATACCGATGGGCTCGTTGGTATATCCATGCAGGCAGACGGCGTAGTCGTGCGTGCTCTCCGACGCAGCAAAATACCAGGCGGCAAGCTCGGTCCCGTCGTCCGCGGTGAGGCTGCTGCTCTCGCGGTTTTCCTTAAACCACGCCCGTGCCTCGCCCTCCTCGGCGTCAATCTGCTCGCCCTTTTCGGCGTCCTTGCCGTCCTGCATCATCTTCATGGTGTAGGGCGCTTGGGGATTCAGGGCAAAGTCGAACAAGAAGTTGCCGGCAAACCCCAGCAGCGCGACAACGAGCACCAGTGCAACGATGCCGGCTATCTTGAGCTTTCGATGGGAATGTGCGTTTTGAGCCATGCGGTATTCTCCTATAAGATGTTAATGCATCAACATTTAATGCAAGCGCATTATGGACGTTCGCCGTTGATGCGTCAACAGGCAAAGAATGGGTAAACAAAGGGTCACGTATGGTGCAAAATTTCGCACGCACCCAGACGCTTTGATATAGTGTTGAGAACTCTTTACGTTGGAGGATGTAACCGGCATGTCCGATTCGAGCGACAGTTCCAAGCCGCGACCCAAGGCCGCGGCCGTTCCGCACTACACGGTGGGCGAGGAGATCATGAACTCCGTCACCCATGGTGTCGGCTGCTTGCTGGGTATCGCGGGTCTGGTGCTCCTGATCGTATTCGCTGCACTGCGCGGCGGTGGCCCGGCCCACATGGCCGCGGCAATCGTCTACGGCGCCAGTATTATTCTCGAATACCTAGCCTCCACGCTCTACCATGCGATTCAACCCGCGCGCGCCAAGCGCGTGTTCCGCATCATCGACCACAGCTGCATCTACCTGCTCATAGCCGGCAGCTATACGCCGTTTTGCCTCATCACGCTCGCAAACGACGGCGGCGCCGTGCTGTTCTTTGCCGTATGGGCCATCGCCATTATCGGCATCGCCCTCGAGTGCTTTATGCGCGAGCGTCAACCGCACTGGGTAAGCGGCCTGGTCTACCTGCTGATGGGCTGGCTCGTTGTCTTTAAGCTGCCCGAACTTGTGGCGCTGCTCAACCCCGTGGCACTTGCCCTGCTCGCCGTCGGCGGCGTGTGCTACACCGCGGGCGTGCCGTTCTATATCGCCAAAAACGTGCGCTATCTGCACAGTGTTTTCCACTTGTGGGTGCTCGCCGGTAGCATCTTCCAGTTCATGGCGGTGATCCTCTTCGTAATCTAGCGACCACGCCTGCGCGCCCGCGTCCTCGTTTGGGCGCCGGCGCCATTGCCGTATCCGCCATCAACGTTTTAACCTGCGTCCCGAATCTTGGAGGTTCGAGAAACTCCCGATGGACATAACCATCTCCCTTATCACCACCCTCGTTTTGACCCTCATCAACGGCTACTTCTCTATGTCCGAGATGGCGCTCACCACGGCCAAGCGCGCCGTGCTGGAGCATGAGGCCGAGGAAGGCGACAAGCGCGCCGAGCGTGCCATTAAGCTGGCTGCCGACTCCGACCAGCTGCTCGCCACCATCCAGGTCGCCATCACGCTCGTGGGCTTCGCCTCGTCCGCCGTCGCCTCGACGAGCCTGTCCGACCCGCTCGCCACGTGGCTCATGAGCTTTGGCATCGCGCCGCTCTCCGCCATCGCGCGCGGCCTGGCGCCGGTCATCATCACCGTCGCGGTCGCCTTCGTGTCCATCGTGATCGGCGAGCTCGTCCCCAAGCGCATCGGCCTGGCCAATGCCGAGGGTGTGTCCAAGCAGGTCGTGGGACCGTTGTCGTTTTTCCAAAAGATCGCCCGTCCGCTCGTGTGGCTGACTGGCGCCTGCTCCGATGGCCTGGCCCGCATCCTGCGCATCAAGAGTGCCGACGACCGTCAGAACGTCTCTGAAGAAGAGATCAAGTACATGGTCTCGGAGCAGGGCGACCTGCTCGACGAGGAAAAGCGTATGATCCACGAGATCTTTGACCTGGGCGACACCGTTGCCCGCGAGGTCATGGTGCCGCGCGTGGACACCACCATGTGCGAGGACGACGAGACGGTCGCCGACGTGCTGTCTACCATGCGCCAGACCGGCTTCAGCCGCATCCCCGTCTATCACGAGGATCCCGACAACGTCGCCGGCATCGCGCACATCAAGGACCTGATCCAGCCCGCGCTCGACGGCAAGGGCGACCAGCCCATCGCCGGCTTTTTGCGCGACGCCACCTTTGTGCCCGACACCAAGGACATCCTGCCGCTGCTGTCCGAGATGCAGACCTCGCACGACCAGATCGTGGTCGTCGTGGACGAGTACGGCGGCACGGCCGGCATCATCACCATCGAGGACATCGTCGAGGAGATCGTGGGCGAGATCGAGGACGAGTTCGACCCCGACAACAAGTACCTCACGCGCCTTTCGCGCCGCGAGTGGCTCGTCGATGGGCGTTTTTCGTGCGATGACGCGATTGAGCTTGGTTGGCCGCTCGAGGAAAGCGATGATTATGAGACCATCGCCGGCTGGATTTTGGAGCTTTGCGACTCGGTGCCCGACATCGGAGAGGTGTTTGAGGTCGCGGGGTACAAGTTTAAAGTGCAGTCGATGCGTGGCCAGCGCATCTCGCTCATTCGCGTGATCGCTCCGGCCGAAACCGATAAGAAGGATTCCGAGTCTTCGGTAGACGAGCCGACGACGTCGGGTGCGGGTTCCGCGAATCCGCACGACGGCGACGAGTAGGACAAGGAAGAGTAGGGGAGAGTTATGGCAGGCCTGTTCAACATCCTTAAGGTCACCGTCAGCGAGGACAAGATCTGCGCGCATGTGCTGGTGAACCCCGGCATGCCGCTCATGACCTCGGAGGACATCGAGGCCACGGCGCGCGTGTACTACCTGGTGCCCGCGATTGCCAAGCACCTGTGCCTGGGCGATTCCGGCCGCGAGTTCCAGGACTGCATGGGTCAGACCGAGCTCTGCCACCTGCTGGAGCACGTGACGGTCGAGCTCATGAACGAGACCGGTCTTGCCGGTAGCATTTCGTGCGGCCGCACGCGCGTAAGCGAGCATGACGAGCGTGTCTTTGAGGTCGAGCTTTCGTGTCCCGACGACGCACTGGCCATCGGTGCGCTGTCGTCGGCCACCTTTATGATGGACTGGGCGTACCTGCACGCCGACCAGCCCGCCCCCGACGTGGAAGGCACGGTCGCGGGCCTGCGCAACCTGGTGCTGGGCATGCGCGCCGAGGCCGAGGGCAAGGATCCTCACGAGCCGTCGCCGCTGCGAACGGCGAAGATGCTGCCGAGGACGAGGGCGCTGACGAGGGCGATGTGCCGGTCGACGCCGAGCCCGTTGCCGATGCGACCGCCGAGCCCGTTCCCACCGAGCCCCAGGGCGTCCCCAACTTTGACGACGAGCCCCAGGTGGCGATTGATACCGAGGGCGCGGTTGCCGAGAACCACGAGGCCTCCGCTGCCGTCTTTGGCGGTGCGGCGACGGTTCCGGCAGGACCTGCGCATAAGGGCGGCCTGCCGCTCGTGGACGGCGCCGGCGAGGACCCGGGTGCACGGTGGCCATGCCGGCTGTGCCTCAGGAGTAGGCCTACGCGTTTATCACCATCACGTACCTGCGCCTTTGCCGTACGCAGATGAGCGGAGCGGCAAGTGATGCGCTGCGGGTATAATGGACAGCATTCAAACGGTGGGCACCGACGTGCCCGCAGGAGAGGAATGATCATGGGTAAGACTTTCAGCTTTGTCTCCGGCGCACTTTTTGGTGCTGCTGCTGGCGCTATTATCGGTGTTGCTCTGGCCCCGCGCTCGGCGCCGAGACCCGCGCCATGGCTGCCGATATCGCCAACGACGCCTGGGACAATATGCGCGACACCTACGAGCACAGCGCCGAGGAGGCCCGTGCCGCGGTGAATGACTTTGGCCCGATGGTCGACGCCAAGACCGACGACCTGCGCGCCAAGGTCGACCTGGCCCGCGAGCGCATGGACCAGCTGCGCGAGCAGCTCAACGACGCCATTTCGGGCGGCAACGTGACGCCTGCCGCCGACGTCGTGGTCGAGAACGCCGTCGAGGCTGATACCGAGGCTGCGGAGCCCTCGACCGAGGCATAATGCGCGCTGGGGATTTTGTCGGCGCCAAGATCTATCGCAAGCCTACCGAGGACAAGCGCACCAAAAAGGACGGCACGCCGCGCAGCCCCAAAAAGCTCGGAAAGATTCACTTTCCGGTCTTTACCCCGGGCGGTACGCGCGTGGTCGGCTTTATGGTCCGCCAGTCCGATATCGCGGGCATGATCGAGCGTCCCGACCGATTCGTAGCGCTCGACGCCATTGGTGTCTACGAGGGCGCCATCGCGGTTGACGACGTCAAGGGCACCTACGATACCGCTGCGGCCAAGCGCCTCGACATCAACCTGGACGATTGCATCATCTGGGTCGGTATGGACGTGCGCACGGAATCGGGCGACGTCGTGGGCTATTGCTCGGACGTTGAGTTCAAGCCGCGCTCGGGCATCGTGCAGGCATTCTATGTGACCGCCGGCGCTGCTTCGAGTGTTTTGGTTGGTGACACGCAGGTGCCGCCGACGATGCTGCGCGGCTACGAGAACGGCGCGATGGTCGTCTCGGACGAGGTCAAGTCGCTCGGGTATTCGGGCGGTGCGGCTGCCAAGGCCGCCGAGGCCAGCGTCGTGGTGGGCGACAAGGTCAAAAAGGGCGCCAAGGTGCTCGACGACAAGGGATCGGTCGCCGTGGACAAAGGCAGTCGCGCACTGGGCAAGCAGCTCGGCAAGACGCGCGGCATGTTCAAGGCCTTTAAGGACGAATACCAAAAGGCGAGCGGAGGCTCGTCAAAAGCTACAAAATAGCGACGTACCAAATGATGGGAGGCAAGCCGGAGACCTGTTGCTCCGGCTTGCTGTGTTTATGGGGGAGGGCACATGCGCCAAAACGGATCCAACTTAAACGGGCGTTCGGGTGCGCGTCCGACGGCGCGCCGCGACCTGGGGCAGCTGCCCAGCGGTCAGCGCCGTCGCCGCCGTAAGCCCGGCGCGATGTACCTCAACCATAGCCGCGGGTTTAGCGACCGCAGCGCGCGCATCGGCAACGGGCGCTCGCCGCGCCGACCGTCCCGTCTGCCCTATGCGCTCATTGCCGTGGGCTGTGCGCTCGTGCTGTTTATCGCTGCCGTCGTGGGCTACGTCAACCGCAGCGTGGACGTGGAACTCAACGGGCAAAAGACCGCGGTGCGCGTGGGCTCTACGCTGCAGAATCTCATCGACGACCAGGAGTTGACCGATACCTACGACGCAGGCGACCTGCTGGCCGTCGATGACAGCGTGCTCAAGCGCCATGGCGGCGAAAAGCTGTCGGTTAAGGTGGACGGCAAGCGCATAAAACAGGGCAAATGGGATAGCCGCGAACTTGAGGGCGGCGAGAAGGTGACGGTCAAGGATGGCCGTAACACCTACGAGAAGCACGAGGTTCAGGCTACGGTTATCGAGCCCAAGCTCAAGGTCGAGGGCACGGGCGCTATCGAGTATGTGCAGACATGGGGTGTCCAGGGCCGCTCCGAGGTGTGGGTTGGTGAGCAGTCGGAAAAGACGCAGGACCGCGGCGAGGTTGTGCCCGCCACCGATTGCGTCGTTGCGTGCGCCAGCGTGGCGCCCAAGGGCAACAAAAAGTACGTGGCGCTGACGTTTGACGAGGGTCCGAGCGGCGCCACCAAACAGATCTTGCAGGTGCTCAAGGAAAAGGGCGTTACCGCGACGTTCTTCCTTTCGGGCGATGCGGCCGAGGCCTCGCCTGCCACGGCCAAGGCGATTGTCGATGCCGGGTGCGAGATCGGATCCAACAGCTACAGCGACGATTCGCTCAAGGGTCAGGACCGTGAGACGGTACGCGAACAGATCACGAAAGGCACCGATGCGATTAAGTCGGCGACCGGCGTGAAGACGATGCTGCTGCGTGCTCCCTACGCTGCCTTTGACGAGCAAAACTGGATTGATGCGATGGACCTGGTCTCCGCCGTGGTCTCGTGGAATATTGACTCGGGCGACTGGCTGCTCAACGGTGCCGACGAGCAGGTCTCAACGGTGCTCGATTCGGTGACGCCGGGCAATATCGTGCTGCTCACCGATAGGGACGAATGCGCCGAGCAGACGCTCGAGGCGCTGCCGCAGATCATCGACGGCCTTGTCGCCGACGGCTACAAGATCGTGACGCTCAGCGACCTGGTCAAGACGGACACGTCGCTGAGCAAAAAGCTCACCTCGCTGACGAAGGTCACCATGCCCAAGGACGCCGTGTTCCCCCAACTTGCCGAGGACGATGACACCACAGAGTAGTCATTGGGTAGTCGTTTAAGAACGTCCCCAATGGCTATGTCACGGATACGTCAGCGTTTGGTATGCCTGCAATGTGCAGCGCATAAATTCGATGCCGCAGGGCGATGCTGATGCTATAGTTACTGCGGTTAATGAGGGTCAAGAGAAAGGTTACAGGTGAAATCCAAACCTCGACCATACAGTCGATGACCCCATGCAGGTGCTTTTTGCGCATGCACGGGGTGTAAGCGTCGAGCGGCGTGCCGCCCGCGCATGCGTATACATATCCAGAAGCCCCCGGACGCGCACGCGCGGCCGCGTCCGGAGGAATAATGATGGGGAGCACCATTGAATTATCTGAGTGAGATGCTCAAATTGCCAGTCTTGGACGTCGACGGCGAAAAGCTCGGCGTGGTCAACGATTTTGGCATTGCAACCGGCGAAGTTTTTCCGCACGTGACGTCGCTCGCGTTCCGCGGTCCCGGCAAGACGCCGTTCATGATCAGCTGGCGCAAATGGGTCGACCGCATCGACGAGACGGGCGTGTATCTCAATACGTCTGCCACCAATATTCGCTTCTCGTACCTGCAGCCGACCGAGCTCCTGCTGGCGCGCGACGTTCTCAATAAGCAGATCGTCGACACGCAGGGCATGAAGGTCGTGCGCGTCAACGACATCAAGTTTTCCATGTCGGGCGAAAATCAGCTGCGCCTGCTGGGTGCCGAGGTCGGCGCCCGCGGTCTGCTGCGTGCAATCAGCCCCGCGCTCGAGCACGTCGTCGAGGGCTTTATGAAGCACCTGGCAAGCCGCTCAGCGAGGACATTATCGCCTGGTCCTACATGGACCTGCTCGACCGCTCGACCAAGAACATTCAACTCTCGGTGTCGCACAAGACGCTCGGCGAGCTGCACCCTGCCGACATCGCCGACATTATCGAGCAGCTCGACCCGCGCTTGCGTGCGCAGGTGTTTGCGCAGCTCGATACTGCCCAGGCCGCCGAGGCCATCTCGGAGTTCGATGACGACGAGCTTATGACCGAGATGCTCGAGGGCCTGTCCGACACCGACGCATCGTCGATGCTGGCCATGATGGACCCGGACGACGCTGCCGACCTGATCGACGAGCTTGATTACGAGAAGGCCGAGAAACTCCTGCGCCTGATGGGCGTCAAGGAGGAGAAGGCGATTCGTAACCTGCTGGGGTATGAGGACAACACCGCCGGCCGCATCATGACCTCGGAGTTTGTCTCCCTGCCCGCTACGGCAACGGTCGGTGACGCCATCGAGGCGATTCGCGAGCTCGACGAGGACTTCGAGAGCGTCTATTACGTCTATACCGAGGATCCGAGTGGCATGCTGACCGGCGTGCTTTCGCTGCGCACGCTGATCGTAGCCGACCGCGACGCCACGCTGGGTCAGTTGGCCTATCGCGACCTGGTCTATGTGTCGCCCGACGAGGACCAGGAAGACGTGACGGACGAGATGACCAAGTACGACCTGGTTGCCATCCCTGTCTGCGACGAGAACCGTCATATCCTTGGTATCGTGACCTTCGACGACGCCATGGACGTTATCGCCGAGGAGCATCAGGAGGACCTGCAGATCGCCGGTGTCGGCTCGGGCGATAGCGCGTCGGACGACTCGACGAACGTGCTCAGCTGGTTCGTGCATCGCCAGTACTGGGTTGTTGTATGGGGCATCGCGTCGTGCATCATGGCGACCGTGCTGGGAACGGCGCTCGGCTCCGCGCATCTGGTGGTGTTCCCCATGTGCGCCATGCCGCTCGTGCTGCTGGCGGCCTCGCGCATGGTGTCGTTCGTCAAGAACTGCTTCCTGGAGTATGACGGTCACGACGACGAGCCCAAGCCGTATCTGGGATTCTTCTTCCAGAGCACGGGCATGGGCCTGATTCTGTCACTCGTGACCTACCTGTGCGCCCAGCTGGTGCGCACCGCTGCATTCCCCGATGCCTCTATGTTTGAGGAGCAGCTCTTTACCGGCTGCTTTAACATTGCCGCCATCATTTGCCTGGTTGGCAACATGAGTGCTGTGATTTACCTGATGGTGCTGTTCTGGCGTGACGAGCATGACCTCAACACGTCGGGCACCGCCATGAACGTTATTGCCGTCATGATCTCGTGTGTGGCGTATTGCATCGCCGCGGTGCTGCTCGCCATGTCAGTCATGGGCTAGGTGGTCGCGTGCAAAATACCAAGCAAAAGTCGGGCACCAAGCAAAAGCTGACCATCGCGGCCATCTTTGGCGCTATGGGTCCCGGTCTGCTGGCGGCGCTTTCGGGCAATGACGCCGGCGGCATTGCAACGTATTCCAGTGCGGGTGCCAGCTATGGCTACAAGATGCTCTGGATGCTTCCCGTCATGACTGTGCTGCTCATCGTGACGCAGGAGACCGCGGCGCGTTGCGGCTGCGTGACGGGCAAGGGCCTGGCATCGCTCATTCGCGAGCGCTTTGGCGTGCGCAAGAGTGTACTTGCTATGGCGGCGCTGTTGATCGCCAACACGGCTGTGACCATTTCGGAGTTTGCGGGTATTGCGAGCGGCCTTGCCCTCTTTGGCGTGCCGGCGAGCATCTCGGTGCCGTTGGTGGCGCTGCTGGTGTGGATGCTTACCATGTCGGGGAGTTTCCAGCGCATCGAGAAGATTCTGCTGCTGGTGAGCTGCGTGTTCGTGACCTATATTGTCGCCGCGTTTATGGCTGGCCCCAACTGGGGTGAGGTCGCGGTCGACCTGGTCGTGCCCAACATTCAAAATGACCCCAGCTACGTGTCGCTCGTGGTCGCAACGATCGGTACCACCATCGCGCCGTGGATGATTTTCTTGGCGCAGAACAACGTGGTCGATAAGAACGCGGGCGAGGACGATATCGTGCTGCAGCGCATCGATACCGTGAGCGGCTCGCTTGCTGCCGATATCATTGCCGGCTTTATTATCATCACGACCGGCACGGTGTTGTTCCCGGCGGGTATTCAGATTAGCGATGCTGCCGATGCTGCCCGCGCGCTGGAGCCTATTGCGGGTCAGTGGTCTACGGTACTGTTTGCCTCGGGCCTGGTCGCGGCGAGCTTCTTGGCTGCCTGCGTGCTGCCGGGCGTTACGTCGAGCGCTATCTGCGAGGCATTTGGCTGGGAGCGCGGTGCCGACCGCAGCTGGGACGAGGCCCCGGTCTATCGCGGCATCATTATTGCCATCATTGGCATCTCTGCCGTGCTGGTGCTCATGCCCGGCGTCGATCTGTTCCAGATCATGATGACCTCGCAGGTCATCAATGGCGTGCTACTGCCCGTGGTTCTGGTGTTCCAGGTGGTTATCGCTGCCGACCGTCACATTATGGGCGCCAACCGCAATGGCCGCGTGTGGAATGTGCTCACTTGGGCGACTATCGGTGTGATTACGGTGCTGACGGTCGTCATGTTTGTTCTGCAGGCGATGGGTTACAGCGCTTAGCGCCTCTTTTGGACTCCAAACAGGCCGCAGCGATGGACTGCGGCCTGTTTTTTGCCCGCTATAGGGCGTTAGTTATATGGCAGTGGACAAAAAATGCCAAATATGAGTACTGTTGCCTTGCCGATAGCATTTACGACCAAGAAAATAATGAACATAGTTAAGAATCTGTTTATTAAAAGCGGGTCTCCAAGTCCTAAGCCGGCCATTCTGGTCAACTGGAAGGGTCGTGCGCTACCGCATGAGCGCCATTTTGGGTGGTTTTGCCTGCTACTAAAATGGTAACAGTACTCATATTTGCCACTTTTTGTCCACGACCTCTTGGAGTCGGCTCGAAAAGAGTGATTTTGGGTTGTTTGCTGCGGGTGTGGGCTTGGAAACAACGTCCGGGGTGGCGAGGCGCCCAGAATTCGGTCGCAAGGAGGGCGTTCCTCGGCTGTGTCGGGAGTGTCCCTGGGTGCCGGCATATAAGGAACGTCCCTAACTGCCGGAGGGGGTGCCTGCCGTGGCAGGCACCCCCTCCGGATGTGGGAAGTTGCGCTGCGGGTTACTTGTCGGTGCCCAGCTTGTGCGGCTTGAGAGCGAGCGCATTGACGAGCGCGTCGGTGGCAGACTTGACGGCTGCCGGCTGCGGATCGTTGACGTGATCTTCGGGGTGCACGGGCAGGTCCTTCTTGACGGCATCGTGGATCAAGTTGAGGTACTCAGTCACGCCAGCGGTCGATAGGTGCGTGCCATCGCCATCGAACAGGTCGTTGCGGTTGGCGCTGTATCCGTACCAGTCGATAACGCGCACGTTCTTGTAGCGCGTAGCGGCGTTGGCGATGGCCTGGTTGGTAGAGCCAACCCACGGCTGCGGGCTGCGTGTGTTCACAAACACCACAATACGCTTATCTCCTGCATCGGCCATGATGGCGTCGATCTGATCGTCGGTTACCAAGCCGTTGGTGCCCAGCGCAAAGACCACGATCTTGCCGGCAAGGTTCTGTTGGAGATAGCCCTCAAATGTCGCGCGGCCCGCATCAAACTGGCGGCCCTTTTCGGCATCGATATGGCTGTGCGGGAACACGCCGTCAAAGGTGTCCACGGCACGCAGCGACACGGAGTCACCGATCATCAGCAGGTCGTAGGATCCATCGGGGAAGCCGTCGTTGTCCTTGTCGGTGTCGTCGGCCGCCTGCTGGTCGGTGGGCGCGGTGTTCTTGGCTTCCTTGTTGAGGACTTCGGCGCCCTCGCCGCTCAGTGCGGAGGTCTCCGGCACAAAGATCAGGCCGCCCAGTGCAACGACCAACACGACAGCGCAGGTTGCGCAGACAGGGACGTGCGCGCGTGCCCAGTTGGCGGGCGTGGCGGTGCCGTCGCGGAACTCGGATACGGTGCGCTCAAAGGCGCCCTTTCTAAACGGCGTTTCGATAAAGCGATATGAGCATTCGGCCACGGTGACCACCAACAGCACCTGCAAAATGTACTGCCACCACGGTGTATCGTTGATGTTGGCGACCGGGTTCATGAGCAACAGCAGGGGATAGTGCCACAGGTAGATGCTGTACGAGCGCTTGCCAACCCACACGAGCGGCTCGGCGGACAGCGCGCGGGCAACCATTCCCTGGGGCTGCACGCAGGCCGCGATGACCATGAGCGTGAGGACCGAGCACAGCAGCGTGCCGCCGCGATACTGGAACGCGGTGTAGCCGTTGGTGAGCGCGACCATGGCGGCAAGGCCAACCAGACCCACGACGCCCAACACATCGATGGATGTGGGCGAGGACCAAAAGCGCACGAGGGCGCTCGGCTGTGCCGGGGCGGTCTCGGCTGATTCGTCGGCCTTCTCGCTAGGTTTGCCCTCGGCGTTCTTGTCGTGCTTGGCGGCGCCAGCCAGGCGATTGAGCCCCAAACGATGAGCGAGACGCACTGGCGCCAGGTCGCGATCGGGGATAAAGGCCATCCAGGCACCCAGCAGTAGCGAGAACACGCGGGTGTCGGTGCCGTAGTACACGCGGCTGGGGTCGGCGGCAGGGTTGTAAAGCACCATCATGGCGAGGGCAGATACCGCGGCAAGGGCCAGAACCAAGCGGCGCGTGTTGGGCTTGCTCATGTGCATGGATACCATAGCGAGCAGCAGCGGGGGCCAAACCAGGTAGAACTGTTCCTCGATGGCGAGCGACCAAAAGTGCGTAAGCGGCGAGGGATCGCCCAGGGCATTGAAGTACGAGACGTTTTGGGCAATCTGCCACCAGTTGTTGAAGAACAGCAGCGACGGCAGGATGTCAGGGCGCATCTTGGTGAGCATCACGTGGTTAAAGATGGTGCACAGCGCGCAGGTCACGAACACTACCGTTACCACGGCGGGGACCAGGCGACGGATGCGACGAATCCAGAAGCTCTTAAGGTCGATACGGCCGGTCTTAGCGACTTCGTTGAGCAGCAAGCGCGTGATCAGATAGCCCGAAAGCACAAAGAAGATCGTGACGCCAAGCAGGCCGCCCTGAGCCCACGTGAGGTTGAGGTGATAGAGCACCACCGCGACGACGGCAAGCGTGCGCAGACCGTCGAGCGCAGGGATGTAGCGGGACTTGGGGCGAGCAGGCGTCTGCTCCGCGGCGGGAGTGTTGGCGCGGCCCGCGTTGTTGGCAGAAGCGCGATGGGGGCTCGCGGTGCGTCGCGGCTCGTTGGCACGGCGCTCGCCCTTCACGCGTTCGTGCGGCGCCGGCTCGTTGCCCGTGCGGCGTCGACCGCGCGAGCCCGATTGCGAGAATTGTTCCATAAAACATCATCCAATGACGAGAATAATCAGCACGTATTCATTGTAGCTGCCTGCCCCTGTGAATGCTTGCTGCTGGCGCAAGCTCAAGCGCGCGTCCACATCAAAGTGGACTAAAGTTATAGGGGGTGCGAGAGTGCACAATCGTTGGTCGACGGTGGGCGCAAAGCCTGAAGACGAGGAGGTTTCCATGGCGGATCACAGCATCGTTGCGGTGTTCGGCAGCATGAACATGGACCTTTCGGTGGCGTGCGAGCGCATGCCGCGCGCGGGCGAGACCGTCGGTGGCAGCGGTTTTATCACCACGCCGGCGGTAAGGGAGCCAATCAGGCCGTTGCCGCTGCGCGCATGGGTGCGCGCACGTGCATGATTGGCGCTGTTGGGCGCGATACCTTTGGCGATGCGCTTGTGGCAGGGCTCCAGGATGCCGGCGTGGGCGTGAGTTTGTGGCGCGTCGCGATGACGTGGAGACCGGTACCGCGACTATCATTCGCTGTGAGAGCGACAACCGCATCGTGCTGTCGCCGGGCACCAACCATGCGCTTGCGGGCGAGGACGTTGCCCGCGCACTGAGGCGCTTGGTGGCCGACGAGCTCGACGGCGATGCCAGCGAGATTGCCCCGGCTGCCGGAAGCGTCTTTATTGCCCAGGGCGAATGTGACCTTGCAGCAACGGCCGCGGCGCTTTCTTGCGCTCACGAGCTGGGGTTCTATACGATCTTTAACCCGGCGCCCGCCTGCGACCTGCCGGCAGGAGCGTGGCCTGCGGTCGACCTGGTCTGCCCCAACGAGACCGAGTGCCAGGTGCTGACGGGCATTCTGCCCACAGATGATGCGAGCTGCGTCGCCGCGCTCAATGCGCTGCTCGATAAGGGCGCCGGGGCTGCGGTCATCACGCTGGGCGGCGCCGGCTCGGTTACGCTCGGCGATGGCGGTGAGCCGCTGCGCATGCCGGCGCTTTCGAGCGTGGTGGTCGATACGACGGCCGCGGGCGATACATTTTATTGGCGCGCTTGCTGCAGCTCGTCTGGAGGGCCTGCCGCTCTTTGAGTGCATGGCGGCGGGCGCTCGCGCCTCGGCGGTGACGGTGTCGCGCCTGGGCGCTCAGCAATCAATTCCCACGCGTACGGAAGTCGAGCACAAGTTTGGTTTAGACGGTTTGGATGTAGACGGAGAAGCGGAGTAGAACAATGGCAACCAAGAAGCTGATCCTTGATCTGGATATGGGTGTGGATGATGCGATGGCGCTCGCCTATGCCATCGCAAGCCCCGAGGTGGAGCTCGTCGGCATCACCACGTGCTTTGGTAACGTGCGCGTCGAGCAGTCGGCGCACAACTGCTTGGCGGTGCTCGACCTGTTGGGTCGTCCCGAGGTGCCGGTGTACCTGGGCGCCGATCGTCCCATGAAGGCGACCGAACCCTACACGCCGCCGGCGTCCACCACGCTTATCCACGGCAAGAACGGTATTGGCGGCGCAAGCGTGCCCGCCTCGCCGTACGAGCCAGTGGGCGCGACGTCGGCCGATGGCAATGCGGCGGTCGATTACCTGATTGATGCCGCGCGTACCTATGGTCCCGATCTGGTCTACGTTGCGACCGGCCCGCTCACCAATCTGGCGCTTGCCCTGGAGCGCGATGCGGCGGCGATGATGTCCATCGGCCGCGTGGTCGTGATGGGCGGTGCGCTTACCGTGCCCGGCAACGTGAGCGCGGGCGCCGAGGCCAACATGGCGGGCGACCCCGAGGCTGCGACGCCGTGTTGCGCTCGGGCCGCAAGCTCACCATGGTGGGCTTGGATGTGACGCACCGCGTGGTGCTCACACGTCGCGACGTTGCCGGCTGGACGGGCTCGGGCACTATGGCTGGCTGCGCGTTTGCGAGCATGGTCGAGCACTATATCGGTTCGCACGAAATGAACGCGCCCTACCTGGGCGGCTGCGCGCTGCACGATCCGCTGGCGGTTGCCGTGGCGATTGATCCCACGCTCGTGGGTGCGCTCGGCTGCAATCTTCGTGTCGACCTGCTGGGCGAGTACCGCGGCCGCACTATCTGTGACGAGCACCGTCTGTCCGATCCGGATAAGAGCGCGCTCGTGGCGCTCACCGTGGACGCCCCGCGCTTCCTGTCCGAGTTCAAGGCCCGTATGGCCCGTGTCCTTGGCTAAGTTGTCTTTTTGGGACGGGGCTTTTTTGACTGGTATGATTGGTGCGACCATTCGAACCAGCTAAAAGAGCCCCGTCCCAATTTGACTATCGAGAGGATCTGCCATGGAGCGCATCGCGAGTTTTTCCGTTGACCATCTGCTGCTTGAGCCCGGCGTGTATGTGAGCCGCATCGACCGCGATCCGGCGACCGGCGCCGCCGTCACCACTTTTGACCTGCGCCTGACCACGCCCAATAAGGAGCCGGTTATGAACACGGCCGAATGCCACACCATCGAGCACTTGGGCGCGACGTTCCTTCGCAATCATGCCGAGTGGTCGAGCCGCATTGTCTACTTTGGTCCCATGGGCTGCCGTACGGGCTTTTACCTCGTCGTGTTTGGCGAGGTGACGAGCGAGGAGATTCTGCCGCTCGTGCGTGAGCTGTTCGAGTTTGTCGCTGGCTTTGAGGGCGATATCCCCGGTGCCGCTCCCGAGGAGTGCGGTAACTACCTGGACCAAAACCTTCCCATGGCAAACTGCTCGCGCGCCGCTACCTCGACCGCGACTTGGCCGATATCGACGAGAATCACCTGCACTATCAGCAGGCGTAAGGCTGCTTGCAGGAATAACGTTTGTGCCAGAAGCGCTCCCGCTCTTTGCGGAGCGCTTTTTTTTATGCCGAGTGCTCAAAACAGAACAAGATTGTTCTAGAATGTTCATACTGTCACACAAACGAACAGGAGCGAACATGCATATCTACTCTGTCTCTGATCCCGAGTTCAAGTCCTATGGCAACGTTTGGGATAACGTTCCGTCCGAGCTTACGTCGCCCGTGCTCGAGGCACTTGCCTCCACGCCCATCCCCGAGGGCAGCAAGTATGTGGCCTCCGCGCCCGAGCTCGAGGGTGTCATGGATGCCGATAAGCTGGGCTTTCTCATGTTTGGCGGTCGTCCCTTCCAGCTGGGCTGGTGCAACGGCCACAACACGCGTCTCAACTGCCTGGAGTACCACCGCGCGAGCGAGTTCAACCTGGGCGCCGCGACTTTTATCCTGCTCGTGGCGCATCGCTGGGAGATCGAGGACGGCAAGCTCGATACCGCGTGCGTCAAGGCGTTCCGCGTGCCGGCCGGCACGCTTGTTGAGGTTTTCAACACCACGCTTCACTACACGCCCTGCATGGTCGACGACGGCGGCTTCCAGGTGATGGTGGCGCTGCCCGCCGGCACCAACGGCCCGCGCCCCGAGGCTGCAGCCGACATGCCCACGGCTGGCGACAGCTACTGCTACTGGAAGGCCGACAAGTGGGTTCTCTGCCATGCTGACAGCCCCAAGGCTGCCGAGGGCGGCTACGTAGGTCTCATCGGCAAGAACCTCGACATCGCCGTGGACTAGCGCATCGCCCCAAACCACCACAAAGGTGCCTGTCCCCTTTGCGGTGGTTTGGGCGGGCGGATATCGGGAAGTGCCGGACGGGGGAGGCTGCCGGGCGCCTTGCCGTCTGCGGATTTTGGGACATGTGGCCCGCTTTTTGGGCCCACCTGTCGGTACACTAAAAGCACTATGGGTACCCGCGAGCGACATATCGGCCACGCGGCCGCCCGATCCGCACCCGTGGCGGATCCCAGGGGCGGCAGGCTCTTCGCCATGCCGCGATTCCTTGTTGGCATAACACATCAGGTGTACCGTCACCGCGTCTTTGCTATCGCCGGCGCCATCACCGCGCTGTTCCTCATGCTTTTGGCAGTCTTGCCGGCGCTGTTCGCCTTCGACCCCAAACTTTCTAACACCGTGCCCGCCTATAGCGAGGTGTCCGAAGAGGTCGTGGATGCGCTCGTCCATTCGAGCTCTCTGCCGTTGCTTGTCGCCGCAATTGTATTTTCGATCTGGGGCGTATCGGTCTATCTGCGCTGTTTGGACTATGTGTTGCGCCGCCGTCTTGTTGCCATCGCCACCATCTGCGCCCTGTGGATGATCGAGGTCATTCTCAAGTACAAGTCGTTCACGCCGTTCTATGCCACCGTGCTGTGGTACCTGTACTACGTGCCCATGACGCTCATTCCGCTGCTCTACCAGTTGTGTGGTCTGCGCCTTGCGGGCCTGGAGCAACACCGCCTGGGTCGCCGCTACTGCGCTGCGCTGTGGATTGTGGCCATCCTGCTTATCGGATTTGTGCTCACCAACGATTTTCACCAGCAGGTCTTCCGCTTTGACCGTACGAGCGACACCTGGAGCAACGACTACACGTACGGCTGGGGTTATTTCGCCGTCCTCGTGTGGACGGCCTTTGACTTCGTGGCCTTTTTTATCCTGGTTGGTCGGTCCTCGTCCTTTCGCATCCAACGTTTCTCGGGCACGGCGGCGCTCGTGCTGCTGGGCGGCGCGTTCTTTGCCATCTCATATGCGTTGCGTGTGCCCTGGGCATGGAGGCTCAACTTCTCGCTCATCTATTGCGTTTTGTGCGTGGCGGCGATGGAAATCTGTCTCGATTGCGGTGTCATTCCGTCATATCACGACATCGCCGGCATTTTTCGACACCTTGCCGCTTGACCTCAAAGTTCTACGCGCGACCTGCAGGAAGTCTATGCCACGCCAGTGTCAAAGCCAATGCCGGTAGCGTGCGCGAGGAGTTGCGGACCCAGGCGCACGGCCGCGCCCCATGCCTTTGCCGTGGCGTCCGATCCCGATGTAATGTACCGAGCCTTTCCGCTGCTGGGCGGATCGGCCCTGCTTGCCCAAGACGTGTCGGATCTCAACGAGCTTAACCGCGAACTGGCACACCGTCGCATGGAGCTGCAGCGTCAAAACGAGCTGCTCGCTGCCGACTACGACCTTAAGACGCACCTGGCAGATCAAGAGGCCGAGACCTTGCTGGTCCAAGACGTGGACCAGGCGCTTGCCCGCGCGCTCGAAGGGATGTACGACCTGCTGAGCTCGCTGCCGCCGTTGACCGATGAAGCGTCTTCGCACGAGCGTTACCGCATGCTGCAGCGCGCCAAGATGCTCGTCGCCTATTGCAAGCGCAAAGGGTCGCTCACGTTGGCACAGCACGGGGAGAGCGGTTTTGATCGCGACCGCATTCAGCTCATTGCCAACGAGCTCGCAAGCGACCTGCGCACCATCGATATCGATTGCGCTTCGATTATCGCCATACGCGCCCGATGCACGCCAGTACGGTAAGCGCCCTGTACGACTGCGTGTATGACTTTGCGTTTTTTGCCTACACCACCGACCATCCGGCGCTTATGTATCACTTGGGCGACCATGACCGATGCAGTGTCGAGCTGCGCGCCACGCTTTTTTCCAACGATGATGAAGATCTTTCGCAGACGCCCGCTGCGCAAGAGCTCGAAAGCGCTCTGCAAGGGCGCAACGTGGCATACCGCCTTGAGGGCGAGCCCGGCCAGCTGCGCATGATCGTCTTGATGCCGAGGGCGGGTGAGTGACGATGCAGATTTCGCTCATCCTTCCCCAAATCGTTGCGCTCGATGTTGTCTTTGCCCTGGCTGCGTGTCTGCAGACGATCCACGTCCCGCTCATTTCATCGCGCCGCTCGTCCTATAACCGTAAGGTGATTTGTGCCTACGAGGCGAGCCTTGTGCTTCACCTAGTTATTTCGGCGCTCATCTTGTTCGCGTCGTCTGGCTCGTATCTGGTGGCGCCGCTTGACGTTTGCGCCAGGGCAATGGGCGGAGCGCTGTGGCTCAATGCCGCAATCTTTGCCTACGGCGCGGTGCTTATGGCGCACTATCGTCGCCCCGTCATGCTGGCCGAGCTGCTGCTCGTTGCAGCCGCGACGCCGCCGGTGGTGTGCCTCATGGGCTCGGCGTGGACCGTGGTCCTTATTGCAGAGGGTGCGTTTTTCCTATTTCGCTCCATCGCGGCGCTTTTGATGGATGTCCGCAACCGTCAGGAAGACATTACCGCGTTCTCGACCATCGAAACCATCAACGTGATCCCTGTGGGCATCTTGTATCTGGACCCAAAGGGTCGCCCGCTGCTCATGAACCGCTGCATGCGCAAAAACCTGGTGGAGCTTCGCATGCCCACCGACCTGCGCGACATGAGCGGCACGTGGAGTGACCTTCGCAAGCTCAGCATGCAGACGCCCGAAAGCAGCGCAAATCGCGCCCATATTGACCTTGACCGCTTTGGCCACGACCGTGCCGTGGTCGAGATCTCTCCTTCTGAGATTCGTCTGTTCGTGCGCGACTCCGTTACGGTCTCGGGCCGTCCGTTCGAGCGCGTCGTCGGCTTGGACGTGACGGAATACGCACACGCCTACGACCGCTTGGCGCAAGCCAACCACCTGCTTGAGCTTGCGGGCAAAGAACTCCAGGCCCAGATTGAAGAAGTCAAAAAGGTTGCCGACAATGCGGCCTACCTGCGCATGCGTGCCCGCGTGCACGACGTGATCGGGCAGCGCCTGTCCATCCTCCATCGCTATTTGGAGGAGGGGCGCCTGGACGACGAGTCGCTCGAGCAGATCGACCCGTTGCTGCGCTCGATCGCCGCCGATCTGCGCAGTGGCGGTGCCAGTGAGCCTGTGGAGCAGCTGGGTGATATCGTCCACGCCTTTGGCTTGGTGAGTGTGCAGATCGATATCGAGGGATCGCTTCCCGAGGACGCACGCGTCGCCGCAGCGTTTTTGCAGATTGTCCGCGAGGCCTCGACCAACGCCACTAAGCATGCGCAGGCGCATCAGATCCATGTGCGCCTGTGGCAGGAGGGGACGGATGCTGACGCCATCGCGCGCATGACGATTTCTAACGACGGGTCCCCGGCCCCCGTATCGTATCGCGAGGGAACGGGTATCCCAGGTATGAGGCATGTCGCGCAAGATCTGGGCGGCTGCCTGGAAGTCCATGCCGCCCCGCTCTTTACGCTTGCGGTGTCCATCCCGCTCAACGCCAGCGCCACAGCTCAAAGGAGAAACTCATGATTCGCGTCCTTATAGTCGAAGACCAGGCTATCTTGCGCGAGAGCCTCGCGCGCTCCGTCGGTGACCAGCCCGACATGACCGTTGTCGCCGCGATCGCCGACGCCTCGGATGCCTTGGACGTTGTACTCAAGGAGCGTCCGGACATGATACTGATGGATGTGTGCACCGAGCACGATTCCAACGGCATCGTGGCGGCGGCGCGCATCAAAGAACGGCTGCCCGAGTGCCGCGTCATTATCATGACGGGTATGCCCGAGATCACCTTTGTGGACCAGGCTCGCGAGGCGGGCGTCGATAGCTTTGTGTACAAGACGTCGGTATCGACGAGCTGTTCGCCGTGATGCGTTCCACGTTGGCGGGCTACTGCACGTTTCCCAAGCCGCCCGAGAGCATTTTTTCGGGCACGGCGGCACTCGACGATGTCGAGCTGTCGATTTTGCGCCTTGCCTGCGAGGGCAAGAGCCGCCGCGAGATCGCGGCCGAGCTGTTTATGAGTGAGGGCACCATCAAGCGCCGCATTTCGGAGATCCTCAACAAGACCGGCTACGACAACATCATGCGCTTGGCCGTGCGCGCAGTAACGGAGGGCAGCATCGTTCCCAACATGGAGCGCTAGCGCTCGTTACGCATCGGCATAAAAACGACGGGGCCGCGGGATCATTTCCTGCGGCCCCGCCTGGCAAGTGCGCGGATGTGTCCGCCAATCCGCGGCTATCGGTGTCCGCCGTTACGCGATGGTTGCGCTGTAGGAGGCGACGTCCTCGTAGGAATCGGTCAGGTAGGCGTCGATGCCGATGGTCGTGTTGACCAGGTCGTCAAGACTGTCAAGCTCGCCGCTCGAGAACGTGAATTCCTCGGTGGCGCTGGTGCCGGGCATCAGGTTAGCCGAGAACCAGGGTTCCTTCATGGTGCCGTTGACGTTGGTCTTGCCGGAAGGAGCGTAGAAGGTCAGGTCCTTGTCGCTCTTGTTGGTGATGTTGACGACAAAGCCGATGTCGCCCCAGTCGTCCTTGAACTTCTCGGTGATGGTGATGGTGCACAGATCGTCATCGGCGACGGTGACGGCGGGGGAGATTTCGACACTCTGGACGTCGTCGTCTTCGACGGCCTCATCGATCTCCTCTTCCTTCTCGGCCGCCTCGCGATCCTTCTTCACCGTACCGGACAGGTCCTTGTCGGACTTGGTAAAGACATGATTGCCGTCATCTTCTTCGAGGATGAGTTTGCCGTCCTTGAGCTTCATGTCGTGCGACTCATCTTCGGCGGTGATGGTTACGGTGGTGGCGTCCTTTGCCTCCCATTTAAGGTCGACGACTTCAAGGAACAGGTCGAGGGCGCCTGTACCGTCCTCATCGAGAATCAGGACGCAGTGGACACCCCAATCCTCGAGCATCTTCATGTACTCATCGGTCAGCTCTTCGCCATCCACGGTTCCACCCGAGAGTTCCCAGCTGCCGACGAAGTTGGCCTTGGGGTCTTTGCCGCCGCCGCTGCAGCCCGTCAGGGCAAAGGCGAGCGCCAGGACGCATGTCAGGAATGCGAGTACGGATTTTTTGAACGTTGTCTTCATGGTGTCCTCCTTTATCGAACGAAACCCATAGAAGCAAATGCGGGGTGGCGGACCCCCGCCAATTACCAGATAGAGGGGCTAGGGCCGGGGCGTTCCGCAGTTGCTGCAGAACTTGCCGCCGTTTTCGCTACCGCAGTTGGGGCAGAACCACTTTGCCGGTGCCGGGGCGGGTGCGGGACTGCCGCACTCGGGGCAGAACTTGCCGGTGTTGGTGGCGCCGCAGCTGCAAGTCCACGTGCCGGCCGCAGGTGCGGCGGCGGGAGCCGGTGCGGGGGCGGGAGTCGGAGCCGGCTGCGGGGCGGCCTGCTGCTGTGCCTGGCCGGCGGCGAACAGCTGGCTGGCGTTCATGCCGCCCATGCCGCCTGCCATGCCCATGCCCATAAAGCCTGCCATCGCGCGTTGGGGTTGGCGGCTGCCGCGCGCATTGCGTCGCTCTGGGCGCTGGCAATGTTGGCGGCTGCCATGGTGGGATCGCGCATGACCGCGGCTTTCTGCAGGTCCTTGATCATCTGCTCGTCTTCTTGCGAGGCGGCGATGGAGTTGACGCCAAAGCTCACGATCTCGACGCCGCGCAGGTCGCGCCAGTCGGCAGAGAGGACCTCGTTGAGCGCACGGGCGAGCTCGGTGGTGTGGCCGGGGATGCGCTGTAGCGGATGCCCATCTCCGAGATCTTGGCAAAGGCGGGCTGCAGGGCGGTGAGCAGCTCGGACTTAAGCTGGCTGTCGATCTTGTCGCGCGTGTAGCTATCGGTCACGTTGCCGCACACGTTGGTGTAGAACAGCAGCGGGTTGGTGATGCGGTACGAATACTCGCCGTTGCAGCGCACGGAGATGTCGACGTCCAGGCCAATGTTGTTATCGACCACGCGGAAGGGCACGGGCGAGGCGGTGCCGTACTTGTTGTCGATGATCTCCTTGGTGTTGATGAAGTAGACGCGCTGGTCCTTGCCCGCGTCGCCGCCAAAGGTAAAGCGGCTGCCGATATTGGCGAAGGTCTCCTTGATGGAATCGCCCAGGTTGCCGCTAAAGACGCTCGGCTCGCTGCCGGTATCGAAGACGAACTCACCGGGCTCCAGCGCGACTTCGATGATCTTGCCGTTTTGCACCACGAGCATGCCTTGTCCGTCGTTGACGGCGATGACCGAGCCGTTGGAGATGACGTTGTCCTCGCCGCGCGTGTTGGAGCTGCGGCCACCGGTACGTTTGCTGCCCTTGCAGGCCAAGACGTCGGCAGGCATCGATTCGCAGTAGATAAATTCCTTCCACTGGTCGGCCATGACGCCGCCGGCAGCTCCCAATCCAGCTTTCAAGAGTCCCATGGTGATCTTCCTTTCTCGTCAAAGGCCGGGTGGTATTGGTTGGATTGCTTAGTCGTCCTTGTCGTCTTTCATGACAACGGTGGTCTCGGTGTGGCTGAAGGCGTCGTGTTTCTCGGTCAGGTCGAGCTCGCCACAATACTCATCGGCACAGGTTGCTTCGTTGGCCGTCTTGAGCTGGCCTACCAGTAGCACGTCTCCGATAATCACGATGATCAGCGGCGCGATGACGTTGATGAGGATGCCCTCGATATCAAAGGTGAGGTAATCCGGATCGAAGGCGTATTCCCCCATAAAGAGAATCTGGGAGAGGATAAATCCGATCACAAAGAACAGCACCGAGGCGATGGCGAGCTTGGGCTTGGAGCAGGGGAGCTCGCCGACCAAGCGGCCGGTCTGGCCGTTCATGGCAAACAGGTAGCTCTTGCCGTTCCACGAGGTGGAGAGCATCCAGACGGGGAACAGGGCGTAGTCGCTGTCTTCCCAGGTGTAGTCGAGCTGCTTGCTTTCGACCGTGGCATCGTCGTATTCGTCGACGACGGTCTCGCGCAGGGCCGAGATCGTGCTTTCTTCCATACGGCGCTCGGCGCGCGCCTTGCAGGTCTCGCAGTCCTCGTCGTAACGGTTGGCGATGTAGCCGGGCATATATGCGACCGAGAACGGACGCAGTGCGTCGTAGTCAAACGGCTCGATGGCGTCCATGTGGCCGTCGGGCATCTTGGACGATCCGTCGACGGGCACGCGCTTAAACGAGATATTGCCCTTGCGATAGGCATCGTAGTGGTCGGTGGTCGTGACGGTGCGGTCGGATTCCTCGGTCACGGTCTCGTTGGTCGCGTCAAAGTATACTTCGCCGTCACGCGGGCGCCGTAGAGCCAAAACGGCACGTAGACACCTTGGACCTCGTCGATGTGGTTGCCGGTGACAAAGCTCTTGGGCAGCAAGATCTTGCCCTTGTAGTGTTCCTTGAGTGCGGCCGTGCGTCGTCGCGCCCGAGCTTAAACGGAATCACCAGGTCGGGCGAGAAGTCGCCAGAGAGCTGGCCGGGCGCCACGGCGGAGTTACCGCAGTACGGGCAGGTGGTGACGGCGACGGTGCCGTCGGACACGAGCTCGGCGCCGCACGACGAACAGATGTAGCCGGCGTTTTGGGCGAGCTCCTGCACCGCGTCGTCGGCAGCAGGTTTGGGAGCTGCGGCTGCGGCATCGGCTTTGGCATCTGCCTTGTCCTGGCGCTCGCGATAGAGGGCCTCGACTTCTTCGACTTCAAGCGTGAGTCACAGTAGTCGCAGACGAGCTTTTGCTCGGCGCTGGCAAAATGCAGGGGACCACCGCAGGCAGGGCACTGATAGTTAACGCTCTCGAGGCCATGATCGGTCCTTTCGCTGCCGGAGGCTATGCGCCGATGGCGCCGCCGCAGTATTCGCAGCGCCCACTGGCATCGGGAATGGTGGTTGCACCGCAGAAGGGGCAGGTCACCGCGGTCTTGGGGGCCTTGGCGGCCACGACGCTGTCGCGCGTCTCCTGGCGCAGCTGCACCAGTGCGTCGCGGACCTCGGTTGCCTGGCGCTTGGCCTCGCGGTATTCGATGGAACCGCGCTGATCGATGGTGGAGTCGTTCACGCGCAGGTTGATCTCGGTAAAGTACGGCGTGTTGACGTGGATGGTCAGATTAAAGTCGTAATCCAGGTCGTAGCGCGGCGGGTTGTAGCTCTCGCGCTCGCCGTCCTTGGTCTCGCGATAGATCTCGGTGCGATGCTCGTCGATATCCATATCGCAGCCGAGTACCTGCGAGAACTCGATGATGTCGGGATTGGCGTCGCGCCAGCGGCTCTGCGAAGTGATGATTAGCAGGCCCGCGTCCTCATCGAGCATAATATTGGTGCGCCCGGCAGAAAGCGTGCGCGTGGGGTTGAACGAAGACAGGCGCTCGGCGTTGGCCTCGCGGTAGGCGAGTTGCTCACGGATATCGTCCGCGGTGCTGGAGCGATAGCCGTGAAAGTAGGGGGAGAGCTTGCCGGCGCACTCTTTGCACAGGTAGCCTTCATTGATTTTTGTCTTACCTAGAAGTCCCAGCTCGGTACCGCAAATCGCGCACTCTTTCTTCTCGAACATCTTGTCAAAGAAGCCCATGGCTGCCTCCCATCAACTGGTAGCGTGTGTCACTTTTGATGATGGGGGAGTGCGCGATCTTTCACGATACCCAGACGGCTCAAGGAGTCTCCGCAACTGGGACACATGGCCCATTTTTCATCCGGCACATAGGGACACTCCTTGCCGCGGGTAGTCATTGGGCACTCATTGGGGACGTACTTAAATGAGTGGTGCTTAAATGAGTGGTTGAGGCCGCGGAGCCCACGTCCGATGAACGCCTCGATGCCTTCGTCGTCACCTTTGGGCTTACAAGGCGCGAGCGCGATATTCTTGAGGTCTTGGTCGTTTCGGACCAGAGCGTCCAGGACATCGCCACAACGCTTTTCCTCTCGCGCTCCACGCTCTACCGCCACATTTCCTTGATCAACAAAAAGACCGACACCGCCTCGCGTGTGGCCCTTATCAACTTCTTCTGGTCCTGGACACCCAAGGACTAGCTAATCCCCCAATAAGTTGCGGTGGAATAGTCCCTAAATTAAAGTCACGGGGCTTTAAGGGGGGTGCGGACGATTTCTTGGACCGCGCCTAGGCGTATCCAAGCTTCCTGCGGTACTCCATCGGGCTCAGCCACCCGAGGGACTTCTTGATCCGCTCCTCACGATAGTACACGAGGTAGGCCTCGAGCCTTCCCATGAACTCCTCGGCCGTCACGCCCTCCCAGTCCCTGTAGTGGAAGAACTCGTTCTTGAGGCGCCCGAAGAAGCCCTCGCAGGCCGAGTTGTCCGGGCTGCAGCCCTTCGCGGACATGCTCCTGACCAGGCCGTTCTCCTCGCAGATGTTAGCGTCAATATATTTTTCACCATTTTCACCAACGTATTTTCGCCAATCGCGCCAACGCGGATGCGCCGGATTCGCCAACGCGGATGCGCCGCTTTCGGCGTCTAGGCCCCCTCCTCCTTCCCGTCCTCACCGCCGATGGATACGTCCTTCAGGCGGTACGACCGTCCCGTTATCTTGATCATCGCGCAATGGTGGCAAAGCCTGTCGGCCACCGCCGAGGCCGTGACGTTGCTG
>ENA-OQBU01000051-OQBU01000051.1-human-gut-metagenome-genome-assembly--contig:-NODE-51-length-37079-cov-7.568792_pt1 | contig 37079 bp, 32 predicted proteins | sample MGYA00242492_ERZ504566 | MGnify/ENA primary metagenome ERZ504566 (study PRJEB26092, sample SAMD00036261) | human gut metagenome | host: Homo sapiens | study: EMG produced TPA metagenomics assembly of...
TTCAAGGCCTCCCGGCCACTCGCGAACGAGCGGACGATGAACTGGCAATCATTGACTATAAAGAAGTAGTACAAATACGCTCTTGAGTTCTCAAACCACCACCGCTCACCCGCCTCGAGGCACCCCAGCCGGGGAACCACTCGCCGAGCGGCAGCGAAGAGTCAATTTACACGAACCCCGGCAATCACGCAAATCGACCCTTCCAAAGATACCCTAAAACCGTTGCAAATAAACACATCCCTCGGCGTGTCCCGATTCCGTCCATCTGAATCGTCTTTCTCCTTTTCCACAGAAACCAGCTCATCCTTCCGGAAAACATGTTCGTCGTATGAGTCGCCTTATCAGGAATTGACGGAACGATACGTTGAGGGGATTCTGTTATCCTGTGGGGCGCAGCGGAGCAAAATGACCTGCCAAGACGGGATGGTCCCTTTCATGAGCAGGCTTTTGACTCAAAATAGAAGACGGATCGAATATTCCGCAGTGATACCGTGAAGGGAGGGAACGGCATGGAGGCGCAGCCTATGAGGCTACAGGACCTGAGACTCAAGGAAGGAATGTCTCTAGAACAGCTGGCCGAGCTCTCCGGCGTGGATCATGATCGTCTCGTCATGTTCGAAAACAATCCGGAAACCATACGCAATATGCATTTGGACACCGCTCGCCAAATTGCCAAAGCATTGCACTGCAACGTGTTGGAGCTCCATCCCGACGAAGGTTGGAGAGGCGGAATCCACTGCGCTGAATCCGGGCTAAGAGACATTCGTCGGACTCGCGGCTATACGCAAAACGAGTTGTCAGAGATGACAGGGATTCCCCAGCCGAACATCTCTTGGTTTGAGACAGGCTATCGCTCGACCTCAGGCATGCGGCTGGATACAGCCAGGCGTCTGTCGGAAGCGCTTCGATGCGATCCGACAGATTTCCTAAAAGAAGCGTATAGCCGATATGAAAATAAATGTTGTATCTGATTTAGATAAAACACTTAAATTTCATCGGACGCCATACTTCAACAAACGAATGCATCCCGCGCACCTCCCATCTCACCAAAAAGATTAGGCAAGAAAGAAGCCCATCAATCATTGACTTCACAAACCTTTCCCTTCCAGAAAGCTGGATAACGTCCGAGATTTTGCGCACTTTCGGACGTTATCTGGCGCGGAGGACGCATTTGCGCAGTTCGGAAGCGATGAGCACGATCATGGCAAGGCCGAGGCATTCGACCCATGCGCCGACGCTGAGCGGTACCGTACCGAAAGCGGTGTTGAGGAACGGAATGTAAATCACCGCCAGCTGCAATACCATGCTCAGCGCGATCGCGCCCCATAGCCACTTGTTGGAGAACAGTCCGACGAACGCTGACTGCAAGTGCGAGCGCGAGGCAAGCGCGTTCAGCATTTGCGCGAACACGAGAATCGTGAAGCCCATGGTGCGTGCTTCCGTCATTTGTGCGTCGTGACCGATCGCATCGACGGAACGGTCGGTGAACAGACCGCCGTCCAAGTGCATGTCCATGCCGATCAGGGTGACGGCCGCCATAATCACACCGATGAAAATGATGTCGCCCCACATTTCGGCGTCAATCACGCGATCGGTGAGTTTGCGCGGCTTGCGCGCCATCACATCGTCGGTGGACGGGTCGACGCCCATGGCGAGCGCGGGTGCCGCGTCGGTGAGCAGGTTGATCCACAGCAGCTGCGTGGCAAGCAGCGGCACGGTCACGCTTGGCTGCCGGGCTGGGTGGATGCCGAGGAATCCGGCGAGCATCACCCCGCCGAACACGGTGAACACTTCGCCCACATTGGAGCTCAGCAGGTAGCGCAGGAACTTGCGGATGTTGTCGAAAATGCCGCGTCCTTCACGCACGGCTGCGACGATGGTGCTGAAGTTGTCGTCGGCGAGGATCATTTTCGCGCTCTGCTTGGTCACTTCAGTGCCGGTAATGCCCATGGCGACGCCAATATCGGCGGTTTTGACTGCGGGAGCGTCGTTCACGCCGTCACCGGTCATGGCCACGATATTGCCTTGCCGTTGCAAGGATTCAACGATCTTCAACTTGTGTTCCGGCGCGACTCGCGCGTAGACGGACACTCCGCTGGTCACCTTGTCGAATGCCGCTTCGTCGGGCAGTTCGTCGAGTTGGCTGCCGGTCATGGCCGTGCCGCCCTTGTCGATAATGCCCAGATCGGTGGCGATGCGCGCCGCGGTCAGCGGGTGATCGCCGGTAATCATTACCGTACGAATGCCGGCGCGATGCGCTTCGGCAACCGAATCACGCACTTCCGTGCGCGGCGGATCGATGATGCCGATCATGCCGACCCAAATCAAATCGTTCTCAAGCACATCGCTTTGTTCCGTAATATCGGCAACATGACCTGCGGAATTCAGCATGATTCCCGGCACTTGCGCAAGAGAAGCGGTACCGAGCGGACGATAAGCCTGTCCCAGCGTGCGGTATGCATCGGAAGAAAGCTGTTCGACAGTCGCAAGAATCTGCTGGCGATCGCCTTCCGTAAGTGGACGTACCGCACCGCCGACAGCAATCCTGCTGCAATATCCAAGAAGTACATCGGGGGCACCCTTGGAGAAGACGGTCAGGCGGCCGGCGTCAGCGTTGTCTTGCGCCACGATGGACATGCGCTTACGTTCGGAAGTAAACGGGATTTCGCCAACGCGCTCGTAGTTGGCGTACTTGCGATCCGCCTTCACTTTTCGTGCTGCGACGATGAGTGAGACTTCGGTCGGGTCGCCGACCGCCTCCCACGTTACGTTTTCCGCATTTCCGGCAGAAGCAGCAGATTCGCGCAGTTCGCCGTCGTTCGCCAACGCGCCCACGGCAAGGGTCGCAACGGCTTCCGATTCGATGATCCCGCGTATTTGCGCATGTTCCATGGTCTGTGGATCGACCACCATGCGGCCTTCCGGCGCATAGCCGGTGCCAGTAAGCTGCACTTCGCCGCTCGGAGTGACCACGCGCTCCACGGTCATCTCATTGCGGGTGAGCGTGCCGGTCTTATCGGAGCAGATCACCGACGCGGATCCGAGCGTTTCCACCGAATGCAGCTTCTTGACGATCGCATTGTGCATGGCCATGCGCTGCACGCCGAGCGCGAGCACCACCGTAAGAATCGCAGCCAAACCTTCCGGCACGGCCGCAACCGCCAGAGAAACGGCCAACAGCAGCGAATCGATCACATCGTGAACGTCTTGGAAGCCTTCGGTAAGCGCGAGCGCGACCAACACCACGACCGCGATGATGCATACCGCGCTGCCGAGGATTTTGGAAACGTAGTTCATTTCCTTTTGCAGCGGGGTTTCGTCGTCTTCCGTGGCTTGCAGCAGATCGGCGATTTTACCGACCTGCGTGCCCATGCCGGTGCTGGTTACGATGGCGCGGCCGGTGCCTTGCGTTACGGACGTGCGTTGAACACCATGTTGGCGCGGTCGCCGAGGGCCTTCGCCTGTGCGAGGGTGTCGGTCTTTTTGCCGACGGGCACGCTTTCGCCGGTGAGGCTGGCTTCCGCGATTCGTAGGCTGGCGGCGGCGAAGAGGCGTCCGTCCGCGGAAACGGAATCGCCTTCGCCGAGCACGATGATGTCGCCGGGCACCACGTCAACCGTGTTGATGCGTTCGATATTACCGTCGCGCAGCACGTTGGTTTGCGGCGCGGTCATGCTGGAGAGCGCTTCGACGGCGGCTTCCGCCTTCGATTCCTGGATGTAGCCGAGCACCGCGTTGACGATGAGGATCAGCACGATGACGATGGCGTCGAACGGCAATGCTTCGCCGCCTTCCGCACCCGGTACGGCGTTGGCTCGTTCAATGAACCATGCGACGAGCGAAATGCCGGTCGCAGCCAGCAACAGGTAGACAAGGGGGTCTTTGAATTGTTCGAGGAATTTCTTCCATTTCGGCACCGGTGGCGCGGACGCGAGTTCGTTCGGTCCGTACTTGTCGAGTCGACGCTTGGCTTCCGCTTGACTCAGGCCGGTATTCAAATCGACACCAAGCGATTGCGCTACGGTTTGCGCATCGGCGAGCGACGGATCGACTTGCGTTTGCGTCGCGGTTTTTGCTGCTTGTTCGAAATTTCCCGAACTGGTATCGCGGAATTGGGTGGATTGATCTTCCTTGCGATCAACCATGATGATCTCCTTGGGAGCGCCGCGGAGTAGTCAGCACTCCCCTGCCGTTGCGATAGTGCGAAAACTGCGGAAAATTGCGATTTTCACAGATTCCGTCTGACAGGGCAATGCTGCGCGGTTGTGGACACCGGACGTGCGCCATCGGTGCATTCCTGCCATTATTACACACCGTGACCATTTTGCAAGAGCGCAACGCACCGTCTTTTGTCAAGATTTCACAAAATCGTGAAACATAATCTGCAATCTTATTTCGACCGCGCATTCGATTACACGGCAACACCGACGGCAATGTCGCTACCATCTTTGGCGGAAGTGTGATATGTTATCGAATGTTAGTAAATAAAATTACTTACGCTATGATTCGTAGCGTACATTGGCAACGTCGCAATGGATAGGGGTAGTTACTATGGCAGCTCAAGAAGAAGCCACGCAATTGCAAGAATCACAGCAAACGCAAGGGGTTCCGGAATCGCGCATCCTGCAGGCGCGGCAGGCGAACGCAAGCTGGCTCACCGATCCGACCGTATTCGCGGTGAATCGCAAGCCCGCGCACTCCAATCATCGGTATTTCCTGGGCGAAGCCACCGAACCGAAGCAGAATCTCGACGGTGTATGGAAAGTAAACGTTACTCAGGCCGCATCCATCGACGTGGAAAACGCGCCGTTCGCCGCAGCTGACTTCAACGATGCCGGTTTCGGCGCGATCAACGTGCCCGAACACCTGCAGATGGCCGGCTATTTGAAGAACAAATATGTGAATGTGCAGTATCCATGGGATGGCCATGAGGATCCGCAGGAGCCGAACGTTCCCGAAAACAATCATGTGGCGATCTACCGCCGTTCCTTCACGCTCGACCGTCCGCTCGCCGCAACGCTGGAAAATGGCGGCACCGTCAGCGTCACCTTCCACGGCATGGCCACCGCGATCTACGTGTGGGTCAACGGCACGTTCGTCGGCTATGGCGAGGATGGTTTCACCCCGAACGAATTCGACATCACCGAAGCGCTGCACGTTGACGGCGACAACGTGCTCACCGTCGCCTGCTACGAATACGCGAGCGCCTCTTGGCTGGAAGATCAGGATTTCTGGCGTTTGCACGGCCTGTTCCGTTCCGTGGAGCTCGCCGCACAGCCTCGCGTGCATGTCGAAACCGTGCAGATCGAAGCCGACTACAATCCCTCCATGGCCGCCGGAACGCTGAATGCAACCCTGCAGTTGCGCAATGCAAACGACGCGGCCACCGTCAAGGCGAAACTGCGTGACGCAAACGGCACTGTGGTGTGGGAATCCACGCAATGCGCCAACGAGACGATCATCCTCAATTCCGGTGCGCTAAAGAACATCGCGCCGTGGAGCGCCGAAGAGCCAACCCTGTATGAGCTGACGGTGCTTGTCGTCGGCCATGACGGCCCGCTGGTCGAAAAAATCGTGCAGCGTATCGGCTTCCGCACATTCCGTATCGAAGACGGCATCATGAAGCTCAACGGCAAGCGCGTGGTCTTCAAGGGCGCCGACCGCCACGAATTCAACGCGAAGCGCGGCCGCGCCATCACCAGGCAAGACATGATCGACGACATCATGTTCTGCAAGAGGCACAACATCAACGCCATCCGCACCTCGCACTACCCCAACCAGGAATACTGGTACGACCTGTGCGACGAATACGGCATCTACCTGATCGACGAAACCAATATGGAGACGCACGGCAGCTGGGTTGCGAACAATATCGAAACCCCCGAAACCGCCGTTCCGGGCAGCAAGCCCGAATGGGAGGGCGCGTGCGTGGACCGCATCAACAGCATGATGCGCCGCGATTACAACCATCCGAGCGTGCTCATCTGGTCGCTCGGCAACGAGTCGTTCGCCGGCGCAGTGTTCCGCGCGATGCACGCCCACGCGCACGCGATCGACCCGAACCGTCCGGTGCATTACGAGGGTTCCGTGCATGATCGCGCGTTTGACGATGTGACCGACATCGAAAGCCGCATGTACGCGCACGCCGACGAAATCGAGGAATATCTCAAGTCCGATCCGAAGAAGCCGTATATTCCTGCGAATACATGCACGCCATGGGCAATTCCGTCGGAAATATGGACGAATACACGGCTTTGGAACGCTACCCGCAATATCAGGGCGGATTTATTTGGGATTTCATCGATCAGGCGATTCTTGTGCGCTTGCCCGATGGCGATGAACGTCTCTGCTACGGCGGCGATTTCGGCGATCGTCCGAGCGATTACGAGTTTGCCGGAGACGGTATTGTGTTCGCCGATCGCACGCCGTCGCCAAAGGCGCAAGACGTCAAGCAGCTGTATGCCAACGTGCGCATTGTGCCGGGTGAAACCGGCGTTGAGATCGCGAATGACAATCTGTTCGTTTCCACCGCCGACTATGTGTTCGTTACGCGCGTGCTTGCGGATGGCGAGCCGGTATGGCAGGCCGAACAGCGTTTTGATGTGCCGGCTGGCGAAACCAAGCACTTCGATATTGAATGGCCGTTGGAGGCCTACCGAGGCCAAGCCAACGAGCTCACGCTCGAAGTGAGCCAACGCCTTGCCGCCGCGGAAGAGTGGGCGCCGAAGGGCTACGAACTGTCGTTCGGCCAGACCGTGGTTGCAGGCTCCAAACCGGTTGCTGCCAGCGAGGCGAAGCCTGTTGACGGCATTGTGACCGTTGGCCGTTGGAATGCTGGCGTGCAGGGATCCGGTCATGAGATTCTGCTGTCGCGTACGCAGGGCGGCATTGTTTCGTACACGCTTGACGGCCGTGAATTCGTGCTGCGCAGGCCCACGCTCACCACGTTCCGCGCGCTGACCGACAACGATCGCGGTGCAGGCCACGGTTACGACCGCGCGCAGTGGGTCGGCGCAGGCCGTTACGCCAAGTGCGTCAACAACACCATCGAACAGGTCAATGACGATACGCTGAAAGCCGTATACGAGTACGAGCTCGCCACTCCGCAGCGCACGCACGTCACCATCACGTATGTGGCAGACACCACCGGCAAGCTGCACTTGAGCGTCGACTATCCGGGTGAAACTCAGGAAGCCCCGTCCATTCCGGCTTTCGGTTTGGAATGGACGCTGCCGGTCGAATACTCCAACCTGCGCTTCTACGGCCCCGGACCCGACGAAACCTACGCCGACCGCAAGCATGCCAAGCTGGGCATTTGGAACACCAACGCTTACGACGATCATGCGCCGTACCTCATGCCGCAGGAAACCGGCAACCATGAGGATGTGCGTTGGGCTGAGATCACGGATGATGCCGGTCATGGCATGCGTGTGAGCCGTCACGGCGAATCAGCGTTCGCGCTCAGCCTGCAGCCGTACAGCGCATTCATGTTGGAAGAAGCCCAGCATCAGGACGAACTGCCCGCTCCGAAGCACATGTTCCTGCGCGTGCTCGCCGCGCAAATGGGCGTCGGCGGCGACGATTCCTGGATGAGCCCGGTGCACCCGCAGTACCACATTCCAGCCGATAAGCCGCTCCACTTGGATGTGGATATCGAGCTGATCTGACACGTTGGGGCATGCCGGTTGCCCCAACAATTACGGGGGGATCCGCGTATTCTGCGGACCCCCCTGCTTGCGTTATTGCGTTACCGCGTTACCGCCAATTTGCCTTGGCGCTCATTGCCTCATATCATGCTCACCGCTCACCGCTGCGGATAGGAATCCTCAAAGAAGCGACGCTCGAGATGCACGATGGTACGGAACACGTCGGCCTCCGAGCCATCCACCGACGCATACTCGTTGACGAGCGCGATCAGGCGGCCCGTCCAGGCGCGGAAATAATCGCCCTCATGCAAATCAACCCAACCCTTGTGCGCCGGAATCTGCTGAACGACGCCAGCGTCGATGGTGCGCTTGGCCCAGGCAAGATAAATCCATTCCATGCAGCACAGCGCAGTAATGAGTTCTTCCCAAGTTCCCTGAACCAGCTTGGTCAGATATTCGCAATATTCACGATTTGCCGGAGTCTGCTCGGAATTATTGTATTCTTCGTCAGTAATTCCGTATTCCTTAAGGAATCCGGTAAAATATGTTGCTTCATTGTCAGCAAACCATTGCGATTGTTTCGCCAGCATATCTTTGGTTTCCTGACGCGGCGCAAGTTCAATCGCATGTGCCATGATGCCCTGATTAAAGAACTTGAAATCCTGAATTAAATAAGACTTCAAAATCGATTCTGGAAGTGTATCATCCAGCAATTCATTCACAAAACGCGAATTGATTGCCTGATTCCATTCGTCGGCCGCCGACATATACAGCTGATCGGCTACGGAACCCGGCTCGGCTCCCAACCACGCATAATCGCCGCTTGCGGACTGCGGCGCTTCCGGAACATGATTCATGGTCACAAGACCCCCCTCGGTTAATGCGGCCAATGCAAACGCAACGCACATCTCCTCGCTCCGTTCCGCCGTGGCTCGCTGTGATGGCGCCATAATAGCCGCCGTTCCCAACGTACCGAACGCGCCACCGAAACGCAAGAAGCAGAACGCTTCCATGACCGCCATGACCGCACTCAATCTCGGCGAATCATTGCGCGAATTTGTTGAGGCGGCGATCGTAGGTCATGAGGCCGTTGAGCTCTTCTTCGACGTCGGAAACCTGCGTATACACGTAGCCCGCCAATCCGCGTGATTCCAACGATTCCGCCGAATCAAGCACGGAACGGACGGCAGTGCGCCAATCCTCAATCGAATCGTATTCACCGTAGCCGTACGCGCGCGAAACCGCAGCATGATCGGCAACCAACTGCGCCAATCCTCCGAATTCCGAAATCACGAACGCACGAACGCCATGCTGCGCAACCGGCAACACCGCGTAATGCGCGGCACGACGACGCCGCTTATGCCGCTTTTCATATTCGGCCACATACCCACGCAACGGCCCCTTATCCGGGTAGATTTCCAGCGGACGGAAGTAGTTGTGCACGCTGTGAACATCGCCGCAACGCTGGTCGTACCAGCACTCGTGGCGTCGATCGGGCGCGTCGGGTCAAGCGCATGAATGCGTTCCGCCGCATCGCACGCGTCGAACTGCCCCCACCCTTCGTTGAACAGCACCCACGTGACGATCGACGGGTGGCCGGCAAGCATGTGCACCATGGCATCGCAGGTGCGCGACCAGTCGCGGCGGTACGTCGAATCGTCGGCACCGAGCGCCGCGAAATGCTTCGCCGTGTCGTCGCGGTACTTGTTCCATGTGGCACGCATGAGCGTCGGCTTGCGGTTGGTGACCCACGCGTTGTATTCGCCGCCACCCGACACCGCGTCCTGCCATACCAGCATGCCGAGGCGGTCGCAATGGTAGTACCAGCGCGCCGACTCGATTTTGATATGCTTGCGCAGCATAGTAAAGCCGGATTCCTTCATGGCGGTTATGTCATGCACCAGCGCTTCATCACTCGGCGCGGTCAGCAGGCCGTCCGGCCAATAGCCCTGGTCGAGCACACCCTTGAGGAACACCGGCTTGCCATTGAGATGGAAGCGCGCGATACCCTTCAAATCAGGCTTAATCTCAACCGTGCGGAACGCGCAATACGAGCGCACAATATCTTGCTTTTCCTGCGATTTCGCGGGTTTCTCTTGAATTTCCTGCGATTCTTGCTGCAGCTTTTCCTGCTTTCCCTGCGATTTCGCCGCACCAAATTCCAGCGTCGCCGTCACGTCATACAAATACGGATCGTTCGGCGACCACAAGTGTTCGGCCCGCGTTGCGATTTCCGTGCGCACCTTACGCATGCCAGCCGGCAGCAATTCGTCCGCGACGATCGTGCCGTCCGCGGGATCGGCTACGACGATATGCAGTTTGGCATTCGGCTTGTCTCCGCCGATTTCCGCGCGAATAAACAATCTGCCGTCGGCGGCGCCCTTCAGCGTAAGCGTCTGCACGTACGCTTCCGGCACGATCTCCATCCACACGCTCTGCCAAATGCCGCTTTGCGCGGTGTACCAAATCCCCTCGCGCTCGATTTTCTGCTTGCCGCGCATTTGCGTGCCCGAATCGTTCGGATCGTACACGCACAACGCAATCTCGAAAGCATCATCGGGATCGACGAATGCCGAAATATCGACGTCAAACGGCAAATATCCCCCGACATGCATCCCTGCAAACTGCCCGTTGATAAAGCAGGCGCACACGTAATCGACCGCTTCGAAATGCAGCATCAAGCGGTTCGCATCGCCGATCTGCCGAACCGCTTCCCCTCCCCCAAGCGTCACGGGATGCACCACCGTGCGATACCAGATCATATTGTCTGGGTAAATCGTCTGATGCACGCCGGAAAGCGCGGATTCCGGGGAGAACGGCACCAAAATCTTGCCGTCGAACGTTTCGGGGATGGCCGCTTCCTTCACTGCCTGCACCGCTTCGTCACGGGTGAGCACAGCCGCGGATTTGCGCCATTTCGAGCCGTTGCCGCTTTCGGGAATGGATACGATCGCGTAATCCCAGAATCCGTTGAGCATGGTGTGATTGCCGCGCACCATGGTTGGGCGCGGATGCTCGTTCAGGATTGGCGTGCGGCCGTTTTCCAGTTTGCGTTCGCCGTCTTTTGCAGGGCAGAACGCCTTGTGGGCGTCGTTGGAAGACAGCCATTCGCCGGCGATCTGTTCGCCCCAAGGCGTCCACAACTGCTGCAGCGGCTCTTGGGAACGCATTTTCGTAGGCGCGGCTTTCAGCACTCGCTTGACGTCCAACATAAGAGCCTCCCTGCAGCATCGCATTTCCCTCAACTTCCTCATTGTAACGAGAGGAATGGCAAAGAGAAATAGCGATTGTTACGGATTTTGAAATCGATTCAATCCGGATTGCACTATAGATTTGTAAAATCGTATATAGAAAGTCGAATATTGCGCATTAGATTTACAAGTCGGATTTGCAAAATCAGATATAAAAAGCCGGTGCAAGAACTTCGTAATTCCTTGCACCGGCAATCAGAACAACTCACCTTAGCGGCAAATCAGGCCAAATCAAGCCGAATCCCCAGGTGAATCAGCGAATCAGCCTTCCAGCTTGGCCTTTTCGGCGGCAAGACGGGCCGCCTCGGCCTCACGACGAGCCTTCAGCTCCGAATCGAAGCGAGCGAGCTCCTCTTCAACGGCCTCCGGCGGAATCTTCGCGAAAATCGGATGCGGCTTCGGCACTGCAGTGCCGGCCACGATCGGCTCGGAAGCCCACGGATGCACGGTTTCGCCCAGCTTGTAGTCGCCGGTGATGATCGGATACATGAAGCCCGGCTTGTCGAGATCCTCGACCTCTTCCAAGCGCGGCAACGGCGAGAACGTGCCTGTGCCGCCGAGAGCCTCCCACACCTTCTGCGCGGAATGCGGCAGGAACGGGGCCAGCAGGTGGTTCGCGTCGGACACAGCCTGGGCGGCAACGTGCAGCACGGTGCCGAGGCGAGCCGGATTGTCCTTGATCTTCCACGGTTCGGTGGCGGAAATGTACTTGTTGATGTCGCCGACCACGCGCATGGCTTCGCTCAGCGCGTTCTTCTGGCGATGGTTCTCGATCAGCGAACCGACCGTGTCGAACGCGGCCTTGGTTTCGCTCAGCAGAGCGCGATCCTCATCGGTCATTTCGCTCTCATCGAGCGCCGGAATCTCACCGAAGTTCTTGTTCATCAGATTGGCCACACGGTTGACGAGGTTGCCCCAGGAAGCGGCAAGCTCCTCGTTGTTGTGGCGCACGAACTCAGCCCATGTGAAGTCGGAATCGGAGCTTCCGGACCGGCCACGGAAATGTAGTAGCGCACGGCATCCACAGGGTAGCGGGCGAGAATGTCCTTCACATAAATGACGATGCCACGCGAAGACGAGAACTTCTTGCCTTCCATGGTCATGAATTCGGAAGCCACGACCTGCTCCGGCATGTTCAGCGGACCGAGCTTGCCGGTTTCGCCGCCCTTGGAGCCCTGACCGTTGTAGCCGAGCATTTCGGACGGCCAGATCTGGGAGTGGAACGTGATGTTGTCTTTGCCCATGAAGTAGTAGCCCGGGGTTTCCGGATCATTCCACCATGCGCGCCATGCTTCCGGATCGCCCTTGCGGCGAGCCCATTCGATGGATGCCGACAAGTAGCCGATCACCGCGTCGAACCACACGTACAGCTTCTTGTTCGGATTGTCGATCCAGCCGGCAACCGGAACGGGAATGCCCCAGTCGATGTCACGCGTGATGGCACGCGGCTTGACTTCCTTGAACAGGCCGATGGAGAAGTTGATGACGTTGGTACGCCAGCCTTCGCGGGTCTTCAGCCATGCGAGATTGGCTTCGGCGAGCGCCGGCAGGTCGAGGAAGAAGTGTTCGGTTTCCTCAAAGCGCGGGGTTTCGCCGTTGATTTTGGAAACGGGATTGATGAGCTCGTCCGGGTCGAGTTCGTTGCCGCAGGCGTCGCACTGGTCGCCGCGGGCACCGTCGGCACCGCAGATCGGGCAGGTGCCTTCGATGTAACGGTCAGGCAGGGTGCGGCCGGTGGACGGCGAGATGGCGACCTTCTGGGTGCCCTTATAAATGTAGCCGTTGGCGAGGCACTGCTTGAACAGTTCCTGCACCACCTGCTCGTGATTGCCGGTGGTGGTGCGGGTGAACAGGTCGTAGCTCAGGCCGAGATCGCACAGATCCTTGGCGATCACACGGTTGTAACGGTTGGCGAGCTCCTGTGCGCTGACGCCTTCCTTGTCGGCTTCCACCAGGATCGGGGTGCCGTGCTCGTCGGTGCCAGACACCATCAGCACGTCATTGCCCTTCATGCGCTCGTAGCGCGCGTATACGTCGGAGGGCACGCCGAATCCGGCGACGTGACCGATATGACGGGGGCCGTTAGCATACGGCCAAGCAACATTCACCAAAATATGACTCATGGTGCCCGATTATACAAAGCGCCATATCCCGCATTTTCCATGTATTTCGGTAGTTGGATTTTTATTGGAGGATGGACGTGCGATCATCGATTTCAATCGTTTGAAATAGTTTGCATCATAATTTGCATATCTGCCGATCCATCCACATTGTTGCATTACGTAACAATCATTTTCCACATATCCACAGATTTTCGAGGGCTGGTGGCGCAACGGAATTCGAATCCGCTACGGTACCGTCATGGACACTCCACCACCTTCTGGCAACGATGACCTTCCGGGCCCGATGTGCCTGAACCTGCTGGCCTCATCCGGCGCGCTGTGCAAGCTCGACAGCGTGAACGCCTATTCATGCCACGATTCGGACACGTTGTACGGGCGGGCCTGCATCATCGCGACATTGCTGCCGAGCCGGTCCGTGGCATGTTCACGCACCGCCGCATGGGTTTGGCTAGGCGGCACCTTCCCCGAATCCATCGACATTATCGCGAAAGCCCACTATCGAGCGCTACGTTACGGCCGTAAAATCAACGTTTTCAACCGTCTCGCACCAAACGAACACACCATCAAAGTCGGTCCGATCATCGTGACCACGCCTGTTCGCACCGCATGCGATCTCGCATTGAACTGCACCCCCGAAAGCGAATCGTTGGTTTCCGAAATCATCTGCATGCTCATGCAGGAATTTCATTTCCGCTCCAACGATTGCATGCAAATCATGCAGGAGACGAAGCATATTCGCAACGCGCCGCAGCGCGCAACTACATTCTTGCGATCGACGGAAGAAGCGACGAATATGAGCGCAGCGCATAGCAGGCATAAGGCGCGGCGCGCGACGCACGCCGACAGGATAGTGCCGGCGGGAAAGTCATCGACAGGATAGATGCCGACAGAGCAAACGGATTCCGCAGACTGCTCGGAATCCAAGAAAAACGCAGGCCACGGACGCATCGGGATGCGCGGAATCTCGCACACCGTGCACAGCGGACGCGCCGCGAACCGCCGCCATACCAGCCCAAACCGCGGCCGAAACCGCTGGTGGATCCGCCGTCTCCCCCAATTCCATTGACGCCGCTGGTGGCGTGCAGTCCGGACACACCGCAGGACGTGCTATGGCATATCGCGGAATACGCGCCGCAACTGCGCAAATGGCTGGTCGCCAATCCTTCCGTAACACCGGCGATGTTGGACTATCTTGCGCAAGTCGGCGGGCCGGACGTGGCCCGCGCCCTGCAAATACTGCTGGAATCGTTGGAATCGTGCGGATCGCAAGCATGCAGCTAACACTTGCGCGACGGGCAATCGCACGATAGGCAATCGCCGGACGATAACTAATATGGACTTACTGCTTCATCGCAAGAACCGCATTGTAGACCTGCTTGCGATTGGCAAGCGAGCCGTCCGCAAGGGGATGCTCGGCAACGACCTGCGAAATCGCGTCTTTGATGCGCAGATTGTCTTCCTGCGCACGGTCGATCGACAGCACCGCCAAGTCTTCGACGCTCAACGATGCGGGGGCAGCAGCGTCGGCCTCCTCTTCGGAAGCGCCGGCAACGACCAACACCATTTCGCCGCGCGGCGGCTCGTCGATCACGCTCTGGCGAATCTGCGCGATGGTTCCGCGACGGATCTGCTCAAAATCCTTGGTAAGTTCACGGCAAAGCGCCATCTTGCGGTTCGGACCGAACACGTCAAGCAAGTCGGCCATGGAATCGTCGATGCGATGCAGGGTTTCGTAAAACACGATGGTGCGGCGTTCAGAACGCAGGGTGCGCAGGTATTGCACGCGTTCGGAATGCTTGCGCGGCAGGAATCCTTCATAGCAGAAGCGGTCGGTGGGCAGTCCTGAAAGGCACAGCGCGTCCAGCACTGCGGACGGGCCGGGAGCGCAGGTGACGGGCAGACCACGTTCGATGGCGCGACGCACAATCGCGAGACCCGGATCGTTGATGGTCGGCATGCCCGCGTCGGACACGACCAGCACGGTAGCGCCGGTTTCCACCTGATCGAGCAGACCGTCGGACTTGTCTCGCTCGTTGTGATCGTGGTAGGCCACCACGCGCCGTTCACGTGCACGCCGAGACGGTTGGCGAGCGCGTAGAGACGGCGGGTGTCTTCGGCGGCCACGATGTCGGCGCGTTCCAGGAGCGCAATGAGGCGTGCGGAGGCGTCGGCCGTGTTGCCGATCGGCGTGGCAGCCATCACCACCGTGCCTTGCGGAACGTCGGTTCCGCACACGAGGGCGTCAAGTCCCGTGCCAGACTGTTCTGTGCCAGACTGTTCCGCCGCTATCGGCGATTCTGCCATCTCCGCCGTATTCACCATTCCCGCAGTTCCCGTTACTTCTGCCGTATTCGCACTCAACTCATTCAGTTTCAAGTCCAACGTCTCATTCATGCGTTCCATGCCTTCAGCTATCCAACGCAAAGGAAAACAGCCCTCCCCGCGTCCTAAACCCCCAATCGCTGGAACAATCCGGACACAAAACAGACCCTCAGCGGGGTGATTCCCACCCACGACAACATCACCCCGCTTACAGCCCCAGTAACCGTCCCAAAACATCCAGACATTGGAACAATCCGGACGCAACAGTCTTAAAAACGTCCTGATTCTTCCAGTGACTGGAAGAATCCGCCCGCCTACAAGACTAAAAGCGGGCAGATTCCTCCACCGACTGGAAGAATCCGCCCGCAAACGCATGCTTACACCGCGCACACGTACTTACCTCGTGTACATACGTGGCAGCGAATCGGCCATGCGTATGAAGCTGTTGCGCGCGAAAGCGTTGAAATCGCGCGCATACGGCGATTCCGGCAGCGGAGTGCCATATGCGCCCGTGCCGGCAGCGCCCGAATCATTGCCCCAGACCGCCGGATATGCGCCGGTCACGGCATGCACGTCGGAATCCGTATCGGGGGTAATCACATTGCTGGTTTCGTTTTGATGACCGAACATGGAGAATTTTCCGGCCGCCGCATGCAACGCTTCGAGCAGCGCCCGCGATTGCCGATTCAGATTCCCATCAACCGATTGCGCAAGATTTTCCGCCACGATTCACACTCCCTTGTATTTGCCGTATTCGCCTAGTCCTACATTGCCCCAACCGCTCTCGCATTGCCTTACTGCGGTTTCCACTCTATCTTCCGCGCCATCGAAACACACTTTCGTACCGTCAACATGCGCGATTCGTGTTCAGCGGCCCCACTATTTGATTTGTTGACCTCACGATTCCGTTTTTCGCCGCCTTTTTTCAAATCGTGAGGCCACCAAATCAAAATCATGAGTCACAACGCCAAATCACAATGAGCGATATGCGATATACCGGATATATCGCACACTCTAAAGCCAAACAGCCAAACACCAAACACCCCCAAACCAAAATCACCCACCGCAGTTGGCACTTTGCGTCCGTTTGTGCAGATTTGCCAACCGTCGGGCATTACTAAGCGCCGCATTAGAGGGTCGCTGGTAGGCTGACATTGGTTCCGCAAGGCCAACCCACACAAGGCAGCCTGAACCACTTAATTTTGGACGTTTAGATGTAAGGTACTCACAGAGAGCATTTCATGGGAATCATCAACTTCTTCATTAATCTGCTCAAGGATCCGCGCACGGCGATCGCCAGCTGGATCTCCATGGGCGTCGCCCCCACGCTTGGTTTCATCTTCCTGATTGTGTTCGTCGAAACCGGCGTCGTGTTCTTCCCGTTCCTGCCGGGCGACTCCCTGCTGTTCGCCGCCGGCTTCTTCGCCGCGCCCGACGCCCAGACCGGCGTTTCCGCACTACCGCTGTTCGCGCTGCTGCCCGTGGTCTGGTGCGCTCCGATCATCGGCGACCAGTGCAACTACTGGATCGGCCACTTCTTCGGCCGTCGCATCATCGAATCCGGCAGAGTCAAGGCTATGACCCCCGAACGCCTCGCCAAAACCGAAGGCATGATCGAAAAGTGGGGCCCGCTCGCCTGTTCCTCGGCCGTTTCTTCCCGTTCATCCGCACGTTCATGCCGTTCATTTCCGGCATTTCCGGCATGCGTTGGAGCCGTTTCACCCCGTTCTCCCGTGCTTGGCGGCCTGTGCTGGTCCACCCTGTTCACGCTGCTCGGCTACTTCTTCGGCGGCATTCCGGCCGTGCAGAAGCATTTCGAGCTGGTCATCATTGCGATTCTCGTGCTGTCGCTGATTCCTACCTTCGTCGGCTTACTCAAAGCAAAGTTCGGCAAAAAGAAGGCTGATACCGCGACCGCGGAAGCCTGATCTTACGTTTTCTCCTTTTCTTGTGATTGCGGTGTCTTTCGATTTTTCGGAAGGCACCGTTTTCGTATGCTTTCGCATGCTTTTCCTGCAAGGGATATTCCGCAACACGCGAATCTCGCAGATTGCATTCGTACAGACTTCGTACTAGAATCGCGAGAGTTGTCTTGCTTAGCGTGTTGCTAGACATGACTTGGGGCCGTAGCTCAGTTGGTAGAGCGCTTCGTTCGCATCGAAGAGGTCGCGGTTTCGACTACCGTCGGCTCCACTAAGCCCGCTGCATTCATTCCACCGCAGCGGGCTTTTTCTTTTCCTAGCCACCAGACAAATCTGCCATACGTAAGCGAGATGGGGCGAAAAATCAGGCCTGGGATACGCGCTGACGCACGAAAGCGTCGAGCGAGGCCGCGTCAATGCCCTCGTAGCCCTTGATCGAGGCGAACTGCGGGCCGTTGGAATTGTCGATCTGCATGAACCCGGTCTGGCCGATCGTCGTCGCGCCGGAGGCGACGGCCGAACGCAGGCCCGACATGGAATCCTCAATCGCAATGCAGTACTTCATATCTTCCGGAGCGATACCCAAGCGACGACCCGCCTCCAAATACGGGGCCGGAGACGGCTTCTTCTCAACATCATCATCGCCGCACACGTAGCCCGCAAACGCGCCAGCCGGCGCTTGGGCAACCAGATTCTCCGCAAGATGACGCGGCGACGTGGTGACCAGCATCGAAGGAACGCCCGCGTCACGCAGCGCGACAAGCACGTCTTCCACGCCTTCGATCCACGGAATGCGCTCGAATTCCTTTTGGGCGACGTAATCGATCATGCCCTGGCCGATCTCTTCAATCGACAGCTGGCAACCATGCTCCACCATGCGACGGGCCACATCCGGAACCGGCGTGCCCGAACCCTGCCAGGCGAGCTCCTCATCCCAATATCCGCCATGCGCGGCTGCGATTTTCATCTCACCCTCATGCCAATACGGTTCGGAATCGATCAGCGTGCCGTCCATATCCCAAAACACGGCCTTGATCATCAGGTTCGTCTCGGTCATGATGTTCCTTCCCTACGACCGTCGGACGCGGAGCACCGGATTTCCGGGCAGCGCCGTCCATCGCGACTTCCACTGCCATTTCAGCAGAGCGGCAAGACGGCAGCATTCGCGAGTCGCGGCAAAACGGCAGACAACAAACAGGCATACAAGCGAGGCAAACGAAAAGCGCCCGGACGGTCCTCCATCCGAGCGCTTCCCATATCGACGCAATACTTCGCGCCTACGTATTCGCAAAATCATCCGATTTTTTCACGAATTATCGGCAACCCCCATCGCTATAATCCATGAAATTCGAAAATTTCACTTGTATCGGGAGATTTGAAATTCACTCTCCCTGATTTTCACTGTTTTCCACAGCGGTTTCAGCGGCCTTTTCCGCATTTTCCGCCTTCCAGCGAGCGATGCAACGTTCCACGCGCTTGTATCCGATGATCTTCGGATCAAGCCCGGCCTCGCGGAAAATCGCGGCAGGCGAGCCACCTTCGGCATACCTGCGCATGCAATCATCGCGAAACTCCTTGGAGTAACAAATACGATACTGGGTGACCGATTCCACGGCATCCAGAGACCCGAGATACTTGCGGGTCTTAGCTGTGAACGCAACTCTTGGCACTGTACGCTCCTAACCTTTCCTGTTCTCGCCGCATATCTTACCCCCTCCTCCATGATTATTCATGGGCAAAGAGAACCATCTTTCACCGAAGCACCTTGACGACCGGAAGAATGACAGTTAGAACGCGGATACTCAACATTATTTCCCACAACGACGACATCGTCGCAGGAAGCAATGCATTTGGTAAAACTATATAACAAAACAGGCACATCTGTTGCAAGATATGCCTGTTTTTGAATTTTTTTTCAATGTTTCTGAAAATCAGTCAATCCCCCAAAGCACGATAGACCTAGAAATCGGCTGAGAAACGGGTTTACCCCTCTCAATCCCCTCGTTTTCGCCTGCGACACCCCCACCGCGCGTGTCATACGCATCAGCCGCGACACGCGCGGCCTCCACGGACTCGCGCGACGGCAGCTGACGGGCGTCGACCTGAATCTGCCGACGCCACATGCGAGCGCGGCGGGAACGTTCGATTTCCACAATGTCACCGTCCGCATCGGCCGCGAACACGCTGGAACCGGCCGGCCGGCGCAATCGCTCGACTTGCCGGCGCAGCTCGCGGTTCTCCTCTTCCAAGGAAAGGATCCGCGCGATGCCAGCCAGGTTGATGCCTTCTTCCTGACTCAGCTGCTGCGCTTTCGCAAGGCGCGAGATGTCTCGCAGCGAATACCGGCGAGCGCCACCGTCCGTGCGTTGCGGCACCACCAGCCCCAAACGATCGTATTGGCGGAGCGTCTGCGGATGCACGTTGGCGAGTTCGCCGCGCGACCGACCGTGAACATCGGCAGTTCGATGTCGAAACCAACTTCATCCGCCCCGTCCAGATCGGCCCTGCCGGCCACGATCGCCATTGCGCACATGTCGTACAGCATTTTGGCCTGCCGCGCCGCACGGGCTTGGGAGGTCCGGGATGCGCGTGCATGGCAATCAGCGCTCCTTGGCAAGTTCGTCAGCGAAATCGCCGCACTCCTTGTCGAATTCCTTTGCCGCATGCTTGACTTTCAGGCTCGGCTTGTCGGGAATGCGGATTTGCACACGCCCGATCAGATCGCCGTCGCCCTGCCTGTTGGCCACGCCCCTGCCGGAGATGCGCACTTCGGTGCCGCTGGACGAGCCTGCCAGCACTTTGAAGGTGACTTCGTTGCCGTCGATATCCTGTGCGGTCACTTTCGCGCCCGCCACAGCCTGACCGACGGTGATTGGCAGATCCATGATGATGTCACGCTTGCGCAGGCTGAATTTCGGATCTTCGGCAACGTTGATCTGCAGGTACAGATCGCCGTTTTTTCCGCCGTTACGACCCGGCTTGCCCTTGCCTGGAATACGGATTTTCTGCCCGTCACGCACGCCCGCTGGAACATGCGTCTTGAACTTTTTTCCGTCGGCAGACAGTGAAACCGTTGCCCCCTTGACCGACCTGGCGGAAAGTCAGATTGATCTTGGAATTGCGGTCTTCGCCATCTTCCGGCTGCGCAGCCTGCTCGTAGCTGCCCCCGTAGGGGTTGCCAGCCCCGGCAGGGCCACCAGCGCCGCCACCGAACATCGAGAAAATATCGTTGATATTCGGATTGCCGCCACCGGTCTGGAAGCGGATGCGCGAGCCATTGCCGCCCGTGCCATACGCTCCAGCGCCAGCGCCAGCGCCACCGCCGAACATCGAGCCGAAAATGTCGGAGAATGCCCCCGCGTCGAATCCGCCCGCACCGGAGCCGCCGGCGAAGCGCGCGCCGCCCATGCCGAACTGACGGATGGCGTCGTACTTCTGGCGGTTGTCTTTGTTGCTGAGCACGTCGTACGCTTCGGAAATGTCTTTGAACTTTTCCTCCGCTTCCTTGGTCTTGTTCAGATCAGGATGGTACTTGCGCGCCAGCTTGCGGTACGCTTTGGTAATCTCATCGTCCGTGGCGTCTTTGGAGACACCGAGGACCTTGTAGAAATCCTTGCTCAGCCATTCATTCTCAGCCATGATGTGCCTCCTTTCACGAGGTTGCTGATGTCAAATGCCTGTTGTTGTTGAAATCGCTGTCACTGCGCTAGCTCTGCGGGGACGCCACGACCACGCGAGCCGCGCGAATCACGCGGTCGCCGATACGGTAGCCGGCTTCCACCACGGTGTCGACGGTTTCCTTCTCGGCCTGCGGATCCGGCTTGTGCAGGATCGCGTCATGCTTGGTCGGGTCGAAATCCTCGCCTTTTTCGCCGAACTTCTCGACGCCGAACTTTTCGAACGCCTTGTCGATTTTGGCGGAAACGGCTTTGAAGGATTCGTCCATTTCGCTGTGTTCGCGAATGCGATCGATGTCATCAAGTGCCGGCAGCAGTGCGGTCAGCACGTCGATGATGCCGTGCTGGCGGAAGCGTTCCTGCTCCTTCTGCGAACGATTGCGGAAGTTGATGAATTCCGCACGTTCGCGCTGAAGGGCTTCCAAGTATTCCGCCGCTTCCTTCTTGGCCTGGCCAAGCGGAGTCAGCGTATCTTCACCATCTTGCGTCGCACCATCCGCAGCATCGCCGTTTTCTTGCGATTCGGAAGATGCTGCGTTCGCTGCAGTTGCTGCAGAATCTGCAGAATCGGAAGTTGCACTTGCTGCAGAATCGCCATTATTCTGCGATTCCTGCGATGCACCGGCTGCAGGGGCGGCCTGCCCGGACAGGTTGTCCATGTCGGGCAGGTCGTTCAGATATTCGTCCTTGTTGAAGTCGGACATGATTACTTGTTGTCCTTGTCGTCATCGTCCACGACTTCGGCGTCAACCACGTCGTCGTCAGCGGGAGCGGAACCGGCGGCACCTGCGGCGCCTGCGGCATCGGCGGCACCCTGCTGTGCGTAGAGGGCCTGGCCGATCTTCTGGGCGGAGGTCATCAGCTCGGTCTGGGCGGACTTGATCTTCTCAATGTCCTCACCCTTCAGGGCTTCCTTGAGCTCGTTGACCTTATCGGTGACTTCCTTGGCCACATCGTCGGAGAGCTTGTCTTTATTGTCGTTGACGAGCTTCTCGGTCTGATAGGCGAAGGATTCGGCCTGGTTGCGGGTTTCGGCGTCTTCCTTGCGCTTCTTGTCTTCGGCTTCGTGAGCTTCGGCTTCCTTGACCATGCGGTCGATTTCGTCCTTGCCCAGGCCGGAACCGCCGGTGATGGTCATGGACTGTTCCTTGCCGGTGCCCTTGTCCTTGGCGGACACGTGCACAATGCCGTTGGCGTCGATATCGAAAGTGACCTCGATCTGCGGAACGCCACGCGGAGCCGGAGCGATGCCGGTCAGCTCGAAGGTGCCCAGCGGCTTGTTGTCGCGAGCGAACTCACGCTCGCCCTGATAGACCTGAATGAGCACGGACGGCTGGTTGTCTTCAGCGGTGGAGAAGACCTCGGAACGCTTGGTCGGAATGGCGGTGTTGCGGTCGATGAGCTTGGTCATGATGCCACCCTTGGTCTCGATGCCGAGGGACAGCGGGGTCACGTCGATGAGCAGCACGTCCTTGCGGTCGCCCTTGATGACGCCGGACTGCACGGCTGCGCCGACGGCCACGACTTCATCCGGGTTCACGGACTGGTTGGCTTCCTTACCGCCGGTAAGCTCCTTGACGAGCTCCTTGACGGCCGGCATACGAGTGGAACCGCCGACGAGCACCACATGGTCGATGTCGGAAACACCGATGCCAGCGTCGTGCAGCACGTTGTTGAACGGGGTGCGGCAGCGGCCCAGCAGGTCGGAGGTCATGCTCTCGAAGTGGGCACGGGTCAGGGTTTCGTCCAGGTGCACCGGAGTGCCGTCAGGGGTCATGGCCAGATACTGCATGGAGATGGAGGTGCTCGAAGAGGAGCTCAGCTCCTTCTTGGCCTGCTCTGCGGCTTCCTTCAGGCGCTGCAGGGCGATCTTGTCCTTGCTCAGGTCGATGCCGTACTTGTTCTTGACTTCGCCGACGAGCCAGTCGATGATCTTCTGATCCCAATCGTCGCCGCCCAGGTGGTTGTCGCCGTTGGTGGCCTGCACCTGAATGGTGGAGAAGCCGTCGTCGTCCTTGCCGATCTCCAGCAGGGACACATCGAAAGTGCCGCCACCGAGGTCGAAGACCAGGATGGTTTCGTCTTCCTTGCCCTTTTCGAGGCCGTAGGCCAGTGCGGCTGCGGTCGGCTCGTTGATGATACGCAGCACGTTCAGGCCTGCGATGGTGCCGGCGTCCTTGGTGGCCTGACGCTGAGCGTCGTTGAAGTATGCCGGGCAGGTGATCACGGCGTCGGTGACCGGTTCGCCGAGGTAGGCTTCGGCGTCGCGCTTCAGCTTCATCAGCACCTGTGCGGAGATCTCCTGCGGAGTCCACTTCTTGCCGTCGATTTCAACGGTCCAGTCGGTGCCCATGTGGCGCTTGACGGAGCTGATGGTGCGGTCGACGTTGGTCACGGCCTGACGCTTGGCGACTTCGCCGACGAGGATCTCGCCGGACTTGCTGAATGCCACGACGGACGGCGTGGTGCGAGCGCCTTCAGCGTTCACGATAACGGTGGGCTGGCCACCTTCAAGAGTTGCGATGCAGGAATTAGTAGTACCCAGATCGATGCCAACTGCGCGTCCCATAACTTGTCTCCTTTGTAGATAGGTTCGCTATGCGTTTTCTGTTCTATTCGTTCTTTTCGCCCGAGTTTCGGTTTGCCGCCTCCCGGACTTTCCAAAACTTGAGCCTACACCACTCAACTTTGAATCGCAAGCGATTATTCCCAAATCTACAAAAAAGTTGAGCTCCCTTCGCTCAACTTTTTATCAGACACAATCTCAAGCGCAACTTCAGACGCAATCTCAAGACACGACTTCAAGGCGCGATCACCATTGAAAAGCAGCCGAAAATCGCAATCTCAACAAAACCTGCCGTCTCACCATCGGCAGGACGCGAGCGCAATCCGTCAACGTTTCAACTGCCTTTCGTTGACGAATCGCCACCTATCAGCTATCAGCGATCAATATCAGGCCAAATCAGGCCGCACCGGAACCCGCGTTCGGATTAGCCAGATTGGCGGCGACCGGCGCAAGAAGCACACGACCCGTACCGCGGTACACGTTGACCAAGCCCTCGCCGCTCGCAGCCGAACCGATCAGCGTCTTCGTGGAACGCTCGACCGTGAACTGCAGGCCGTTCGTCCACGCGATCGCGAAATTGCCGTCCACCTTCAGCTCGTCGTTCTCCAAATCGACGGTCACGATTTCGGAAGCGGGCACCGGCGATTCCAACGCAACCGTTCCCTGTCCCATCAGCGACAGGTTGAACAGGCCCTCGCCGCCGGCCATCATCGCGCTCGGACGCGAAACCATAACCGCACGCTGCTGAATCGTGGTTTCGCAAGCGTAGAACAGGCCGTCGTTCACGGTGATCGCGCCGCCCATCTGGCTCGGATCAAGCAGCAGCACATGGCGGTAGGTCGGTTCGAGCACAACCACGCCGTTGCCGTGATATTCCGGCTTGACCGCGGACTCGTTGGTGACCGCTCCACGCGCCAGCTTGCCGATGAAATCGCCAACGCCCTTCACACCGGTCGTCACTTCGACATGGCCGACGGTCCACTGCATGCGCCCGCCTGCACAACCGCACCGGTCTTGCCATTGAGATTGCAGACCAGCTGGCGGCGGCGCACGTTCATTTCGGACGCATAGTAGGCGTCCATGGCGCTGCCGTAGGTCACGGAAAAGTCGCGCTTCCATTCCATGACCTGGAAAATGCCCTGCTGCGCGACGATCGCGGCATCGTCATTATCCGTCAGATTGTAAATACGCACGAATGCTCCTTTGCTGGTAATACTTTGTTGATAATACTTTGGATGTCGAGAGATAATCTCCCGGTTTGCGAGATAGACATCTCGAAGGATATTGTCTCACAACGCTTGTTGCGTTGAATGACCCATCTCATTTTGGATTTGCGGCCCGCCCTGTCTGCATTGACCTCACGATTTCGATTTGGCGACCTCACGATTCGGAAAAAGGCTTAAAAAATGAAATCGTGAGGTCAGACCACAAATCGTGAAGTCACCAAACCTGAATCGTGCGATGAAGCAAAAGATCCGGACCACACTGCAATGCGTGCGATCCGGATCTATTTGCGATCTTCAGTTTTTCAATCTTCAGTTATGATCTTCAGCTGCGATCTTCAGATCTCTTCAGATTTTCAGCGGCTGATCTTGGCGGTCTTGACGATCATCGCGATTGCGGCCGGATCGTTCTCGACGGTCTGGTAGCCCATTTCCTTGGCCTGCTCCCACACGGTCTTGCCAGCGCATTCGCCGCCCTGCACGGTCTGGCGGAAGTACTTGGAACCACCGCCGATGGTCACGTCAGCGCGGGTATCGAGCAGCTGCTCGGAAATGGAACCGATGCCGCCGTTTTCCTTGAGCTGGTTGGCAAGGCAGCGCTTGAGCGCGTCGTTGGAGCTGCCGTCGGTCTTGCCTTGCGGGCCGTAGCAGCCACGCTCGGTGGAGTGCGATTCGAGCACGGCCGGGGTGGCGTACTGGCCGGTGCCGCAAGCGCGCCGAGCGTTGCAACGGAAGCGATTGCTGCAATCGCTCCTTTGAGAGCCTTTCGATTGCTCATCTTTTTCTTCTTTCTTCAGCCTGTGCTGTACTGCAATCTCCACGCTAGGTTTCGCAAACCAACCTCTGAGGCGTTTTTTGACGAACAAAAAACGTGAACTCTCGTCTTCACAAAGTGAACACTTATCTCAAATCCTCTTTCCGTCAACCACCATCCCAATACCCCCTAAATACTGAATTATGACTCATGCTTTTGCCGCATGAAGGGCAAACGGTCAGGCAGGGGTGCGGCGCGTCAGGCAGGGGTGCGGCGCGTCAGGCAGGGGTGCGGCGCGTCAGGAAGAGGCGCGGGCGGAACGAGTGGCCTTGACGGCTACGAAGAGGCTGCGAATCAGGAGCACGCACAGGTAGCAGGCGAACAGAATCGATCCGACGCGGGGCGAGACCGCGCCCGCCATCCACGTACCGAATGGCGCGGTAACGGCAGCCACCAAGCCAATAATCAGCGCGGCCTTCACATGTACCAGCTTGCGTTTCAGGTTTGCCACGCTCGTCGTGATCGAGTTCGGAAACATGGCCAGCAGCGACGTGCCTCGCGCAATCAGATCGGAAGCGCCGAACAGCATCGATAGCGCGGGCACGGCGAGCGCCCCGCCGCAATCCCCAGCAGTCCCGCCAATATGCCAATCACCACGCCCAGCAGCACCAGGCAAACTCCGGTCAGCGCACTCATCGCAATGTGCTGGTCGCGCGACGGCACAAAACTTATCTGGTTCACCACCACAAACACGAGGAACACTACGAAAATCCATCGCAGCACAAGTTCCGGCAAGCGCGAAAGCAGCCAGCTGCCAATCTGCCCGCCCACAAACATGCCGCAAAACAGCAGCAGCGCGGCGAGCCAGTCCACGTTTCCGCAAGTCGCGTAAGAAATGACGCCGGAAATCGAGGTCGGTACGATCGCAAGCATTGACGTCGCCGCCGCATTGCGTTGTGTCAGTCCGAGCCATACCAGCGCGGGCACGATCACGGTGCCGCCGCCGATGCCGAACATGCCTGACAGCAGTCCTACTGCCACGCCGACGATCACCAGCACCGCAATGCCTCGCGCGGATTCGTCGAGTCCCGCAGGATCCGCGCCAAACAGTCGATCCGCTTTCCCGCCGAATTTCCCGCTCGGCTGCACACTCGATCGCACACTTTCTTCAGCGCGTTCGGCACTTTCAGCATTCGAAATATTGGAAATGTCCGATTTCTTCATCTCTCCCCTACCATCGCACTTTCTTCATCTTGCGATAATTGCGATAGTTGCGATAGTACATTCCCGCACATCGCAGCGTCGCAAGACCGGCAGAATACGAGAAGGAAGAAGAGAAACTACGCCCGCCTGCCGGACGAGTGGCGTCCGGCAGCCACGCGATCGGCTTTCACGATGCGCCCGCGCCGCCACAGCCGTGCCAGCCATACGCACGCGAATCCAATGATCGACACGAGCAGCCCAATCACAAGAGCCGCCACAGCCGTCATATACCCCGGCTCGTCGTACGTGGTCGCGTCCGGCACCTTCGGGTTCGGTATGCGATGCCCGCGCACGAGCAGCCTGTGCGAGTTCACCCCGTATGGCGTGCATGTGATCAGCGTCGCATAGTCTTTGCCGGATTCGATGTTGAGTTTGCTGATGTCGCTCGGCAGCACTACGGAAATTTGGTCAACCTGATACGTGTAGGTTTCGTCGAGCACGTGGAATGCGAACGTGTCGCCTTTTGCAGTTCGTCGAGACCGGTGAGCAGTTTCGCTGGGCAGTCCGGTATGCCCGGAAATCACCGCATGCGTGGTTTCGTCGCCTACGGGCAGTGACGTTCCCGCCAAATGCCCTGCCGCGATTTGCAGCACGCCTTCGCTGGTGCCATGGTAGACGGGCAGTTTCACTTTGATGCGCGGTATGGTCACGTATCCCATGATGCCGGTACCGGTTATGTCGAGCGTGTTTTCGTATGTTTGCCGCTGTTCGTCGGTAAGGTGCCAGCGGTCGCCGTTCGCCGCGAGCGCCTCGTTGTAGGCGTGCGCCGCATCGAGCATGTGCTGTTTTTCTTCGCCGGAGAGATCTTCGGTTTGTTCCACGTAGCTTGCCACGGCGTACGACTGGTGCATGCGGTTCCACCAGTCGCTGAATGTTGGGTATGCGATGAGGCAGATCGCGCCGATCATGAATATTGCGGATATTGCGATTAATACGTCGAGCAGCGCGTTCGACTTCTTCTTCGGTTTCTTCGATTGTTCTGCAGTTTTTGAAGATTTTGAAGTTTTCAAAGATTCAGATGATTCTGAAGATTCAGCAGTTCCCGCAGATTCAGAAACTTCCGAAATTTCAAAAGATTCAAAAAACTCTGCAGAGGCATCACCGGCATTTCGGCGCGCTTCAGCGTTCGGTTCTCCCGATTCGCTTCCGTTATGCCGCCGTTTCACGCTACTGCTTGCCTTCCCGCTTTCTCGCGATCCTCACTACGCCTAAGTAGTACCAATGCTGCGGCGCAGATGGTGGCTGCCATCCAGGCCACGTAATCCGTTCTGCCAACTGGAGTTTGAAATCGTTCGCAAAAACGCCGAGGTCACCCCTGCGATCAGCCTTTGTTAACCCAACCGATACCCTCCACGGCGTGTCGCGAAACAAATGATTACAAACCGTTTCATTCATTTGCAGAAATTCATGAAAATACCCCCTAGTACACCTGTGTACCACACCCCAATTTTCCCCGACCCCCGCCGCCCATCCACACTCGTTACAATCAACAATCACAAATCAACCATGGAAATCTCATAACCTCGCAACAGGCGGCAAAACCTCCGACCACAGGGATAAATTTTCAGGGCTCGCACACTCTCCAACAGCTACATATGAGACAAGGGCGCGTAAGGGAGCGAGCGTGACGACCAAGGTTGCGAAATGAACTATGATGATGGTTGCAAGCCCCGCATCCTACGAAGACGGCAAGTACCCGAGCGAAACCGGAAAATCCACTCCGGATCGCACCTCGACGCGGTCGGCAAAAAGCGAGTCACCGTCGTCTACGACGCCCAAGACACGCAACGGAACTTGTGCAGACACCACCAGCAGCGTTGCACAGACGGCGGTAGCTGGCAGTATATGCAAAATACCCCCGTATTGTCGGTGTGAATTAAAACGGCAAGTACGGAGGCATGAAGAAGAGTGGCAGAAAAATCAGCGATCTCCGCCGTAGACGGAGTCAGTACCGCGGAGCACAAGCTGGGCACGCACCACCTCATACGGATTTTCGAGAGTCTCCCCCGCAATCAGCTTCACGGCCTTCCGCGCTGCGGCACGACCCATGGCGAACGGATCCTGACGCATGGTCGTCAGGTTCACGGTGTCGGCATATGCGGAATCGTCGAAGCCGATGATCGAATAGTCGCGCGGCGTGCGATGCCCATACCGGTCAAGGCGCAGCACGAGCGGAATCGCCATCATATCGGTCTGGCAGCAAATGCCGTCGGGGAACTCATCCAACGCAAGCAGCGCGGTCAACGCCGAATCGGCGAACGTTTTTGCCGCGCGGCACGGAAAGCACGCGCCATTTGAAATCGTGCGTGCCCTCCATGGTCTTGCATGCGCGAATGAAGCCCTGCCCGCGCGCGCGATCGACGAATTGATCGAATCGACTGCATCGGAGCACACGTACACAATGTTTTTGTGCCCAAGATTGATCAGATGCTGCGCGGACGAGAACATGCCGTCTTCATCGTCGATGGAGATCGTTGCGTCGAAGCCTTCCTGCGATGGCGTGTTGATGCCGATGATCGGCACATGAATACGCTGCAGCTGCTGGATTTCCTCCGGCTCGACGCCGAACGACGTTACGAACACGGCGTCGACGTTGCGTCGCACCGGAAGATTCGTAAAGAAGTCACGCCTGTTCTCACCGGTATCGACATGCTGGAACAGAGAGATGTCGTATCCGGCATCATGCATGACGGAATTGATTCCAGCGAATACTTCCATATTGAACCAGCTGGTGATTTCCTCATTCATCAGCATGGCGACACGGTACGTTTGCCCTGACTTCAGTGACGTCGCGGAACGGGAGATATTAAAATCCAACCGGTCCGCGACGTCGAGCACCTTGCGCCTGGTACGCTCGGAAACGAGCTCCGGACGCGTGAACGCGCGCGAAACCGTCGAAATCGACACTCCTGCGGCCTTGGCCACCTCACGAATGCCAGCCTTGTCCATGTCAGCCCCTTTGCAGCTCACAGCATCATCGCACTCCTGCCAACAGTGGAACGGGGGGTATTTGGAGCGACGACGCTCTCTCAATCTGTTTTCATTATAGTGCGAACGTTGTCAAAACTCTCGCAATATGATCAAAATTTCATGCGACAGCCGCGCAAATCAGCAAAATTACCGGATAGAAGGCATAGAACATCCACTTAGTCCATGAATGTTTGTATCCGAGTTTGCCATTGTAGTAGTGCACGAATGCAACACCGACGCCAGGCGCAATCATCATCACCGCACCGAACAGACCGGCCGTGAACATCATGGTGTTTTCACGCGAGCGCATCAGCCAGAAAATCAGCACGAAACCAAGCGTCACCGCACCCAGGCTCATCAGATGCTGGCGCAGTCCGACACGCAACAGCAGATCCCACAATACGGCAACCACTACCAGCACAATGTCGGAGATCACGAGCATGGCACCTTGGTAGCGCTGCGCCACCCATTTCATTGCTGCGAGCATGACGAAGGCGATGAACAGGCCGAACACCGGATTCTGCGAGCCGAAATCGAACGGCTTGCCCGAAGTGGCGAGATCGTACGGCACTTCGGCGATTAGTGCCAACACAGCAGCTGCACGCCGTATGCCACGCGATTGCGCGTCTGCTGGAAGCCTTGCACCAGCAGCCACGCGTAGATCGGCGCGGCGAACCACGACACCACTTCGCATAGCACCATGGCCGTAAGCGACGTCATGTTGCTCGTGTCGGATCCGAAAATCAGTGGCACCAGCGTGGTACTGCCGGCGGAAAGCACCAGCGCCACCGCGCCGATTACCTTGAGCTGGAATACGCTCAATCCGCGGCGCTGCTTTTTCTTGCGGCGTATGCCCGCAAAGCCAATCTGGTCGGCGACGTCGGTTCCGGCGCCGTTTTCGGTGTAGCCTTCCATAAGTCCTCCTCGAGTTTTCCTCGATTCCATCGCGCAAGCATCATGCGCGCACGTAATCGTCTGCGCGCACTGTGCCACGTCACGACATTACGCCGCGGTATCGCGTTGCGGCATCGCTGCCATATGCGGAACTTCGCGTCTCACGCGCTTGCACAGCATTCCGCGCAATATGTTTTTCACGTAACCCCTGTGCGACATGTTTCACGCGATTGTTTCACACTATGTCTTTCGTGCTTTCACGTAGCTTTACTCGCATCATCTTGCCATTGTTGCAAAAATCCTGCGAACGTATGCTGCAAATGTATGCAACATACCTTACACGCTTTACGAAAGGTGACCCCCGTAAACGTGGCGCACGCCGCGCAATACGCGCAACGCAACGCACGCCCCGCAATACACGAGCAGTACGCACGCAATGCGAAAGATCAGGCGTTCAGCACGTAATCCAGCAATCCTTCATAATCGGCACCCTTAAACGAACGCACCGCATAACTCGACGCATCCGGATCGTCGGCCGGCGAAATCTCCGTGCGGAAATACACGCCGTCGATGCCCGCCGAACGCGCACCGATAATATCGTTCTTCTCGTCATTGCCCACCATCAGCGCATGCTTGGCGGTAACGAATTCACGGTCGAGCGCCAGCATATACAAATCGCGCGCGGGCTTGCGAATCTTTTCCTCGCTGGAGATGATCACGTCGTCAAGCACGCTGGCGAGTCCCGTCATTTCCAACTCGGCACGGGTATAGCAGGATTGCGCGTTGCTGAGCAGCGCCACGACAATGCCGGCTTCCTGCAGTTTTTCAATCATTTCCAGCGCACCCGGATACAGGCGGATCATGCTGGTGCTACCCTGACGGAACGCCCACGCGGCCTTTTGAGCGGCCTGCGGCAACGCCAGCAACCGTTCCGCCTCGTCGTTGCGATTCATGAGCAGCGAGCGGTACACCGGCAGCACGTCGAACTCGTCCCACCCATTGCGAACGATGGCATGATTCGACTGATGCAGCATTTCGCGCGCCTCAAGTTTTTCGAAACGTTCACGCAGTGCCTCAACCGAATCGTATTGCGCTCCAAGCTCGCAAGCGGTGTCATACAAGGCCTGCCAGGCCGCGTCGCACTGTTCGTCGGTACGTATGTCAATAAGCGTTCCATACAGATCGAAGAACACAACCTCATATTTAGGGGTATGCGTCACGTTTTCCATAGCAGGTCCTTTCATCGGCATCGTCGCCGCTTTACCGGCGGCGGCGATTGCCACTTTGCAGCCGCCGCCCTTGCAAACCAATGCGTTACATGCGTTATACACGAGGTTACCGCAACCGCCAGATTGCAAACGTATGCGGTGGCACGATCAAATAATCGCCATCTCCCGCACTGATGCACGCCGCGGATGCATTTGCGGACGAACCCATGCCGCACCACACGCGAGACGACTCCGAAACCGGCGCAACCGCAGTCGAGGCAACGTCAATCGCGCCAATATGACGTCCCGGATTCACCGCCACCAAGTAGTCGCCGACCCGGAACACCAGTTCGTCGCCTTCCACGCTGACGATCACACGATCGCCGTCAAACCATTCCGCCGAGCTCTTACGCAAGGCGATCAGTTTCGTGTAATACTCCACCAGATCGTGCATGCGCCAGGCACGAGTCCAATCAAGCCAATTCAGCTCGCGCGCCGAATCGTACGAATCGGAATTGCCGTATTTCGTACGCGCGAACTCCTCGCCAGACAGCATGAACGGAATGCCCGCGGAAGTGAGCACAATGCCCGCCGCCATACGATTCGCATCCATCACCGTGGCCATGGCCCCGGCAATCGCGGAACCGGCCGAGGCGAGCCCAGCTTCCGAAAGATCGGCGTCATACAACGCCTTCGGCACGTCCACGGAATTCTCGTTGTCGCCTTCACTAACGGCGCTGCCCAGCGATTTCGCGGCAAGACTTGCGCAAAGCTTGTCCCACAAGGTCAGATCGTCATGCGCGGAAACATACTGGATCACTTGACCCGCAACACCTTCCGGCTGTTTGCTGGCACGCCAGGCGTTCACCGCGTCGCGCACGGAGGCCGCATTCTCATGCATACCCCCGTTAACGTATCCGGGACGGTCCGAGAAGAACACATGCCCCTTGATGGCGTCTCGCGTGGTGTCGCAAAAATGCCCGATGCGATTATCAAGCTGCGGCAATCCGGCCTTGTCGGCAAGCACGGTGCCCGGCAAAGCCGCGGTAGCGCTGGCCGACCACGGTTCGCCATACATAAGAATGCTCGGCCCACGGTCGGGGATTTCGTCCAAAGCGGCGCGCACGGCGTTCATGGTGTCGACGTCGATCAGGCCCATCAGGTCGAATCGGAAGCCGTCAAGATGGTATTCCCTCGCCCAATACGCCACGGATTCCACCACAAAACGGCGGAACATCGCACGTTCCGTGGCCATATCGCATCCGCATCCGGAGCCGTTCGACAACGCCCCGTTCGGCTTGCGGCGCAGGAAGTATTCGGGCACGATGCGCTCGAACCAGTTGTCGGGCGAGAACATGTGATTGTAGACCACGTCCATAATCACTTTGATGCCGGCATTATGCAACGCCTGCACCATCTGCTTGACCTCGCGGATGCGCACGGACCCGTCATACGGATTCGTGGAGTACGATCCTTCAGGAACGTTGTAATTGACGGGATCGTAACCCCAGTTGTATCGGCTGCAGATCGTTTCGTCGACGGAACCGAAATCGTAGATCGGCATCAGCTGCACCGCGGTAATGCCAAGCTTTTTGAGATACGACAATCCCGTCGGAAGATCAGGATGACCGTCCAACGTCGTTCCCAGGTCGGTGAACGCAAGATATTTTCCACGATGGGATTCGGGGAATCCTCCCGCGGGATCGTTGCTGAAATCGCCGACATGCGTTTCCCAAACAACCGTTTGCGCAATTGGCACTTCCGGCATGCGATCGGCATCCCAACCTTCGGGATCGGTGCGAGGCAAGTCGACGACCATGCTTCGACGGCCGTTCACGCCAGCCGCGTGCGCCCATGGATCGGCAACGCCATCGCACTTCGGAAACAGCGGTGGCAACGACGGTAGGACAGCAGTCATATCCACTTTCAAACACCTTGCAAACGATAGGCAAACAGAAAAAGCATTATCACTATCTAACGTCTATAAAGTAGTTAAGAAATCGCAATACTTCAACGTTTTACACCCAATAACACGCCTATTGAAAACGATGTCATCATATGCTACAGTACATAGCAGAACGGTTGGTATACGCACCGAAGCGCGCCAATCGCGTGGCAATGCAGCATCATCGGCCAGCAACGACCCCGGAAAGAAGGAACCTATGACGGCAACCCAGCAAACCGAAAGCGCGGAACGCATCGCACGACCGCTTATTCAGCTCGCCAAACTCAACGGCATCTCAACGTCGTATATCGACCAGCTCGGCACCTACGTGGAAATCCGCGACGAAGTGCTCGTCTCCGTACTTGCGGCGCTCGGCGTGGACGCATCCAGCGATGAAGCGATCGCGGCATCGTACGAACTCACCAAGCAGCGCATCGCAGACACCCTTGTGGAACCGACCATCGTGAAGTTCATCGGCAAGGAAGCGACCACGCCGATCCGCGCGAAGGGCCACGACGTGACGCTACGCCTGTTGCTTGAGGACGGCACGCGGTATGAGGGCAACCTGTGCATGTATTTGGCCCCGCAGACCGACGGCTCGCTCACGCTCACCCTGCCGGACGACATTCCCGCCGCTACCACACGCTGCGCGTCAACGCGGGCCCGCTGCACGGCGAGGCGCGACTGATCTGCGCCCCGGCACGCGTACCGCTGCCGCCTGCGGTTGCCGAAAAGCAGCGTTGGGGTTGGATGGCGCAAATGTATTCCATCCGCTCCGCCGAATCGTGGGGCGTGGGCGACTACGGCGATCTGAAGCTGCTGCTCACCGACGCCGCCGAAAAGTCGCATGCCGATTTCATGCTCATCAACCCGATCCACGCAACCGCGCCGGTCGAGCCGCTCGAACCGTCGCCGTACCTGCCGGAATCGCGCCGATTCATGAACGTCACCTACATTCGCCCGCAGGATATCGAGGAATATGCGGGGCTTGACGAGGCCGCGTTGGCCGAAGTCGAGCGCTTGCACGCCGAAGTCGCTCCCGCCAACGACAATGCCGACGAACTCGACATCAACTCCGCGTGGTGGCACAAGCGCCAGGCGCTGCAGCTCGTGTTCAAGGTGCCGCGTTCCGCCGAGCGTCAGGCCGCATTCGAAGCGTTCAAGGAGGCGGCCGGCCCGGATCTGCGCGCATTCGCCGCGTGGTCGGTGGCATTCCAGATGTGGGGCGCCCCATGGGAGGGCACATGGTTCGCGGAGACGAACCGTAATTCGCCGGAAGTGGCCGAGCTCATGCGCGATCATGCCGACATGGTCGAATTCGAATGCTGGCTGCAGTGGATCGCCGACGAACAGGTGACCGCCGCGCAGACCGCCGCACGCGAAAGCGGCATGGCCTTGGGCCTCATGCAAGACATGGCCGTGGGCGTGCACTCGCTGGGCGCCGACGTGTGGTGGAATCCGGAACGCTTCGCCGTCGGCAGCGTCACCGTTGGCTGCCCGCCTGACTTCTACAACCAGCAGGGCCAGGACTGGGGCCAGCCGCCGTTCAATCCGAACTATCTCGCCAAACCGGTTATGCGTGTACCGCGAAATGGTGCACAACATGTTCTCGCACGCGGGCGCGGTGCGCATCGACCATGTGCTCGGCCTGTTCCGCCTGTGGTGGATTCCGCAGGGCGAAGGCGCACGCGGCGGCGCATACGTCACCTACGACTATGAGGCGATGATCGCGATCCTCACGATCGAGGCTTCCCGCGTGAACGGCCTAGTGGTCGGCGAAGACCTCGGCACCGTGCCGGATTACGTGCGCACCGTGCTTGCCGAGCACGGTCTGCTCGGCTGCACGGTGGAATGGTTCGCCCGTGTGGACGACTCCCCCACGCCGGCGATCCGTATGCCGATCCGGCCGATTACCGCGAGTATGCGTTGGCATCCGTCACCACGCACGATCTGCCACCGACCGCAGGCTACCTGCAGTTCGAGCATGTCAGGCTGCGCGAAGAACTGAACCTGCTCACCGGTCCGGTCGAGAAATTCCAGGCGTCCGCAACCGCGGAACGTCAGGCCATGCTTGACCGACTGGTCGAAAGCGAACTGATCACGCCGGAAATCGCCGCGGACGTCGACGACCATATTCAAGAGATCGTCGAGGCGATGCACAAGATGCTGCTCCGCTCGCCATCCGTGCTTCTGCAGGCGGCGCTGGTGGACGGCGTCGGCGAAACCCGTTCGCAGAACCAGCCGGGCACGTCCAGCGAATACTGCAACTGGCGCGTGCCACTGGCAGGTCCCGACCACAAGGCGGTGCACACCGACGAAGTGTTCGACCTGCCTCGCGTGAAGTCGCTTTCCGCCATCATGAACGGCGAAAAGTAAGCGTCCTCATATAACTCCATAAGTCCCGTCACGCACCATAGCTGGGTGTACGTAAGACAGTATTGCGCTAAGATTGACGAAGCGGCACGAAACCGCATGGAGCTGATCATGCCAGAGCTGGCAAAGCAGTACGACGTGGCCGAACAGCTGAAAGCTGAAAACCAAATGGAATGGGTACGGCAGATGAACGCTTGCAAGGCACAGGCAGAGGAAGTTGTGAAAGCGGAATTGATTTATGATTGAGCGAGAAAGTCCGGGCAGAAAACTGTTCGGACTTTTCTCATATATTCCAAAGTTGCGGTAGAATTGTTCACAAGTTTTTATGGTATAATTTGAACACGAAATTGAGCAATAAATCAGAAGTCATAAAGGAAAATTTAGATGAAACTGTTTTTATGTTCGCACTTTTCAAGCGTAGGAAGTTTGATAAAAGAAGAAATTGATAACAAGAAGTCGCATTTATTCCAACAGCTTCGCTGCATGAAGGTTACACCGGTTATGTTGGTTCGGCTCGAAAACTATTCAAAAACTGGGAGCATCTGTAACCGAAATTGATATCTCAACGGAGGCTTATTCAACGATACAGGCTGTTTTTGAAGATGCGGATGTGATATATTTTACCGGCGGAAATTCTTTCTTCCTTATGGACCAGCTACGTAAACGGAAACGGACGAGCTGTTGAAGAAAGATTGGCAAACGGAAACTGATGATCGGTGAGTCGGCAGGCGCAATTATATGCGCTCCGACCATTCAATATATTGAACAATGGATGAAAAGCCAGAGGATTACTCTCAAGAAGATAATGAGGGGCTGGATTGATTTGATTTCTATGTTTCTTTCCCCATTATCTCACGGCACCCTTAAGAAAATTACCGAGAGAATCATGGCTGAGTTTCGGATTTGAATATCTGTGCTATTAACAACCACCAGGCAATTATA
>ENA-OQBU01000052-OQBU01000052.1-human-gut-metagenome-genome-assembly--contig:-NODE-52-length-37064-cov-5.033841_pt1 | contig 37064 bp, 38 predicted proteins | sample MGYA00242492_ERZ504566 | MGnify/ENA primary metagenome ERZ504566 (study PRJEB26092, sample SAMD00036261) | human gut metagenome | host: Homo sapiens | study: EMG produced TPA metagenomics assembly of...
TTCGCCAGGCTCTTCTTGAGGGTGATGACCAGGTCGTCTGCATCCATGGGCGCTCCTTCGACGTTAATTGAAGGGTACCGCCTCGCGGTGACATCGTTTTTATGTCAATCTTGGTCTAACAGAGCCTAAAAAATAGCATCGGCCTGACCTCGGGTGTTATGTCGGGTGTTATGGCCAAGGATGAGGCGGCGATTAATGCGCGGAATCAAGCGCAGAATGAAGCGACAACTTTCATCACGGGCAACTATTCCTGGGACCATGGTGGCGGCATCATGTCGAATGGCGACTTGTACCTAGGCGTGCCTGCGGATGCGTACGTCTATCCGAGCCTTAAGTTGAAGGCAACCAAGGCGCTGAAAAATAAGAAGACCAACGAAAATATGACGCTCGACACAAACCAGTTCCCCTTCTCCTTCTCCGTCTACCGTAAGGATTCGGATGGCGCGTCGACGCCCTCTTGGGATGGCGAAACATTCAACAGTGGTGGCTGCAGGCAGGTTAAATCTGCCCCGAATAACGCTGACGGCAACATCACCTTTGACCTTAGCAATGACCTTAGCAATGAACTTAGCAAGCAGCCCTTAGCGAGTGATACTGGCAAAATTAGATACTCATACTACTTGGTCGAAGATGCGGGCAATATTCCTGGTGTTGATTACGATCATGCTGTATACGAGATTAACGTGACAGTCGAATACAACAAGTACTTTATTATGTCTGTCCGATAAAGAATAATTCAAATTCGACTAAAGATCTTACGTCTATAACTACACGATTGATAATGTGTCCGTGACTAAGAATCCTGGGGGGTTCAGCTAAACTCTCAGGACTATGTGCGACTAGATGATGATGGCTATTATTCGATTGCCGACTCCGGTGGGGGGAAGTACATTCACCAACAAGTACACCCCTAGTGTTTCCTGGGCTCCTAAGGCGACTAAGGTCGTGAGGGTGGCGAGATGAAGGAGTTTACACTTCAGCTTGCGAAAGACAGCAAATTTGGAGACATCATCGGTACTGCCGTGACCTCTGGTAATGAAAATAAGCAGACGCATTCATTCTTGGATGGCAATGGTAATGAGATTGAACTCACGTACTCGCTGTCAGATATCAGGAATAGTCCCGACCCGGGCGACTCCACGGGCGGCCCTTCCAAGACCTTCAAGTACTACGTGCGCGAGAAGAACGAAAGATCGACCTATCCGCATTACAAGTTTGATCAGTCGGTCTATGAGCTTACGGTTGTCGCAAAGGATGACGATGCTGGAATCACAACCAATGTGACCTACACCAGATTAATCGATGCCGAAGGCAATGAAATTCCTGAGAATAAGCGGATACCGAAGCAGTACGGCGAGGACACCGGCGCTGGCCAAAGCCTTCCCACCTTCACCAACACCTACTCCACCTCTTTGCCCCTTTCTGGCTATGTCGGGCGTCACTCTGACGTACCTTGCCGGCGCGGCGGTGCTTTGCGCTGCTGCGGCCTGGATGCACATTCGTCGCAAGGCGAATGCGAAGGGAGGTAAGCGTCGTGAATAAGAAAGTTTGCTCCTTCCCGATCTTGTTTGCGCTGCTTGCCCTCCTGATCGGCACCTGCGCGGTTGTGTTCCCCGCTTCCGCGCAGCTGCGCCGACCTCGACCGGTTCCATCACGGTGAGCGGCACCGTGGCGCGCAGCTACGACGCTACCAGATCTTTAGCGCCAACGTCGTCGACGGCGACAGCGACGCCAAGATCGCCACCGAGCTTGCCTGGGCAAGCGACGCCGTGCGCGACGCCGCGCTGCCCGTGCTGCACAGCGCCGGCATGCCCAATTCCCAGACCACCGCGCAGGAAGCTGCCGAGTGGCTCAACACCGATTCCCACCTTACGGGCGCGCTGAGCGCACAGCTCGCTCGTTCCCTCCAGAGCTCTGTCACCGTGCCCGTGGCCCTTAACGCGGGCACGGCGGCCGAGCTGCCCTGTGGCTACTGGCTCATCGTCGCGGACGACGCCACCATTTCCCAGGACGAGGCCGGCACCGCGCCGATCATGGCGCTGGTGGGCGGCAGCGCCGTCACCGTCAAGCCCAAGGCGGCGACGCCCAAGGTTGCCAAGCATGTGCTGGAGGACAGCACCGCCGCCTGGCAGAAGGCCGCCGACGCCACGGTCGCCGACGACCTGTACTGGCGCCTCTCGGCCACGGTTCCGGCAGGGCTAACGGCCTACGACACCTATACGGTGCGGTTCGTCGACACCATGAGCGCGGGGCTCGACCCCTCCAAGGTGGCCGCGAGCATGCGCGTGTACGTGGCGGCGGGCGCGGACGGCGGCATCGACGCCGTCTCGGCCGGCAAGGACGGCCGCGCCGTCACCGAGCCCGCGAAGGGCTGGACCGACATCACGGCCCAGTGCGCCACCAAGGTAGCGGCCGACGGTAAGACCTTCACCGTGCGCACCGGCGACCTGATCGCCGCGCTCGGCGGGGCCGACGCCTTCACCGCGGGCGCGCGTGGTCGCCGTGTACAACGCGCCGCTCAACAGCGCGTGCAGCCACGGCATCGCGAAGGGCAACCCCAACGAGGTCTACCTGCGCTACCCGAGCTCTCCCTTTGCCGACCAGTCCGGCGATGCCGGCTTCACCCGCACGCCGAGCGACGACGCGTGCGCCTACACCTGGGATCTCGCGCTCACCAAGCGCGGCAGCGACGGCGACAAGCCGCTTGCCGGGGCGGTCCTGAGCATCGCCGACGACCGCGGTCGCACGCTGGCGGCCGACGGCACGTGGGATGCGGAGGGCAAGGCCACCGTCACTACGGGCGAGGACGGCCGCGTTACCGTCTCGGGCGTGGACTCGGGCAAGCTGGAGGTCCGCGAGATCAAGGCGCCCAAGGGCTACACTGCCTTCGAGGGCACGCGCTCCGTGACGGTCAAGGCCGAGGGCCTGGACGTCGACCAGGTGGCCGCCGCCAAGCCCAAGCTCACCATCACGGCCGAGTCGCCCCTGCGCGCCGACAGCGCGGACGGGTCGACGGGCAGCCTGGAGGCGTCGCTCATTAACACGCCCACCGGCACACCCCCTAGCATTACCACCGGAGGCTTTATGCCCTCGACTGGCGATATGGCAATGTACGCCGCGGCCGCCGCAGCGGCCGCCGCAGCCGCGCTCATCGTGGTCGCGCTCCTGGTCAAGCGGGGAGGTGGCAGCCATAAAGAGTAGCTGGCAGCCCCACAGAGAGCGGGGCGAGACATAGCGAAGCAGATGCTAAGACACAGACAGACAGATTTAGATCAAATGGAATTCGAGCAGAAAGCAGAGGAAAAGAAGATGAGCATGAGCAAGAACATCGCACGCCTGGCAGTAACCGCCGGCCTCACGGCGGCGTAATGGCCCCGGTGACCATGGCGTTTGCTGAGGGCAAGCCAACGGTGGCTACGGAGGATGGCAAGGTGTTTATCACTGACCCTATCGCTGAATATGCCGACACATCTTTTAAGGGCATCCAGATCTTTACCGCGAAGATCACGCAGAATAAGGATGGAAATACCTGGTCAGGTGATAAGACACTTTCCGATATTCAGTGGGCTCCGGGTAATGTGAAAACCCTCGTTACGACTGCGCTCAAAGACGTTCCTGGAGTACCTAACGTAAATGAAGACGCCCAGACGTGGGCGGAGTTCATCAGCACGACTCAGAGCTCTAATTATGGAGAGACTACGGCGGTTGATAATGGCACGGTTCTGGACTTGATTGCCGAGGCCTTGGAGGGGGACAAGACGCTTACTTGGACACAGCCAAGCAATTCCAGCAAGGGTAACTTTGAGAGTCTGGACCAAGGCTACTGGCTTTTCGTGACCGATGCGCCCAGTAAGACCGGCAATACTGACGTGTACACTTCGCCGATTTTCACCATTGTCGGTGGCTCTGACGTTAAGGTAGCCCCCAAGAAGAGCGTCCCCACGGTCGTGAAGAAGATCAAAAACGATGACGGCAGTGATTGGGCCGACAAGGCCGACTCGCAGATGGGCCAGAAAGTTGAATATAAGCTGACTGGCACCGTTGCCAGCAATATCGCAACGTTCGATACTTACCATTATGAGTTCAGCGATAAGCTTTCTGACGGTCTGACGGCAGATGATAGCAGCGTCATCGTTAAAATCGGTGAAAAGATCCTTTCACCCAACACGACTCCTGGCGCCAAGACCGGTTACGATGTTTCGATTGATAAGGTAACTAACACGTTGACCGTAAAGTTTGCCGACCTCAAGACTGCTGCGAAACAAGCTAACGCGGCGCTCGACGGTAGCTCCAATGTCGTCGTCACTTACACCGCTATGCTTGATCCCATGAAGGCTACGAACGTTACTGTCGGCGACACGGGTAACGACAACGCCGTAAAACTCATTTATTCCAACAATCCCATGGGCGAAGGAACGGGTGAGTCTGTGCCCGATACCGTCCGCGACTACACCTACGCGCTCAAACTCGTCAAGGTTGACTCTGTGGAGACGGCCAAGAAGCTTGAGGGCGTAAGGTTCACCATTCAAGCCACGACTCCTGACGACGCGTCCTCCAATGGCAAGTTTGTCCAAGAGAAAGGCAATCTCGGCGCTGATGCTTATGAGTTCACGACTAATAAAAATGGCGAGATCAGCGTAGCGGGTCTCGATGCCGGCACCTACACGGTGCACGAGGTCGAGGGCAGTAACCCCGGCTACAACACGCTGAAAGACTTTAACTTCACCATTGAAGCCAATGGCCTTAAAAAAGCTCGAGGGCGAGAGGCTCGATGATAACACCGACCCGAATACGCTGAAGGTAACCGCGGGGAGCAATAATCCCACCATGGTTACCCCGTCAGCCGACGGCGGCACCATCACCCTTACCGTCAAGAACGAGAAGGGCTCTGGCCTCCCGCTGACCGGTCTCAACGGCGTGACCTTCACTTGGATCGCTGGTGGCGCGGTGCTGTGCATCGGCGTGGCGCACCTCATCCGCAGCCGTAAGCAGGCCGAGGAGTCCGAGCAGGAGTAACGCTCGCTCACCCATCCCTTTGGCAGGTGGGATGTGATGGCCATGAGACTTGCGGACACTTTTCTCGTCCATCCACGTTCTTGCTTTGCCACTCTCTTTTCGGGGCAGACTCCGCACTGGAGTCTGCCCCTGTTTTTGGGATAACGCAGCCAGCCTCCATCGTCCGATGCGAGTACGTTCGTCATCGCGTTTCTTGACTCGTATGAGGTTCGGTTTAAGGTCCGGCTTATAGGACAAAAATGTGTGTCCCGATAGAACACCCGTTTCCATCCATTAATCCAGCCAGAACGGGTACGGGTCCCTGTGGTGGAGGTCCTCCCACACTGCCCTGTCGCCCCACTCCGGCCCTCCGTCGTCACGCGACGGCGAGGCGGAGTAGACGCTGAACAGGAAGTCGATGTCCGCGTCGGTCGGCATCGTGGCGAGCTTCTCGCGCGCCGTCCTCGCGTCCCCCGAGTGCGCGTGGCACCACCAGAATACCGCCTTCACGCGCTTGACCGACGTCAGCCCCCGGTGGTTGCGCAGGACGGCCCTCAGCTGCGAGTTCACCCCTCCCTCGATCATGTTGTTGGTCGACGGCAGCGGGCCGGCTTGGCCAGGGCGGGGTCGAGGTAGGTGAACAGCGTCCCCGCCGACACCAGCGACGACAGCGACGAGCGCGCCGCCTCAGCTCTCGTGGGTGGTAGACCCTCCTGCCGTCCACCACGGTCCTGTCCTCCAGGAAGTCGGCCCAGAACCCGCACCAGTCGAGGTAGCGCTCGACCCAGAGCTCGGCCTGGTGCAGCGTCTCGATGCCCATGAGGTCGCGCGCGATGAGGTAGAGCTCGCGCCCCGCCTGGAGCTTCGGCCGCGTCGTCGTGTAGCGCTTGACCTGCGAGAAGGCGTGGAAGGTGCACCTCTGGACCCTGGTGCGCGGCCAGGTCTCGCGCACGGCCTTGGCGAACCCGCTCCCGCCGTCGGTGACGACCACCTCGGGCGCCGGGATCGGCGACATGAGGGCCGACCACGCCCTCGAGTTCTCCGACCTCGCCATGTACCAGGAGACCACCCTCTCGCCGCTGCAGCATATGAGCACGACGAGGTCGCGCGCGACCCAGATCCCGTCGACGTGGAGCACGCGGTGCAGCTCGCCGTCGGGGACGGGCATGGGCCAGACCTCCCAGAACTCGGCCGTCCTGCGCCTGAAGGACCGTCCGCCGCCCGGCATCGCCGCCTGGGAGTCCTTGGAGAGGAGCCGCCCGAGGAACTCGTCCAGCCTCGTCGCCGTGTCGTCGTACCTCACCGTCGTCGACGCGCCGCAGGCCGTGCACCTCCACCGCTGGGACCCCGATGAGGTCCTGCCGTTGCGCTTGGTCCGACCGCCGCAGTAGGGGCAATAAACGGCCTTCATGGGCACCTCTTCCGAAAAGGGTATTTAACGGTTCCGGAAAAGGTTATCTACCTGCGGGAACGATAGGCAACCGGACACACATTCTGTCCGAGCGGTTAAAAGTGGGCACGGAATTTAAACGGCTGAAAAAGGGCATCGACCTGCGCCGATGCCCCCAACGTGGACACACATTTTGTCCTATAAGCCTAAGGTCCGTAGGCGCACGCGCGGTGCGGACGGTAGAAGGCATTTGCGCCGCAGCAAGCGCAAATAAGAATGCCCGGGGTTAGAGGCCCGGGCATTTAACACACCGGAAACTGGTCGCCCGCGCTCCAAAGTACTTACGCGGGGTGCGTCGTTTTCTATTGACATTGTATCCCGAATCGCCCAGCCGATCCGGGATATTCTGAAAACTCAAATATGGGCTTAGGCACGAACGGAATCTCGTTAATTCCGAAAATTATGTATAATTCCAATACAAACTGGAATCGAACGAAAACGATGGAAATGAACGAAGCGCTAATCTACTTACAAGAAGCACTAGCCTCTCCGCCAAGGCCAAAACTTGGCCTGGATTCGCACGCTTGCCGCTGCATCTGCGGGCGATTGAGGTCCGCGCTGTTGACGCAAACGGTTTTTCGTTTTTGCTTGCAAGTTTGCCTACTGGCGTCGGGCTTCCCGAGGCTAAGAGAGTCTATAGTCAGCTAGCCTTGCGTGCGGAGATTCCTGTTGTCGTTTCGTTTCCTGGTGCCGATGCGCGTCAGCGCAAAGCATTGGTCGCACAAGGGATTCCCTTTGTCTGCCCAGGTAGACAGGCTTTTCTTCCATTTATGGGCGCAGCCTGCACGGAGAGGGGCGGTGCCCGGTTTCGCAATCACGCGATCAAGATGTCACCCAACGCGCAGGCTGCCGCAATCTGGGGAGCAGCCCAGGAGCATATCGTCCCTATGACCTTTGTCGTGCGCTTGGGATCTCGGCAAGCCGTGCGAGTGAGGCCATAACCGAGCTTGTCGACAGGGGGCTCGCGAGGCGCGAGCGTTGCGAGCGACGTGTCGTCGTGTTCCCTGTTGCCATTGATCTTCTGCTCAGCGAACACATGGCAGAGCTCTCCTCGCCTGTCTCGAAGGTCTTTTTTGCAAAGAAGGCGCCGCAGATCGACTATCTTGCTGACGCCGGGGAGACGGCGCTCGCCGCGCGTTCGATGCTCGCTGCACCGGGCATGGAACAAAAGGCGTCTTAAGAAGTACATGGCGTCAACTGAGCGACCTCGAAGTCGCAGACGGGGAGTTGCCGGATAACGAAACGGCGATGATCCAAGTGTGGCGCTATGCGCCCGTGTTTGCCGGCTCCTCCCGTGTCGACGACATTTCGCTTGCGCTATCTTTGGCGGCAATCGACGATGAGCGAATTCAGCTCGAAGTCGATCGCATGTTTGGAAAGGAATATCCATGGCAAGAAGCGCTGTAGAAGGTCTCTAAGAATTCGAACCGTAGGCGGCGTTTCGGTCCTAGCTGCGTTGTCCGGCGCATGAGCTCGCTAATCGGCTATTATTTGTTTAGACAACTTGAGTTGTAGAGGAGTGACCGGTGATGGTGCAGGGCGACCAAACATATGAAGAGCAATACGCCGCGGCCAACGGTGGCTCAAGCCTCAGCCCAAACCTCAACCAAAGCCCAAGCGCCGTCGCAAGCGACTGCCGCGCTGGGCCGACCGGCTCATCACCATCGTCATCATCCTTATTGGCGTGGGCCTTATGACCTGGCCGTGGATCTTGGACCGGCTCGAGGCCTCGGGCGTGTTCAACCAGATCAGCACGGTGTCCAGCACCGTGGACGCGCTATCTGCCGAGGAGCGCGAGCGCATCCTGCTCCAGGCGCGCTCCTTTAACGAGCAGCTGGCGGGCGAGGCCACCGAGCTTCCCGCGACCAGATCGAGCCCTACGCCCAGCAGCTCATCTTTGACCGCGATCCCATGATGAGCTGGGTCGAGATCCCCTCCATCGACGTGAGCATGCCCATCTACCACGGCACGAGCGAAGAAGTCCTTATGGCGGGCGTCGGCCACCTGGAGGGCACGAGCCTGCCGGTGGGCGGCACCTCGACGCATTGCGTGCTCACCGCGCACTCGGGTATGCGCAACCTGAGCATGTTCGACGATATCCACTCGCTGGAGCCCGGCGACCTGGTGCTGCTGCACACCATGAACAAGACGCTCGCCTACAAGATGGTTGACTCCGAGGTCGTGCTGCCCGAGGAGATGGAGTCGCTGACCATCGAGCCCGGCGCCGACAAGGTGACGCTCGTCACCTGCACGCCCTACGGCGTGAACGACCATCGCCTGCTGGTGCATTGCGTGCGCACCAAGTACAACAAGAAGGACGTCGACAAGCAAAAGTCGCTGGCCGGCCGCCACTGGGGCAAGCGCGAGTTTGCCGTGCTCATCGTGGCCGTGGCCATTGTGCTGTTGCTGCTGGACATCGTGATCCACGCGGTCCGTAAGCGCCGCAAGGCCAAGGCTCGGCATAAGACATTCTCCAGAACCACCACAATGGGGGCAGGCACCTTTGTGGTGGTCGGGGGGTTCCAAACCATCACAACATTCGATGAAAATCGCGATTTTGACGAAAAGTGTCGAATGTTGTGATGGTTTTCGTTGTGGGCGAGACGTTTTTCGTTGTGGGCGGCGCGGCTTTCGCTATGGACGGGGCGGTTTCGATGCAGAACCGCCAACCCGCCGCCTGCCAACCGACGCCCTCGTTACGTTTTCGCTGCATTTGGGTAAAGCACCTGCTCCAAGTGGCGTTGCCTTGTATACTAGAGCGGTTTATCTGTTATGCGGAAGGGAGCGCCTATGGCACTCAGCGAGAAAGACGTGCGCGGCATCGCCGAGTACGCAAAGATCGCACTGACCGATGACGAGCTCGCCCAGATGACGTCCTACATGAACGACGCCGTCCAGATGCTCGAGCCCGTCTTGCAATATGACTTGCCCGACGTGGAGCCCACGTTCCATCCCATCGGAAGCCTGTCCAACGTGATGGGCGATGACCTGCGCGAGCCCGAGCGCGACCTGCCGCTCGACGTCGCGCTCGAACGCCGGCAGCGCGCGTCGACCGCTACTTCCGCGTGCCGTCCATTTGGGAGAGGGGGAGAGCGAATAATGGCACAGAGCTTCGATTCCCTTACCGCCGCCCAGATTGCCGCGGGCGTTGCCGCCGGCGACTTTACCGCTACCGAGGTGGCCCAGGCCTCTCTTGCCGCCATCGAGGCGCGCGAGGGCGGGGTCCAGGCATTCCTGCAGGTGGCGCCCGAGCTTGCGCTCGAGGCCGCTACTCGCGTGGATGCCGACCGTGCCGCAGGCAAGCCGCTGCCCCCGCTCGCGGGCGTGCCGCTGGCCATTAAGGACAACATGAACCTCGTGGGCACGTGCACCACCTGCGCTTCCCGCATGCTCGAGAACTACCAGAGCGTCTACACCGCTACCTGCGTCCAGCGCATGCTCGATGCCGGCTGCCTGCCCATGGGCAAGGCCAACATGGACGAGTTTGCCTTTGGTAGCTCTACCGAGAGCTCGGCGTTCCACCGCACCAACAACCCCTGGGATACCGAGCGCGTGCCCGGCGGCTCCTCGGGCGGCTCCGCTGCCGCCGTCGCCGCGGGCGAGGTCGCGCTCTCGCTGGGCTCGGACACCGGCGGCTCCATTCGCCAGCCGGCGTCGCTGTGCGGCGTGGTGGGATTTAAACCCACGTATGGCGCCGTGAGCCGTTACGGCGTGGTCGCCTTTGGCTCGTCGCTCGACCAGGTGGGGCCATTTGGCCGCACGGTCGAGGATGTCGCGCTGGCCATGAACGCGCTTACCGGTGCGGGTCACGATCCGTACGACTGCACCAGCCAGGATTGCGCCGTCGACTTTACCGAGCATCTCAACGACAGCATCGAGGGCAAGCGCGTGGGCATTATCCCTGCGTTTATGGAGGCCGAGGGCCTGCGCCCGAGTCAAGGCCGCTGTTCAGCGCGCCGCCCAGGAGCTGCAGAACCAGGCGCCGAGCTGGTCGAGGTCGACCTGCCGCACCTGGATGCCGCCATCGCCGCCTACTACGTCATCGGCCCGGCCGAGGCGTTCTCAAACCTGGCCCGCTTCGACGGCATTCGCTACGGCTATCAGGAGGAGGGCTGCGCCAACCTGTCCGACCAGAGCTCGCTTTCGCGCGCCCACGGCTTTGGTGCAGAGGCCAAGCGTCGTCAGATGCTCGGCGCCTACCTGCTGAGCTCGGGCGTGTACGACAAGTACTACTACGCTGCGCAAAAGGCCCGCACGCTCATCACGCAGGACTACGACGCCGCGTATGCCAAGGTGGACACCATCCTCATGCCTGCCTCGCCGCGCACGGCCTTTAAGTTTGGCGAGATCAGCGACCCCACGCAGATGTACCTTTCCGACCTGTACACCATCTCGCTCAACATCTGCGGCAACGGCGGTATCTCGGTGCCGCTGGGCCTGGGCGAGGATACTCAGCTGCCCGTTTCTGCCCAGCTGGTTGGTCCGGCCTTTAAGGACCGTCAGCTGCTCACGTTTGCCCGCGCCCTGGAGCGCGGCTTTGCCGATGCCGCCACGGTCGCCCGCGCTTTCCGTCGCGCCCGATTTTGCCGGGAAGGGAGGCGAGCTGTAATGAAGGAGCTTTCCGAGGTCCTGCAGGATTGGGAGGCCGTGATCGGCCTGGAGGTCCATACCGAGCTCACCGCACTCGATACCAAGATGTTCTGCAACTGCAAGCTTAGCCACGATGACGAGCCCAACGCCAACGTGTGCCCGGTGTGTCTGGGCCTGCCCGGCGCCCTGCCGGTGCCCAACAATCGCGCCATCGAGAGCATCGTCAAGGCCGGTCTCGCCACCAACTGCGAGATTCAGCGCCACTCGATGTTCTACCGCAAGCACTACTTCTATCCCGACATGGCCAAGAACTTCCAGACCACGCAGGGTCCGGTCGCCTTTGCCATGTACGGTCACCTGGACCTGGACGTGACCGGTCGCGGTGCCGCCGAGCGCCCCGATTGCGCGTTTGGTGAGGCCGAGGCCCAGAGCCTGGCGAGCGCCTCGGCCAACGCCGAGGGCCTGTCCACGTCCATGACGTCGACCATGCGCGAGGGTAACCAGCGCGCCGGCCACCTGGCCAGCTATGACGCGTCCAACCTGCAGATGCCCGAGCGTCGCGAGGACGGTTCCTACACGGTGCCCATCCGCATCCTGCGCATCCACATGGAGGAGGACGCCGCCAAGATGGTCCACGTGGGCGGCGCCGAGGGCCGCATTACCGCCGCGGCCGAGTCGCTCGTCGACTACAACCGCTGCGGCACGCCTTTGATTGAGCTCGTGACTGAGCCCGACTTGCGTACGCCCGAAGAGGCTCGCCTGTTTATGGAGAAGCTCCGCCGCATCTTTGTGACGCTGGGCATCTCGGACTGCTCCATGGAGAAGGGTTCCATGCGCTGCGACGGCAACGTGTCGCTGCGCCGCCGCGGCGAGACCAAGCTGGGTACCAAGACCGAGCTCAAGAACCTCAACTCGTTTAAGAGCCTGCACGATGGCCTTGCCTACGAGATTTGCCGCCAGGCCGAGGTGCTCGAGGAGGGCGGCATCATCTACCAGGAGACCCGCCACTGGGAGCCCAGCCGTAAGCGCACCGTGGTTATGCGTGTGAAGGAGACGGCCGACGACTATCGTCTGTTCCCCGATCCCGACTTGGCGCCGTTCGATCTGGACGACGAGTTTATCGACCGTTGCCGTGGCGAGATCCCCGAGCTGCCCGATGCCAAGCGCGTCCGTTTTGAGGCCGACTTTGGCATTAAGGCCGCCGACGCCGAGCAGATTGCCGGCGACCCCGAGTTTGCCGAGTTTTTTGAGGCGCTGCTGCCGGTATGGCCGGCAAGGAGGCCCAGACGGTCGCAAACCTGCTGGTGAACGAGATGATCGCCTACCTTAAGGGCGCGGGCGTGTCGCTCGCCGAGTCCGGCATTGCGCCGGCTCAGGTGGCAGCGCTGGCTAAGCTGCTGGCGACCGATGCCATTAGCTCCAACCAGGCGCACGAGGTCTTTGAGGCCATGGCCCAGACCGGCGACGATCCCAACAAGATTGTCGACGAGCGTGGTATGCGTCAGGTGAGCGATGCCGGTGCGTTGCAGCCGATCGTGGACGAGGTGCTGGCAAACTGTGCCGATCAGGCGCAGCAGTATCGTGACGGCAACCAGAAGGTCATCGGCTTTTTGGTGGGCCAGTGCATGAAGGCGAGCCGCGGCAAGGGCAACCCGAAGCTCTTCAACGAGTTGCTGAGAACGTCGCTCGCGTAAGCGGGAACCGGGAGCCCCGGCAGCGGGTGCTTCCTCAAAATTTCGAACAGTCCTGCGCAAGACGAAGGCCACATTAAGTGGCCTTCTTTGCGCGCGGAACTCATTTTGAGGAAGCACCCGCTGCCGGGGCTCCCGGGGTTCTGTGACGACTCGGCCGTTCGGGTCAGGTAGGCTGAATGGAATAGAGTGAATGAGGTCGCCGTTTGGCGCCCTCATTTTTGGTGGATGTGGCGCCGGGGCGGTCCCCTGGTCGCATCGCGCCCCAAGATTTCCAAAAAGTTAACCTTTGTTGAACTTAATAGTTAGATAAACTAAACTATTTTCCAAAAGTGTGCTCGAGCAAACTTGTTTACTCGGGTGCTGAGGCACCGTGCCGCGTCCAATGCGGCAAAAGGGAGAGGCAACATGAAGAAGTCGACGTTCAATACCCTGCTTGTCGGTGGCGGTTTTCTGCTTGGTACGGCCGGCATCAAGCTGCTCACCAGCGCTCCGGTAAAGAACGCCTGCGTGCAGGGCATCGCGTGCGGTATGCGTGTCAAGAACTGCTACCAGGACATGGTCGAGCAGGCCAAGGCCAATGTCGATGACATGGTTGCGAGGCTGCCTACATCACCCAGAGCGAGGCCGCTGCTGACGAGGCAGCCGAGTAACGCTCCCAGGCACAAACTATGAGATTCTCGATTATCAGCGAGATCCCTGGCAGGACCCGCCTTCAGTTGGCGGGTCCTGTGCCAGAGAGCGATCTCGATGCGCTTCTAAAGCTCAGCGGCGAAATCGATGGTGTGCGCAAGGTGCGCGTCTACGGCCGCATCGGCCAGATGGCGCTGGAGTACGACGAGCCGCGCCGCGCGAGCGTGCTCGACGCCTTGGGCGCACTTGATGCTCAAGCTATCGCCGATGCCAAGTCGGGCTACGTGATGCAACTCGAGCCGCGCAAGCACAAACTCGTTATGGACCTGGCGACACTCGTCGGTGCCCATTACGCACGTCGCTGGTTCTTGCCGACGCCTCTGCGTGCGGTGTTTGTCGTGGCCGGTTACATGGCATTTTTGCGCGCTGCCCTTCATGAGCTGGCACAGCCGCGCCTGACCGTTCCTGTGCTCGACGCTTCGGCCATTGGCATTTCGTTCGTCAAACGTGATGTCGACACCGCGGGCCAGACGATGTTCCTGCTCAACGTGGGCGAGCTGCTCGAGGACTACACCCGCGCCATGAGCGAAAACGAGCTCATCAACTCGCTGCTCGATGTGCCCGACAAGGCGCAAAAGGTCGTCGGCGACACCGAGGTAAGCGTTGCCGCGACTGAGCTTGAGCCCGGTGACTTGGTGGCCGTGCGCACTGGCATGTCCATCTGCATCGACGGTGTTGTCGAGCAGGGGAGCGCTATGGTCAACCAGGCGACCCTGACCGGCGAGCCGTTGGCTGTCGAGCGCAGCGTGGGCGACGATGTGTTCGCAGGCACCGTCGTGGAAGACGGCAGCATCTTGGTGCGTGTGCGCGCCAATACGGCGCAAACCAAACTGCGCTCAATTGTCTCGCTCGTGCAGACGGCCGACTCGCTCAAGTCCGAGGGCCAGTCGCATATGGAGGACCTTGCCAACAAGATCGTCCCGTGGAACTTCCTGCTCGCGGGCCTTGTCGCTCTCACCACGCGTAGCCTCATCAAGACCTCGGCGGCGCTGATGGTCGACTACTCGTGCGCACTCAAGCTCACGGGTTCCGTCGCCGTCATGACTGCCATGAGCGATGCTGCCAAGATGGGCGTCATGGTCAAGGGCGCCAAGTACTTTGAGTCGTTTGCCAAGGCCGACACCATTGTGTTTGATAAGACTGGCACGCTCACCGAGGCCCAGCCGCGCCTAGCTTGCGTGCTCACCACCGATGGCTGGAGCGAGGACGAGATCCTGCGCCTTTCCGCTTGCTTGGAGGAGCATTTCCCGCATCCGGTGGCGCGTGCCGTGGTCAACGCCGCCCGCGAGCGTGGGCTCGAGCACCGCGAGCGTCACGCTGCGGTCGAGTACATCGTGGCGCACGGCATCGCTTCGTCCATTGAAGGGCGTCGCGCCATCATCGGTTCGGCGCATTTTGTGTTTGAGGACGAGGGCGCGCAGCTCGAATCCGACATCAAGGAGCGCATCGAGTCCCAGATGCAGGGCTTGTCGCCGCTGTACCTGGCGGTCGACGGCACGGTCGTGGGCGTGCTCGGCATCGAGGATCCGCTTAAGCCCGGGGTCCGTGAAGCCATCGCCGACCTGCATGCGCTGGGCGTCAAACATGTCGTTATGCTCACGGGCGATTCTGAACGCACGGCCGAGCGCATTGCGTGCGAGGCGGGTGTCGACGAGTTTAAGGCCGAGCTGCTGCCCGAGGACAAGTACGCGTATGTGGAGCGCATTAAGGGCGAGGGGCGCCACGTTGCCATGGTGGGCGACGGCGTCAACGATTCGCCGGCGCTCGGTTTGGCCGACGTGGGTCTGGCCATGGGCGGTGGAAGCGACATCGCCAAGGAGGTCGCCGATATCATCCTGACCGATACTGATCTGGCCGCGATCGTGCGCCTGCGCCGTATGAGCCAGGGTCTCATCGACCGTCTGACGAGCTCCTACTCTAAGGTGATGCTCACCAACTCGGCTCTGCTGGCGCTGGGCATTACCGGCGCGATTACCCCGCAGCGTCGTCGCTGCTGCACAACGGCTCGACGATCGCCTATAGCCTGAGCAACGCAAAGGCTTACCTGCGTTAGCTGACGTGTTCGCCCACGTTATCTGGCCTGCGCCCAGACGGCATCAGTGTCGTCCGGCGCAGGCCTTCTTTTGTTTGACGAGATGTTAGCTTAGATATATGCTCGTGCTAGCACTGCTAGCAAACGCTGAAGGTGAGGTTGAGATGGCTACCGTTAGCAGCATGGCGCAGGTGAACGTTCGCGTGGATCGCCAGGTCAAGAACCGTGCCGAGGAGGCGCTGCAGCTTTCGGGCAGGTCACTGCCCGAGCTCATCAAAAAAGTCGTGGCCAAGGTCGCACAGGGTGGCGGGCAGTGCGAGGAAGTGCTTGCGGCCGTCGACGACCGGCAGCAGACCGTCGCGCCCGATACTCCGTTCGCCGCATCGTGGGCAGCGGCAGACCGGCTTTATGCAGATTTGGGCATCGCCACGTCGCCCGTATCCGACAATCGCGATTGGGACACAATCTATTCCGAAGCCATGGACGAGCGCTATCGCCAAAAGGGGATGATCCAGTGAGTGGGGCGCCTCTCAAGATCATGGTGGACGCCAACGTATGGGTTGATTCGTTTTGCGTCGACCATGCCGAGTCGCTTGCCGCGCGTGCGTTTATTGGGCAGGCGACAGAGACGGGGGCGTTGCTGTTCTTCCCGGTGCATATCGCTAAGGACGTGCTGTACGTTGTCCAACACGAACTGAAGCGCAGCGTTCTTGCCAGCGGGGGAGCGCTCGACGAGGCATCTGCCCGTGCAATTGGCGATGCGGCGTTGGCGTTTGTTCGGAACATGACCGAAAACGCCACGGCCGTGGGCGATGATGTATCCGATCTGTGGCTAGCCGACAAATATCTGACGCTCCATCGCGATTACGAGGACAACTTAGTGCTCGCCGCATGCAAGCGCGCGCAGGTCGATTACTTGGTGACCAACGATCGTAAGCTGCTCGAACATGCCGATCTTGCAGCAAAGACCCCGCACCAAATGATGCCGATTCTTGCTTTGGCCGAACGTGGCGGCGCGGCTATCGGTTGACGCGAACTGTTTGCGGGCCTCTTGGATGACGATGCGCCAAGGGACCCGCGTCTGCTATTTACAAAAGCTCGGCCTTGATGGCGGGACTTTTTTGTGAGCTGCTCGGCAGCCTTTTCGTCGGAGCTGTCGAGTGCTGCCAACTGCGGTAGACCCACTCGTTGACCTGGGTGTTCTTGACGCCTGCGGTCTGCATAAGGGCGCCTACCTCGCGGATTGCTGCGAGCAGATCGGCTTTGGGGCCCGCGAGCTCGACCTCGATGCCGTGGTAGGCGGCCACGCCGCGGTTTTCGCTCACATGGTCGATAAAGCCCTCGACGGTCTCAAGCTGCTGGGCGAGAGCGGCATCATCGTCAGCGTCCAGCGTAACAAGGGCGTTCGAAACCGTGAGGGCGGGATGTCCGCAGGGGACAAAGCCTTCGATGACATCCATAGCTTCGGTAATGGTTGAACCCAGGCCTGCGAGGGCATTGACGAGTTGCTGTTTGGTATCCATAACGGTCCTTTCGACGGGTCAATTTTGCTTGGCGAAAATATACGTGACGCGATCGGTAACAAAAGTGCGAAGTGCGGCGCACATTGGGGTCTTCACAGCTCGTGCATAGAACAGCTGTCTGCCTTTAGAACGTGGTAAGATAACACTCCACAAGCGGGGCTCACCCCGCGTGTTCCTTGAAAAGTCGACGGTTATCGGGTGTTTGCAGGCCCAATGCCATCCAGACTTTCCCGACATTCGGGGGCGACTGGTTTCGACACGATAGCTCTGAGAGAGGAAGCAAGCCGAGGTCTCCTCGCCTCGTTAAACAGGGGTACCGTCAAATTGAATTGACAACAACTCTTCTTTTGAGCCTATGGCTCTCGCTGCTTAATTTATAGCGGCGCGTCAACCCGGTGATTTCCCCGACACCGGCGCGACGTCATTTTAGGGGAATGCTCCTGCGCACGTAATCGGTATGGCGCAGGCTAAGACCGAACCGGTTAGGACGCCGCGAGCGTGTCGCTGCGCGCAAAGCGTCCGAGACTAAACCAGCGACTGAGCTTGGAGATGCCAATCAGGGGGCTTTCGTGGACCGGAGTTCGATTCTCCGCGCCTCCACCAATAGTTACAGGCAGGTAGATACTTATATCTACCTGCCTTTTTATTTCTAGTCCGTACCGCGGAGAATCGAACTCTATGCAGGGCGCGGGCGTAAAGAAAACGTCGCAGCAGCGCAGGTGGGACGCGCTTTCCCAATGGCGGCCCAGGCGGAAAGCACGTCCCGGAATCCGCATTCAGACTGGGACGTAGTTTCCGGATGGCGCCTCAAGCGGAAACTGCGACCCGGAATCGAGCCGTAGAGTGGGATATGCTTTCCCAATGGCAGCTCAAGCGGAAAGCGCATCCCGGAATCTAAGCTCGGAATGGGACTCATTTTCCTGATGGCGGGCTCAGCGGAAAATGCGACCCGGAATTTGCTCTGAGAACGGGACGCGCTTTCCCGCCGACCGCCCCGCCCTCCTCAACTCCAAAACCTGCGCTCTCGCCATCCCAAAACTGGGTAGAAGAAGGCCAAAACGCAATCGCAGGAGGTCAAAATGACTGCAGAAGATAAGGCAAAGAACGCTGGCAAGGTCGCGCTCGTCTTGGAGGGTGGCAGTTTTCGTGGGCAGTTTACCGCGGGCGTGCTCGACGTTCTCATGGAGGCCGGCGTCGAGATTCCGGCTGTCTACGGTGTATCGGCCGGCGCCCTCAACGGCGTGAACTACAAGTCGCATCAGATCGGCCGTGCCAACCGCATCAACCTGGCTTTCTGCAGCGACAACCGCTTCATGGGCGCCGCATCGTTTGCATCCACGGGCTCTATCGTCGGCTACGACTTTATCTTCAACGATGTCCAGGACCGCCTGGATCCCTTTGACAACGAGACGTTCGACGCGAGCCCCATCGAGATGTACGCCGTCGCGACGGACATGCTCTTTGGAACCGCCACGTACCTGCCGGTCAAAAGCGCTGTGCTCGATCTCGACGCGTGCGCGCCTCGACTTCGTTGCCGCTGGTGACGCCGCCGGTCGAGATAGACGGGCACAAATACGTCGACGGCGGCGTAGCCGATTCGGTCCCCATCGAGCATGTGCTCGAGGAGGCGGGCTTCGACCGTGCGGTCGTCATCGTCACGCAGGACCGCTCGTACGAGAAAAAGCCCTACGAGTTTTTGCCGGCCGCGCGCGCCCGCTATGCCGACTACCCCTATCTGCTCGAGGCTATCGAGACGCGCCACGACCGTTACAACATCCAGCGCATGCACCTGTGGAAGTATGAGCGCGAGGGTCGTGCGTTGGTCGTCGCTCCGCAAAAGCCGGTCGAGGTCGGCCATGTCGAGCACGATTCGGCAAAGCTTTTGGACTTGTATATCCAGGGACGTCAGGAGGCAAAGCGCCTGCTCGCGGAAATCCAAGAGTTCGTTGAGCGCTAGCGACGGCGAACCCTCAAAAAATGACAACAGCTAAAGAGCTGGAAAATCACGGCTCGTGGATGACATGTGCAGAAACTCTGGTCGGAGCCAAAAACCTGTTGACTCGTACGGCGAGCGGGGTAATATGGACGGGTTACTTGCAGAGCCCCGTGAATCTCTGTAACAACACGTACTGTACATGGAGGAGTCTAAGTGATTTCGAAATCGACTCACTACGCCAAGCAGGGCGAGGTCCAGCGCAACTGGGTTCTCGTCGACGCCGATGGTGCTGTCCTGGGCCGTCTTGCCACCCAGATCGCAATGATCCTGCGCGGTAAGAACAAGCCCCAGTTCACGCCCAACAGCGACTGCGGCGACTTCGTTGTCGTCATCAACGCCGATAAGGTCCAGCTTACCGGTAACAAGGCCGACACGAAGACCTATTATCGCCACAGCGGCTACAACGGCGGCCTCAAGGCTGAGAGCTTCCGCCAGGCTATGGAGAAGCACCCGGAGAAGGTCATCGAGCGCGCCGTTCGCGGTATGCTGCCCAAGACCACCCTCGGCCGTGCCCAGATGACCAAGCTTAAGGTCTACGCTGGTGCCGAGCATCCGCACGCTGCCCAGAACCCCACGAAGATTGAGCTGGAGGCTTAAAGATGGCTGAGAACACCGTTGTCTACCAGGGTACCGGCCGTCGTAAGAACGCCGTCGCCCGCGTCCGTCTCGTCCCCGGCACCGGCAAGGTGACCATCAACAAGCGTGACGCCGAGCAGTATTTCGGCCGTCATCAGCTCGTTGAGAACGCCCTTGCTCCCTTCAAGGTGACCGACACCGCCGGTCAGTTCGACGTTATCGCTCTGTGCGATGGCGGCGGCATCTCCGGTCAGTCCGGCGCTCTGCGCCTGGGCATCGCTCGCGCTCTTCTGAACGCTGGCGACTACCGTGCTGACCTCAAGAAGGCCGGTTTCCTTACGCGCGATGCTCGCGTGGTCGAGCGCAAGAAGTACGGCCTCAAGAAGGCCCGCCGCGCTCCCCAGTTCTCCAAGCGCTAAGGTTTTATCTCCTTTCGAGATACAATGTACAAGCGGGGCCTGCCGATTCCTCGGCGGGTCCCGCTTTTCTTTTTCGACTAGGGCGGGCGGTTGCATATCGCCTGCTAGGGAAGGAGCGATCCTATGCCCCAGAACATCTTCGGTACCGACGGCGTTCGTGGCGTCGCCAATGCCGGCCTCTCGTGCGACCTCGCGTTTCGCCTTGGCCGCGCGGCGACCAAGTTTCTTGGTCCGGATATCTGCATCGGCCGCGACACGCGTCTTTCGGGCACCATGCTCGAGAGCGCTCTGACCGCCGGCATTATGGCCGAGGGCGGCCGCCCGCATTGCTGCGGCGTCATCCCCACGCCGGCCGTGGCCCTGCTCACCGTTCAAAACGAGCTCGACGGCGGCATCGTCATCTCTGCTTCGCATAATCCGCCGGAGTTCAACGGCATCAAGTTCTTTAGCCGCAAGGGCATGAAGCTTCCCGATGCTGTCGAGGAAGAGATCAGCGCCTGGGTCATGTCCGAGGAAGCCATGGCTGCCGACACGCTGCCGACCGGTGCCGGCGTGGGCCACATCATCAAGATGAAGGATGCCCGCAAGGCATATGTCGATCATGCCATCGATACGCTCGATGGCCTGAGGCTCGACGGCCTGGTCGTTGCCGTCGACTGCGGCCACGGTGCTTCTTGCCAGACCACGCCCGCCGCGCTGCAGCGCCTGGGTGCTACGGTCCATGCCATCAACACCGATTATTGCGGCACCGACATTAACGTTGAGTGCGGTTCTACGCATCTCGAGCCCTTGCGCGAGCTCGTGCTGCGCACCCATGCTGACATCGGTCTGGCCCACGACGGCGACGCCGACCGCGTACTGTTCGTGGACAGCGAGGGCAATGAGATCGACGGTGACTACATCCTGGCTATCTGCGGTTCTGACCTTGCCGCTCGCGGCAAGCTCGCCAACTCCGAGATCGTCTCGACCGTCATGTGCAACCTGGGCTTCTCCATCGCTATGAAGGAGCAGGGCTTCGAGATGGTTCAGACCGCCGTGGGCGACCGCTACGTTCTGGAGCGCATGCTCGCGGACGGCGCCGTCATCGGCGGCGAACAGTCCGGCCACATCATCTTCCTGGAGCACAACACCACCGGTGACGGCCTGGTGACGGCTCTGCAGCTGCTGGCCGTGCTCAAGCGCACCGGTCGTACCCTCACCGATCTTGCCGGCATCATGAAGAAGTACCCGCAGGTACTCGTCAACGTGCATTCCGACAACAAGGCTGGTCTGGACGATTGCCAGCCCATCTGGGATGCCGTCGCTGCTGCCGAGAAGGAGCTTGATGGCCGCGGCCGCATTCTGGTGCGCCCGAGTGGTACCGAGCCGCTGGTCCGCGTGATGGCCGAGGCCGAGACGCACGAGCTGACCCAGCGCGTTGTCGACGACATCGTCGAGGTTGTCAAGCGCGAACTTCCCTAATGGTCAAAAACGGGTGCCAAGTGGTAAACTGTTAAGGTTATTTTGGTTGATCGGTATGTCCGAGGGGGAGCATGTTCACTAAAGTCCTAAGGTCTTTTGGTATGCGTGGTCGAGTCCTTACGTTGGATGCTCCCATCTCGGGTGACGTCATTCCGCTCTCCGAGGTAAACGATCAGACGTTTGCTACCGGCCTTTTGGGCCAGGGCGTGGCGATTCAGCCCACCGGAACGCGTGTGATTGCACCGGCTGATGCCAAGGTCGAGGCCATTTTTCCTACGGGACACGCCGTTGCGCTTAACACGGTCGATGGCTTGGACGTGCTCATCCACGTTGGTTTGGATACCGTTCAGCTCGAGGGCAAGCACTTTACCGTACATGCGCAAGTGGGTGACATCGTCCATAAGGGCGATGTGCTCATTGAGTTCGATCGCGAGGCAATTGCTGCCGAAGGCTACGATGTGACGGTTCCCATCTTGGTGTGCAACTCCGTTGAGTTCTCGAGCATCAAGGGTTCCGTTGGCGTGCATGTCGAAGAGATGGACCAGCTCATCGTTGCTCGCGAGCGCTAGCAAGTGCACGTGGCCATTAGCCTACAATTCAAACACGTTTACGGAGGGCGCCCTTGAAAGAGGACGCCCTCCGTGGCAAGATGAGATTTGTCCGAAGCTAAACAGCTTTGGGTCACCGTGGACGGGCAGGGGCCTCGACGCGGCTAGACACGAGACACATACATTACGCGACCTCGCCCTGGTGGCCGCACACGTTGGTTGCGGCGACGCGGGCCGCGGGCAAGTGCTTGTAAGGGAGCCTTGCCTCTCTTGTACGAGAAAGGACGCGTAATGAAGATCATTAAAGCTAAAGACTACGAGGATATGAGCCGCAAGGCCGCCAATATCATCTCGGCCCAGGTTATCCTCAAGCCCGACTGTGTACTGGGCCTTGCCACCGGCTCCACCCCGATCGGTGCCTACAAGCAGCTCGCTGCTTGGTACGAGAAGGGCGACGTCGACTTTGCCGAGGTCAGCACCTACAACCTGGACGAGTATCGCGGCCTTTCGCACGACGATCCCCAGAGCTATCACTACTTCATGCGCGAGAACTTCTTCGATCACATCAACATCGACCTGAACAACACGCATGTGCCCGATGGCTCCAACCCCGACGCCGCTGCTGCCTGCTCTGAGTACGACAAGATTGTCGCCGACGCGGTTACCCGGATCTGCAGCTGCTCGGCATCGGCAACAACGGCCACATCGGCTTCAACGAGCCCGATGACCACTTCTCCAAGGGCACGCACTGCGTCGACCTCACCGAGAGCACCATTCAGGCCAACAGCCGCCTGTTCGACAGCATCGACGATGTTCCCCGTCAGGCCTACACCATGGGTACCCAGACCATCATGTATGCCCGCATGATCCTGGTCGTCGCCAACGGCGAGGCCAAGGCTCAGGCCGTGCATGACATGTGCTATGGTCCGGTTACGCCCGAGTGCCCGGCTTCGATCCTGCAGCTGCACACCAACTGCGTTGTCGTTGCCGACGAGGCCGCCCTTTCGCTCTGCGAGTAGCGCGAATCCTGCAGCTCGACATAGCCTTGCCTAAGGCCTCCGCTTTGCGGGGGCCTTTTTGCTATCCCTGTCCGCCCACTTGACCAAAATCTTGCCGCAAGCTTGACGAACGCCAGATGTCCAACAGCTTGATTCATTCCATACCAGATTCTATGCAAAAATGCCACTAGAAGGTCGTAGACGGTAGCGGGTGCTAGGCGAGTTGAATGACATGGCTGAACCTTGTTCATCTGCGTTACACTGCCGCTTAGATGGGACAAGCTGACAAGCTCATTTACCTGCTTAAAGACCGATTAGTCGGGGGATTAATAACAATCGGCCCTCGCTGTACAAAAACTTGCCGCTTGCGTACCAAAAGACAACCTAAAACACAAGGTCGCTCTATTCATAGCGCGGCTTGTATGGTCTTGCGGCTACAGTGTCCATACGGTCGAGTTGAGGAGCGGGCATGGTAAATGATTTGAGCGGTATAGACGAGCTCGAGCTGATGCCGCTGGGCGGAGGCTATATGGTGCGACGCGAACGCTTGATGAATGAGCTTATCGCCAAGGGCCGAAAGGCCGGCATCGTGGTTCTTTATGCGCCCGACGGGTTTGGGAAGACCTCGGTGCTGCTGCAGTACACCCATGAGGTTAAATGCGACCCGACGCGAGGCCCCGTGCGGATTATCGAGGCCGATCGCGCCACTGGGCGCGAGGTGTTTATGCAGCTCGAGGTGGTTACCGAAGAACTCAAAGACAAACCGCACTCTCTTATCGCGATTGATAATGTGCCAAACCTCGATCAGCACGATACCGAAGACCTCATCGACAGGATTCGCGGCCTGCGCGCTATGGGGGTAGGGGTCTTTATCTCCTGCCGTCCTTCAAATCGTCAGCTGATTCATGGGCTGGGCGATTCGGTTAAGATCAATGCGCAGATGCTCAAGGTGCATGCCTATGAGTATTCGGCGTGGGCATCGGCGTTTTCGATCAGCACATCGCTCGACTTCTATCAGCTCACGCAGGGCGTGCCCGAGCTCGTTTCGGCATTGCAGACGGGTCTGTATGGCCAAGGCGACGTAGCCGGTCTGCTCGAAAACGAGATTGTCAACGTATATGGCGCGGCACTTGCCGATCTGGCTTCGCTCGACAATAATGCGCTGTTTTGCGTGGCATGTCTCATGGTTTTGATGGGCGAGGGCAATATCGCAGAACTCGAGGCCTGTGGGGTGAGGCTGTCGATGGTCGACCAGTCCTATTTTGTGCGCGACTACCCGATCTTTGGCTTGGATCCCGCCGAGCGGAGTTTTACGTGTCTGGGCACGGAGGATAACGGACGCTTGCGCTTGCGTAAGTTGGTGGCCGAGGTTCGCCCCGAACTTGTTCCGAGGGCGGCCCGGATTTTGCTTAAGGCGGGCCGATGCGATGCGGCGATGGGCCTGGCGGACGCCTTTTTGGACCGTGAAGCGGTCCTTGAACTTGCTGGGCAGTATGGGGTCGATCTGGCTCTGACGGGGCACGGGGCCGATATCTGCCGAGCGGCGCTGGGCACGATCGATGCCGACGATCCGGCTCCAGAGCCAACGCCTGCCGAAGCGCTTGGCGTATATCTGGCAGCGGTCAGCGTGTCCAATACAAAGCTCGCTCGCTATATGGCATCGGTCGTCGAACGCGGGGGCGAACGGGCGGCCTGCGAAATAGACCCTGTTTCATGGAGGGTGGCCCAGACGCTGACGGCTGTTTGCTATGGGGACAACGGGCTTGGGCTTCCTACGAACCTGGCCGTGCCAGAAATAGAGACGTCCCATACCGCACTCGATATGTTGTCTGCGCATATCGAGGTCAAACGCTGTCTGACCGAGCGGGGAAATGACGGCGGCGTTCTACAACAGCTCAAAACGAGCAAGGCCTACGACTGCGAGCTCGACATCGCGGGGATTGTTATACGAGCCGACAGCATGCTGGTGGAGCTCTTTGACGGGTCGTTTTCGGGAACCGATGAACGCGACGACGAGATGGCGCTGGTGCGGGAGGCACTCGACGTACGTGGGCTTAAGGCGATGGCTATCTGGGTGCGCATGGTGTTGGCGGCACGGCGGCTCCTTTCCGGCTTGCCGGTAACCGACGATGCGGCGTTCAACGAGCTCGATCGTTTTGCCGTGCGCATGCGCGACAACCAGATTCAGCTGTTTGGCCTGTTGCTAGAAGGCTGGCAGTCGCTGGCAGAGGGACGGCCGGTTAATGCAAAGTTCCGTGCGGTCCAAGTGCTCAAACTTGCCGAGGAGTCGATTGCGTACATGCGCGATAACGCATTGCTGCTGGAGCGTGCGGCATATCTGCGTAACACCTCGATGGTTTCGGTGCGCGAGGAAGCGGAGTTGCTCGATATAAGCCAGACGCAGGTTGGTGGAGCGGAGGCTGGATGGTGGCGCTGCATTTGGCCTGTGCGGGCCGAGACAGCGATCTTGCGGCCTGGATGTCCATGAATCGTGCGGGGATTCTAGAGCCATCGTATCGGCTCTTTGCGCGCCTTGCCATGCATTGTCTGGGCGAGCCGGCGGGCAGGATACGCAAGAAGCTTCCCGTGCGCGAGCTGTCGCGGTACTCGCTGCGCGACGATTTGGAAGGAGAGGGCGAGCGCTGTTCCAGGCCGGCGAGGTTGAAGCCGTTGATACCATCGACCATATCGAGATTCGCATGTTTGGTGCGTTTCGCGCCGAGCGCGATGGGTTTCCCATCACGGACAAAATGTGGCGCCGCAAGAAGGCGGCGACGCTTGCCGAGCGGCTTGCGCTGGGCATGGATGCGCTCGTCGATCGTGAGACGCTGGCCATGGAGCTGTGGCCCCATGCCGAGTTTAATAGCGCCCGCAACAACCTGTACTCGACGATATCGCGCTTGCGGTCGGCTTTGGGACCGACGCCGGATGGCAAGTCGTGCGTGCTCATCCAAAATGAATGCATTGGGCTCAACGGCGACTACGTCAAGACCGATGTACGGCTGTTTGATCAGATAAGCCGCGAGGTTTTGGGAAATCGCACGGGTGCGCGCGGGCCCCATTTAGTTGAGCTGTGCCTTAAGATTGAGCAGCTTTATGCCGGACCGCTGTATGTTCCCAATGGCTGTAACCCCACCTACTTTTTGCGCATGCGGCGCATTATGCAGTCAAAGTACATCGATTGCATGATTAAGGGAGCAAATGCCGCTCTAGAAGAAAACGATCTGCAGTCGGCGATTTGGCTGGCGGAGTCGGGGCTTCGACAGGAAACGGCGCGTGAGGATATGGTGCGCTGCGCCATGCGCGTCTACAGTGCGGCGGGGCGGCGGCGCGATATCGTCGAGCTGTACAGCGGGCATATGCACCATCTGAGGGAGCAGGTCAATGGCGTGCCCGAGCCCGAGACGCGGCGTCTATACGAGCGCTTGGTGGAGGGGCGGCTCAATCGCGTGCTGGTCGAGCGATAAAAACGGCGCCCGAAGTACTTGGGCACCCGTAAGCTTGCTATGTGTTGGCTCGCCGGATCATTGACTCTTAGACGAGCTTGATCTTCTCGATGTCCTTGCGCGAGGACTCGCGATACAGCGAGAACTTGCGGCCGATGACCTGGACGACCTCGGCGTGGCAGCGCTCAGCGAGCTCTTCGGCGGCTTCGCGGGCGGAAAGGCTGGAGCCATCGAGCACGGAGCACTTAACGAGCTCGTGCTTCTCCAGGTAGGCGACCGTCTGCTCGACGGTGCCCTCGTTGACGTCGGACTTGCCGATGATGATGGCGGGGTTGAGGTGATGGGCCATGCTGCGAAGCTGCTTGACCTGGGCTCCTGTCAGTGCCATGGGTTCTCGCTTTCTATGTATGGGGCGCCCCACGATGGGGCCTTAATCTACGTGAGCTGTCCCACGATAGCGCAGGAACGGTGCGGTGTGGAGCGCGTTTTGCCCAGTTCAAAAAGAATGCGGATGCCGAGTGAGTGGGCGGTGCGGGCTGCGAACAGGCTATGAGCTGGGCGCAGAGACCGGCTCCCATGCAATAAACGCCCAACGAACCTTGCGGACGTGGTCGAGCATGTAGCGTCCCTGCGGCACACCCTTGGAGCCCGGCTCACCGGCATGGGGGTTCTCAATCATGTGTTGAGCGATGTAGTCGCGCAGGCGGTCGATCTTATCCTCGTTGCCATGCTCGAGCATACGGGAAAAATCCGCTACGCCTGCCTCAAGGCTATCGAAGGTATCGCGACGAGGCGATTCAAAGTACGTAACCTGCGGCAGGGCGCCCATTTGAATGAGGATGTTGAAGGCGTACACAAAGCCACTACTGCAGGTAACCGAGGCACCAATGGCGTTCATCAGGTGCAGATCATAGCGCGGGCTGGAGTTGGCGACCATCGTGACAGCACAACGCCGACGAGCCGTACGGTCAAGCTTGGCAAGTGCACCTTTTAGATTGGTCGTGGTGACAGAGCGACTGGCAAAGGCAACATCTACCGCTTTCGTGACCGGTCCAACCAAATCCCAATCATCACCCAAGCAAGCTCAAGCGGCGTTATGCGTCCCTCGAGCTCGTAGTACTCAATACCAGCATCAAGCGTGCCCAGCATAGCGGGGGAGAAGTCAGCCGCAATCACAGGATGCCCAGCCTGAGCAAGCGGAATAGCAATCGACCCAGCCCCGCACCCCATATCCAGCACCGATTCACCAGGCTTTAACGCCAACAGCTTTATAAAATCCCGGGCATACGGAGCAGTCTCAAGCGGCCGAAAATGCCGAGCCCTTTTATCCCACTCAAAAGAATCATCAGCCCGCCGCCGACCAGCTTGCAAGCGCATCCATTCGCCATTCCAATCCGCAGAAAGCAGCTCAGAACGAATCAAATCATCAGCCACGGGCCATCTCCCTCACAACAAAAAGCGACTCCTCCCAAAAGAAGAGCCGCAACCAGCATATATCAGAAAAAGAACCGTTCCAACGCCAAACCGCCGCACCAGCTAGGTGGTGCAGGAGCGAAGCAACTGCAACCGGGATAGAACCCAACTGAGGTCCCGTTGTGCGGGAGCCCGGGGAGGGCAATATATAAGGTCGATCGCGAGTTCCGCACGAGCCGGGAGAGCACTTAATGTGCTCTCCGTGCGAGTCAGGACTGTCCGAGCAGGCGACCTTATATATTTGCCCTCCCCGGGGCTCCTCGCCAGTCCCCCTCAGCTAGTTCTTCAGCGAGTTCAGCGGCGCCGGGAAGCGTCCGCCACGGTGGGCAAGCACGGTGCCGGCGTGGGGTTCACCGGCATGATGGGCGCACGGCCGAACAGGCCACCGTACTCGACGCAGTCGCCCACGCCCTTGCCGATGGCGGGAATCACGCGCACGGCCGTGGTCTTGTTGTTGATGACGCCGATGGCCATCTCGTCGGCGATGATACCGGCGATGGTCTCGACCGGGGTGTCGCCGGGGATGGCGATCATGTCCAGGCCAACGGAGCACACGCAGGTCATGGCCTCGAGCTTCTCGAGCGAAAGCGCACCGGCCTCGACGGCGGCAATCATGCCGGCATCCTCGGACACGGGGATAAAGGCACCGGAGAGACCGCCCACGCTGGAGCTTGCCATGACGCCGCCCTTCTTGACGGCATCGTTGAGCATGGCGAGCGCGCAGGTCGTGCCGGGGCCACCGCAGGTGCCCACGCCGATGATCTCGAGGATGCGCGCGACGGAGTCGCCAATGGCAGGCGTGGGAGCCAGCGACAGGTCGACAATGCCCTTCTCGACACCCAGACGGCGGGCTGCCTCACGGCTCATGAGCTCGCCGGCGCGGTGATCTTAAAGGCGGTCTGCTTAATCTTCTCGGCGACCTCCATCATCGATGCGGAATCGGGCAGCGTCTCCAGGGCTGCGGCCATACGCCGGGGCCCGAGACGCCACGTTGATGACGGCGTCGGCCTCGCCACCGCCGTGGACGCGCCCGCCATAAACGGGGAGTCCTCGACCATGTTGGCAAAGCAGACAAACTTGGAGGCACCGACGGAATCCTGGTCGGCCGTGAGTTTAGCGGCATCGATGATGGTCTGGGCGGCCATGAGCACGGCGTCCATGTTGATACCGGCGCGCAGGCTGGCGACGTTGACGCTGGAGCAGACGCGGCTCGTGGTGGCGAGCGCCTGGGGGATGGACTGGATGACGCGGCGGTCGGCGTCGCCGATGCCCTTCTGGACGAGTGCGGAGAAGCCGCCCAGGTAATCGATGCCGAGTGTCTCGGCCGCGCGGTCGAGGGCGTGCGCGATGGGGGTGAGGTCCTCATCCTTGCAGCACGCGGCGATCTGCGCCACCGGGGTGACGGAAACGCGCTTGTTGACGATGGGGATACCGTACTCGCGCTCGAGGTTCTCGGCGGTCTCGACCAGATGCTCAGCCGTGTGCGTCACGTGGTCGTAGATTTTCGTGCACATGCGGTCGAGGTTCTCGTCACCGCAACCCATGAGCGAAACACCCATGGTGATGGTCCTGATGTCGAGGTTCTGCTCCTCAACCATGCCGCGGGTTTCCGCGATTTCTGCGGGCGTGATCGCCATCCTTGCGCTCCTATCTGCCAAAACGAGCATAGTCTTTTCTATTCTAACGTGCGCACGTGCCAAGTGGCGCGTGCGGCACGTTTTTGGTGCTCGGTTGTTTCCGTTATGTTACTGCCCAAAGACCTCTTCGGCGATACGAGCGCTTTCGGCGGCGTCCTTGGCGTAGTAGTCCGCGCCGATCTGCTTGGCGTATTCGGGGGTGAGTACGGCGCCGCCTACGATGATCTTGACGCCCGGCACCTCGGCATGAAGCAGCTTGATGGTCTCTTCCATGGCGACGACCGTGGTGGTCATAAGTGCCGAGAGGCCGACGAGTTTGATATCGCGCTCCTTGACGGTCTTGAGGACCTCCTGCGGATCGACGTCGCGGCCCAGGTCAAAGACGGTGTAGCCGTAGTTGTCGAGCAGCATTTTGACGATGTTCTTGCCAATATCGTGGATGTCGCCCTTGACGGTGGCCACGCAGATCTTGCCCTTGTCGGCAATCTCGCCGGCGGGCATCAGGCGCTTGATGGTGTCGAAGCCCACGCGTGCGGCTTCGGCCGAGGCCATAAGCTGCGGCAAGAAGAACTTGCCCTGGTCAAAGAGGACGCCAACCTCGTCGAGGGCGGGGATAAAGTGATTGTTGATGAGGTCCATAGCGTCGTGGTCTGTCAGCAGGCGCTCGGTCTCGGCAGCGATCTCGCCTTTGCGGCCCGAGACGACCATTCGACGAATCGGGTCGTCGTTGCCGTCAGTGCCGGCGGTGCCAGCAGCAGGCGCGGCATCACTCGATGCGGCCTGAGCCGCTGCCGGGTTGGCGGCGATCTTGTACGGATCGGTCCAGCCGGCATAGCGCTCGATGTATCCGGTCGAGCCCTCGTCTTCAACGCTCAGGACGCGATAGCTGTAGACGGTGTCCATAAAGCGCTTGGAACCCGGGTTCATGATGGGGGCGTCCAGGCCCGCGCCAAAGGCGGCGGCCAAAAAGACCGAACCCAGCAGCGGGCGGGCAGGCAGGCCAAAGCTGATGTTCGACACGCCGAGCGCGCATTTGACACCCAGGCGTTCCTTGCACAGGGACATGGCGCGTAGGATCTGCTCGGCCTGGCGTTGATTGGTCGAGGCGGTCATGACCAGGCAGTCGATGAGGATGCGGTCCGGTCCGATGCCGTAGCGGGCAGCCTCGGCCACGATGCGCTCGGCGATGGCGAAGCGAGCCTCGGCGGTATCGGGGATGCCGCCTTCGTCGAGCGTGAGGCCGACGACATTGGTGCCGTAGTGGGCGACCAGCGGAAAGATCTCATCCATGATCTGCTGCTTGCCATTGACCGAGTTGATGATGGGCTTGCCGGCGTAGCGGCGTACGGCGGCCTCGACGGCTGCGGGATCGGTGGAGTCGATCTGCAGCGGCAGCAGCGTGGAGCCTTGGAGCTGCTCGGTCGCCTGTTGGATGATCTTGACCTCGTCGATCTCGGGCAGGCCCACGTTAACGTCCAGGATGTCGGCGCCTGTTCCTGCTGGCTAATGCCCTGGCTCACGACGTAGTCCAGGTCGCCGTCGCGCAGGGCCTGCTGCAGGCGCTTTTTGCCGGTGGGATTGATGCGCTCGCCGATGACGGCGATCTTGTGGCCGTCGCAGGGAAGGTCCACGACCGTTTGGGCGCTCGTGACCGACATACCGGGTTTGCGGTGGCGCGGGCTGGGCGTGTGGTTATCGATAAGCGTGCGCAAGGCCGCCATGTGCGTCGGCGTGGTGCCGCAGCAACCGCCCACGACGCTCACGCCGTCGGCGATCATGCCGGCGACGGCCTCGGCGTATTCGGGGGCTTGGATATCGAAGACGGTGTTGCCGTCGTCGTCCACATGGGGGAGTCCTGCATTGGCCTGCACCATAACAGGCTTGTCGGTAACGGTGAGCATACGTGCGGCGAGTCCCCGGAGCTCGGCCGGTCCTTGGCTGCAGTTGATGCCCAAAACGTCGGCGCCGATGGCGTCAAGCGTGATGGCGGCGACCTCGGGACTCGTTCCCAGGAAGGTGCGACCGTCTTCCTCGAAGGTCATGGTGGCAAAGACGGGCAGGTCGGAGTTCTCGCGGCAGGCGAGGACCGCCGCCTTGATCTCGGCCAGGTCGGTCATGGTCTCGATAATAAAGAGGTCCACGCCCGCATCGACGCCTGCGCGCACCTCCTCGGCAAAGAGGTCGTAGGCCTCGTCAAAGCTGAGGGTACCCAAGGGGCGAAGCAACGCGCCGATGGGGCCGATGTCACCGGCGACGTAGCGGGCGCCGGCCTCGCGGGCACAGGCGGCAGCGGCGGCAAAGACGTCTGCCACGGTGGCGGCGCCGTCGAGCTTGTGGGCGTTGGCGCCAAAGGTGTTGGCGGTGATCACGTCACAGCCAGCCTCGACGTACTGACGCTGGATATCGGTGATGACCTGAGGCTCCTCAAAGTTGAGCAGCTCGGGCAGGGCGCCGGCCTTCATGCCGGCCGCCTGCAGCATGGTACCCATGCCGCCGTCGAACAGCAGGTGCCCCGTGCTCGATGGCGGCGCGCAGGCGATCGTCCTTAATGCGCAGATCGTCGATCGTGCGCGTCTTGTATGCAGCGCCATTGCGGCGTGCGGCGTCAACAGGCGCCGCCAGCGCGGCACCGTCCAGATCATGAGTGATAAGCGGAGTAAACATCGAGGGCTCCTAATGGCTGGAATAGCAGGTGGTGTGGGCGACGCGGAAGCGGCAGTGCTCGCGCATGCGGCAGATATTGCAGGTGGGGCGGCTCTGGGCGTCGTGGACCTCGCCGTCAAACAGACCGATCACCGCGGTCACGCTTTTGGTGGGCATGAGCAGGCTGGTGGGCGTGACGGTAAGCCCGATGAGCCGCGTGGCGTTGAGCGCATTGACGATCGAGCGCTGGGCCGAGAGCGGGCAGTCGCCGTAGCCGGGACTAAAGCGCCAGTTGCCGGCGAGCCCATGAACGGCGGCGTCCGTCTTGACCTGCTGGTCCATTTGCTCAACGGCGGCTTCCACGTAAGCGGAGCACGCGGCGTCGAGCACGGCGCCTCCAGGGGATGTTGGGCTCCCGTGGTGCGCAGGCGACGCTCGGCGTCCATGCCGAGGGTGCATGCCATGAGCGCGGCAAAGCGGGCATCTTTGAGATGTCGATAGATATCGCGACCTCGCAGCTCAACGTTGGTGCCGACCAAGCGAATGCAAGGCTCACTTTGTTCGTCCACGCCCGTGGCATCGACGGCAAACACGCGGCGCACGCCACGAGGCTCAATGTCCAGTTCCAGACGCTCGACCACAAGCTCAATACGTCGTGACAGCTCGGGCTCAATCTGCTGGCCGCCGTAACCCAGATACCGCAGCATCTCGGCACGGTCGACACGGGGATGGTACGCAGCATCGACACGGTAAAAGCGCCGGCGACGCAAGGTCGGCCGGCACTTCGACAGCGGTTGTATCGATGTGCGGTTTTCCATTACCCCAGGCGCTCCATAATGGTCGCGGCGATCGCAGGACGGTTCATAGTGTACAGGTGCAGGCCGTCGGCGCCGTGCTCCTTGAGGTCGCAAAGCTGGCGGGCGGCATAATCTACACCGGCTGCCTGCAGGCTCTCGGGGTCATTCTCGTACTTGGCGAGAATCTTGATGACGGGGGAGGGCAGCGACGCGCCGCACATAAAGACCATGCGGCTGATCTGCGACTTGCCCATAAACGGCATGATGCCCGCGGTAATGGGCACGGTGATGCCGGCCTTGTCGGCAAGCTCACGAAAACGGTAGAAGCACTCGTTATCAAAGAAGAGCTGCGTCACAAAGAAGCTCGCGCCGGCGTCCTGCTTTTGCTTGAGGTGTTCGACCGAGAGGTTGAGATCCTCACAGGCAATGTGGCCCTCGGGGTAGGCTGCGGCGCCCACGCAAAAGCCGGCGTCGACGAGCTCGGGGATGAGGTCACGGGCGTAGGCGTAGTCGGAGGCAGGCTTGTCGTCCTCAGTCGCGCCAGCGGGAAGATCACCACGCAGGGCCAGGATGTTTTCAACCCCGGCGGCGCGATACTCGTCGATCTTGGCGGCGATATCGGCATGCGAGCGGCCCACGCAGGTAAGGTGTGCCACCGAGGGCGTGTCGAATTCGCTCGAAATCATATGCGCGATGGGGGCGGTGGTGGCACCGTTGCCCGAGCCGCCGGCCGAGCAGGTGACCGAGACAAAGCTCGGCGAAAGCTTGCACAGATTGCCTGCCACTTCGCGAGCCGTGTCGAGGGTCAGCTCGCCCTTGGGCGGGAACATCTCAAACGAAACGGGCGCGGTGCCCTGGGATGCTGCCTGCTTAAAAACCTCGTCGACGCGCATATCGTGCTCCTCTAGATACGTAATAGTGTGATGTGTTGTAAGGATTCTACAGCACCACTGTGTCACGGTGGAGTTTCACTCGTTATTCGGGGATACCAATCAAAGATGCCTTGCTATCGGCTTTCTCTATAACAGAGCGGCTAATCTAGGCACGGACTATAGAGACTGGTATCTGATGCAAAATACCAGTTAATAGAGCTCCATCCCAAATTGACTACCCTTAAACCATGGGGAGAGGTCTGCAATTTATGCAGTTGATTGGCTGTTGAGGGTGGCAACGCCGCCTCGATAGGGTAACCTCATTGATTGGTTTCGCGACAGCAACATAACGGTAATGTCGCGGAAACACGGCGAGTCTAAGCTATGACTCGTTCGTTAGTAATCAACACCGCTTCTCACGCGGTGCCGATACGAAGGGAGTTCCGTATGGCCGAACTTACTGACGCTTCGGGACCATGGTGTTCTCTGAGGAAGTCATGAAGGACTACCTCCCCAAGGACATTTGGAAGCGCCTTGCTGCAACCCTCGAGGGCGGTGAGCCGCTCGACCTGGATGTGGCCAACGCCGTTGCCCATGCCATGAAGGTCTGGGCCATCTCCAAGGGTGCGACGCACTATGCGCACTGGTTCCAGCCGCTTTCGGGCATTACTTCCGAGAAGCACGACAGCTTCCTGGAGCCCAACCACGACGGCACCGCCATTACCAAGTTTACGGGCAAGAACCTCATCCAGGGCGAGCCGGATGCCTCTAGCTTCCCCAACGGCGGCCTGCGTGCCACCTTCGAGGCCCGTGGCTACACCGCTTGGGACCCCACTAGCCCCGCCTTTATCAAGGACGATGTCCTGTGCATCCCCACGGCTTTCTGCTCCTACACGGGCGAGGCCCTGGACAAGAAGACCCCGCTGTTGCGCTCCATGACCGCGCTCTCGCGTGAGTCCAAGCGCGTTTTGGCGCTGTTTGGCAAGACCCCCAAGAAGGTCGTGCCCTCCGTCGGCGACGAGCAGGAGTACTTCCTGATCAAGAAGGACGCTTACCGCAAGCGCAAGGACCTGGTCATCACCGGTCGTACCCTCTTTGGTGCTGCTCCCTGCAAGGGCCAAGAGCTCGAGGAGCACTACTTTGGCGCTATCCGCCCCACCGTCTCGGCCTATATGAAGGATCTGGACGATGAACTGTGGGCGCTTGGCATTCCCGCCAAGACCAAGCACAACGAGGTTGCTCCCTGCCAGCATGAGCTCGCCCCCGTCTATGGCGAAGTCAACGAGGCCATCGACCAGAATCTGGTCATGATGGAGAAGATGAAGCTCATCGCCTCCCGCCACGACTTGGTCTGCCTGCTGCACGAGAAGCCCTTTGAGGGCATCAACGGTTCGGGCAAGCACAACAACTGGTCGCTTGGCACCGAGTCCGAGAATCTGCTCGATCCGGGCGACACCCCGCTCGACAACCTGCAGTTCATCGTCTTCCTCACCGCGGTGATCGAGGCCGTCGATAACTATCAGGAGCTCCTGCGTGCTCCGTTGCCTCGGCCGGCAACGACCATCGTCTGGGCGCCAACGAGGCTCCTCCGGCGATTATGTCCATCTTCCTGGGCGACCAGCTTACCGAGGTCGTCGAGAAGATCATCGATGGCAAGGCTTCCGTTCATGCCACGCGCGGCGTGCTCGACCTGGGCGCCGATACCCTGCCCAAGCTGATGCAGGACAACACCGACCGCAACCGCACCTCCCGTTTGCCTTCACCGGCAACAAGTTTGAGTTCCGTGCCTGCGGCTCCGAGCAGAACGTCTCCGACTCCAACTTGGTGCTCGATGCCGCCGTGGCAAAGTCGCTCAAGTCCTTCGCCGACGCGCTTGAGGGTACGCCCGAGGATGAGTTCCAGGACGCTGCGCTCGAGTACTGCAAGAAGGTCCTGACCGACCACCAGCGCATCCTCTTTTCCGGCGATGGCTACTCCGACGAGTGGCCCGTTGAGGCCGAGAAGCGCGGCCTTGCCAATAACAAGACCACGGCCGACGCCCTGCCCGCCTTTGTTTCCGATAAGGCCATTGCGCTCTTTGAGGAGACGGGCGTCCTGACCAAGGCCGAGGCTCAGTGCCGCTATGACTGCAAGCTCGAGAAGTACAACAAGCTCATGAACATCGAGGCTACCACGATGGTTCGTGAGGCGCGTCGTACCTATCGCCCGGTCATTACCGCCTATGCTACCAAGGTCGCTAAGGGCCTTGAGACTATTCGTGCCGCCGGTGCTGAGGCTGCCATGCAGTGCGAGCAGAACACGCTCAACAAGCTCTGCAACGGTATCACCGCCATCAACGATCCATCAAGGCACTCGACGCCGTGCATCAGAAGGCCGAGGCTCTCGATGGTCAGGATCAGGCCAATGTGTATGCACACGAGGTCGTTCCCGCTATGGACACGCTGCGCGCCGCCGTGGACGCCATGGAAGAGATCGTGGCCGCCGACTACTGGCCGGTTCCGACCTACGACGACATCCTGTTTTACGTGTAGAGCGTAACTGACATATCGTCACGGTATTGAGCCGGGGTCCGCATCATGCGGGCCCCGGTTTTCTTGTTGAACAAATTTATTAGGGAAGAGTCTGCTCCGTGCCGTTTGCTAGGGTAGGGGTGTGCGCGTTGCCGTGTCGTGAAAATGGAAGATGCTCGGAATATAACGCGCCTCGACATACTCAAATTGAGTTCCGGTTGAGTCGAATGTCTGGCTGGTTACGACCGCCAGATACGAAGAAGAATCGACGTCAAGCAACCGGCAGTCCTCAGTGTCGGGCTGGGCGAGTGTTATCGTTCGTTTGCTCACGGCAATGGTGAGCCCTAGCTCATCCTCGATGTAATGGAAGAGCGACAGGGTGGCATTCTGCTCGTTTAGGCCGGGGACGGAGGAAGTTAGGAAGTAGTGGCGGTCGACAGCGACCGGTTTATCGTCGAGCATGCGGACGAGCTTCAAATGCGTAAGGTCTTCTCCTTCGGGAAATCCCGTCAACTGAGCTAGATACTTATTGGTGCTTACGTGTTCGAAATAGACGATTTTTGACGTTGGAATTGCTCCGATCGCGTGTGCCGATTCGCTGAACGAAGAAAGGTCATTTACGGTGAATGCGCCCTCTTTGCTGGCGCCTGCAATGACGTCTCGATTACGAGGACTCCCTTGCCTTTAATGGACTGAACTAGACCTCATTGCGAG